>Ga0066903_100000381_pt1 | contig 27025 bp, 22 predicted proteins | sample PanSoiMetaGPlot1_FD_67491 | JGI IMG/M metagenome (GOLD analysis project Ga0066903, IMG submission 67491) | Tropical forest soil microbial communities from Panama analyzed to predict greenhouse gas emissions - Panama Soil - Plot 1 (version 2) | ecosystem: Environmental > Terrestrial > Soil >... | reverse complement strand
CGGATGGAGGCTTACTCGGAGGCGAGCAAGAAGGTGTTCGCGATCTTCGAGGACACGTGCCCGCTCGTCGAAGGACTGTCGATCGACGAGGCGTTCCTCGACGTGCGCGGCATGGAGCGGATCGCCGGCACGCCTGAGCAGATCGCGGCGAAGCTGCGACGCGACGTGCGGGAGCAGGCGGGCCTGCCGATCTCGGTCGGCGTCGCGCGGACCAAGTTCCTCGCCAAGGTCGCGAGCGCATGCGCCAAGCCCGACGGCCTGCTCGTCGTCTCACCCGACGGCGAGCTCGACTTCCTGCACCCGCTGCCGGTCGAGCGCCTCTGGGGTGTCGGCGAGGTGACGGCGCGCAAACTTCACGCGTGGGGCATCGCGACAGTCGGCCAGCTCGCGGCGCTGACCGAGGCAACGGCGATCGAGATCGTCGGCCGCGCCGCCGGGCGCCACCTGCACGCGCTGGCCCACAACCGCGACCCGCGCCGAGTCCGTACCGGCCGCCGGCGGCGCTCGATGGGCGCCCAGCGCGCGCTCGGCCGCCGCCCGCGCACCGCCGCCGAGCTCGACAGCTTCCTGATCGCGCTCGTCGACCGCCTCGCCCGACGGATGCGCGCCGCCGACCGCGCCTGCCGGACCGTCGTCCTGCGCCTGCGCTTCGACGACTTCACGCGGGCGACGCGCTCGCAGACGCTGCCCGAGGCGACCGCGCACACGCAGGCGCTGCTGCGCACCGCGCGCGAGCTGCTGGATGGAGCGATGCCGATGGTCCGCGCGCGCGGCATCACGCTGATTGGTGTCTCGCTCACCAACCTCCACGACGGCGGCGCGATCCAGCTCGCGCTCGACCTCGACGTGCGCCGCACCGGCGCACTCGACGCCGCGATCGACGCGGTCCGCGACCGCTACGGCTCCAAGGCGATCATGCGCGCGGTCCTGCTGCACCGCGACGAGGGGACTATCGCTCCGCTGCTGCCGGACTGAGCGTCCGCGAGGGCGCGAAACTGCATCACCGAGGAAGGGGGAGCGCCCACGCTCGCGGCGCTCAGCGCAAGCGCGGCAAAGTTGCGTGGCACGTTGACGGCGCATAGCGCCGTCAGGATCACTCGGAGCGCGTTGAGCGATCGCCGCGGAGCTTCGCCGGGCTCAAACTCCCCCCTCTCTCAGTGATGCAGTTCTGAACCCGCGCCTACCGCCCGGGCCGCAGCGTCCACCGCAGCCGCGTGTTCGGCGTGGCGGCGAGCGCCGCGTGCATCGCCGGCTCGTCGTCGAAGCGCTCACGCACCACGCGCGCGTCGACGGTCACCTCGAGCGCATCCACACCCAGCGGCCACGGGTCAAGCGTCGCCGCATCGTCATCGACCGGCTCGACCCGGATCACCTGGCCGTCGATCGCCGGCAGGTCGCGCCCATCCCAGCCGTGACACAACGTAAGCGACAACGCATCCAAAGCGAACACGAACTCGGCGTCGCGCTCGGCCTGCTTGCGTGTGACGTCCGGCAACACGGCGAGCAGCGCGTCCTGGTCGGCACGCGTCTTGGCCAGCAGCTCGTACGGGCGCATCTCCTCGGGCAGGTAGCGGGTGTGGATGTTGGTCGAGTGCAGCGATACGAGCAGCGCCGCGTACGGGCTCTGAGCGACCAGTCGCTCGGTGACCGTGCTCCAGACTCGCAGCCTTGTCGCCATGTCGAGCTCGATGAACGACGCCGCGCGGCGCGCCGGCGGGTGCAGCGTCGGCATCCGGTCCTGGTCGACCCACGGCACGTCGTGCTGCTGCACGCCGAGGATCACGTCCGGGGCGAGTGGCGACGCCCAGTGGGCCGCGACCTGCCCCGACAGGAACGCGTGGGCGGGCTGCGTGATCGCGGTCCAGGTCTCGCCGTCGTCGCGGATCAACATCGCTACGGGGCCGGCGGGACGCCGGCCAGCTTGGCGAACGCCGCGTCACCGGCACGCGTCGGCAGCGCGTGCACGAGCAGCTGAACGCGCGCGTCGACTCCGACGACGTAGCGCGACCGCGGCCGACCCGAGACGACTGCCTTCTCGATCGCGGCTGCGACCTTGTCGGGCGAGACCGCGGACTTCTGGATCCGCTTGAGCGTCGGGCGCGCGCCGTCGATGTGGCCCTGGTATAGCGCGCGGTGCTCGGGCGCCATCCCCGCCTCGACCGCGTCGGCCGTCTCGAGCGCCGTGCGCCACATGTCGGTGTCGATCGCGCCCGGCTCGATCAGCGCCACGTGCACGCCCCACGGACGCAGCTCCATCCGCAGCGCATCGGCGAGCGCCTCGATCGCGTACTTCGAGGCGGCGTACACGCCGGTCATTGGCGACGAGACGCGACCGCCGACCGATGACACGAACACGAGCCGCCCGCGCGTCACGCGCAGCAGCGGCAACGTCGCCTGCGCGACGGCGAGCGGACCGACCACGTTGACCTCGAGCTGACGGCGGACGTCGTCGATCGCAACCGTCTCGACCGGCCCGCCGACAACGATGCCGGCGTTGTTGACCACCGCATCGAGCCGCGACGGCAGGACGTCGGGGAGACGCGCAATCTGTTCGGCGTCGGTCACGTCGAGGAGCACCGGCGTGATGTGCCCGGTCGGCGCGGCCGCGACCAACGCCTCGCCATCGGCTTCGCTGCGCACGCCCGCGTGCACGTCCCAGCCGGCCGCGGCGAACCGCAGCGTCGAAGCGCGGCCGATACCGCGGGCGGCCCCGGTGATCAGGATCGAAGACATGGTCCGCGAGCCTACCGCGCGGCTTGACATGTGACCATATGGTCACCTATTGTTCCGACCATGGACGATGTGTTCAGGGCGCTCGCCGACCCCACGCGCCGCGGACTGCTCGATGCGCTGTTCGCCGACGACGGGCAGTCGCTGAGCGCGCTGCAGGCGCGCGTGCCGATGTCGCGGTTCGGCGTCATGAAGCACCTGAAGGTGCTCGAGGAGGCCGGGCTCGTCGTGACCCGCCGGCGCGGGCGCGAGAAGCTCCACTTCCTGAACCCCGTCCCGATCCGGCTCGTCCACGACCGCTGGGTGAGCAAATACTCCGAGCCGTGGGCGGCCTCGCTCAGCGCGCTCAAGACCACGATCGAGGGTGAAGCGATGGAGAAGGTGTTCGAGATCTACATCAAGACAACGCCGGAACGCCTGTGGGAGGCGATCACCGACGACGGGATGCGCCAGAAGTACAGCTTCGGGGTCGGCATCTCCACCGAGTGGACCGCCGGCTCGGCGTACGAGTCGCGCCCGCCGGGGGCCGACTTCGTGATCGCCCAGGGCGAGAACCTCGAGGTCGACCCGCCGCGGCGGCTCGTGCAGAGCTTCAACGCGATGTGGAGCGACGACGTCCGCGCCGAGCCGACGTCGCGCGTGACGTACGAGATCGAGCCGGTCGGCGACGACACGTGCAAGCTCGTCGTGACGCACGACCAGATGCGCGACGGCGCGCATGGCGAGATCTGGGGCGGCTGGCCGCAGATCCTGTCCGGTCTCAAGACGCTGCTCGAGACCGGGGAGAGCCTGACCACGCCCGGGTCGCTGTTGTACGCCCAGGCGTAGTCAGGTCAGGCGGGTTCGCCGCGATCAGCCGCCGATGGTCGGGGTCGGGTCCGACTCGTTCTCGTCGGACGTGCCGCCGCTGTTCGTGGCGGAGGCACCGACCTCGATCGCGCTGCCGATGTCGTCGGTCGTCACCGTGTACGTCGCGTCGTTGGCGCCGTTGATCGGGTCGCACTGACCGCTGCCGTCGCAGTCGTACCACTGGTAGCTGATCTCGGCCGACCCATCGGTCCACGTCGCGCCGTCGGTGCTCAGCGTGCCGCCGACGACGGGCGGGCCGTCGAGCGTCGGTTTGGACTCGGCGACCGGCGTGACCTCCTCGACGGCCCCGGCCACGAGCGAGTCGCTGGGCGCGGAGTCGCCGCTCGCGTTGCTCGCCACCACCTCGACGCCGATGAAGTTGCCGGCGTCGGTCGGCTGGATCGTGTAGTCGGCGCTCGTGGCGCCGGGGATGTTCGGGCACGCGACGGGGATCGGGTCGCAGCTGAACCACTGATACGAGAAGTCGCTTGGGCTGCCGCTCCACGCCCCGGGGTCGGCGGTCACCTGGCCACCGATGAGCAACACGCCGTCATAGCTCGGTGCGTCGGTGTTGACCGGAACGTTGGCGGCCGCTGGGGCCGCGGGAGTCGTAGCGTCCGTCGATGCCCCCGGATCGGGCGTCGTCGGCGCTGCCGGCCGGCCACCGTCGCCGACGGCCATCGCTCCCGAGCCGACCGATAGCGCGAGTCCGATGACGATCGCGATCGTGAGGCCACGCCGCGGCTTGGCGCCGTCTGTGCGTCCGTCGTTCATGTCTGACCTATCCCCTCGCTAAATGGTCCGACCATCAACGAATGTACTCCTGGCGCCGGAAGAATGCTTGCTCGTTCACGGCTTGTTTTCCGGTCGGCCCGGAATTGCGACGTAACGAGCGCGCGATTCCTTCCGGCCGATGAGTGGCTACGCGCCAGCGCCCGCGGTTGGGGCGACGGTCACGTCGATCTGCGCGTCGCCGGGGGCGCCGACGAAGTAGAGCGAGAACGCATTGCGCACCGGTGAGGGGGTCGCCGCCAGGCGCCCGATGATCGCGCGGCCGGCGGCCACGACCCGCCCGCCGCGCAGCGCCACGGCGAACAGCGGGAGGTCGGCCTGGGCGACGCCAGAGCGGTTGATGAGCGTGCCCGTCAAGTACCGGCCGCTGCTGTCGCCGGTCATGTGGACGGCCGACGCCGTCACGTCAGGAACCCGCCGGACGAGGCGGCCGGCGCCGAGGCGAACGTGGATCGACCCCGCCCCAGTCGCCCCCGAGACCTGGTCGTCGACCCACCACACGTCGCGGCCCGGCATGACCAGCGCAATCTGCTGCAGCGACGGCTGGATCCCGGCCAGACCGTTCGTGTAGGCGGTCGCGCCGCCGGCGCCCTTCACGGTCAGCGACACCGGCACCGCGGCCTGGGCGCCGCCGTCGGCCCGGAGCCGCACGGCGACCGCTTGAGCTCCGCCGTCGCCGCGGACGAGCGACGTGGACACGACGTGGACGCCGCGGTTGACCGCGCCGACCTTCACCTGGGTGTCAGTGATTGCGTGGTGTCCCTGCGCCGCGATCTTCGCGCTGCGATCGATGTTGGACTCGCATGCCGCGAGGCCGAGCGCCGCCGCCAAGCCCGCCGCGGCGGCGCAAAGACACCGTCTCACCCGAACGCCCCAGCGACGTAGTCGCGCGTGCGGCCCTGGATCGGCGCGTCGAAGACCTGGTCGGTCTCACCGACTTCGACGAGGTCGCCGAGGTACATGAACGCGACGCGGTCGGCCACGCGGCGGGCCTGGGCGAGGTTGTGGGTGACGATCACGACCGCGTGGTCGGCGCGCAGCGTCGAGATCAGCTCCTCGATCCGCGCCGTCGAGACCGGGTCGAGCGCCGAGCACGGCTCGTCCATCAGCAGCACCTCGGGCCGCGTCGCGATCGCCCGTGCGATGCACAGCCGCTGCTGCTGGCCGCCCGACAGTCGCAGCGCCGGGGCGTCGAGGTTGTCGGAGACCTCGTCCCACAGCCCGGCGCGCGACAGCGCCGAGGCGACCTTGGGCACGAGCTCCGAGCGCCCCGGACGCTTGCGGTTCTGGACGCGCAGCGCGTAGGCGATGTTGTCGAAGATCGACATCGGGAACGGGTTCGGCTGCTGGAAGACCATCGCGACGCGGCGGCGCAGGTCGGTCAGCTCGAGCTGCTCGACGTCGGTCCCGTCGAGCAGCACGCGCCCGTCGCGCGTGGCGCCGGCCGTCGTCTCGGTCAGGCGGTTCAGCGTGCGCAACAGCGTCGTCTTGCCGCAGCCCGACGGGCCGATCAGCGCCAGCACCTCCCCTTGGCGGATCTGCAGTGACACGTCGCGCACGGCGACGCGGTCGCCGTAGGTGACGCTGACGCCGTCGAGCGTCATGCGCTCGCGGCCGGCCGCCGCCACCGCGTCGGGCTCCGTGACCGCGCCCGGCAGCGTCTCAGACGCGCTCATGGCCCACCAACCGATCGACGGCGAGGTTGACGATCAGCACCAGCGCGAGCAGCACGAACGCCGCCGCGTAGGCCTTCTGCGGCGCGTTGCCCTCGCCGGCCGGCGACGCGTCGTAGACGAACGTGGTGAGCGTCGAACCGGTCCCGCGCAGCAGCCCGAGGACGGGCGGGCCGTTCTCGGGCGAGATCTGCGGCGTCGAGCCGAGCAGGATGATCACGATCGCCGTGTCGCCGATGATCCGGCCCATGCCGAGCACGGAGCCGGTGACGATCGGCCGCCGCAGCCGCGGCATCAGGACGGCGCGGATCGTGCAGATCCGCGTCTTGCCAAGCGCCCACGAGGCCTCGCGCATCTGCGCGGGGATCGCGGTCAGGCCCTCGCGCACGCTCGTGTAGACGATCGGCAGCGCGATCAGCGACAGCATCGTGCCGGCGGCGAAGAACGAGCGTCCGAAGACGCCGCCGCCCGACGACGTGAACGAGAGCGCGCCGAGGATCGGCAGCTGGAACAGCGCCAGGCCGAACAGCGCGATCACGATGTCGGGCGTTCCGGCGACGATCTCGATGCCCGATTCGACAAGCCGCGCCAGCGCGCGCGGGCGGCCGTACTCGACGACCCACAGCGCCGTGACGACGCCGAGCGGCACGGCGAGCGCGAGCGCGAGCGCCGTCAGGACGAGCGTCCCCTCGATCGGATCGAGGATGCCGCCGGTGTCGATCTGGCGCACGCCGGGGCGCGGGTGGCTGAACACGGTCTGAACGTCGAGGTACTGCGCGCCCTTGACCGCCATGAACCCTACGATCGCAACGGCGATCGCGCACAGGGCCAGCCCCGCCGCCCAGACGGCGGCGAACGCGACGCGCTGGCGCAGGCGCCAGTTGCGAACCGAGTCTGCGCGCGGGCGCGCGCGCGCAGGCGCGCGCGAGGGAGCGGTGGCCGTCGCGGCCATCAGACCCGGATCCCCTGGCGGCGCATCGGCAGCTTGGCCAGGTACCCGCCGACCGACAGCACGAGGCTCGAGAACAGCAGCAACAGTGCGAACGCGTAGAGGGTCGAGCGCACCGCCGGCGCGGTGATCGCCTCCGACTGGCCGACGATCGACGCGGCGAGCGTGTTGACCGGCTCGAAGATCGCGGTCGCGCCGTCGAGAAGGTTCGGCGCCCATGCGCGACCGCCGGCGACCATCGCGATCATCACCGCTTCGCCGAGCGCCCGCGCGCACGCGAGCACCGCGGCGGCGACGATCGCCGGCCGCGCGGCGCGCACCGAAACGCCCCAGATCACCTCCCAGCGGTTGGCCCCGAGTGCCGCGGCGCCCTCCGTCCACGACGCCGGAACCGCACGCAGAGCGTCGACGATCATCGCGATCATGATCGGCGTCACCATCACGGTCAGGACAAGCACCGCCACGAGCACGCTCGATCCAGTCAGCTCGACCACGTACTGGACCGACGACTTCTGGTGCGCCGAGACGATGTGGTTCCCGACGAACGGCACCAGCACCAGCACGCCGATCAGCCCGAACACGACGGACGGCACCGCGGCGAGCAACCGTACCAGCGGGATCGTCATCGCCCGCAGCCGCCGCGGCGCGAACTCGACGATGAAGATCGCGCATAGCAGCGCGAACGCGAGCCCGATCGCGACCGCCAGCCCGGCGCACAGCAACGTCCCGTAGACGAGCGGCCACGCGCGCAGGTGGTAGGCGGCCGCCGGCGCGTGACGGCCGGTGGAGATCATCCCGCCGAGTTGGTGGTCGGTCGACCCTCCCGGCCCGAGCCACGCCACGCCGCCGTTGTGCGCGAGCGTCGGCCAAGCGCGCACGGCGACGAACGCGACCATCGCGACGATCAAGACCAGCACCAGGCAGGCCACCGCGCCGAGGCGGCGGTGGGCCTGCCGATCGGTCCACGGCGCCCTCAAAGGGGAATGGCGATCGTCGAGATGATCTTCTTCGCCGGCTTACTGCTGCGGATCCAGTTGATGAACTTGGCCGCTTGGCCCGTCGCCGGGCCCTTCGTCACCTCGTAGTAGGTGCGGAAGCCCGGGTACTGACCCGACTTCACGTTCTGCAGGTTGCAGGCGACGCCGTTGTAGGCCAGCGCGTGCACGTTGCGCTGGCTGGCGTAGTAGCCCGAGTTGTAACCGATCGCGCGCGGGTCGCGGGCGACCGCGTTCTCGACGAGGCTGTCGGACGCGAGCAGGTTGGCGACCGGTGAGACCTTGCCGCCGTTGAGCAGGATCGAGCTGACGAGCGGCGGCAGTGACGACGCGCTCGTGCGGGCGATCAGGTCGATCGTCCCGCTGACCGTGGCCCCAGGGACCTGGTCCCAGCTTCGGACCTGACCGCCCCAGATCGCGCGCGCCTGGGCCGTCGTCAGGCCGGACAGCTTGTTCTGTGGGTTGACGTCGAAGCAGAACGCGTCCTTGGCCCACGCATAGAACTTCAACCCCGGCGGGTCGCTGGCCTTCGGGTCACGCGAGGCGTCACCGATCGAGACACGGCCGGCAGCGACGTCCTGGATCCCGACCTCGCCGCCGCCCTGGGCGAACTTGATCCGGACCTGGTGCGGGTGCGCCTTGAGGTAGGCGGGGATCAGCAGCTGCAGCAGCGGCGCCGAGCCGGTCGCGCCGCTGAGGGTCAGCACGGGCAACGACTTGGCGGGGGCGGACGCGGGCGCTGCGGCGAGCACGGTAAGGCCGACGGACAGGGTGGCCGCAGCGAGGGCGCGGAGACGATGGAACGTCAAGGGAACTCCTTCTCCAGAAGCGGGTCGTGGTGGCGCGAGCATAGCGTATCTGCATAAACTTGATCGGAAAGACAGACTTAGTAGGAAATGAAGCACGTCACCCCACCACCCCCGACAAGGAGGTCTCCTTGACCACCCGCCTCTCGCTGCTGGCCGCGGCCGTCGTCGCCGCCGCGCTGGCCCTGCCCGCAACGTCCGCCCTGGCGGTCGGCAACCCCAACGACGCCCAGTGCTACGGGCACATCCAGCGCGGCACCGCCGAGGTGCTCGACTCGGGCACCCAGGTCCGTTACGCCTTCGGCTGCAACACGCCGATCCTCGGCTACCAGATCCAGGCCGACACCGCGATCGAGTCGTTCGACACGTCGACGATTGCCTACGGAGGCGACAACCACCCGTTCGGCGCCGACGGCTTTACCTGCAACGGGGACTTCCCCGGCATCGCGTTCAACTGCATCGGCAGCTACAGCGCGATCGTGATCAACAACCAGTTCGAGCAGGTGCGCGGGCAGTTCTCGATCGCCGGCAAGCTGTGCACGGAACCGCGCGTCGACCCGCTACTCACGGTCGTCTACGCGACCGCGACCAGCAGCGGGGTCGTCACCCAGTACATCGGTGGCCCCTACGACCTCGGCCGGCCGATTGGCTGCCCGAAATCGGCCAACGCCGGCAGCGCCCGGATCGGGCCCGACGGCACGCCGGTCAACCGGGTGGCGAAGGCGCACAAGGTCAAGCACCGCGTCAAGAAGGCGCGGCGACGGCGGTAGGCGCGTCTGGTCACGAGCGCAGCGCGAGGTCGTCATAGGTGACGGCCGCGCGCGTGCGCGCGGCGCGCTTGAGCAGGTGCTCGATCGCCCGGACGTGACGCGGGTGGTCGAGGTCGGACGGGTGCAGGTCGAGTCGCAGCAGCGGCCCCGCGCCGAACGCGCGGCCGAGCGTGCCGGCGCGCTGGACCGGCGCCAGAGTCACGCGCCCGCCCGTGCGGTGCAGGCTCATCAGCCCCGCCCACCAGTCGAACATCCCGGCGAGCGTGTGGCGCAGCGCGGGCGTGTACGCGTAGGCCGGGGCGACGAAGCCGCGCGGCTCGACGCCGGCCAGGTGCATGACGCGCCGGCCGGCCGCCACGGCGGCCTTCGTCTCGGCGGCATCGAGGCCCGCGAACTCGGCGCGCGTGCCGCGCAGTCGCCACAGCGATTGGTGGGCCGCCGAGCCGCGGCCGAGGCGCACATGGTGCAGCCCGTGCTGGGCGATCGCGTCGCCGCGCTCGCGGCGCTCGGCGAGCCAGTGGACGAGCTCGGGGCAGCGGTCGTCGAGCGGGTGCAGGTCGGGGGCCGGGATGACGAGCAGCGTGACCCGCTGCACGCCGTGGTCGTCGAGCCAGTCGCGAATCAGCGCACAGCGCTCGAACGTCGCCGGCTCGACGTCATGGACGGCGATCGCCAGCTCACGCGGCATCGCGTGCCTCGAGCTCGTGCGTCTCGGGGTCGCGCAGGACCCGCTCGTAGCCGGCGGCGAGCTGCCCCAGCGCGCGGTCCCAGGTGCGCGCCGCCACCGCGCGCAGGCCGGCCTGGGCCATCCGCGCGCGCCATTCCGGGTCGCTCGCGAGCTCGGCGACCGCGTCGGCGAGCGCGTCGGCGCGCGGCGGGCACAGCAACCCGGTCTGGCCGTGCGCGACGATGCTGCGCGGCCCGCCCTCGTCGACTGCGACCACCGGTAGGCCCGAAGCCTCAGCCTCAAGTAGAACTTGACCGAACGTGTCGGTGCGGCTGGCGAACACGAACAGATCGGCACTCGCGTACGCGCGCGCGAGCTCGTCGCCGGTCAGCCAGCCGAGGAACGTCGCGTGCTCGCCGACGCGGCTGCGCAGCATGTCCTCTTCGGGCCCACCCCCGGCGAGGACGAGGTGCAGGCGCGGGTCGCGCTCACGCGCGGCCAGAAACGCGTCGGCGAGCAGATCGGCGCCCTTTTCGCGGCTGAACCGGCCCGCGTAGAGCACGTTGATGCCGTCCCCGAACAGGCCTTCGACGCGGTTTGTGGGCCCGAAGCGCTCGACGTCGACGCCGCGCTCCCAGCGGCCGATGCGGTCGGGCGCGATGCCGAGGTCGCGCAACGCCGCGTCGCTGGCCGGGCTCGGCGACAGCACGTGGCCGCAGCGACCGTAGAACGCGCTCAGCGCCATCCGCATCGCCATCTCGAGCCGCGGGTCGCCGGTGCGCACCTGCGCGTAGGCCTCGAGCTCGGTGTGGTAGCTCCCGAGCACCGGCGCACCGGTGACCGCGGCGATCAGCGCCGCGGCGATCCCAGCAGGGCCGGGCGAGCACAGGTGGACGAGGTCATAGTGGCCCTCGGCGAGTGTCTCGACAATCGCCGGCAGGCTCGGGACACCGACCGTAAGCCCTGCATAGAACGGGATTTCGACCTCGGCAACAGCGCTCAGGCGGCGGTCGCAGATCTGGTCGGTACCGACGATCTCGACGTCGAAGCCCGGGACGCCGCGTTCGCGGATCTCGTGCAGCGTGTGCGTTACGCCGTGCATCGCGCCGACGCCGTCGGCCACCAGCGCGACGCGCCGCGGCTCGCCGTCGCGTGGCACCAGGCGCGCCTTCTCGGCGCCCAGGAACGCCGCCGCCGGCGCATAGGGAATCGCCGCGACGCAGGCATCGAACGTCTTCGTCAGCGCGGCCAGGTGCCCCTCCCCCGTGCGCGCCGACTCGAGCAGCCCGTCGACCGCTCGCGCGAGCTTGCGCTCGTGGCTGCGCCGCGCGCGGCGGTACAGCGCCGCATGGCTGAAGTCGGGCGCCTGCAGCAACTCGAGCAGCTCGTCGGGGGCGAGGTCGAGCTCGACCGCACGCAGCCACGCGCGCAGGAGGTTGCGGGCGTCGTCCGGCGTGAGGTCTGACGCGATCGCGCCGCCGCGCTCCGCGCCATCCTGAACCACGCGCTGAGCCATCGCCCAGACGGCGCGTGGGTCGGGCGGCCGGTCGCCGCCACCGTCGCCGAGCGCGCGGACCGCGAGCCCCATCGCGGCGTGCGTCCACTTGGCGGCGCTGCCCTGCTCGCCCATCGCCTCAGCGCGGCCGGCGCGCAGATGGGCCAGGAACTCGTCCGGCGTCTGACACCGCGGCGTCTGGGTGAACGTTCGACCGATATCAACGCCCGCGTGATCGTCGGATCCGCCGATGCCGATTCCGCCGTGGGTCTCGATGTAGACCGCGGCCGGGGCGTTGAGCTCCGACGCGCGCGCCCCGTTGCGGATCTCCCAGATGTCGAACAGCTCGGCGAGCCGGCGACGGTGGCGCGGCTGCAGCGGCGCCGCGACATGGAAGAACGGGTGCGCGAGCGCGCACGTGATCTCGTGCTCGTGGAGGTAGTCGGCGCACGCCTCGACGTCGCCGGCGTGGGCCTGGAGCCATTCGTGGTCATCGGGGGTGATCCCGAGGCACAGGATGTGGACGGCCTGCGGCTCGCCGCGGAAGTGCGCCGTGAGCTCCTCGCTGATGAAGACGCGCGGGTCGTCGGCGATTTCGAGCACGCCGGCGATCGTGTCGTGGTCGGTGATCGTGACGAAATCCATGCCCCGCCGGAGGGCCAACTCGCGCACGTCGTCGGGCGGCGTGGCACACTCCGGCAGGCCGATTGAGCGCGCCACACCCAATTTCGACGTCTCGGATGCCGTCGAGTGGCAGTGCAGATCGGCTCGAGTACTTAGGTGAGTCATCGGTGCTCCCCTTTGTCGTTGTTGCTGGTCCCACCAAGAATCCCCTGGAATTCGCCGCTTTCTGTGACGATTCGGCCATCAGCGTGTGATCGACTCGTGAAGCGATTCGCCGAGAAGTGGACGCAGGTCCACCCAAACGTGTATTGATGCGCCTTCAGTTCCCCACCACTGCTGCCGAAACCTCAGAGAAGTGAGTCTGTCCCCGGGCCCCCGTTCCTCGCGGCGATCCCCTGCCGCAATTGCCGTGATCGCTGCCGCCACGGTGCTCGTCGCTGCGCTGCCGGCGCACGCCCAGGCCCCGACCGATCCCACCGCCACCGACCCGTCGCTCGTCACGACGACGACCACGACCGACGCCACGCCGCCGCCTGCCCCGGCGCCCGATCCTGCACCGCCGGTCACCGAGCCGACGACGACCGACGTCGCGCCGCCGCCGGTCGCGCCTGCGCCGTCGACGAGCACCGAGCCGGTCGCGCCGCCCGTCGCCCTCCCGATCCCGACCGTCACGACGGAGGCGCCGGCGCCGCCGCCGCTGCACCACAACACGCCGTCGGCCCATCACCCGTCGAGCTCCGCTTCCGGTCACAACGGCTCGAAGGCCAAGAAGCACAAGGCCTCACACCACAAGAAGACGGCGACGACCACCGCGACGCCGCCCCCGTTCACGCGCCCGGCCACCGTCATCTCGTCACTGCTGCTCGACTCGTTCCGGATCCCGCCGTTCCTGCTCCCGATCTACCAGGCGGCCGGCGTCCAGTACGGCATCCACTGGCAGGTGCTCGCCGCGATCAACGAGATCGAGTCCGACTACGGCCGCAACCTGAACGTCTCGAGCGCCGGTGCGCTGGGCTGGATGCAGTTCATGCCCGCGACGTGGGCCAAGTACGGCCTCGACGCCAACGGCGACGGCAAGCGCGACCCCTACAACCCGGTCGACGCGATCTTCTCCGCCGCGCGGTACCTCAAGGCGGCCGGCGGCGACACCTACATCCGCCAGTCGATCTTCGCGTACAACCACGCCGGCTGGTACGTGAACTCGGTGCTGCTGCGCGCGCGCCTGATCTCGGCGCTTCCCGACTCGCTGGTCAGCTCGCTCACCGGCCTGACCCAGGGCCGCCCGCCGGTGCCCGCCCCGTACAAGGTCCAGCTGCTCAAGCCTAACGTTGGAGTTAACGTTGAGGCTCCGGCCGGAACGGCTGCCATCGCCGTCCAGGACGGGCGCGTGAGCCGGATCGGCTTCAGTAGGCGCCTCGGCCACTTCGTCCAGCTCGTCGACGTGTACGGCAACACGTACACGTACGGCCACCTCGGCACGATCGCGCAGTTCTACCCGGTGCCCAAGCCGCAGAAGGTGTCCGCCGCCCACGTCGCACGTGAACTGCACCTGACGAACTCCAGCGGCCTGCCGGTCCTGCACGACGTTCACCACTCGGCCCACACGCCACCCGCTCTCGATCTCGGCGCGTCGCGCTCGGTGACGCAGACGCCGCCCGTGATGCTGCCCGGCGACGTCGGCGCGGACGCCGCGACGTCCACCACACCGCCGACGCAGCTCGCAGGCGACCAGACGGTCGACCCGGCGGCCGACACGACCGCCACCACGCCCGCCGACCCGACGGCGACGACGCCGACCGACACCACGACGGTGCCGTCCGTCCCGCTGCCCGACGACCCGGCCCCCGCGCCGGCGTCGGCGACGCCCGACGCGCCGCTGATGGCGACGACGCCCGACACGCCGACGACGCCGGTCGATCCGACCGCGCCGCCCGTGGTCGCGACGACGGATACGACCCCCGCCCCGGCTCCGGTTCCCGACACGCCGGCGACGAGGCTCGCGTCGAAGACCACGACGTCGCAGCCGCCGATGCCGCTGGCCGGTGACAACGGCGACCTCGTCTCGGCGCTCCCGCCGATCCCGCTCAAGGACTCCCCCGCCAACCCGGCCGTCTATTCGCTTCCCGGCGACGGGTCGATCGCCCAGCCGATCCTGCTCGGCTTCGCGGAGCGCGACCGCAAGGCGGGCGCCAAGCTGCTCGACCTGCCGCAGTCGCAGGTCAGCTTCGAGCCGCTCAAGCAGGGCGTGTCGGTCGTCGGCGGCACGGTCCTCGGCCGCCTCGGCGGGCGCTCGCTGCGCTTCGAGGTGCGCCCGGCCGGCGCCGGCGAGCCGCGGATCGACCCGGCGCCGCTGATCAACGGCTGGCGCCAGCTGCAGCACACCGCGATCTTCAACCCGAGCGCGGTCGCCGCGCGCGCCGCGACCGGCCTCGGTGACGACTCGACGACGGTCGGCCAGGTGCTGCTGATGACCAAGCACGAGCTGATGGAGCGCGTGCTCGCGGACTCGCGGATCACGATCTACGCCTGCGGCCGCCGCGACATCGAGACCGGGCAGATCGACCGCCGCGTGCTGGCGGTGCTCGAGTACCTCGCCGACAGCAACCTGTTCCCGACCGTCTCGGCGCTCAAGTGCGGCCACAGCCTGCTGACTACATCGGGCAACGTCTCCGAGCACTCGACCGGCGACGCCGTCGACATCGCCGCGATCAACGGGACGCCGATCTATCAGAACCAGGGTCCGGGTACGATCACCGACATCACGATCCGTCGCCTGCTCGAGCTGCAGGGCGTCATGAAGCCGCACCAGATCATCTCGCTGATGACCTTCCCGGGCGCGGACAACACGCTCGCGCTGCCCGACCACTACGACCACATCCACATCGGCTACCACCCGAGCCCCGGCACCCCGCTGCCGACCGCCGATGCCAATGGCAACGTCCAGGTCGGCGACCCGACGCCCGACCAGCTCACCCCGAGCCAGTGGCAGCGCCTGATGAAGCGCCTCGCCCAGATCGGCAACCCGCACGTGCCGACGACGGCGTCGAAGTACGCGCTCAGCGACTGAGCCCGGCCAGCCGCCGGGAGATGAGGCGCCGTTCGGCGTCTGTGGTCGACAGCCGCAGGGCGTGCTCGAACGCCGCGCGCGCTTCGTCGGAGCGGCCGACGCGGCGAAGCAGCTCGGCGCGAGTGGATGGCAGGTAGCGGTACTCGCCGAGGTCGAGTGTGTCGATGACCTCGAGGGCGCGCTGCGGCATGCCGGCCTCGGCGATCGCAACCGCGCGATTGAGCGTGACGACCGGCGAACCGGTCATGCCCTCGAGGCGCTCGTACAGAAGCGCGACCTGGTCCCAGTCGATGTCCTGCTCGGCCTGAAGCGAGGCGATCGCCGCCTGCAGGACGTACGGCCCGGCGTCTGGCCGGAGGGCGAGGGCTCGCTCGAGCGCCGCGCGACCTTGCTGTATCTGCGCGTGGTCGTGACGCGAGCGGTCCTGCTCGGCGAGCGGGATCAACTCACCGTCGACGACGCGCGCCAGGCGACGCGAGTCGTTGAGCAGCATCAGGGCGAGCAGGCCCCAGACCTCGGGTTCGTCGGCCATCTGGTCAGCGAGCAACCGGCCGAGCGCCAGCGCCTCGTCGGCAAGCTCACCGCGGTCGGGATAGCTCTGGTTGAAGATGAGGTAGACGACCGCGAGTACCGCGGCGAGCCGGCCGGGGAGCTGATGGTCGGCGGGCACCGCAAACGGGATCGCGGTCACCTTGATCTTCGCCTTGGCGCGCGAGAGCCGGCGCTTCATGGTCTCGTCGGCGACCAGGAAGGCACGCGCGATCTCCTCGGTGGTCAGTCCGCCGAGGGCGCGCAGCGTCAGTGCCACCTGCGCCTCAACCGCCAGCGCCGGATGGCAACAGGCGAAGATGAGCTCGAGGCGTTCGTCGGAGATCGTGCTGTCGTCGAGGTCGAGGTCGTCGCTGGTCGGCATCGGTTGCGCGTCCGTCAGGAGCTGCGTCTTGTCCTGAAGCGTTCGCTGGCGTCGGAGCCGGTCGATGGCGCGGTTGCGCCCGGTCGCCACCAACCACGCCACCGGGTCCCCGGGTGTCCCGTCGCGGGGCCACCGCTCGGCCGCGATCGCGAACGCCTCCTGGGCCGCCTCCTCGGCGAAGTCGATGTCGCCGAGGAGGCCGACCAGCGACGCCAGCACTCGGCCCCACTCGCGTCGGAAGACCTGTTCGATCAGTGCGCTGCCTCCATCGGGACATCGACGAGCGGGCGGATCTCGACCGCGCCGCCGAGCCGCACCGCCGGGATCCTCTGTGCGAACTCGAGCGCCGTGTCGAGGTCGGCCGCCTCGAGCACGAAGTAGCCACCGAGGACTTCCTTGGCGTCGGCAAACGGGCCGTCGGTGATCAGGTTCCGATCGTCCCCGTGACGAATGGTCGTCGCCATGTCCCCGGGCTGGAGATGCGCGCCGCCGATGCAGCGCGTGTCCGCACGCAGCGCCATGTACTCGGCCGTCAACGCCGTGGCCTCGTCCTCGCCCAAGCCGTCGTGGCTGCCCGGCTTCGGGTAGATCAGCATCGCGTACTTCATCTCGGCCTCCTGTCGTGATCATCCATCGTCCTTAAGACGAACGGGCGACCGGTGAGGGGACAGGCGTTGTGGTGTTTCGCCGACCTACCGACACGTGCCCTCGGGACAGGATGGCACCATGCGCACCGTGCATCCCGCGCGTATACGCCTGGCCGCATGGCGAGCCATTGTCGTGGCGGCGGCTGCCGGCGCCCTGACCGTCGTCGGCGCGTCAGCCGTGGCCCCTGCGGACGGGTCGGCCAACTCGCAGTGCGCAAGTCCGGTTACGCCACCCGCCCCGCGAGCCGCGCAGGACGCGCGCCGCGGCCTGATCGTCGGCCTGTCGACCGTGCTCGGCGTAAACGGGGGCCAGCGGGCGTGCAACCTGCTCGCTGCGGCCAGGGCCAGCGGAGCGTCCGAGCTGCGGGAGGACCTCGACTGGACCGTCGTGTCACCGCAGCGCGGGGTCAGGAACTGGACGCCGTTTGATCGCGTGGTCAGGCAGGCGGCGCAGTGGGGGCTGGTCGTGCTGCCGGTGCTCGACGGCCGCCCCGCCTGGATCCGCAACGCCGCTGACCGGCGCCGTCAGTTCGCGTTGCTCACCGCCGACATGGCGGCGCGCTACGGGCCCGGCGGCACGTTCTGGCGAGCCAACCCGTCCCTGGCCCGCTCTGCGCCGGTGTGGTTCGAGCTGGGCAACCAGCCGTACGTGCCCGGCCCCAACCGTATGAGCGCCCTCGACTACGCACGGCTCATCGTCGCCTCCGTCCAGGCCGGTCGTCGCGCAAACCCGGCCGCCAGATTCCTCACGGAAGCCACGGACGTCTATCAACGGCGCAACGGACGCGCGGCCTACTGGGTCGACGACCTGTTCGCCGCGCGGCGGAACCTGGGCCGCTACGTCGACGCGTTCGCTGTCCACCCCTATGCGAACGGGCCGCCGGCCGCCTACAACCCGCACAACCGGCGATTTCAGGTCGGCCGGGTTGAGGACATCCACGCGCGGATCGCCCGGCACGACCGCACACCGCCCCCCATGTGGATAACCGAGCTGGGCTGGTCGACGTGCATCGGACAGCCGGGGTGCGTCACCCTGGACCAACAGGCAGCTGACATCACCGCCCTGTTCAAGCTCGCACGCACGCGGTGGGCGTCCTACCTGCGGGCGGTGTTCATCTTCTCCTACACCCAGCCGGCCTCGCTCGCGACCCCGCCCGGGAAGCGCGACGGCTACGGCCTCGTCGACGCGAACCTGCGCCCCAAGCCGGCGCTCGCGGCGTTCCAGGCCGCCGCCTCCCGCCCCTAGGCCGACTCCAGCCGCGCGGCGTGCTCCTCCCACGCGGCGTACGCGGCCTCGACCGCGCGCTTGGCCGCCGTGTGGCGCGCCTCGGACTTGGCCGACTCGTACTTGGTCGCCCAGTGCCTGGGGTCGGACAGCTCGTCCTCGAGCGCCGCCAGCGCCTGCTCGGCGTCGGCGACCGCGCGTTCGAGCTCCTGCTCCTTGCGAATCGCGTTCTTCGACGGCCCGGCGGTCGCGGGCTTGTCGGCGTTCGGCTTCGGCGACGACTCCCGAGCGTCGACCGCCGTCGCCGCGAGCGGCGCCGGCGCGGCCCCCGGCTGCACGCCCGCCGCCTTGCGCTCCTCGCGCACGCGCCAGTACTCGGGCCAGCCGCCGACGTAGGAATGCAGGGTGTGGTCCTCGATCGCGACGGTGCGCGACCCGACGGCGTCGAGCAGTGCGCGATCGTGGGTCACAAGCAGCAGCGACCCGGGGAACCCCTGCAGCGCGTCCTCCAGCGCCTCGCGGCTCTCGAGATCCAAGTGGTTGGTGGGCTCGTCGAGGATCAGGACGTTCGACCCGGACTGGACCAGCACCGCCAGCGACAGCCGCCGCCGCTCGCCGCCGCTGAGCCCTTCGAGCGGCTTGTCGACCTCCTCGCCCGAGAACAGGAACTTCCCGAGCAGCGAGCGCGCCTGGCCCGGCGGGAGTCCGGTCAGCCTGGCGCACGCTTCGAGCACGGTCCGCGCGCCGCCGAAGTTCAGCTCGTCGGCGTGCTGCGACAGGTACCCGACCTCGACGTTGTGACCGCTCGACAGTTTGCCGGCCTGGAGTTCGCGCCTGCCGGCCAGGATCTCGATCAGCGTCGTCTTGCCGACCCCGTTGGGACCGACGAGCGACACGTGCTCGCCGCGCTCGAGCCACAGTTCGGCGTCGTGGAGCAGCACCTTCGCGGGGTCCGAGCCGACCTCGACGTGCGCCTCGGTCAGCTCGAAGATCACGCGCCCTGACCGGGCGGGCTTGCGGAACTGGAACGACAGCGCCTCGCGGTCGCGCGGGTCGCGCTCGATGCGCTCCATCTTCTCCAGCCGCTTGACCCGCGACTGCGCCTGGCGCGCCTTGCTCGCCTTGTAGCGGAAGCGCTCGATGAAGCGCTCCATGCGCGCGATCTCGGCCTGCTGCTTGTCGATCGCACGCCCGAGCGCCAACTCGCGTGCGGCCTGCTCCTTGCGCCACGCCGTCCACGTCCCCTTGAAGAACCGCGAGCGGCCGGCCTCGAGCTCGAGCACCGCGGTCCCGACCGCCTCCAGGAACCAGCGGTCGTGGGCGACGAGGACGATCGCCGCGTCGAGGTCGACGAGCGTCTGCTCGAGCCATTCGAGCGATTCGATGTCGAGGTGGTTGGTCGGCTCGTCGAGCAGCAACAGGTCGGCCTCGGCGGCCAGCGCGCGAGCCAGCGACGCGCGCGTCAGCTGGCCGCCCGAGAACGTGTCGAGCAAGCGGTCGAGGTCGGCGTCGACGAATCCCAGCCCGTGCACGACCGCCGTCACTCGATCGCGCCAGCCGTAGCCACCGACCGCCTCGAAGCGCGCCTGCACGTCGGCGTAGCGGGCGATCGCGTTCTCGTCGCCGCGTCCCATCGCCGCCTCGAGCTCGCCCAGCTCGGCCTCCAGCGCCATCGGCTCGCGGCGCGCCGACAGCACGTAGTCGCGCAGCGACATCGAGCGCTCGCGCGGCGGGCGCTGGTCGTGCAGCGCGACGGTCACCCCCTTGGCGAAGGCGAGCTCGCCGCCGTCGACCGACGTCTCGGAAGCCAACATCCGCAGCAGCGTCGTCTTGCCCGCGCCGTTGCGCCCGGCGATCGTCAGCCGGTCGCGGCGCTCGAGCTTGAACGACACCCCGCGCAGCAGCGGTTCGCCTGCGATGTCCTTGTCGAGGTCGGATGCGATGACAACGGCCACCGCCTCAGAATAGGCTCCCCGAATGAGTGAGAGCGTGAGCAGCGAGAGCATGCACTCGGGCGACGGCTACGCGGTCGCCCATCTCGACGACCTCGGCGACGGCCCGGGGTTCCGCAAGATCCGCGGCAACCTCGGCGTCACGGCGTTCGGCGCCAACGCGCTCGTGCTGCCGGCAGGCTTCAGCACCGGGTGGCACTACCACGACGTGCAGGAGGAGCTGTACTTCGTCCATCAGGGTCACATCCGGATGACGTTCGGTAACGGCGACGAGCAGGAGCTCGGCCCCGGCGGCCTGGCCCGCGTCGATCCGGCCACGCATCGGATGATCACGAACATCGGCGACGGCGACGCGGTCTACGTGATCGTCGGCGGCTCCGACGGCTACGTCGGGCGTGACGGACAGGTTCCCGAGGGCAAGGGCGGTCCGGGACACGGGGCGTGATCCTGCTCCTGCACAATCGCTACCGCACGCTCGGTGGCGAAGAGCGGGTCGTGGAGGAGTTGCTGCGGATCCTCCCCGAGCAGCTCGGCGAGAACGTCGAGTTGCTCGAACGCGACAGCGCCGCGATGTCCAGTCCGGGGGCGGCGATCGGGATGCTGCGCGGCGGCCTCGATGCGCAGCAGGTCTTCGACGCGGTCCGGCGCACCGGCGCGCGCGTCGTCCACGCCCACAACGTCAATCCGGCGTTCGGCTGGCGCGCGCTGGCGGCCGCACGCGAGGCCGGCGCGCGGACCGTCCTGCATCTGCATCAGTACCGGCTTGTGTGCGCGGCCGGAACGTGCCTGAACCCCAAGGGCGAGGACTGCACGCGCTGTCACGGCCGCCGCACCTTCTCCGGCGTGCGGCTGCGCTGCCGCGGCTCGCTGCCGGAGGCGGTCGTCTACGGCGCCGCGCTGCCGATGTGGTCGCGGCGGCTCGTCGAGCACGCCGACGCGCTCGTCACGCCGAGCGCGTTCACGATCGAACGGTTGCGGGCAATGGACGCGCCGCTGCGCGGCCGCGACGTCAAGGTGATTGCCAACCCGGTCCGCGAGGCCAAGCGCCACGCCGACCCGGCCAACGGCACGCACGCGATCGTCTCGGCGCGCTTCTCGCCTGACAAGGGCGTCGACGTGGCGATCGAGGCGTGCGCGCGCGCCGGTTTGCCGCTCGTCGTGACCGGCGACGGGGCCGACGAAACCGAACTGCGGGCACAGGCCCAGCGGATCGGGTCCGACGTCACGTTTGTCGGCCGCGTGCCCGACGACGAGCTCGAGGAGCTCCGCGCGACCGCAGCGCTGGCGATCGTCCCGTCGCGGTTCGCCGAGACCTTCGGCCTGTCGGCGGCCGAGTCGATGGCCTGCGGTCTGCCGGTCGTCGGCTCACGGGTCGGCGCGCTGACCGATCTGCTCGGCCCCGAGGACCTCGTCGCGCCGGGCGACCCCAAGGCGCTGGCCGACGTGGCGCGCCGGCGCTACGGCGATGCGGCAGCCGGTGAGCGCAACGCGCGCTGGATCGCGCAATACGCCTCGCCGGCGGCGGTCGCGCGCTCGCTGGCCGCCGTCTACGACGGCTGATGCATGGTTTTCGGCAACTTGGGGAAAGCCCGCGCCGTCCGCCATGCCCTGGCGCCCACGACCTCGATCCGGACTCGCGCTGACCTGCGTCGCGGTGCTTGCACTGCCGGCCGTGTCGGCGCGCGCCGACCTTGCGTCGCCTGTCGGGGCTGTCAGCGGACAGGCGACGGCGGCCGCGCAGCCTGTCGTGCAGCAGGCCACGCAGGCAGCGGCCCCCGTCGTTCAGAACGCTGCCGAGGCGGCCGCACCGGCCGTGACACCGGTCGCGCAGGCGGCCGCGCCGGTCGTCCACAGCGCGGAGCAGGCGGCCGCCCCGGTGGTCCACGCCGCAGATCCGATCGTCCATACCGCCGCCGCGGTCGCCAAACCGGTCACCGCTGTGACCAGGCCCACCACCCAGGCGACCGCGCCGAACGACGTGTCGCGCGCGGCCACTGCCCCACTGAGCGCGGCCCGACCGCCGGCGCCGGATTACGCGCCGGCGCCGGCGGTTCACCGCCACGCGGTCGCGCCGCGACACCACGTTGCGGCACCCGTCCGCGCGGCGACACCACATCACGTCCTTACGCCCCGGTCCCTACCCCAGCCCGCGGCGACACGCTCCGTGGCGGTCGGTCGTCCCCCGTATCAGCCGGCCGCCTCGAAGCGTGCCGCCGCGGCGCCGGTGGGCACTCCTGCCGCACCGCCGCATCGCCAGCCGCGCGGCCCGCTCGCGGGCATCGGCGCCGCGGCGGGCAGTAACGGTGCGCCGACGCTTGTGCTCTTCCTCTGCCTCGTCGCGGTCGCATCGACGCCGCGGCGGCGCCAGCCGGGCGGCCGTCTGACGCTGCCCGCCGCGCGTCGGCCAGCGTCGCCGCCGGGCCTGCTGCTCGAACGACCGGGCTAGCCCGCCGCCCGCCCTCCCGCTCGGTCCCCCACCTGTGCGCGCGCCGCATGCGCGCGCCGCAGACCTGACCGGTGGAATGGGCTGGCCGTGGTGAAGCTTGGGGCACGCCATTGCCGGCCCCTGCTGGCCAGAGCGGCATCGCCGGGCGCGCGCCCCCCTGTCGTGCGTCCGGCACCGCTCGCGAGCGACCGCTACCCCGGAGTGTTGGAGAGCGCCACGTAGGGCCGACACGGCTCGCCGCGCAGCCCTGGGCACGGCGGCAACGGCGTCGGGACGTTCACGCCACTCACGACCGGGAGCATCAGCCGCGACGGCATCGAGCCGCCGTGGGCGACCGTCACCGTCGTCGTCCCCTTCGGCACGGTCTGCGAGAACGCCCAGATCGGCTGCGCCCCATTGGGTGCAGCAATCGTGATCCGGATCCGCGAGCCCGCCCGATACGCATGCCCCTCGTAGTAGAGCGGGATCGTCACCTGGGTGAACGTGTTCTTGGGCAGCGGCTTGACGTCCTGCTTGGTCATGCTCAGGATCGGCGCCAGCGGCGTGCTGCGCTTCTTGTTGAGCACGCGGTCCGACGCCCGCAGCCAGCCGTTCTGGATGAACGTCTCCAGGCCGTCCGGGCGGACCTCGGAGACCGTCACCTGCAGGTCGACGTCGGGCACCGGCGCCTTGATCCACGCCTGCACGGCGCCGCCGCCGACGACCGTCGTGTTCTGCGCCAGCGGCGCCGTCAGGTACGAGACCGCGGTGCCGGACGGGTTGTTGTTCCAGTGGTAGGAGGGCGTCGCGTTCCACAGCCCGCCGGGGCCGCCGGCGGTGTCACCGCTGAAGTCGGTCATCGGCAGCGCGTGCGGGTCCCACGTGAACTTGTCCGCCCCGCCGCTCGCCGGCCGTGCCCCGGCCAGGGCGCCGCCACCGTCGAGGTACCACGACTGGGCGCTGGTTCCGGGCAGCGGGAACTTGGCGAATGACTGCTCGAAGCCGGGCAGCGGCTGGCCCGGCGCCGTGCCGCCGGCGCCGTTGTCGAACAGGATCCGGACCGGCGGCAGCGCCTGGAACGTGTTGAGCGCCGTCTGGAAGTCGGGCAAGGACTGGATCGGGTCGGGCGGCAGGATCACGCCCGGAACGCGGAACACCAACTGGTAAAGCAGCGGCGCCAGCGGCGCGACCACCGGCACCTTCGGTTGCCGTTGGGCCACGTAGAGCTGGAGGAAGTCGTACCAGCGGTTGATCGTCTGCGGGTCGAGCGAGTCGGTGTGGACCCCGTTGGTGAACGTGAACCACTTGTGCGTCGTGCCGGTGAAGTGCTCGGCGAGGTCGGGGCAGTGGCCGCCGGTCTGCTCATCGGTGAACTGGCACGCGAGGAACACCGGGACGTTGATCTTGTTCACGAACCTGATCGGCGTCAGCGGGTCGACGATCTTCGGCACGTAGTAGCGGTTGCGCTGCACCTTGCTCAGCAGGTTGACCGCCTCGGGGTGCAGCACCTGGTTGGCCTTGCATGTGGCGTCGCCCTTCTGGATCTCCTTGAGCGCCCACGGCTGGCCGGTGGTCGCCGTGGCGGGCTTGGAGTCGTTGACGCGGTCCTTGATCCACGGGATCGTGAACCCGGTGTTGAGGATGCCGCCGGCGTAGAGGAGCGTCCCTGTCGGGTCGTCGTTCACCGACAGCGGAGTGATCGCGGCGAGGCTCGGCGGGCGCGTCTCAGCGACCCACAGCTGGCTGAGGCCGCCGTAGGAGACACCGATCATCCCAACCTTGTGGTGCAAGACCCACGGCTGGCGGGCGACCGTTTCGATGACGTCGTAGCCGTCGAGGCCCTGCAGCGGCTCGAAGAAGTCATACGCGCCGCCCGAGCAGCCGGTGCCGCGGATGTTGACGTCGACGACCGCGAACCCGAGCACGTTGGGGCTCTGGGTGATGCCGCTGTCGGGGCCGTTGAACGGATCGGCGTAGCCGTAGCCGGCGTACTCGATGACCGTTGGGTAGGGGCCACCACCGGGCGTGGCTCCGTCCGGCAGGTGGACGTCGATCGCGAGCTGGGTCCCGTCGCGCGTCGTCAGGTAGCCGTAGCCCGAGGTGGGGATCTTCTGGTCGTAGATCTTGGTGCTGGGCGGGGCCGACCGGTTGGAGAGGACGGTGACCGGCTTGGACTTCGCGCCGGCCTTGGTCTGCACGCGGTAGCCGCTGCCCGGCTTGAGGGTGCGGAAGATCGCGCCGCCGAGCGACCCGGCGCTGATCGTCGACACCTTCCTGCCCTTCTTGTCGACCAGCGTCAACTTCGCTCCGGCGCTTGCGCCCGTCACATCGACCTGCTCGGCGCTGCCGCGCACGACCATCGCCGCCCCGGCCGGCGCGGCCGCGGTGAGCAGTCCCAGCGCGGCAATCGTGGACAGCACCGCCGCCCGGTTGACACGACGCGACCCAACCTCGCTCCTCAGCATCCCGGGAGCTTGTCACGTTTTTCTGACTCCTTAGTCAGTTGCGGCGATACTGCAAGGGATGGATCGAAGCCGCTCATGGTGGGGCTGGGGCACGACCGACGCGGCGCTGTCCGACGACGAGTGCCGCGGACTGGCGGGGATGCTGCCCGGGCTCGCCGCCGAGCCGGTGCCGGTCCCGCGGATCGCCGACCTCGGGTTGCGCGCGCCACGCATCGAGGCGCCGTCGTCGCTCGCGGACCGCTGCTCGACCGACCCGGCCGACCGGGCCGGCCACACCTACGGGAAGGCCTACCGCGACGTGATCCGCTCGCTGCGCGGCGACCTCCCCCATCCCCCGGATCTCGTGGCGCGCCCGCGCGACGAGCAGGACGTGGTCGATCTGCTCGACTGGGCGTCGAGCACGCGAACCGCGGTCGTTCCGTACGGCGGCGGCTCGTCGGTGGTCGGCGGCGTCGAGTACCGCGGCGACGAGCATCCCGCGGTCATGTCGCTCGACCTCGGCCTGATGAACGAGGTGCTCGAGGTCGACGAGGTCAGTCAGGCCGCCCGCATCCAGGCGGGCGCACTGGGGCCGGCGCTCGAGGCGCAACTGCGCGAGCACAACCTGACCCTGCGCCACTACCCGCAGAGCTTCGAGTTCTCGACCCTCGGCGGCTGGCTGGCGACGCGCTCGGGCGGGCACTTCGCCACCGTCGAGACGCACATCGACGATCTCACCGAGTCGATCCGTGCGGTGACGCCGAGCGGCGTATATGCGTCGTGGCGACTGCCCGGGTCGGGCGCCGGCCCGTCACCCGACCGGCTGCTGCTCGGCTCCGAGGGAACGCTCGGCGTCATCACCGAGGCGTGGATGCGCGTGCGTCCGCGCCCGTCGCAGCGCGCGTCGGCGAGCGTCGTCTTCGGCGACCTGTTCTCGGCGCTCGATGCCCTGCGCGAGCTCACGCAGTCCGGTCTGCGGCCGGCGAACTGCCGCGTCCTCGACGAAGGCGAGGCACAGCTGGCGGGTGCGGGCAACGGCGAGCAGAGCGTGCTCGTGCTCGGCTTCGAGTCCTCCGGCGTCCCGGTCGACCACGATCTGGCCGATGCGCTCGAGCTCGCCGCCAGCCACGGCGGCGTCGCGTCGGCGCCCGCGTCGCGCGGCGGCCGCGATGCCAGCGCCGATGCGTGGCGCAGCGCGTTCCTGCGGATGCCCTACGTGCGCGACGGGCTTGCCCGCGTCAGCGCGGTCAGCGACACGTTCGAGACCGCGATGACGTGGGAGCGCGTCCCCGACCTGATCGCCGACGTGCGCGCGGTAATGCCCGCCGCGATCACCGACGCGTGCGGCACGCCGGGGCGCCTGAACTGCCGCGTCACCCACGCCTATCCGGACGGCTGCGCCCCCTACTTCAGCGTCATCGCCGCCGCCCGGCCCGGCGAGGAGCTCGAGACCTGGGACGCGTTGAAGGTCGTGGCGTCGGAGATCCTCCAACGCCACGACGCCACCATCACCCACCACCACGCCGTGGGTCGCGACCATCGTCCGTGGTACGACGACCAGCGGCCCGACCCGTTCGCGGCGGTGCTGGGCGCGGCCAAGCGCGAGCTCGATCCGGCCGGCGTGTTGAATCCGGGCGTGCTGATCGGCTGAGCCGCGCTACGCATCGCTCCCCGATGGCGCGACCCGTAGCAGCCGCGCCGGCCTCGCAGGCAGCCACCAGTTCCACTTGCCCAGCAGCGACACGACCGCCGGGACGAGCAGCGCGCGGATGATCGTCGCGTCGATGATGATCCCTGCCGCCAGGCCGGTTGCCAGCTGCTTGACGTTGACCTGCGGCCCGGAGCCGAGCGACGCGAACGCGAGGAACAGGATCAGCGCTGCGCTCGTGACCAGCCGCCCGGTGCGGCCGATGCCGGTGACGACCGCCTGGTTGGTGTCTCGCGTCTCGTCGTAGGTCTCGCGCATGCGGGCGAGGATGAAGACCTCGTAGTCCATGCTCAG
>Ga0066903_100000380_pt1 | contig 27032 bp, 27 predicted proteins | sample PanSoiMetaGPlot1_FD_67491 | JGI IMG/M metagenome (GOLD analysis project Ga0066903, IMG submission 67491) | Tropical forest soil microbial communities from Panama analyzed to predict greenhouse gas emissions - Panama Soil - Plot 1 (version 2) | ecosystem: Environmental > Terrestrial > Soil >... | reverse complement strand
CGGCGCCGGCGGCGGTGGTGGGGGCGCCGCGCCCGGCGGCGGACGCGGCGGCGGCGCCGCCAACCGTCCGACCGGCCGGGGCACGCCCGACGATCCCGACGTCGTCCAGGGCCGTCCGCCCGACGAGGCGACCAACATGCCGCAGCAGCCGCTGCAGGCGCCGGTGCAGCCGTGGCAGTACGCGATGCCGACGGAGGAAGCGCTGAAGCGCAATCCGGCGAACGTGATTCCGCCGAAGTTGCGTCCGCGCGTGCCGCTGCGCTACGACGCGCAGCCGACGCTGCTCGTGTCGGGCCTGCTCGACGGCGGTGCCGACATCGCCCAGCGGCCGGTCGTCGTCGACGTGCCCGTCGGCAAGGGACACGTCGTGCTGTTCTCGGCCAACCCGATTTATCGCGGCGAGACGGTCGGCAGCTATTTCATGGTGTTCAACACCATCCTGAATTTCGACGCGCTCGACGCGGGCCGCAAGCTCGATCCAAGGTAGTAGTCAAAAAAACGATCCCCACGTAGAAAAAGTGGCGCGGCACCTGACGCTCGATGTCAGGTGCCGCGCGTCCGTTTTCGCAACTCGCTGAAACCGCACACCTCGTCTCGTTCCGCACACGGCGGAATGCGGGTTGCAGTTCCGCGCAACCGTCGCTGTTTCCCAGCCAGCTACGACGGATTGGTCATGAAAAAGACGCTGCGAGCAGTCTTCCCGGTACTCGTGTCTCTGTGCGTGCTCGGTGTTGCCGCGTGTGGAGGGCACGCGACGTCACCGACAGCTCCATCTGTCGAACCGCCTGCGGCGCCGGCGCCGTCACCGGCGCCGGGCCCGCAGGGCGCGACGATCATGGGCACGGTCGCGGCCGCGGCTCCGGCGGGGATGGTGGTCGCTGTCGCCGGAACGTCCGCCTCGGCGATCGTCGATGCCGCCGGGCATTTCACGCTGAACAACGTGCCGCCGGCTGACGTCGTGTTGACGTTCTCGGCGCCGGGCGTTTCGGCATCCACATCGGTGGGTGCCGTCGCGGCATCCGAGGTCGTCGAACTCACGGTGTCGGTGAGCGGTAGTGTCGCGACGGTCGACGCGGAGCAGCACACGGCACCCGACAGCTCGATCGTTGCCAGCGGCACGATATCGGACCTCGACGTTGCGGGACGGCAGTTCCGCCTGGGCTCGACGATCGTACAGGTGCCGACGTCGGCCGTCATCAAGCGCGCCGACGTCGTTGTCGAATTCAGCAGCCTGAAGAACGGCGACCGCGTCTACGTGCGCGGCATGAAGGACGGGCTGATCATCCGCGCGTCGGAAGTCCTGGCCGTACCCGTGACTCCGCCGCCGCCCGATCCGCCGGTTCCGCCTCCGCCTCCACCTCCGCCTCCGCCGGAAGACGCGACCGTGAACGGCGTCATCGCCGGTCTGACCGGTAATTGTCCGGCGCTGAGCATGACCGTGGCCGGTACGGGCGTGAAGACGAGCGCGGCGACCGTATTCAACAACCGTTCGTGCGCAGAGCTCAGGAACGGCGACACGGTGTACGCCGCCGGGCCGAAGCAGGGCGACGGCACCGTTCTCGCGTCGAAGGTCTACTACGTGTCGTCGCCGAGCAATGAAGTGCGGTTGACCGGCACGGTATCGAATCTCGCCGGTTCATGTCCCGCGTTCTCGCTGACGGTCGAAGGGACGTCCGTCAAGACGAACAGCGCGACGACCTTCGACGGCACGAAGGGCTGTTCGGTGATCGCCAACGGCGACAGCGTGACGGTGGTCGGCACGAAGCAGAGCGACGGCAGCGTCCTGGCGTCGAAGGTCACGAACGCGACGGCACCGCCGCCGCCCCCGCAGGACACCTATGCGAACGGGCCGATCGTCGGGCTGACGGGGACATGCCCGGCGATCTCGTTCTCGCTGAGCGGGACGCCCGTCAAGACGAACGCGGCGACCACGTTCAACGGACGTGCGTGCGCGGAGCTGAAGAACGGCGACGTCATCTACGCCGCCGGACCGAAACAGAGCGACGGCAGCATTCTCGCGAACCGCACGTACTACACGGCGCCGACCGTCACGTTGACCGGGACGGTGTCGAACTTCGGCGGCGCCTGGCCGGTGCTCACGTTCATCGTACAGGGCACCGCCGTCAAGACCTCGAGCGCGACGGTGTGTGACGGCACGAAAGGGTGCTCTCAGATGGCCAACGGCGACAGCGTGACCGTCGTCGGCACGCCGCAGAGCGACGGCTCGGTGCTTGCGACGAAGATCACCAACGCGACGGCGCCGCCGCCGCCGCCCCCGCAGGACACCTACGTCAACGGGCCGATCGTCGGGCTGGCGGGGACCTGCCCGGCGATCTCGTTCTCGCTGAGCGGGACGCCCGTCAAGACGAACGCGGCGACCACGTTCAACGGACGTGCGTGCGCGGAGCTGAAGAACGGCGACGTCATCTATGCGGCCGGGCCGAAACAGAGCGACGGCAGCATTCTCGCGAACCGCACGTTCTACACGGCGCCGACGGTGACTTTGAGCGGCACTGTGTCGAACTTCGGGGGCGCGTGGCCGGCGCTCACGTTCACCGTGCAGGGGAAGGCCGTCAAGACGTCGAGTGCCACGACCTGCGACGGCACGAAGGGCTGTTCACTCATGGCCAACGGCGACAGCGTCACGGTTGTCGGAACAGAGCAGAGCGATGGCAGCGTCCTCGCGTCGAAGGTGACGAATGCCACAGCGCCGCCCCCGACCGACACGACGTTGAACGGTGTCATCGCCGGACTCGGCGGCACGTGCCCGGCGCTGGTGCTGACCGTGGGAGGCGGGGCGGCCAAGACGAACGCGGCCACGGTTTTCACGAACAAGACGTGCGCCGAATTGAAAAACGGCGACACGGTGTACGCGATCGGTCCGAAGCAGAGCGACGGCAGCGTCCTGGCCTCGAAGGTCTACTTCGTGAAGTGACAAATATTGGCGCGGCGCCTGACGACGAATGTCAGGCGCCGCCGTAATCCTTTCGAGCGATCCCGCCAACCTGTTGATTTCTAACGATCGGCATTCTGGGTATGCGCGTTGCAGCCCCGCACACCCGGACGGTGACTGCGCGATGCATCCATCAACTTCTTCTTGGTCTCAGGCTGTGCTTGTAAACACTCCTCCTCTTCAGTCCAGTGAAGTCCGGATGGTCCTGATTACCGGGGCCGATCTTGCCGCGATGCAGGAAGCGGCGCTGACACTTTTCGACGCGGGGCACATTCCGCTCGTCGGCGAGTGGTTCGCGACGCCGATGACGGCACTCCCCTCGTGCGGCGCAAAGTTCGACGATCTCTTCACGCCGCTGGCGGAGCGCCTGCTCATGCGCGCCGACGCGGTGTTGCGGCTCGAAGGCGGTTCGGCGGCGTCCGACGTCGTCGTCCAGATGGCCCGCGGCCAGGGGCTTCGGGTTTTCTACAACGTGGAGGACGTGCTCGCGGGGTAAACTCGCGTCAGCATGCTGACGCGACGCGATCTTCTCTTCGGCGCGGCCGCTGCGGCGGCCGCGTTCCGCCGGCAACCCACGCCCGCGAGCGTCTCGTTTCTGATGCCGTCCGGCGCCACCGACTGCCACGCGCACATCTTCTGCGACGCCAAGGCGTTTCCGATGTCCGCCGGGCGCTCGTATACGCCGGATCCCGCGCTCGTGCCCGAGTACGTCGCGCTCGCGCGCCGGCTCAACATCGAGCGCGTGGTGCTGATCCAGCCGAGCATCTACGGCACCGACAACGACTGCATGCTGGCCGCGATGCGCGAGTTCGGCTTCCGGGCGCGCGGGATCGCCGTCATCGACGATCAGACGACCGACGCCGCCATCGACGCGATGATCCACGCCGGGGTGCGCGGCATCCGGATCAATCTCGAGACGACCGGCCAGGCGGATCCCGCCGTGGCGCGCGAACGCTTCCAGGCCGCGGTCAAACGGATCGGCGCGCGGAAGCTCCACATTCAGATCTTCACGCGCCCGTCGGTCATCGCGGCGATCAAGGATCTCGTGGACGCGTCGCCGGTCCCCGTGGTGTTCGATCACTTCGGCGGCGCGCAGGGCGCGGGCGGCGTCGCGCAACCAGGTTTCGACGCGCTGGTGTCGCTCGTCCAGTCGGGCAAGGCGTACGTGAAACTGTCGGGCGCGTATCGCGGATCCACGCAGGCGCCCGAATTCCCCGACATGGCGCCGCTGGCGAAAGCGCTCGTCGCCGCCAACCTTCAGCGCATCCTGTGGGGCACCGACTGGCCGCACCCCAACACGTCTTCCGACGGCCGGAACTCCGAGACCGGCACCTGGCCGCGGCTGCAGGTGGACGACGTGGCGCTGCTGAACCAGCTCTCGGGCTGGGTTCCCACGACGCCTCAACGCCACGTCGTGCTCGTCGAGAACCCGGCCCACCTGTACGGATGGTGAACGAATCCCTCATCCTTAATCCCTGATCCTCGAATCCCGGATCCCGGATCCCGGATCGCGAATCCCCGATCGCTGATCCCATCCCTATTCCCGAATCACGAATCCGGATTCGATTCGGGACTCGGGATTCGAGACTCGGGATTCGGGGTTCGGGATTCGAGGATCAGGGATTAAGGATGAGGGATTCTGTTAGCATCGCCTGCATGCCCCGACTGCTGCTGACGCTGATCACGCTGCTCGTGGCGCCCGCGAGCGCGTTTGCCACGTGGTCCGTGATTGCCGTCGATCGCGCGACGGGCCGGGTCGTGATCGCCTCCGCCACGTGCGTGAACCTCGACGACATGTTCCTGCCCGGCGTGCAGGCCGTCGTCGTGCCGGGCAAGGGCGTCGCGGCGTGCCAGTCGGCCGTGGACAGCACGCACACGAACCAGATGCTCGTCTTCCACGAATTGCAGAAGGGCACCGATCCGAAGGCGATCATCGAGATATTGAGCGCGGATCCGGCGTTCCAGAGCCGGCAGTTCGGCATCGTCGATCTGCAGGGCCGATCGGCCGGCCATTCGGGCCTGACGAACGGCTACGTCGCGCAGGACGTGCAGGGCCGCGTGCCCGGCACCGAGATCTTCTATTCGATCCAGGGCAACATCCTGCGTCCGGGCGAAGTCGTGCCGAACGCCGTGAAAGCGTTCGTCGACGCGAAGGGGGCGATCACCGATCGCGTGATGGCGGCGATGGAAGCCGCGGACGCCGGCGGCGGCGACAGCCGGTGCACGTGTCCGCCGCCGCCCGCCGACGGATCGACGCCGGCGATTCCGTGCGACGCCAAGACGGCGCACGTCGCCTACATCCTGATGGCGGAGAAGACCGACGCCAGCGGCGACTCGCACAACAACGGCACCTACACGATGTTCATCCGCGTCGCGCAGCCGGAGCACGGGCCGCTGTCGATCCACGAGGGCGAGAACCTGAACCCGGTGAAGACGCTGCGTCTGCGCTACGACGCATGGCGGAAGACGCAGCCCGTGTCCTCAAGTAGGCGGCGATGAACATTCTCTCCGCAGCGCTCGTGTCAGTCATCGTGCTCGCGCAGGCGACGCAGCCGCCGGCGCAGCCTCAGGCGCCGCGTGGCGGCGGCCAGGGACGCGGACGCGGCGCCATCGCGCCGATCGCGCTGACGACGAGTGCATGGGTGGACGGCGGATCGATTCCCGACAAGTACGCGCAACCGGGCCATGACGTGTCGCCGCCATTCGCGTGGACGAACGTGCCCGACAACGTCGCCAGCTTCGTTCTGATCGCGCACGATCTCGACGCGCCGACCGGCGGCGGCGTCGACGACTATCTGCACTGGCTCGTCTGGAACATCCCCGGCGCCGATCGCGCGCTGCCCAAAGGCCTGCCGCAGGGCGCCGCGCTCCCGAACGGCACTCGCCAGATCAGCACGACAGGCCCGAACTACCGCGGTCCCGCCGCGCCTGCCGGCGGCGCGCCGCATCACTACGTCTTCGAGCTGTTCGCGCTCGACACGATGCTCGACGTGCCGGCCGTCGGCGCGCCACCCGCACAGACGCGCGCCGCCGTCGTCGCGGCGATGAGCGGGCACGTCAGGGGCAAAGGAGTCTACACAGGCACCTATCGCCGACCGAATCCTTGATCCCTCATCCCTGATCGTCGAATCCCGCATCCCGCATCGCTCATCCCGAATCCCGCATCCCGAATCGAATCGCGGATCCGTGATTGGGGATTGAAGATTCGGGACTCGCGATAAGGGATTCGCGATTCGGGATGCGGGATTCGAGGATCAGGGATGAGGGATGAGGGATTCGAATCCGGGGTACAATCGGCCCTCCGGTCGACTCGAGGAGAGTGACTCGATGATCCGTAAGGCAGCGTCCGTAGCGAGTCTGGTGGGGCTTGTCGTGGTCGACGTCCTCGCGACGTGCGGCGGCGGAGGCGGCGGCGGCACCGGCGGCATGGGCGGCGGTGGCGGCGCGATGGCGGAAGTCGTCTACCAGGTGCCGTGGAAAGCGCTCACCGGCGGCGAGAAGCTCGACACCGGCGGTCTGGTCCTCTACTGGTTTCCCGCGTCCGAGAACGAGCTGAAGAACTCGAGCCTGCGCAACTCGCGCACGCTGTCGCTCTACGCGGCGCAGTGCGTGACGATGGGCGTGGCCGACATCGGGCAGGCGCTCGGACAGAAGTTCGCCGTCGACGAGAAGGCGCCGGTCGCGGTGCTGGCGCAGAGCGACGGCAAGATCATCGGCAAGGCGCAGGGCGGATCGGACGGCAAGCTGCGCGTCAACCAGGTCGAGAAGCTGCTCGACGGCGAGATGAAGCAGCGCGAGGCCGGCGTGAAGGAGTCGATGAACGCCGCGAAGGACGCCGCGAAGCGCGGCGACAAGGACTCGGCCGTCACGCAGTACAAGACCGTCGTCGACCAGCAGTGTCTCTTCCCCAAGCAGGCCAAGGACGCGGCGAAAGAGCTGAAGAAACTCGGCGTCACGGGCGTCGCGCCCGTCGCGGACGCCGCGAACTTCGATCCCGCCGTCGGCGCGCAGATCGAGCGCGCGCTCAAGAGCGGCCTGATGGCCGAGAACATGGCCGACTACGCGAAGGCCGACAAGTTCTACACGGCGGCGCACAAACTCGATCCCGCGGATCCCGCGCCGCTGCGCTATCTGGGCGAGTTGTACCGGCATCAGACCGGCGACTGGGACAAGGCGCGCGCCACGTTCCAGCAGATCCTCGACATGCGCGCCGATCCGCTCTCGCGCGCGGTCGCGCTGCACGGCATCGGCAAGATGACAATCCACGACGGCGACTTCCAGAAGGGGCTCCATCTCATGGAGCAGTCGGCCGCCGTGTTCCCGCTGGCGCTGACGTACCGCAACCTCGCGGTCTACTGGCACTCGGAAGGCGATCGCGCGAAGGCCGACGCCTACACGAAACAGGCCCTCGCGCTCGATCCCGAGGAGCCGTTCAACGTGGTGTTTGCCGCCGCGTTCGCGGCCGGCGAAGGCGGCGCGCGCGCGCGCGAGGCGCTGAAGGTCGCGCAGGCGCACGAAGACCTGCTGTGCGCGTCGTACAACCTCGCCGCGATTCACGCGCAGCTCGGCGACCGCAACAAGGCGCTCGCGCTGCTGAAGCGGCACTTCTACGAGTACGAACGCTTCGACTCTGTGCGCACCAAGGAGATGATGGAGGCGCGCGTCGACGCGGTGTTCGCCTCGATCGTCAAGGACCCCGAGTTCGTGTCGCTCACCGACAAGGCAGACGGCAAGCTGCCGATGCCCATGAGCAAATGACGGACCGTCACTGATATGGCTCACTCGAACGATCCGCTCCTCGCGCCGATGCCCGGCGCCGACAGCCGCGTCGTGGGCGGCGTCCAGGTCGACGTTGCGCCGGCCGGCAGCGGCCGCATCAAGCGCGTGATCTACCAGCCGGGCTTCCGGTGGTCGACGCACATGAAGGACGCCGTCGGCACCGACCTCTGCATGCACGCGCACGTCGGGTTCATCGCGCGCGGACGCATCGGGGTCCGCTACGGCGACGGCACGTCGCTCGAGTTCGCCGCGCCGCAGGTCGTCGCCATCGAGCCCGGCCACGACGGCTGGGTCGTCGGCGACGAGCCCGCCGTCCTCATCGAAGTGGATTTCATGAGCGACACGCCCGCGAAGTTCGGCATGTCGGACAGCCACAGGCGGCGTCGTTAAGGTCCCGGCGATGCCGCCTCCGCGCCAGAAGACCTCCGTGCGGATGAAGGAAGCGCGCGAGCGTCTGGACGCGTTCGAGGCCCAGGAGGCGCTCGCCGAGCCGGCGAAGACCCAGAACCCCGCCGCCATGCTGGTGTTCTGGATCTGCGTCGTCGTGTTCGGCCTCGTGATCTATTTCGTGACCCTGTGGGTCGAGCGGCACTGATCGGAGAAGCGGAGGAGCGGCGGGTGGGGGATCTGGACGAGAAGATCAGCGAGGCGGTCGAGCAGGGCAGGGAATCGCGGCTCAATTCGATCATCGCGCTGATGGTGGCGATCGCCGCCACGCTGATGGCGCTCGACAACATCAAGGACGGCAACGTCGCCCAGGCGATGTCGCTGGTGCAGGCGCGCGCCGTCGACGCGTGGTCGTACTACCAGGCCAAGAGCACCAAGCAGAATCTGGCCGAGGCGACGCTCGACACGCTGCAGGTGATGCGCGCGGCGGCCGCGCCCGGCGCTCCCAACATCGCCGATCTGGACAAGCGCATCGCGGCCTACCAGGCGCAGGTGGCGCGCTACGAGAAAGAGAAGAACGACATCAAGGCGCAGGCGGAAGGGTTCCAGGCGGAATACGAGCGACTCAACCTGCACGACGATCAGTTCGACCTTTCGGATGCCGGCTTCTCGGTTGCGATCGCGCTCTTCGGCGTCACCGCGCTGACGCGGAAGCGATGGCTGCTGGGCGTCGCGGCCGTCTTCTTCGTCGTCGGCCTCGTGTTCGGAACCGCGGGGTTCTTCGGGTGGAGCCTGCACCCCGACCTGCTGATGCAGTGGCTGTCCTGACGACGGCGCGGGTGATCGTCCGCGCACTGACCCTCGAAGACGCGCCCTTCATCGTCACGCTGCTGAACGATCCGGCGTTCATCCGCAACATCGGCGATCGCGGCGTGCGCACGGAGACGGATGCGCACGAATATCTCGCCGCCGGACCGTTCGCCAGCTACGCGCGCCACGGGTTCGGCCTGTGCGCCGTCACGCTGGCGGGCACGGGCGAGCCGATCGGCATGTGCGGCCTGCTGCAGCGCGACGAGCTGCCGGGGCCCGACCTCGGCTTCGCGTTCCTGCCGGAGTTCCGGGCGCGCGGCTACGCGTTCGAGGCCGCGTCGGCGGTGAAAGCGGACGCGCACGCGCGTCTCGGGATCCCCACGCTGCACGCGATCGCCAACCCCGACAACGACCCGTCGATCCGCCTGCTCGAACGGCTCGGCTTCTCGCGGCACGGCTCTATCCGGCTGTCGGGAGGCGCGCTGGATCTGGCGCTGTTCGTCGCCGCGGGCGCGGCGAATCCCTAATCCTTAATCCCTGATCCTCGAGTCCCGAATCCCGAATCCCGAATCGCGAATCCCGGATCCCGAATCGCGGTCGTACAATTCGGAGGTGAGCGCCCGGTTGTTGCTTTGCGCAGCGATAGTGGCGATCGTGACGATCGCGCTGTTGAGCTGTGGCTCGACGCAGGCGCCGGCCGGACCGACGGCGATGCCGTCGAAGCGATTGCTCGTCGTCACCTTCACGGCCGGCTTCCGTCATTCGTCGATTCCGATCGCCGAAGCGACACTGGCGGATCTCGGGACGCGGAACAGTCTCTACGTGACGGAGTTCTGCCGGACGGACGCCGATGTCCGGGCTCGCCTCACCCCGTCTGGCCTCGCGTCGATCGACGCCGTGTTCTTCGCCAACACCACGGGCGATCTCGGGATTCCTGACGTGCCGGCGTTCCTCGCGTGGATTGCCGCCGGCCACGCGTTTCTCGGCGCGCACAGCGCCGCCGACACGTATCACGAGTCGCCCGCGTACCTCGACATGCTCGGCGGCGAGTTCCAGACGCACGGCGCCATCGTGGAGGCCGACGTGCGTGTCGACGATCCGGCCGATCCGTCGGTCGCGCACCTGAGTCCCCGGTTCCGGATCACCGACGAGCTCTATCGCTTCACGCGCAACAGCCGCGCGAACGTGCACGTGCTGCTGTCGATGGACCGCGTGCCGCCCGACGGCGTCGGCGAGGCGGGCGCACCGGCCGACCTCCTGATGGCGTGGCGCAAGGAGTACGGCCGCGGCCGCGTGTTCTACACCGCGTTCGGCCACCGCGAAGAAACCTGGCAGGACGCGCGGTTTCAGCAGCACCTGCTCGGCGGACTGCGCTGGGCGCTGAATCCCTAATCCTTAATCCCTGATCCTCGCATCCCGTATCCGGTATCCCGTATCCCGGATCCCCGGTCCCCAATCCGATTCCCGCATCCTCGAGCGTCCCGGATCCGGGATCGAGGATCAGGGATCAGCGATGCGCGATACGGGACGCGGGATTCGAGGATGAGGGATTAGGGATCAGGGATTCGAGGCTCTGGTAACATCGTCGGCCGTGCTGCTCGCGATCGCATGTCTCGTCGCCATGTCCGGCCAGCAACCGCCCGCGCCGCCGGCGTTGCCTTCGTCGCCGATGGCGTTCGGCGCGTTCACGGCCACGTTCGACGCCAACGGCACCTTCGTCCTGCAGGGACAGGGGTGGCCGACGTTCAGGGGCAGCTGGAAGATCGCGAAGGACACGAAGGACGCGAAGGACGCGAAGGCGCGGATCGAGATCGCGACGCCAGAGGCCGCCGGAGGGTGCGACAAGCCGGCGACGTATGCGTTCGCGGTCACCGGCACGCGCGTGACGTTCGGGCTCGTTGCCGACGAGTGCGTGCCGCGGCGGATGATTCTCGATCGCAGCGAATGGCGGCCTGCAGGCGAAGCGGTGCGCATCCCCGAACGGACGATCGTGCGCACGGCGGCGCCGCGCTCCGCGCCGCTGCCGGCAGCCACGTCCGCCGCCGGCAGCTGGCCGTCGTTTCGCGGCCCGCAGGCGTCGGGCGTGGCCGACGGACAGCACCTGCCCGATCGCTGGGACGTCGCGAAAGGGGAGAACGTCCTCTGGCGCACGCCGATTCCAGGACTCGCGCACTCGAGCCCGATCGTGTGGGGCGACCGCATTTTCGTGACGAGCGCCGTCAGCACGGATCCCCACGCGTCGTTCAAGCCGGGCCTCTACGGCGACGGCGACGCGTCCGAGGATCGCACGGCGCAGAAATGGACGCTCTACGCGATCGATCGTTCGTCGGGATCGATCGTGTGGCAGCGCGTGGCGACCGAAGGCGTGCCGATCGACAGGCGCCACATCAAGTCCACTTACGCGAGCGCGACGCCCGCGACCGACGGCCGGATCGTCGTCGCGTCGTTCGGCTCGCAGGGCGTCTACGCCTACGACGTGAACGGCGCGTTCCGGTGGAAGGTCGATCTCGGCCGGATGAACATGGGCGCCTACGACATTCCGTCGTTCGAGTGGGGCCCCGCGAGCTCGCCCATCCTCTGGAAGGACCTGGTGATCGTCCAGGTCGACACGCAGGCCGATTCGTTCGTGATCGCGCTCAAGGCGGCGACGGGCGAGGTGGCGTGGAAGACGCCGCGCGCCGAGCTGCCGTCGTGGGGCACGCCGACGATCGCCGTGACCGCCGCCGGTCCGCGGCTGGTCACCAACGCGTCGAATTACGTGCGCGGCTACGATCCCGTCACCGGGCGGGAGTTGTGGAAGCTCGGCGGCAGCTCGAAGATCACGGCGCCGACGCCGGTCTTCGCCGACGGCCTGTTCGTCGTCGCCAGCGGCCGCGCGCCCGAGCGCCCGATCTTCGTGGTCCGCGCCGACGCCACCGGCGACATCACGCCGCCCGCCGGCAAGACGAGCGGCGGCGCGCTCGTCTGGAGCCGTACCGGCCGCGGCCCCTACATGCCGACGCCGCTGGTGTACCAGGGGATCGTGTACGTCCTCGGCAACAACGGCGTGTTCGACGCCTACGATCTGGCGTCGGGTGACGAGATCTACCGGCAGCGGATCGCGAAGGTCGGCAACGGCTTCAGCGCGTCGCCCGTCGCGGCCGACGGCAAGATCTATCTCTCGAACGAGGACGGCGACATGGTGGTGCTGGAAGCGGGACGGACGTTCCGGCAGGTGGCCGAGAACGACATGGGCGAACTGGTGATGGCGACGCCGGCGCTGTCGAACGGCGTGATGTACGTGCGCACGGTGAAGTCGCTCGTCGCGATCGGACGCCGATGAGAGTCACGCTGACGACCGTCGGCCTGCTCGTGTGCTCGAACGTGTTCATGACGTTCGCGTGGTACGCGCATCTGCGGGACCTGCGGGAGAAGCCCTGGTTCGTGGCGGCGCTCGTCAGCTGGGGGATCGCGCTGTTCGAGTATCTCCTGCAGGTGCCGGCGAACCGCATCGGCTACGGCGTGTTGTCGCTCTCGCAGCTCAAGATCATTCAGGAGGTCGTGACGCTGTCGGTCTTCGTCCCGTTCTCCATCATGTACATGCGGCAGCCGTTCCGTCTCGACTTCGTCTGGGCGGGACTCTGTCTCGTCGGCGCCGTCTACTTCATGTTCAGGGCGTGACACGATGCATTCGCTGAGTGAGGCCGGCGCCGTCGACGCGATCGTCGTGCGCCTGGGGAAGCTGCACGACAAGCGGCCGCGCGCGTGGGGCCGGATGACGGCGCACGAGATGCTGTGTCATCTCAACGACTCGTTCGCCGGCGTGCTCGGCGAGCGCGCGATTTCGCCTGCGGAGACGTGGGCGAGCCGGACGATTATCAAGTACATCGCGCTGCACACGAACATGGCGTGGCCCAAGGGCTCGAAGACGCGCCCCGAAGTGGACCCGACGCTGGCCGGAACGAAACCGACCGATTTCGATCGCGATCGCGCGCAGACGATCGTCCTGCTGCGCCGGTTCGCGTCGCCCGACGCCACGTACGCGCGGCATCCGTTCTTCGGCCCGCTCACGCGCGACGAGTGGATGGTCTGGGGCTACCGCCACACCGATCATCACCTCCGTCAGTTCGCGCTGTAGCCGGCCCCGCGATGGCGATCGGCGCGACTGTTCATAACTTCGACATCGACCTCGCGGATGCGGATCGCGGCGTCTACGAGTCGCTCGCGCTGCGCGTCGCGCGGCACCCGTCCGAGTCCGACGAATACCTCGTCACGCGCGTGCTCGCGTACTGTCTCGAGTACGGCGACGGCATCGCGTTCTCGCCGGGCGGCCTGTCGGATCCGGACGAGCCGCCGATCGCCGTCCGCGATCTGACGGGCGCGCTCGTCGCGTGGATCGACATCGGCACGCCGGACGCGGCGCGGCTCCACCGCGCGGGCAAGGCGGCGTCGCGCGTCGCGGTGTACGTGCACAAGGATCCGGCGCAGTGGCTGAGGTCGCTGGCCGGCGCGAGGATCCACCGCGCCGGCGCGCTCGCGCTGTGGGCCGTCGACCGGCCGTTCGTGTCGGCGCTCTGCGCGCGGCTCGACCGGCGCGTCGCCTTCGCGCTGTCCGTGTCGGATCGCGACGTGTATGCCTCGTTCGCCGACGCGACGCTGAACGGTCCCGTGAGGCGACTGGCGTTGCCCTGACGCGGTATCATTCGCGGATGCCGACGGCGTCGCGTTCGTCTCCTCCTCCGTCGAAGCAGCTCGCCGGGTTCATCGCGAAGTACTCGCCTGCGAACGCGAAAGAGATACGCGCGGCACTCGCGCGCATGGGACGGCTCCTCCCGCCGAGCGCCGTCCGCATGGTGTACGACAACTGGAACGGCCTCGTCGTGGGATACGGGCCGAACGAACACCCGTCCGATGCGATCGTCTCGATCTTCGCGACGCCGGACCACATGACGCTGTGCTTCATCAACGACGGCCCGGGCCTTCCCGATCCCGACGGGCTGCTGAAGGGCAGCGGCAACGTCGTCCGCCACGTGCGCCTCGCGTCGGCGCGCGACCTGGACACGCCCGCCGTCAAGGCGCTCGTCAAGGCCGCCATCGCGCGGTCGGACGTGCGCTTTCCGCGCGGCGGTCCGTCGAAGCTGCTCATCCGATCGATCTCGCCGAAGCAGCGGCCCAGGAGGAAGATGCCATGACCGAGCTGGAGACGGAGATTGCCGGCAACCGCTCCGCCGTCGACGAGTTCATTGCGACCGCGCGCGCGATCGACGCGGCCGGGTGGACGACGCCACGAGCGCAGGGCGCATGGTGCCCGGGCCAGATCGTCGAGCACCTGGCGCGTACCTACGAGTACAACCGCCGGGTGCTGCAAGGCACCGCCGAGGGCATGCCGTTTCCGATCAGTCTGCTCAAGCCGTTGATCCGGCGGATGATCGTCGACAACACGTTGCGGGCGGGACGATTCACCCGGAAGGCCCGCGCGCCGGCATTCTTTCAGCCATCGCCGGCGCCCCAGGGAGCGCCCGACGCCATCGCGCGGCTGACGAATGCCGTGGGCGGGTTCGAAGCCGACCTGCGATCACGTCCGCGCAGCGAGACGATCGAACATCCCGTCTTCGGCACCGTCCGGACGGCCGACTGGGTGAAGCTGCAGGCCATTCACGCTCGCCATCACCGCGCGCAGCTTCCCGCCTGAGTCATGGCGGCGGTGTCTACCGCTGATAGATGACGACGTGTGACGTTCTGTGACGACTTGATGGCACGCGGTTCGGCGCGTCCGCGCGTCCGTAGAGTACCTGCATGAGACAGAACACGAACGCGCGGCTCACGCGCCGCGCCATTCTCGGGGCGCTGACCGCGGTCGGCGGCGCCGCCATCGCAGGCGCGTGCGGCACTGCCGCGGCGCCCACCACACCTTCGTCGAGTTCGACGTCGACGGGTGATGCCTCCGGCGGCACGACGAACGGCGCGTGCGCCGTGATTCCGTCGGAGACCGAGGGGCCGTATCCGGATCGCACCGGGATGATCGACACCCCGGCGTTCTACCGGCAGGACATCACGGAGGGGAAGCCGGGGACGCCGCTGACGCTCGCGCTGACGGTGGTCAGCGTTGCGAACGGGTGTACGCCGGTCGCCAACGCGACGGTCGAGGTCTGGCACTGCGATCACACGGGCGGCTACTCCGAGTACACGACGTCCGGCACCGCGATGCGCGGGCTGCAGAAGACCGATGGCAACGGGCGCGCGACCTTCACGACGATCTATCCCGGCTGGTATCAGGGGCGCGCGACGCACGTCCATCTCGACGTGTTCGTCAACGGCGCGTCAGTCAAGACGACGCAGATGGCGTTCCCGGAGGACGTGACGGCGGCGGTCTACGCGCAGCGCGTCTACGCGTCGCGCGGGCAGAACCCGACGACGAACAGCCGCGACAACGTGTTCGCGGACGGCGTCTCGAGCGAACTGGCGTCGATGACGGGCAGCGCCAGCGCGGGCTACACGGCGTCGCTGCAGATCGGCGTGTAGCAACGAAAAAAGGTGGCTGTCACCTTTTTTTGCGAAAAAAGGGGACAGTCACCTTTTGGTGCTACCAGCGGTCGCGGCTCACGTACGAGCCGTTCAGCTCCTTCACCGACGGGCACCCCAGCAGTTTCATCGTCCGGTACATGTCGGTCCGCAGCATCTCGAGCGACCGGCTGACCCCGGCGGCGCCGGCGGCGGCGAGGCCGTAGGCGTACGCGCGGCCGATCAGGACGGCGCGCGCCCCGAGGCAGAGCGCCTTGACGGCATCGCTGCCGCGGCGGATCCCGCCGTCGACGAGCACCACGGTCCTGTCGCCGACGGCATTGACGACGTCGGGCAGGACGCGGATCGTCGGCCAGACCGAGTCGAGCTGCCGGCCGCCGTGGTTCGAGACGACAATCGCGTCGATCCCTTCGTCGACCGCACGCCGCGCGTCGTCGGCGACCTGGACCCCCTTGATGACGATCGGCCGATCCCAGATCTGGCGGATCCACTTCAGGTCGGCCCAGCAGACGGTCGACTGCGCGAGCGCGGCGGCGACGTCTGCGTACGGCATCGGACCCTCGGGCAGCACGACGTTCGGGAACTTCATCAGCCCGCCGTCGGCGAGGAAGCCGCGCAGCCACGAGGGACGGCTGAGAAACTGCAGGATGTAGGGCAGCATCGACAGCACCCGCCGCGAGATCATCTCCTTCGATCCATTCCGCGAATCGCGCTCGCGGTGGCCCGCCACGGCCGTGTCGATGGTCAGGATCAGCGCCGAGTACCCGGCGTCTTTCGCGCTCTGGATGGTCTTGGCCGCGACGTCGCGTCCGCCGCAGAGGTACACCTGGTACCACGCAGGCCCCTTCGTCGCCGCCTTCACCTCTTCGAGCCGCATGCCCGACAGCGTGGACAGGCAGTAGATCGTCCCGGCCTCGCCGGCGGCGCGGGCCGCCACGGCCTCGCCCTTCGGCCAGAACATGCGGCTGCTGCCGACCGGCGCCAGGATGATGGGCATCGAGATCGGGATGCCGAGCACGTCCGTGCCCAGATCGGGCGGCGGCGTCTCGACCGCCGACTTCGGGTGAAAGCTGATGTCTTCGAAGGCGCGCACGTTGCCGCGCAGCGTGACTTCACCTTCGGCACCGCCGTCGATGTAGTCGAACACCTGCGGCGGCAGCCGCCGCTGCGCCGCGCGCCGGAAATCCTCGATATTGACGAACGCCACGGGCGGAGATTCTATATGATGGCGCGGCTTGCCCTGGATCCAGGTCTACGATCCGCTCGGATCGCCGTGGTTGAGCACGGCCGCGGCGGCGCTCCCGATCGTCCTGCTGCTGACGGCGCTCGCGTGGCTCGAGTGGCGCGCACACCTTGCGGCGCTGCTCGGGCTCGTCGCGGCGCTCGGCGTGGCGGTCTTCATCTACGGCATGCCGGCGAGCACGGCCGCCGCGACCGCGATCTACGGCGCGGCGTACGGCTTCCTGCCGATCGGCTGGATCGTGCTCACCGCGGTGTTCCTGTACAGCCTGACGGTCGCGACGGGCCAGTTCGACGTGCTCAAGGCGTCGGTCGGCCGTCTGTCGGACGATCGCCGCATCCAGGCGCTGCTGGTCGCCTTCTCGTTCGGCGCGTTCATCGAAGGGGCGTCGGGCTTCGGGACGCCGGTCGCGATCTGTTCGGCGCTGCTCATCGGCCTCGGCTTCACGCCGCTCTACGCCGCGGCGCTGTCGCTCATCGCCAACACCGCGCCTGTCGCGTTTGGCGCGATCGGGACGCCGATCCTCACGCTCGCGGCGGTCACCGGCATTCCGGCGACGACGATCGGCGTGATGGCGGGGCGCCAGCTGCCGTTGGTGTCGCTCATCGTGCCCGCGTGGCTCGTCGTCACGATGAGCGGCTGGCGCGGGCTGCGCTCGGTGTGGCCGGCGGTCCTGGTGTGCGGCGGCACGTTCGCCATCGTGCAGTTCGCGTGGAGCAACTTCATCGGCGTCGAGCTCGTGGACATTGCCGGCGGCCTCGCGTCCATCGCCGCCCTCGCGCTTTTCTGTCGCATCTGGCAGCCGAACGATCGCTGGGCGGATGCCCGTGTCGCGTCCGACCAGGGTCAGACCACCTTTGCTGAATCTTCGCGTGAGTTGGCGTCCGCGTCTGCCTCCGCGTCCGCCTCCGCCTCCGCGTCCGCGGAGGCTCGCCCGTCCGCCTTCGCCGCGGCTCCTCCACAGGCGGAAGTCGCCGCGGCTTCGGCGGGACAGGCCCTCGCGGCGCGGAGCGTCGCTCGCGCGTGGATGCCGTGGGTGTTCTTGAGCGTCGCCGTGATCGTCTGGGGACTGCCGGCGACGAAGCGCGCGCTGACCGGGCCCGTGCTCGCGCCGGCCGTCCAGGTCCCGCTGCTGCACCGGGCGGTCTTCCGCGACTATCCCGTCGTGGCGGCTCGTATCGATCCGGCGCGCATTGCAGAAACTGCGTACCGCAACGAGCACGCGGAAGCGGCGGTGTTCTCGATCAACTGGGCGTCGGCCACGGGGACGGCGATCCTGCTGGCGGCGCTGGTCAGCGCGCTCTATCTGCGCGTCTCGTTCGCGCAGCTCGTCGCGATCGCCGGATCGACGCTGCGTCGGATGGCCGCGCCGCTCGCGACCATCATGCTGATGCTCTCGCTGGGATTCGTGACGCGCTATGGCGGCACCGACGCGACGCTGGGGCTCGCCTTCACGCGCACCGGCTGGCTGTATCCGTTCTTCGCGACGCTGCTGGGCTGGCTCGGCGTCGCGCTCACGGGATCCGACACCAGCTCGAACGTGCTCTTCGGCAGCCTGCAGAAGATCACCGCGCAGCAGCTCGGCTTCAACCCCGTTCTGATCGTGACCGCGAACAGCACCGGCGGCGTGATGGGCAAGATGATCGACGCGCAGAGCATCGTCGTCGCGACGGCGTCGACCGGACAGACGGGACAGGAAGGACGGATCCTGCGGTTCGTCTTCTGGCACAGCATTGCCCTCGCCACCATCATGGGCGTCATCGTCATGCTGCAGGCCTACGTGTTCACGTGGATGATTCCGTAGTGAAAAGATTCCATCTCCTCGAGCTCGAGGATCAGCCCTGGTTCCCCCGCACGATTCGCGATCTCGCCACCGACTACCTGCAGTTCATCCAGACGTTTTTCCGGGTGGATCGCGTGATGGCGCCGATCGTCGAGCGGGGTCTCGAGGCGGCCGCGACGACGCGCATCGTGGATCTCTGTTCCGGCGGATCGGGACCGCTGCGGTTGCTCGTGACGGACCTTGCCGCCGAGGGCGTCCGCGTCCACGCGACGCTGACGGACCTCTATCCGAACGTGCCCGCATTCGAGACCATCGCGGCGCAGTCGAACGGGACGATCGACTTCGAGACGCGCTCGGTGGACGCGCGCGCCGTGCCGCCGGATCTCGCCGGCCTGCGCACGCTCTTCAACGCTTTCCACCACCTGAAGCCCGAGGACGCGAGATCGGTCCTCCATGCCGCCGCCGCAGCGCGGCAGCCCATTGCGATCTTCGAGCTGTCGGAGCGGTCGTGGGGGAACCTGCTCGGCGTCCTGGCGGCGCCTGTCGGCGTCCTGATCGCGACGCCGTTCATGCGTCCGTTCCTCTGGCGCCGCCTGTTCTGGACGTATCTGATTCCGGCCGTTCCGTTCACGTGCCTCTGGGACGGGATCGTGTCGCAGCTGCGCGCCTATACGCCGGACGAGCTGCGCGGCCTCTGCGAGGGTTCGGCGCCGATGCGCTGGGACGTGGGGCAGATCCCGATCGCGAAGGGCTCCGGCCGCCTGACGTATCTGTTAGGATTCCCCGCATGAAACGCCTGACCATCGCCGCAGTCGTGCTCGTCGCCGGCCTCGGACTGACGCTGTATGCCTCGCAGAAAACCGCGTCCGCCATGGCGACCGCGGCCGACAAGTGGCTGGCGTCGCTCAGCGCCGATCAGAAACAGCGCGCGACGTTTCCGTTCGAGTCCGACGAGCGGATGCGCTGGCACTTCGTGCCGAACGAGCAGTTCCCGCGCAAGGGCGTTCAGATCAAGGAAATGTCCGAGCCGCAGCGTGCGCTCGCGCGCGACCTGCTCAAGACGGGCCTCAGCGCCCGCGGCTACCTGACCGCCTCGTCGATCATGGAGCTCGAGAACGTCCTGAAGGTGGTCGAGGGCGAGCAGCGCCGCTTCCCGCGCGACCACGAGGCGTATCAGTTCAGCGTGTTCGGCACGCCGGGCGACAAGAAGGCGTGGGGCTGGCGGTTCGAGGGGCACCACGTCTCGGTCCGCTTCGACATCGTGAACGGGTCGCTGACGTCGAGCACGCCGAGCTTCTTCGGGTCGAACCCCGCGGAAGTGCGCGTCGACGTGCCCGGCGCCGCGCCGCGCGGCACGCGCGTGCTCGGCCCAGAAGAAGACGCCGCCCGCGCGCTGCTCGAGTCGCTCGACGCGACGCAGAAGACGACGGCGATCGTCAACGTGGCCGCGCCGAACGAAATGCTGACGTCGAACGCGCTGAAGGCCGATCCGCAGTCGCCGCTCGGCCTCAAGGCCTCGGCGATGACGAAGGCCCAGAAGGACAAGCTGATGGCGCTCATCGACGTCTACACGGGCTACATGACGGCCGACATCGCGGCCGAGCGCCTCGAGAAATTGAAGAAGGCGGGACTCGACGAGATCGCCTTCGCGTGGGCGGGGGAGACCGAACGCGGCAAGAAGCACTATTACCGGCTGCAGGGCCCCACGTTCCTCGTCGAGTACGACAACGCGCAGAACGACGGCAACCACATCCACAGTGTGTGGCGCGACTTTGCGGGCGATTTTGGCGCGGATCTGCTGCGCGCACATCTGGCCGCCGTGCCTCACTGAGCGAAGGCAGCCTATCCTTCCCAGCCGTTGATGATCGTTTCCCGCAGATCGAAGCCGAACGCGCGCTCGCTGACGACGACGATCGGCGGGCCCTGCAGGCGCTTGTAGACCGACCGGCGCATGCGCCGGAAGCAGTCGCGGACGACGGCGCGGAACGTCTCGGACGTGTACTTGTCGTACGGCGTCAGGCCGCGTTCGTCTGGCGCGAACCGCGCCGGATCCAGCGTGCGCGTCTCGAACTGCCGCACCAAGTCCCCCTCGCTCGAGCGGCACTCCATCACTTCGCCCACGATCGGCGCCACCACCGAATAGTCGAACGGATCGAACTGGCCGTCGGCGAGCTCCGCCGACGGCTTCAGCGCGAACGTCAGCTCGGGGATGATCTCGCGGCGGTGCCGCGCGTTGACGTGCCGCGCGAGCCGGTAGACGTCGGTCTTCGACAGATCGCCGATGAGCGAGACGCCGCCGCACATGTCGCCGTAGAGCGTCGCGTAGCCGAGCGCGATCTCCGTCTCGTTGCCGCACGAGATGAGGAGCGCCCCCGTGTCGTTCGACTCGGCCATCATCAGCAGCCCGCGGATCCGCGCGTGCAGGTTCTCGCGCGTCAGCGATCGCTCGATCGGGTGCGCGTGCGTCTCGAACGTCTGCCGGACGCATTCGTCGATGCCCTGGATCGGGACGATCCCGTAGTGCACGCCGAGCGCGGACGCGAGCTGCGCCGCGATCGATCGGGTGGCCTCCGTGTTGTGGCGCGATGGCAGGTTGAACGTCGACACGTTCGCCGCCCCCAGCGCGTCGACCGCGATCGCCGCCGCCAGCGCCGAATCGATGCCGCCCGACACCGGGACGATGGCGCGCGTGAACGACGACTTGCGCATGTAGTCGCGGAGCGACATCACCAGCGCGTCGTACATCTCGCGCTCGCGATCGACCGGCGGCAGCTCCAGCGGCGGCGCTGCGCCTCCGAGGTCGGCGACGACGAGATCTTCAGCGAACGGCTTCCCGATCGCGATCGGACGGCCGGACGCGTCGTACACCAGGCTCTCGCCGTCGAACGGGATGATGTTCTTGCCGTTGTCGGCCGCGCCGACCGTGTTCACGTAGACGACGGGCCGGTGGAGTGCGGCGATGTGACCGCGGATCAGCCGGTCCCGCGTGTGCCGCTTGCCCGGATAGAACGGCGACGCGTTGAGGTTCAGCAGGACGGCCGCCCCTTTCGCCGCCAGCTCCGGCAGCGGCTTGATCGGGTAGAACTCGTCCCACATGTCCTCGCAGATCGACACGCCGATCGACTCGCGGCCGCTGCGCGTGTCCACCGCGAGCGCGTCGCGCGACTCGCCAGGGCTGAAGAACCGCTTGTCGTCGAAGTAGCGGTAGTTGGGCAGCAATGACTTGCGCGCGCGCTGCAACACCGTGCCGTCGCGGACGACCGCCGCCGCGTTGTACTTCTTCAGCGTCCCGTGGTCGTTGCGCGCGCCGGAATCGTGATCGATGAACCCGACGACGGCGGTGATGCCCCTCGACGCGTCGGCAATGCGGCGCATTGCGTCCTCGTTGGCCTTCACGAACGCCTCGTCCTCGACCAGGTCGCCGATGCAGTAGCCCGGCAGCGACATCTCGGGGGTCACGACCAGATCGGCGCCGGCGGCCGCCGCCTGCGCCACGAAATCGAGGATCTTTGCGGTGTTGCCCGTGATATCGCCGCTGGTCGGGTTCAGTTGCGCGAGCGCGACACGCATGGATAGGGAAATCTTACTGCGCTGAGCCGGTTCGCGGCGGGCCTGCGCCTTATTGGACGTAATGTTGTCTGCGCCTGAAGTCCTGATCGCGTTCCGCGCGGCGTGCGCGCCCGCCATTTTCGTGCTGGCCTGCTACGGATTCCCGGGGCCGGTCCTGGCCGGCGTGCTGCTGGCCGCCTTCGCCTCCGACATCCTCGACGGCGTCGTCGCGCGCCGCCTGGGCCGCTCGACGCCGAATCTGCGCCGCGCCGACACGCTCGTGGATACGCTGTTCTACGCCGCGGCGGCGGTCGCGCTGTGGGTGGCGGTTCCCGACGTGTACCAGGACGTCACGCTGTCGCTCGCGCTGCTGATCGCCATCCACGTGTCGCGGACGACGTTCGAGCTCGCGAAGTTCGGCCGCAAGGCGGCGTACCACATGTGGTCGTCGAAGGTGCTCGGCGTGGTGCTGGTCGTCACGATGACGACCGTGTTCCTGACCGGACGCCCGAGCCGGCTCATTCCGCTGACGATGTGGCTCGGCATCGCGAACGAGCTGGAAGGCTTCGCCGCGAGCGTGATCCTGCCTGCCTGGATTCCGGACGTCCCGTCGCTACTTCACGCGCAGGAGATCCATCGCGGCGAGGCGCGTCCATGGTCTGACGACGCTGTAGGTCGTGGCGATGACGATGGCGGCGGCGCCGCACGCCGCGCCGGCCATCGCGAGTGGCTCGACGGCCGCAATGCCGTAGAACACCGACGCGGCGAGCGGCATCAGCGCGAGGCCTGACGCGAGCCCGCCGAGCACGCCGCACGCCGTCAGCCAGCCGGTCTGGCGAAGCGCCATGCCGAAGAGATCGCGGGGCGACGCGCCCAGCGTGACGCGGATGCCGATTTCCATGCGGCGCTGGCTGACCGCGTAGAAGACGGTGCTGTAGAGTCCGAACACCGACATCGCGACGGCGACGACGGCAAGGGCGAGCGTCGCCCACACGATCGCCAGCGGCAGCGTCGTCGACATTCGCAGCGCGTCGTCGAGCGTCATCGCGCCGATGCCGCCGATGACGATGCGCGGCTCGAGCTCCTCCAGCGCGGCTGCGACGGTGTCACGCGGCCCCGCGCTCCGCGCGATCACGGTCACGAACGGAACGTCGCGCTGCGCCAGCGGCACGTAGAGCATCGGCTGCGGATCCTCGTCGATCTCGTTGTACTTGCCGTCCGCGACGACGCCGACGATGTCGATCAGGTGGCCGTCGCTCTCGCGTCGCACGCGGCGGCCGATCGGATCCTGGCTGCCCGGCAGATAACGGCGTACGAACGTACGGTTCACGACCGCGACGTCGGCGCGGCCCGCGCGATCGCGCGAGTCGAACGTGCGGCCCTGCAGCACCGTCACGCCAATCGTCGAGAAGTACGGCTCGTCGACCGCGAGGTAGGGCGTCTCACCCTCATGACCTTCCGCGACTGCCGGCTTGCCGTCGATCGTCATGCGTTCCGTCGAGTAGCCCATCATCGGCGCATTGCTCGCGAGCGTGACGCCGTCGACGCCGGGCAGCGCCGCGACGCGCTCCCGCATCCGCTCCATGAACGCCGGCGCGTGCGCGGCGTCGTAGCCGCTTCGGCGGAGATCGACCTCGCCATAGACGAGGTGACGCGCGCTGAACCCGAGGGGAATGTGCCGCAGCGCGAACAGACTGCGCAGCGAGATTCCGACGCCGGCGAGGACGACCGTGGCCACCGCCACCTGCACCAGAATCAGCACGCCGCGCAGGCGCGACTTGCGCGGATCCGCGATGGCCTTCTCGCGGTTGAGGGCGCCCGAGAGGCCGTCGGACGCACCGCGCAGCGCCGGCGGCAGGCCGACGAGGGTGCCGGCGGCGAGCGCGATAGCCGTCGTCGCGAGGAGCACGATGCCGTCAGGACGAAGGTCGACGGACATCGGCGGCAGGATGGATCCCAGTGACACGGTCAGCGCCGACAGTTTGACGAGGATCGCCCAACTGGCGCCGTAGCCGAGAGCCGCGGCCACCATGACCAGCAGCACGGCCTCACGGATCAGCGGCACGACGAGCTGGATCCGAGAGGCGCCCAGCGCGGCGCGCACCAGCATCTCGTGCTGGCGGGTCGCGGTCAGCCCCAGCAACAGATTGACGACGTTGGCACACGCGACGATCAGGGTCAGCAGAACGATGAAGAGCAGCGAACCCAGTACCGCCGCCATCCACGCCCGTTCGCCGGGCGGCGTGACGGTCGCGGCGGTGAGGATCGCCGTATGGTTCCCGCTGATGGACGGGTAATCGTGCGCGATGCCGCCGGCGATCGCGGCCACGTCCGCGGAGGCCTGCGCGGCGGTGACGCCGGGACGAAGGCGTCCGACCATGTGCAGCCATCGCTGCGATCGGTCGGTCAGCGCCGTTGGCGGGCTGCCCCGCACTTTCTGCGCCGTGTCGAACGACATCCAGACGTCGGGCTCGAATGCCCATGTCATCCCGCCAAACGTGCCGGCGGCGACGCCCGCGACCGTGACCGGCTGGTCATTGATCCTGATTGTGGCGCCGACGATGCGCGGATCGCTGCCGAGCGTCCGCCACAGCTTCTCACTGACCACGACGCCGAAGACGTCGTGACGCGGCGAGGTTCCGAGCGTCAGGACGCCCGCTCGCGGCTCGACGCCGAGCACGCCGAAGAAGTTGTCGGAGACCTGCACAGCGACGATCTGCGACATCCGATCGCCGGCTTTCAGGGCGAGTGAGGAGATCTCGTAGGGAAAGGCGGCGATGTCGGAGAAGGCCCGCGTCGACGTGCGGTACGTGGTGAATTCCGGAAGCGACGCCGCGTCGAACGGATTCTCGAGCGTGTGGATGTGAATCAGCCGCAGCGAACGCGGCTCGGCGACGGCCGGCGGACGCAGCAACGCCGCGTTGTAGGCGGAAAGACCGGTCGTCGTCGCGGCGATGCCGATCGCCAGCGAGAGGATGGCGGTCGCGGCGAGCCGCCAATGCCGGCCGAAGAGCCGGAGCGAATACCAGCGATGCGACTGCAGCCACAGCGCGTCCCACACCGCGCCGGTGCTGCGGCGCAGCAGATCGAGCCGGCGTCCGCGCGCGCGGCCGGACCACTCCTGTTCCACGGCTTCGCGATGGTGCAGTTCGGCTTCCCACTCGTCGCGCCATTCGCGGCGCGACGCCCGCGGGACCATCCGGCTGGCCGCGGCCAGGATCCAGCGATGGAGGCGCATACGTTATCGCTTCACCGCGGAGGCTTTGCCGGTGTGCGGCGACGGCCGGTTCGCGAGCCGGTAGCGCTCGAGCGCGTCGGCCAGCGCGATCTGGCCGGATCGCGTGATGCCGTAGTACTTCCGCGGCGGCCGCTGCTCCCGCTGGGCGGTGGCCGCGTTCTCCCATTTCGACGTCACGAGGCTGGACGCCTCCATCCGCCGCAGGGCCGGATACACGGTCCCGCTCGGGAGACCGGTGGCATCCATGATGTCGAACCCGTAGCCATAGCCGTTGGCGACGGCCTGGAGGACGAAGGTCGCGGACAGCGACAGGTACCGGTCGGGCATGCCTGCAGTTTACTACACGAGACGTATACTACATAGAGTCGGCCGGGCTGCCGGCTTCCGGCTCGAAGAAGTCACTCCTCCCGGAGAATGGCGCCGGGATCGAATCGCGCGGCGCGGCGCGCGGGGAGACACGAGGCGAGGATGCCGCAGGTCAGAACGCCGGCCGCAACCGGAATCAACGTGCGCGCATCCGTGGCGGCGACGCCGGCCTTCAGCCGCGCGACCACGTGGAACGCGCCGACCGTCGAGAAGGTCTCCTCGAGGCCGGCTGGTGATTTGTCGCCGGCCGTCAACGCCAGGAGCGTCCGCGCAGGTGTCCAGAAATCGGCGCCCGCCGGATAGAAGAACTCCGGCGGCATGACGCCGATGATCCGCCATCGATCCGGGCCGATCGTCAGGGTCCGATCGATGACGCCGGGATCGCCCCCGAGCTTCGACCGCCAGAACGCCGCACTGACGACCAGCGCGAGCGGCGCTCCGGGGCGATCCTCGCCGGCTCGAAAGGTGCGTCCAAGGAGAGGCCGCGCGCCGAGCGTCTCGAAAAACGTGTCGGAGACGACGCACTGCGTGCCGCGGACGCGGCGGCCATCGGGCAGGAGAATGTCGGTCGGGATCGGCCAGTTCGCCGAGCTGGTGAGCGCGACGCGCTCGAAGGACGAGGACGAGCGGCCAAGTTCGCGGTACGCATTGTAGGCGAACTCGCCGGCCGTCTCTCCGATCTGCGGCCACATGACGACGAGGCGCCGCGGCTGCGCCACGCCCATCGGCTTGAGCAGCACGGCCTGGACGATGCTGAACATCGCCGTGCACGTCCCGATGCCCAGCGCGAGCGTGGCGATCGCAGCGACGGCCAATGACGGCTCATTGGCCAGCCGCCGGATCGCGAGTCGAAGTTCACCGGCCATGTGCGCGAGCAGCAGCGCTTCAGCGCTGCTGCTGCTGGGACGTCGACGTCTTCTTCGCGAGCTCGGCCTTCAGCGTCTCCACCGCTTTCTCGACCTGCGCGTCGCGGCCTTTGACGAAGTCGGCCGGCGTGTTGTCGACGAGGACGTCCGGCGGTACGCCGTAGTTCTCCATGTTCTGGCCCGTGACCGTCCACACGCCGCTGCCGGGCGTGCGGATCGCGGAACCGTCGAGGAGCGTGTAGGACCCCGTCCCGATCACGGCGCCCATCGTCGGAACGCCGACGACCTTGCCGAGGCCGAGCGCCTTGAAGCCGGCGGGGAACATCTCGGCGTCCGACGCGGAGCGTTCGTTCTGCATCACGACCATCGGCCCGTAGAAGTTCTGCGGGCGCGGCTGCTGGAAGCCGGCGTCACGGTTGAGCGTGTACTGATACTGCCGGCCCGAGAGAATGCCGAGGAGTTCCTGGTCGATGCCGCCGCCGCCGTTGAAGCGCTGATCGATCACGAGCGCCTTCTTCGTGCGGTTGGCCGCGAGATCGAGCTGGAACTGCCGCAGCGAC
>Ga0066903_100000379_pt1 | contig 27050 bp, 24 predicted proteins | sample PanSoiMetaGPlot1_FD_67491 | JGI IMG/M metagenome (GOLD analysis project Ga0066903, IMG submission 67491) | Tropical forest soil microbial communities from Panama analyzed to predict greenhouse gas emissions - Panama Soil - Plot 1 (version 2) | ecosystem: Environmental > Terrestrial > Soil >... | reverse complement strand
ACGGCTATGGCAACGGCTATGGCAACGGCTACGGCATTGGCTATGGCTACGGCTCGCCACCGGCGGCCTATTACAACCGCGGTCCGGTGTTGCGCGCCTATGGTCGGGCACGGCTCTCCCATCCCGCGCCGCGGCGGCCGCGGTAGCGATTTCGCAACGGACCCTGCATCGCCGGTACCGGCCGCTGCTATTGAGCCAGAGCCGCTACGATCGACGTGGTAATGGGTGTGCCCGTGCGGAAGGAGAGACCCGGCAAGCTAGCGGACGTCCGTCGTCCTTGTCTCCTACAGAACAAAGCGCACAAGCATGCTGGCGCCAAGCGCTAGCAGTCCGAAAAATACCCAGCGACGGAAGGCCATGATTGACAGTCGCGACCGCGTCGCCTTGCCGATGGCCATACCGACGAGTGCTCCCGCCAGCGCGACCATCGCGGAGATCGCAACCGCACCATTGAGCCCGTCGTTGAGTCCGAGCCCCAGCGCGAGAGCCACCGACGAGACAAATGCAGAAATCGCCAACGCCTGCACCAACTCGTCCTTTTCGAGGTTGAGCGCCTGCACGTAAGGGACGCCTGGGACGACAAAAATCCCCGTCGCGCCGTTGATCAGCCCTGTTGTGAGTCCGACTAATGGGCCAAGGACGGGTTCGGCGCGGCGCGACACTTTGAAATGAACGCCGACCAAGCCTATCAGGGCATAGATCATCAAGATCACGCCGAGAAGTGCTGTTGTGAGACTCACACTTGCCTTGGTCAGAATGCCGGCTGCGGGCAATGTGCCCAGCAACGCGCACACCAACATCGGCCATAACCGTCGCAGCAGGACTTTCAAAGCCGGCCCATCCCACATCTGCCAAACATTTGTCAGCAGGGTCGGAACGATCAGGATTGCCGCCGCCTGATTGGGTGTCATCAGGGCGCCAAGCAGGCCCATCGAGATCGTCGGCAGGCCGAGGCCGATCACGCCCTTAACAAAACCTGCGAGTGCGAACACGGCGCCGACGAAGATGAGAGTTGGGTCGAACATGGGACCAACCCTTATCGACCGGGACGCCACTCGCAATGCGTCGCTTTCGAAGCTTGGCTTCGAGTTTTGCGAATCCTTCATCGCTATTCGGGGCTCAGCGGACATACCGTGAATCGATCCAACATCGACCCAACAGAGCGTCTCCGGGTCGCGCTACTTCGGCGGGTTGTAGACGAGGGCGCTGATGGCGCGCGTCACGATTGCCTTGGGAGTTGCGTAGATCTTGTCAACGATTGCTTGCAGCTCGGTGCCGGGCAGCACATCGATATCGAGATTCATCTTGGCGGCTTCGGCGAGCAGGTTTTTGTCGTTCAGCGCCTGCAGGAAGGCCTGCCGGATTGCGGCGGATCGCTCCGGCGGAGAGCCCGGCGGCATGACGAACGGGCGGCCGAACTGCTGCTGGGCATAGATGAGTTCAAGCACCTGCCGGTCTTCCGCAGTCCTCGCAAAATCGGCGGTGCGCGGAATGCCCATGGCGTTGAGCCTTGCGCTGCCCCTGACATTCTGCTGGACGAGCATCTTTCCGAGGCCGGTGCCCGCGACCCAAGCGGGACGCTGTACCATCATGGCCGGCACGCCAGTGCCGCAGATGCCCTGAACTTCGTCGCGATCGATCGCGAGCACGATCTCACGCACGCCCGCATAGCGCATGATGATCCGAAACTTGGCGCCGAGGATGTTGTTCTCGACGGCGGCGAAATCGCGTGTGGAATCCCCCTCCCCGCTTGCACCGATGACTAGCTCTTTCGAGAGGAGATCCTCGAAGTTCCTCACCGGCGCATCATTGCGCACCCAGCATAGATTGACCTCCGTGTTGGCGCTGCCGAGATAGACGAGTTTGGTGAAATCGTAGCGAACGTTGCTCTCGGCATAGATCGGCTTGGTGATCGCGCCCGGTGGGATGGCCGCAATGGTGGTACCGTCCTTCGGCTGATTGTAGATGTGCCCCACCGCGGTGTTGCCGCTGGCGCCGGGCATGTTAAGCGCGACTACGGTGGGATTGCCCGGAATATATTTGCCGATATGCCGGCCGACCAGCCGCGCATACGCGTCGTAACCCCCGCCGACGGCGCTGCCGATATACATGCTGATCTGGCGGCCCTTGTAGAAGGAGTCCACGTCCTGGGCCTGACCGATTCCAGGCGTTTGGGCCAAGCAGGCGCCCGTGACGATCATCGTCATCAGGTGACGAATGCCTTGCATGGTCGTCTCCCCCCTCAGCGGATGCCGGCAAACACGGGCCGCACGTCGACCGCGCGTACACCGTTGCCCTCAGACAACACGATCAAAGGATTGATCTCAAGATCGCTCAGCAGCTGGCGATGATCGAGATAGAGAGCGGACAGTCCGCAAATCGCACGCACCAGCGCATCGACATCCGCCTGCGGCCGGCCGCGGAATCCGGCGAGCAGCTTCGCGACCTTCAGCTCTGCAATCATGGCGCGGGCATCCTCCGGCGTGACGGGCAGCAGCCGGAACGCCACATCCTTGACGAGCTCAACCAGGATTCCGCCCGCGCCGACGACCATCATCGGACCGTAGAGTGGATCGCTGTGCGCGCCGACGATCATCTCAACGCCCTCGACCATCTCCTGCACGAGGTATCCGTCGAGAGCGGCGCCGGCCTTGGCCACGGTGTCGGCAAGCGCATGCGCTGCGCGTTCGACCTCGGCCTCCGACGCAAGATGCAAGTGCACGCCACCGACCTCGGTCTTGTGACTGATCGCACGCGACACGATTTTGAGCGCGACGGGGAACCCGACGCGCGCTGCGGCGGTGGCAGCCTCAGGTGGTGTTCTTGCCATGGCGGCTTTCGGCAAAGTCAGCCCGTGTTGCGCGAGCGCCACCTCGAACGCAATGCCTTGCAATGTTTCGACGCGGCCATTCGCGGGCGGAAGTACGGCAGCCTTTCTCCCCTTCCGCGCGCCGTAAAATGCGAGCGCGCCGAGCGCGCGGATCACCGACGGCAGGCCTTGCAGGAACGGAAATCCGACTTCGTTCTGGAACTTTACCGACATCCGGTCGGTCACGCAGCCCATGCGGATGAAGCCGATCACCGGCTTGTCGGTGCCGTCGGCGATGCTCCTGGTCACGGCGGTGTCGCGGATGCGTTTGCCGGACGGCGGCGTGCCGCCCCAGGCCAGCATGTCGATATTGCTGCCGGCGGCGACCGCGGCGCAGAGCGCTGCATCCTGCGTGTCGCTGATCGGATTGCCGGCGTCGAGCGGATTCTTCAGCGCCAGCTCGTAGGACACGAGCGGCCGCAACCGCGCCTTGGTGGCGGCGTCGAATTCCGGCGTCTCGATGCCCTTCATCTCCTCCAGATAGTCGCAGAGAAGATCGACCGTGCCACCCGAGGTGGTGACCCAGCCGACCCGCCGCCCCTCGGGCAGCCGCCCGGCCTGGAACACGAGCAGCATCTCGACCATGTCGTCGAGCGTTGGACAGACCACGATTCCGTAGCGTTCGCACATGGCCGTGAAGGCGCCGTAGTCGCCGGCGATGGCGCCGGTGTGCGATTGCGCATTGTCGCGCGCCTTTTGCGACTTGCCGGTCTTGATAGCGACGATCGGCTTGCCGGCAGCGAGCGCCTTCTCGGCCGCGGCCATGAAGACTCTCGGGCGATGGATGCCTTCGATGAACAGCGCGATCACGCGCGTCGAGTCATCCTCTGCAAAAAAATTCAGGTAGTCCGCGAGGTCGACACTCAGTTCGTTGCCGCTCGACACCAGATAGTTGAAATTGAGACCGCGGTGCGCGCCCATGCTGGCGATGTATTGCACCGTGCCGCCGGATTGGGCCACGAAGGCGACCGAGCCGGGCGTGAGTTCGCACAGGTCGGCATTGGGATAGCCGAAGTTCTTTTCGCGTAGTGCGTTGAGTCCCATGCAATTGGGGCCGCAGATCGTGAGCCCGGATCGCTCGATCAGAACTTTCAGTGCCGCGCCGCGCGCGATGATTTCGGGATCCGTCCCTTCGCCGAGTTGGCTCGCATAGACGGTGGCGCTCTTCAGTCCCGCCGCGAGGCCCGTCTCCAGCACCTCTTGCACCGCCGGCGCCGGCACGATGACGAAGGCATGCGCGGGCGGCTCCGGCAGAGCGGCGAGGTTCGGGTAGCACTTGGTGTCCCACACTTCGCCGACGCGCGGGTTCACGGGATAGATTCGCCCGGGGAACCCGTATTGCCGCAGGTTGCGGTAGATCTGCCCCGGCCACTTCGCGCGCTCGGAAGCGCCGACGATAGCGATCGACGGGGGCCGGAATAAGGGCAGCGGGGATTTGAATTGCTGCCGATCGGCGGTTTGTTCTCGCAATGTTGCTACCTCGGACTCCTCTTACCAGCGCCTCTCGGCCGCATACGGATGAATGATAGCAGTGCGGCCCTGAGCCATCGCGCCGTTGGCATGATTGCAGTCGGAAACGAATTTCCCGCTAACGCGCTGGCTGCCCGACCATTTGAAGGACTAAGGCATTGCCAAGAATCACTTTTAGGGAGCGGACTTGTCAATAAGGGTGAGGCCCATTGCTTCGCTGTTGCTCACCAGTCGAGCCACGATAAGGTGCAGCAGGCGGAATCCGAATTGCGGGTTCTGAAAATAGAGCTCCTTAACTTGATCGTAACCGATTGTAGCCGCCTGCACATCGGTCTTACAGCGGACAGTCATGGTGCGCCTGCCATTGGGTGTGAACAATCCGATTTCGCCCAGCAAAGTGCCGGGGCCGCGGATCTGATTGATTTCGACGACCTCGATTTCGCCGGAAACTACATAGAACGCTTCGGTCGCGTATTCGCCGCGCTCCATCATGAGATCGTTCGCCTCGTAACGTTTCGGGCGCATGTATCTCAGTAGCCAGTCAACGTTCATATCGCGCTCGATCGCAATACCGATGTCACGGATGAGTTTCAGCATCTGGTGCAGCCGCCAAGCGTTCAACGGCAGAAGCAAGGCATTGAGCACGAACGTGGGGTATGTTCCGTGCATGTAACTGTACGTCATCCCCAGCAGGTTCGCGACAATCGCTGCTACACGCAGCGGAATGATCGTCTTGGCGTGCGCCGCATAGAGGCTTGCAACCGCTGCCGCAACGCCGACGAATTCCGCGTAGTGAGGTTCCATAGAATCGTCGCCTTTTCGATCTGCGGACGGTGACCCCAATGAGCATCGTTGGGGACCGAGTACGCGCCCAGAATACTATCTAATCGCTGGCTTCTTTTGCACGGGCTCCGGGCGCGAAGCACCAAAGCATGGATTGGCGACTCGTCCGCGGATCGCACAACTCATCCGCGGCAGGGCGAAGAGGTGCCACGATGAATCGCGCCCCGCGGTATGGTTGCCCAATGATCCTCCTGTGGCGGAGGTGGTTTCAAAATTAGCGGGCTTGTGCTCGCTGCCTGCGCCTGCCACCGACTCAACGGGAAAGAAGCAAGAACGCAGATTAAAGCAACTGGTACACCGACCATGCTACGGCTTCGTGGCGAGGAGCGCCTCGGCGTTGATCGCGCCAGGCGAGCGCGGGCTGTCATTGCCCGGTGATGGGGATCCCAGCCGCCTTCACCAGTGCGGCATTTGTCGTGATCTCGTTGCGGATGTAGATGTCGAACTCCTCGGGCCGCATGAGCATCGACTCGGCGCCAAGCTTGCCCATGCTGTCGCGCACGTCCTTGAGGTCGAGCGCCTTCGCGGTCTCCTCATGCAGCCGATTCACGATCTCGCGCGGCGTCTTTGACGGCATGAACATGCCGACCCAGAAATTGTAGTCCGAGTTCGGGACCCCGGCCTCGAGCGTCGTCAACAACTCCGGCAAGGCTGCCGAGCGCTTCGAACTCCCCATGGCAAGCGCGAGCACCTGCTTTTCCGCAATCATCGGCAGCACTGCATTGACCGGGCAGAAGTAATAGTCGACGCGGCCGGCGATGATCTCGGTCAATGCTTCGGGCGTCCCGCGGAACGGCACATGGACGACTTCTATGCCGGCGCCGAGACGGAAGCGCTCGGCGTTGAGCTGCGTCGCGGTCCCAACCCCGGCTGACGCATAGTTCATTGCGCCCGGCTTCGCCTTGGCGGCGCGCACCAGGTCCTGCACGGTTCCAATGTTCTTGGCGGGCGAGATCACCAGCACCTGCGGGAGCAGCGCTAACGGCGTAATCCCGACCAGGTCGCGAACGGTGTCATAGGCCGTGTTGGGATAGGTCGTGGGCGTGATAGTGTAGGATGACGAATGCACCAGGATCGCGTGCCCGTCGGGATCGGCCTTGGCGACGGCTCCGACCCCGAGCGTCCCGCCTGCCCCGGGCCGGTTCTCGACGACGAAGGGCTGACCCAATTGCTCCGACAGACGCTGCGTCACCGTCCGCGCCATGATGTCGGTCGCGCTGCCGGGCGTGAACGGCACGATGACCTGCACCCGCTTAGTCGGCCACGATTGCGCCAGCGCCTCGCTGGAAACCAGGCACGCCGCACACGCGGCAACCCATATCCAGGATCGTCTCATAAGGCCCCCTTCGTCAGCGCCTTAGGGAGGGCGCCCTGGTCATCGTGGGCCGACCGCCTGTCCGACGTTTGCGGCAATGTGAATTCCAAGCGCCCTCAAGGCTCGGCGATTATGGTCAGCCTGCGTTGCGCCCCACAAGAGGGAGGACGCGCGATTTTTCCGACTTATAGGTTGCAGCCAAACTCGCTTGATAATATCGGGTCGGCAGCGTCACTGAGGTCGCACATTGAAATCGCCCCCCTTTGAATGTGCCCGCGCGGCCTCGATCGAGGAGGCCTGCGAGCTGCTGCATCAGCACGGCGATGCCGCGAAGATCATTGCTGGCGGACAAAGCCTGGTTCCCATGATGGCGTTCCGGCTGCTTCGGCCGAACTGGCTCATCGATATCAACGAGATCTCGGGCCTGAAATTCATGGCCTTCGATACCGACGCAGTACGCATGGGCGCGTGCACCCGCCAATGCGTCGTTGCGCGCGACGACGCGCTTGCTGCACGCGTGCCCTTGCTGCGAAAGGCGCTGGCGTTCGTCGGTCATGCGCAGACCCGCAATCGGGGGACCGCTGGCGGCAGTCTGGCGCATGCCGACCCATCGGCAGAGCTGCCCCTGGTTGCGCAACTCCTTGACGCCCGCCTAGTGCTGCGCGCCAAATCCAGAACGCGGACGCTAACAGCATCCGCGTTCTTTACCGGACCGATGACGACGCGCCTGAGCCCAGACGAATGTCTCGAGGAAATCCACTGGCCGGCTTGGCGCGAGCAGAAGACCGGCTCCGCTTTCACTGAGGTCAGCCGACGCCATGGCGACTTCGCCATTGCTGCGGCCGCCGCCCAGATCGCGGTCGACGACGAAGGACGTTGCACGCGCGTCGCGTTCGGCGTCGGTGGCGCGGCGCCAACGCCGGTTGCGTTTCCTGACTTGGCACGGCATCTCGTCGGGGACCGTCTGGACAACGGGAAGGCACATGCCGTGGCGCAGGAGGCTGTGGCAGCACTGGAGCCGGAATCCGACACCCATGCCAGCGCCGCCTACCGGCGCCACCTTGCCGGCGTGCTCGTGACGCGCGTGCTGCAGCAGGCCTATGACGCCGCGAGGATAGCGCAATGAGCGAGGCGTTCTATTCCATCGCGCTCGAGGTCAACGGTACGCCGCGCGCCGGCCAGGTCACAGCGCGCACGTCGCTCGTCGATTGGCTACGCGAGCATCTGCATCTCACCGGCACTCATATCGGCTGCGAGCACGGCATCTGCGGCGCCTGCTCGGTGATGCTCGACGGCGAGCCGGTACGCTCCTGCCTGATGTATGCGATCCAGGCGGACGGCCATCGGATCGTGACGGTCGAGGGCCTGCAAGGGCCAGACGGCCGCTTGAGCGTGTTGCAGGACAGCTTCTGCGAAACGCACGGGCTGCAGTGCGGCTATTGCACGCCGGGCATGCTGATCGCGGCACAGGCGTTGCTCGACAGCAATCCGCAACCGACCGAAGCGGACATTCGCGATGCGATCGGCGGCAATCTCTGCCGCTGCACTGGCTATCAGCAGATCGTCGACGCCATCGCTCTGGCGGCGCGGCGCATGGCCGAGGGGACGACATGAGCACGGGTAAGCCCGCGAGCCCCTACGGCTACCGCTATATCGGTACCAAACGCCGGACCAAGGAGGATCCGCGGTTCGTCACCGGTCGCGGCCGCTACGCGGCCGACATTGCGCTCCCTGGCCTCAAGCACGTCGCACTGGTGGCCTCGCCACATGCGAGCGCGCGCATCGCGTCGATACGCACCGACGCGGCGCGCGCTCTGCCCGGCGTCCATCACGTGCTGACCGGCGAAGAGTTCTGCGCCGCGACCGATTCGTTGCCGATCGGCGTCGACGCCCTCAAGGTGACGCGCTGGGCGCTGGCACGCGACCGCGTGCGCTACGCTGGCGAGTGGGTCGCAGCCGTGGTGGCAGACAGCCGCGCGCTGGCCGAGGACGCCGCCGAGCTGGTCGAGGTCGAGTACGAACCGCTGCCGCACATGACCGATGCGGAACAAGCCATGGCGCCGGCTAGCCCGCTGGTCCATCCCGCCCACGGGTCCAACGTCATCCTGCACCGCAATTTCGTCTGGGGTCCGGTGAAAGACGAGTTCGCCAGGGCTGAGCACCAGATCAGTTTCCGCGCGATCTGGAATCGCAACGCGACGGTGCCGATCGAGACCTTCGCCGTCGTCGCGCAATGGAATCCGGGCACGGAGATCCTCGACATCTGGGCGTCCATCCAGATGCCGAAATATCCCGACCAGACCGCGCGCGCGCTGCGCTTGCCCGGCAACGCGGTGCGCGTCCATTACGACGTCGATGTCGGCGGCAGCTATGGCGTCAAACGCGGGCTCAAGCACACTGTCCTGGTCGGCTATCTGGCGAAGCGGCTTGGCCTACCGGTGCGGCTCATCGAGGACCGGCTTGAGAACATGCGCGGCGGTGACATGCATGGTCCCGACCGGGTCTTCGATATGACCGCAGCCTTCGATAGTGACGGCACGATCCGCGCGCTCAAGATAAGGGCGGTCGACAATGTCGGCGCCTATGCGGGCCGCGCGCCGTTCCAGCTCGGCAAGCCGGTCGGCGCCATCTGCGGGCCCTACCGCATTGCGGCGATCGCCTACGAGCCGATCTCGGTGTTGACCAACAAGACACCCCAGGAAGCGGTACGCGGCTTCGGCCAATCGCCGACAAACTTCGCGCTTGAGCGCACCATGGACCGCATTGCGCAGTTCCTGAACATGGACCGGATCGCGCTGCGTCGGAGGAATCTCATCCGCAAAGAAGAGTTCCCCTACACGATCCCTAGCGGATCAACCTACGATTCCGGCGACTACCACGCCGTCCTCGACAAGACGCTTGCCGCGATCGACTATCCGGCCCTCGTGCGCCGGCGCGAAGAAGCGCGGCGGGGCGGCTTGCTCGCAGGCATCGGCACCTCGACCTGCCTCGAGCCGAGCGGCGGAAACTCCGCCTTCGAGCCGCTGCTCAACCCCAAGAACGAAACCACGACGTGGATGGATTCCTGCCTGGTCCGTATCGATCTCTCGGGCGCGATCACCGGCATCATGGGCACGTCGTCGTCGGGACAGGGCCATGAAACGCTGGTGTCCACTATCGTCGGCGAGATTTTGGAGCGCGATCCGGCGCACATCCGGGTAATCCATGCCGACTCGCTTAACGCTCTGCCGTCAAACAGTCCGGTCGGCAGCCGCATGGCGATCATGCTCGGGGGCGCCGCTGCCGGGGCGGCGCGCCATATCAGGGACACGCTCATCGCGATTGCCGCGCACAATTTCGAATGCGCGACGGAGGACGTCGAATACCGCGACGGCAATGTGAGCCTCAAGGGCGTGCCGGAAAAGGTCTTGAGCTGGGATCAGCTCGTCGAAATTTCGCATCGCAAGTTTCATCGGTTGCCGCCGGACATCGAGCCGGGACTGCAAGCGAAATTCGTCTGGGAGGTGCCGACCGGCGGCGGGCTGCCGACGCCCGATGATCGCGTCCATATCTATCCCTGCTATGCGTTCGAGACGCACATCGTCTATGTCGAGATCGATCCCGAGACGGCTACTCCGAGCATCAAGGAATATGTCTGCGGTCACGATTGCGGGGTCATGATCAACCCGGATATCGTGCACGGAATGACCTATGGCGGCATCGCGCACGGAATCGGCGCCGCGCTCTACGAGCAATTCACGTATGACGATAATGGCCAGCTGACCAGCGGCACATTCATGGACTATTTGATTCCGAGCGCACTCGAGGTGCCGCCGATCAGGATTGTCGATCATTGCACACCCTCGCCGCTGACGACGTTCGGACAAAAAGGATCCGGCGAAGCTGGCTATCTCGGCGCGCCGGCGGCCGTGGCCAATGCCGTGAACGATGCGCTCGCGCCGCTCGGCGTCGAAGTGAATGCGCTGCCGATCTCGCATCTCGCAATCTTTGAGGCGCTGAGCACATGCAGCGCCCCATGACAGCTGATAACGTAGTGATCGGCGCACTCTCCGCGTTGTGGCAGGCTCGTCCCGGCCATCCACGTCGTTGTCGCCATGAAGGAGGGAAGCTGTGGATGCCGTGACAAGCGCGGACATGGCGCGCTTTGAACGTCCTACCCACACGCCAATGAGTTTTCCGTGATGCAGCTCATCATCGACGTCCACGCGCATTTCGTTCCCAAGTGTCTCTATGAGCGGTTCGATGCTAAGGCCGCGCAGTTTCCCGGCGTCAGGCTGCTGCGCGACGACAAAGGCGTGCGCATGCAGTTTCCCGGCACGGAGCCGACGCGCCCGGTCTCGCCCAGGCTTTCCGATCTCGCCGATCGCCGCGCGTGGATGGACAAGAACGGCATCGATCACCAGCTCGTCGGCGGTTGGCTCGACATCTTCGGCTACGAACTCGCTCCCCAGGAAGGACTCGCCTGGAGCCGCCTTATCAACGATTGCATGTGGGACGAACTTCGCGACGAGCCACGCTTCACGCCGCTCGCCACGGTGCCGCTGCAGGACGGAGCGCTCGCCGCGGAGGTGCTTGCCGAGGTCGTGACCAAGGGCTTCGGCGGCGTGATGATCGGCACCTTGCCCAAGGGCACCGGCGGTAATCTCGACGATCCGTCGCTCGACCCGTTCTGGGTCACCGCATCGAAGCTTCAGGCCGCCGTCTACCTGCATCCGATGTTCGTCTGCGGCGAGCCGCGCCTCAATGACTATGATCTCGTCAACGCCATCGGGCGCCTGGCCGACACGTCGATCGCGGTCTCGCGGCTTCTGTTCTCGGGCCATCTCCTCAAATTTTCCGGCCTCAAGCTCATTCTCTCGCATGGCGGCGCGGCCCTGCCGTTCGCACTCGGACGACTCGCGCGCAACCACCAGATCGCGCAGGGCAAATACGCGGATCCGCGCAAAGGCTTCGAGGCGATGTATTTCGATTCGTGCGTGTTCGACCCCGATGCGCTGGAATACCTGGCGAAGAAGGCTGGCACCGACCGCGTGATGCTCGGCTCCGACGCGCCGTTCCCGATCGGTGATCCTGAGCCGACCAAGGTCGTCCATGCCGCGCGCTTCTCGGACGGCGAGCGGGCAAAGATCCTGGGCGGCACGGCGCAGCGCGTGTTCCGCCTTCGCCCGGATTGCTGGTGCCGCGCGGGCCGGCCTTGATGGCCGCGAAAACGCTGGAAGCAGGTCAAAGCATGGTGGGCCCGGGAGGATTCGAACCTCCAACCAGACCGTTATGAGCGGCCGGCTCTAACCATTGAGCTACGGGCCCGAATCGCCGCACGAGGGAGGCGGGCCCGCCTCCCATACAATGTCGCGGCCTGCATCACAAATCGAGCGACTCGCGGAGGTTGCCGGATGCGCGCGCGACTCGTCATACGGGAGCCGGATGTTGACCGCGGCGCACACGGCACTCGTCCTGCGGGAGCCGGGTGTTGACCGCGCCGCCTCCCTCCCTCGCCTCGTCCGTCCGGCAATGACTCTTGATCGCAAGCAAGGGACGATTCAGGTATGCATTAACAATGGCGAATCACGGCGAGGCCACGCTGGGTCCGTCACGGCACGGGAAGCGGCATGCTGCCTGATATTCGATTTGCCTTCGGCGCAATGCTCGCCGGCGCGGTGCTCATCGTGACCGCGTTCGGCTTCGCCGCGACGGTACGGATGGCGCAATACCGGGCCGCTCCGCCGCTCGAATCTGCCCTGGCCTATTCCGATCCGGCGGAATCGGAGCGAAGGCCGGACGCATTGCGTCGCGTCGAGGAGTTGCGCGGCGACGCGCCCGGCCGCGATATCCTGCTCGAACGCCTCGCCGCCACTCCCGCGCCGCCGATCATGATCGGCCGCGTCGAGAGCAGCGGGCAAGCCGAACGCGAAGAGCCAGCCGATCGCCGCCCGACGGAGGTCGCCCCGCTTGCGGCCGCAATCATGGCGCCGCCGTTGCAGGGCGAGGCCATATCGCCAGTGCCGGCCAGGACGGCCAAGCAAATCGTTGCTCCACGCGAAATGCCCGCCGCCCCGAGGCCGACCGAAGCGCTTGCGCCGCAGAGCGAGACGCTCGCACCGCCAGCTGTGCCGGCCGAAGCACTGTCCCCACCGACCGCAATGCGGGCAGACGCGACCCCGGTCGCTCTGCCTGCGACGCCGGCCGAAGCACTGTCGTCACCGCCCGCGATGGCGCCCGACGCGACCACGGTCGGCGTGCCTGCGGCGCCGGCGGAAGCGGCCGCCAGGACCGCCCTCGAACCTCAGGCAGCCCAGCCGGTCGTGCCTGAGGAGGCCGTTCGCGTGGCCTCGCTGCCGGCGCCGGTCGAGGCGGCGGTCAAGACCAGCCCGCGCACCACGGCCTCGATCGCAGCGCCCGGGCGCAAGACTCTCTCGAAGCTGCGCAAAAAACTCGCCGCGGCAAGGAAGATCGCCCGGGTGCACGCGCCGCGCGTGGGGGCGTGGATCCAGCCGACGGCGAGGACCGGCTACCCGGTGTGGACGACCGGCTGGTCCAGGAGCTGGCCGCGCTCCGTTTCCAAGGCCGCCAAGAGCGAGTGAGCGCGGCGCGCCGCTACATACGCAGCAGCCGCTTGGCGTTGCCGCTGAGAAGCTTGACCTTGTCCTCCTCGCATAGCGAGATCGTGTCCACCCACTTGGTTCCGAGCGAGTTTTGCACGAACGGCCAGTCGACCGCAAACATGATGCGGTCGATGCCCATCTCCTGCACGCAGCACAACAGCGCCGGGTTCGAGAAATTTCCGCTGGTCGTGAGATAGAAGTGGCTGCAGAAGACGTCGCGGAACGCGAGGAGCTTGCTGCCGCCCGGCCGCGACAGCGACTGGTCGATCCGCCAGACCAGGAACGGCAGCGTCTCGCCGAGATGCCCGATAATGATCTTGAGATTCGGATGCTTGTCGAATACGCCAGAGAGCACCATGCGGATCGCCTGGGTTCCGGTCTCGACCGTGAAGCCCCATGCGGAGCGGATCACCGTGGGGAAATCCTTCACGTAGTCCTTGTAATAGGCGTCCATCACCGCCGGGTGCGGAACCGAGGGATGCAGGTAGATCGGCACGTCGAGCTGTTCCGCGCGCTCAAAGATTGGCCAGAACCGCTTGTCATCGAGGAACAGGCCGCCGGTCAGCCCATGCACCATGGCGCCCTTGAAGCCGTGCTTGGTAACGACGCGTTCGAGCTCGTTCGCGGACGCCGCGGGATCGACGGTCGGCAGCGCCGCGAAGGCCGCGAAGCGGTCCGGCTTCTGCTTGACGAAGTCGGCGAGCCGATCGTTGACGCGAGCGGTGATCGCCGCCGCATCAGAGCCGGTGAGCGACTGGGCCGATGGCGCCCCATGGGACAGCACCTGGATGTCGATACCTGCCTCGTCCATTTCCTTGAGGCGGACTTCGCCGGTATCAAACAGCCGGCTGATGACGCTGGAATTACGCTCAACGCCCTGGGTCCCTCCCGTGAGTTCCTTGTCCCAGTAATGTTCCTCCAGCGCGATGACCGGACATTTTGGCTTTTGCAGCATGAATTTCCCCGTGTTGACCATGATTTCGTAGCAATCACGGTCAGCGCTGTCACGAGCGGCATGCCGTAACCGGCGCGTAACCGACGGCGAGAGCCGCGCGCGAGACGCAACCCTGCCTTGCCCCTCGCATCTTGGCTGCGCGGCGAGTCAAGCGCTATCTGACCCGTGGGGATGGGCAATTCGGGTCAAGGGAGATGGTCATGTCCCATCTCGTCGACAAGCAGGTTTTGGCGCGTGCCAATGCCGCCCTGCTGCTGACCTTCGTGTGGGGCGGGCTCGCGGCCTGCGCGGTTGGCGCGATCGTCTACGACGTCGGGCACGCGTTTGGCGCCTGGTGAGCCGGGGGCCGGCTCACCCGTTCGCGAACATCACGCGTTCAGCGGAAGCAACGACGCACCAACGGCGCATGGCTAGCTCGTACGTCGCGGCATTGCGGGGGCCTGCCCGCGCAGCCGCCAGAAGCGGACGATTTCCTGAGCGGTTGTGGCAGTGAGGCGGTCGAAGCTTGCGAGCGACTGCTCGATCGCTTGACCGGGGGCCATGTGATTGCGGGCGTGCAGCGCGAGCAACGCCTTCACGGTCACCCACGACAACGCAAGCGCCTTGGCAATGACAATGATTGTGTCGGGCCGCTCCTCGAGCATCGCCCGGTCGAGGGCCGAAGGCGGCAGCCCGCTCATCACGGCGAGCGTGGCAATCACCTCGGAAAGTTGTCCGGCCTGCGCGAAGGCCCGCAGCCGATCGTCGTCGAGCTGACCCTTCCGCTGCAGCGACTCGGCAAGGGCCACGGCCGCGGCCTGGTCCCGGAACATGTCGACAACGTCGTTGCGCATGCGCTCGGTCGCGTCCGTCACCGCCCGTTGCACTTCGCCCTTCGCGTGCGGGTGCAGCTTTTCCAGCTTGGCGCGGACCGCGTCGGAGGCCTTCTCGAGGAGAACGAGCAAGAGATGCAGCGGGATCTCGGGCCGCGAACCGACCGACTCCGCCAGCCGGTCATCGCGCTCCGCCCCTTGCACCACTTGGGCGAAGCCGGCTTCGGAGAATCTCGCCCCGGGATTTTCAACCGTGCTGAGCACGACGTGGCGATCACCACGCAACACCAGCACATCGGTGACCGCCTCACTGAGGATGCGGCGGCGCGAGATCGCCAGCAAGTGCTCCTGGCCCTTCGTGCTCGCATTTTCGATCAGCGTTGCCTCGTCGAGCCGCTCGGACTGCGTGAGAACCGGACCGGCCACTTCGATCGCGTCGTCGAAAGCCAGTGCACGGATGGTGACCGGCGGGGCATTGGGAATGGGCGCAAGGCGGGCCGCCAGAAGGGCGCGCGCCCCCTGCTCGATCTCGGCCGCAAGCCTCGTGAATACGGTGTCGAAAAGCGCCACATCTTCGTCCGAGCACCGCGCGGCCCCGACGATGAACAAATCGGTGATGTGCCGAATCATCTCGGCGCGGCGGCTGAACGACCCGCTCGATAAAGCTTCGTCGACTTGGCTGAGCAGGCTGAGCGCGGCGTTCATGGGCAACCCGGGGGTGCGTGAGATCGATCCTCAGGATCGATGTCCGGGACGCTCCGGACCCATGTTTCGCTGGCCGCAGCACTCGTCCGCCTCGATGATCGCGTCGCTCGGCCGCGATCGAATCGAAAGGCGGTAGTCGCGAAAGTCATGGCACGTCCCTGCCAACATATTCTCGCAACGACGTAAAGTTCAGGTTGACGATTGATTAATGCTTTCTTTCGGGCGGCGGCGGCCCCCGCGTGCGAGCGTCGCAGTCTAGCCGCCCGGCGTCACAAGCCGCTTATTCCGGCTGAATTCCCGCCGCCTTGATGATCGCGCCATAGCGGGCAAGGCCCTCGGCGATCAGCGCGCGAAAATCCTCGGGCGTGCCGCCGATCACCGCCATCCCGTTCTCGTCGAGCTTCGCCTTAACGTCGGGCGCGTTGAGCGCCTTGACGATCTCGCCGTTCAATCGCATCGCGATCGGCTCCGCCAGGCTGGCCGGCCCGAACACCCCAAACCATGACGAGGGTTTCTTGAATGCCGGGATTTGCTCCGACATCGAGGGGATCTCCGGCCGTCGCGGAAAGCGCGCAGGCTCGAGCACGGCAAGGATCTTGATCGCCCCGCTGTCGGCGACTGGCAACGCGTTCGAGATCGAGATGAAGGCCATCGGGATATGGCCGGCGACGACGTCCTGCAAGGCGGGCCCAACGCCCCGATAGGGCACATGGTTGAGCTTCACCCCCGCAGTCTGGTTGAACAGCTCGCCCATCAGATGGAACACCGAGCCGACGCCGGAGGAGCCGTAGCCGAGCTCGCCCGGACGCGCCTTCGCGTAGGCGATGAGATCGACGACCGAATTGACCGGCAGCGCGGAATTGATGATGAGGCAGGTCACCGGCTCGACCGCTGCGGCGATCGGGGCAAAATCCTTCACAGGGTCATAGGGCAGGTTCTTCATCAGATGCACCGCGGTGACGTGGGTCGAGGCGGTCGTGAAGAGGAGCGTGTGGCCGTCCGGCACGGAGCGTGTGACGGCGTTCGAGCCGAGCGTGCCGTTGGCACCGGTGCGGTTCTCGACCACCACCGGTTGACCGAGCGTGTCGGCAAGCTTTGCGCCGACGAGGCGCGCGACGAGATCGAGCGCCGGGCCGGGAGGGAACGGCACCACCAGCGTGATCGGCCTTGCCGGGAATGTCTGCGCGCAGGCCGGGCCGGTGGCCAAGGAAAGCGTCAGGATAACGACCGAGAGTAGTCGCGACATGGTCCCGTCTCAGCTGAAGGACAGCGGGGCGCTAGAGTGAGATGCCTTTTCTTCGAATCGGCATCTCGCTCTAGTTTATTGGTGGCGCATGATCCTTTCCGAAAACCGGTATCCACTTTTCGGGATCATGCGCTAATGGCTCCGCCCCAGAGCGAGCTTAAGGGCGTCGCGCAGATTGTCGAGTGTGAACGGTGCGAAGCGGAAGACCACGCGATGGCGTCCGGCGGGCACTTCCAGGCCGCGGAACAGCACGTCGGCGCGCAGGATCGGGGCGCGCACGCCATCAATCTCGGCAATCCAGCCCGGGTAGTAGACGTCATGCAAGGCGAGCATGCCGCCAAGCTCGCTGTCGGTCTCGATCTCGATGCGATCGGGACGCCATCCCACGATGCGCGCGCGGCCTGCGTTGCCCTCGCTCATATAGCTCCTGGCGGGCGGCGTATCGTCGTCGATCAGCACGCGGTCCGGCGAGGGACTAGCCAGCAACTGTCCGTTCGGGTTGGTGGCGTCGGCATCGGCGATCTCGATGCGGCGCGAGAATTTGAGGCGCGGCGCCGGATCGCGCAGCCGATAGACCCAGACCTGCGGACCCGACTGGAGCACGTCGGCAACCGGCCGGCGCGCGAGATGCGGTACCTGCTCGATCGGCCGATTAAGCACGACGAATTCAAGCCCAAGCGCGCGCGCAAGCGCACAGTCGTAGCCGTCGAAGGAGGCCGGGAACGAGCGCAGCTCAGGCAGCCAGCTCGATTCTCCCGGCGATACCAGCCGATCGTAGAATCCGATGCGCAACGGGTTGTACCCGTTGGTGGCCTCGAGCCCGCGGACCATGGCGACGTTCTGCCATGGTCCGCCCATGCCGACGATTTCGACGCGCGGCCGCTCGCCGGCTGCATGGCGCTCGCGCGTCAGCCGCTCGACCAGCTCGATCACCTGGGCGTCGGCGGTCTTGGGCTGTTCGAGCACGGCGTAGGTGCCACGCGCTTCCGCGTTGAGGCGGAACGCCACGTTCCACCACATCAGGTCGGCGATTGCGATGAGAGCCACCACGGCGGCCGCGGCGGCGCGCGCACGCGTCGTGACGGCGAACGTCAGGATCAGGATCACGCCGATCACGATCGGCAGCGCTTTCAGCACCTCGAGCAGCGCCTGGGTGCCGTGGCCCGAACGCGCGGAAAAGGCCACCGCCCAGACCAGCATCGCGACGACACCGGCGGCGACCGCGATGCTCGCGAGGATGCGCCTGCGCGGCAGACCCATGCGCACATAGTCGGCCAGAAGCTGGCCGACGAGCAGCGCCAGCGCCGCAACCAGCACGAAGTCGGCGTCGACCGGACGGCGGAACTTGTTGATCGCGGGGACCCAGTCGAATGCCCATTCGAACAGCGGCGTGTAGCGGCCGAGCGCGTAGACGAGCGCGCAGGCGATGATCGCCGTGAACAGCACGCGGCCGCGCCGGAACGCCCATCCGCCGACGACCCCGAACCAGAGCAGCAGCACGATCGGCACCGTGCCGACGAACAGATAGTTGAACGACTCATCGGTATACGCGGCCTCCGGCACGCTCGCGGGACTCGGGCCCCAGAACGCACCCTGCACGCCATAGATGTTGGGCACCATCAGCTGCGCCAGGTGCGCCGGATAGAGCGAGCCCTTGAGGGCGACCTCGAGCGCGAAGCCGGGGCGATTCGAGAGCGCCGCGAACTGGATCGTGAGAAGGAGCGGGACCGCGACCAGGGCGAAGCCGACCAGGGCCATGCAGACGAGCACGCCCGCGCGCTCGCGAAGGTAGCGCAGAGGTCGCTCCGTGCTTGCGATCTTGCTCGCAGCCACCGCGATCAGCACGAAGCACAGAAGCAGCGCCACCTGGTTGCGCCCGAGCGCGAGCGCCGCGGCGACGATCGCAAAGCCCGCCGCGATCGGGATCGAACGGCGATCAAGCGCCAGCTGCAGGAGCAGCAGGGCCGCCGGGAATAGACCGTAGCTCAGGATGAGGCCGGTATGTTGCAGCCGTCCGGCGGCGGCGCCGCCGAACATGAATAGCGCGGCGGCAAACACACAAACGGCAAGCGGCCAACGCGAACGCCATCCGATCGCGCCCACACAAAGGCCGCCAATGAGCACATGCGCGAACACGATCAGGTCGAAGGCGCGAAATGAAGGCGCCGGATCGAACAGCGCCCACAGCAAGAACGCGGGCGCGAAGATCAGTGATTGCGGATCGGCGACGCTCGGATGGCCCCCGTAGTGATAGGGATTCCAGAACGGCGTGGCGCCCGAATCGATGGCGGCGGCCATGAATCGGAAGAAGGCGTAGAATTGGTTCTTGGAATCCCAGGGAACGACAGTGTCGGTGACGATCCACCGGCTCGCGGCGAGAACCCAGATGCCGCCGATCAATCCGGCCGCGGCGAACAGCCGTCCAATGCTCAATTGAGACGCATCTTCCCTCCGCGGCACGCCGTCGGCGTCCATCGAACCAAGCTCAGTCCCGGCCATCGCTACAAGCTCATAAACAGCCCGTAAACATCGCCAGCATGGCGTGGCCCCACGCCCATGTCGAGGGTAATGCGGTATTGCTGCGCTGCGAAAATCGGCGGGGTCGTCCGCGATCTCAGGAGCGAATTCAGTTGAAATCTTCCGGCCGCAGCCATTTTTTCATTCTCACCTTCGCAAGCAACGCATCGTCGATTTTCGGCTTGACCGTCGCATTGAAGGCGGCCGCGATCTCGGCATATTCGCTCTCGCAACTCTTCGCCCGCGCCGGCGGAAGCACGCCCGCATCCACCATTTCCTGGAACCTGGCCGGGTGGTGGCCGTAGGCCACACAAAGGAAGGTCCCGAGCCGCTGGAGGCTCGCACTGTGCTCATCGTAGTAGGGAAATGAGACATACTCCTCGACCTGAGAACTCAGATCCCATTCAGCGGCCGCACCCTTGATCGCTGTCCAGGCCACGTCCTCGCCGAACTGAACCATAATCAGCGCCGCGATCTCGTCGGCCGCATGCTCCTCCCGCCCGAGGACGGGAACCTCCAGGAGATGAAAGACGGCGTGGCCGAGTTCATGCAGAAACACGCTCAGGAAACCGCCGACGGCCGCCTCTCCGCGAGTGATTCCGGGCAGTCTCGGTTTCAGCAGAACAGTCGTGCTGCTGGATTCCCGCGTGAACTCTTTCTTTTTCTTATCAAAATAAAGCTTTCCATCAACGAAGGCGGCCAAATCGGTGTGGAAATGGCGGACCATTTCCAGGCACATGGTGACGACGCCATCGCCATTATAAGAGGCGTTGACCTCGTCGCATTGCGCCGTTGTCAGTTTGAGCGGCTTGTCGAGCTTCAGCGGCGACAGGAATTGAGTGAATTCCTCCAACACCTTGCGGGCCTTCAGCCGATCGGAATGCACCTGCAATGCAGGCGGGATGTACTCCGTCGCAATCATGGGATTGGGTGGAATCGCCTCCTCAGCCAAAGCGGACCCGGCATCGATGACATGGCACACCAGGCACACGGCAAGGATGGCGGGAGCGATGCTGCGGTTCATAGGGCAGTCCTCCGATCGAAATAAAGACGTCACGCCAGGGTCACGCCGACTGCGATCAGCCGGCAATCAGAAGTCCTTCAGCCATTCGAGTTTCCTGAGTTGCTCGAACTTGGGCCTGTCGACGTGCGGCTCGAAGATCGTCTTCATGAATGCGCCGCTCAGCTTCTCGTAGTCGTACAGGCACTTATTGGCGCGCCGCGCAGGCAGCTCATAGACCTTCGGCCGCGCGCCTTGCTGTACGAAGGGTTCAAACTGAGCCTGATCAGCGGCGTATGCAACGCAGAGAAGCGCGAAGTAGCGCTGAGCAACATGCGGCCGTATGTCGGAAATATCCACCGGCTTGTCCCAGCCGCTCTTCAAGAACCAAGCGGTGCCGACGACCGTTTTCCACGCCGTCTTTTGGCTGAAATTGACCATGGTGTATGCGGCCACATTGTCGGCTGCAAACTCCGCATTCCCCCACACGGGCAGCTTGTACATGTGGAAGATCGCGCGCGCGACATCGTGGAGGACCAGCTGCGTAATCGGACCGACCAGCGCCTCTTCGCGCGTCAATTCGGTCTGACCGAGCTGGACGACCTGGCCGATGCGAGGCGCGTCGGCGTCGACCTTGGCGACATATTCGTAGCAGAGAACGACAGGTGCCCCGCGAGTATAGAGAATCTGTGGTACACCGCACTCGTCGGCTTTGACGACGAGTTTTTCGGTTAAGTTCAAGGGAGATAGAAAAACCTGCAGCTTCTCGAGGACATAGCGATTTTGAAGCCGAGTGCGAAATTCCGCGAGTGCGGCGGTCCGGGGCACCTCGTAGCTAATCTCGACCAAAGGGTTTTTCAGGCCATCCGGGGGGTTCTGCGCAATTGCCACAGGGGCCTGCACCGCCAGAAGCGCGCTCGCGAGCACACCCGTGGCTGCACTCCTTCTGAACGTCATCGATCGGCTCCTCTCGGGGACGCGTTGGCGAGAATCACGGCGCTTGGGTCAAAACTAAGGCAGTCGCGCGCAAGTTGCCCGGCGACGCCGGCAAGCGACGCTTTGGGCGCGCAAGCCGCTGACCGCGTGCCGATGCCTTCTATAGCCTTTCGATTTTCGGCATGATTTCGCTGCTCATCAACTTGAGCGAGCGCAGCGCCTGCTCAAGCGTGAGCGTGCCGAAAAACAGATACGTGAGCAGATAGTTGAGGCCGAGCTCGGAGGCCTGGCGCTCGATCTCGGCGCGCACGGTGTCGGGCGCCCCGGCGATCGCCATGCCGTCCTTCTCCCATTCCTCGAAAGTGAGGCCGCGCGGCACCAGACCGCGCACCTGCGCCTCGTTCTGGGCGTGCATCTTACGCAGCCAATTGAGATGCGCCACGTGATACTCGACATTGGGCTTGGCGAGACGGCGCGCCTCGGCGTCAGTCTCCGCAACGACGATGTGTCGCAGCGCGCCGATCGCAGCGCCGCCGCGGAATTCCGCCTTCGGCGCCGCCGGGCCGCCCCGCTTTGCCAGCGCTTCGCGATAGGCGTCGATGTTGACCTTGGCATAGGCGGTCGGGCCGTTGGCCACGAAATGCATGCCGTGCTCGCCCGACCATGTGGCGCCGGTCGTGTTCGAGGAGCCGTACCAGAACGGCGGCATCGGCTGCTGCAGTGGCCGCAGCGGCATTGGCACGTTCGAATAGCTGTAGTGCTTCCCAGTATAGCTGAACGTGTCGTTCGAAAGCGCCGTCGTCATGCACGCGAAGGCGTCGATGAAGATCTCGCGCGAGTCGGCATGCGCGACCTTGTGATAGCCGAGCTCGAACGGTGAGACGCCGCGGCCGACGCCAACCTCAAGCCGCCCGTTGCTGAGATGATCGAGGATGCAGATTTCCTCCGCGAGCCGCAGCGGCGAATAGAGCGGCAACAGATAGACTAGGGGACCGAGGTGCAGGCGTTTGGTCGCGCGCGCAAGCGCGCCGAGATAGACGCCCGGCACCGGCACGAGGTTGAGCGGCGTCGCGTGATGCTCGGCGACGTGCAGGCAGTAGATGCCGGCCTCGTCGGCGGCGGCGGCGAATTTGAGACGCTCGTCGAACGTGGTCGCGATCGGCCGATCGGCGCGCTCGACGTGATCGAAGATTCCGACTTTCATTTAGGTCCTGCATACTTGGAGATCGGTGGATCGCGGCTCGGCTCGATTTGCGACGACACCTTGCACGATCGGGGGCTCCTACGGAAGCGGTTCCGGCGCGCCTAGAGCTTTAGCAGCCGCGTGACGTTGCCGCTTGCGATCTTGGCCTTGTCCTCGTCGCAGAGCGGGATGTTGGCGAGCCAGCGCGGCGCCGGCGGTTGCGCCTCGAACGGATAATCGACTGAGAACATGATGCGGTCGACGCCAAGCTCCATCACGCTGCACAACAGCGCCGTGTCGGAGAAGAAACCGCTGGTCGTGATATAGAAGTGCCTGCGGAAGATGTCGCGGAATGCAACCGAATCCTTCTCCGAGCGCATGAACGCGTTGTTGATGCGCCAGAGCAGGAACGGCAGGCCTTCGCCGAAATGCCCGAGGATGATCTTGAGCCGCGGATGCGCGTCGAACACGCCACTGAGCACGAGCCGCACCGCCTGTGTCGCGGTCTCGACCGTGTAGCCCCAGGCCGCGCGCAGCAGGATCGGATAGCGGGCGGCGTAGTCTTTGTAATAGCTGTCGGCGACCGGCGTCTGCGGCATCGATGGATGCAGGTAGATCGGGACGTCGAGCTTCTCGGCGCGCGCGAAAACCGGCCAGATGCGCTTGTCATCGAGCCAGACGCCGTTCGCCTGCCCGTGGATCATCGCGCCCTTGAAGCCGAGCGCGGTGACGGTGCGGTCAAGCTCGTCGGCGGCCGCCGCGGGATTGCTGGTCGGCAGCGCCGCAAAGCCGGCGAAGCGTGTCGGGTGCGCCTTGATCAGGGCGGCGAGCCGGTCGTTGACCCGGCGCGCGAAATCGACGGCCACATCGGGCCCGAGCTTCTGCGTCGACGGCGCGGTGTGCGAGAGCACCTGCATGTCGATCCCGTCGGCGTCCATCGCCTTGAGGCGCTCCTCGCCCACGTCGCGTAGCCGGGTCACGATCGCAGGCACCGGATTGACGTCCGCCCCGGTATAGGTCGCGATCAGCTCGTCGTCCGCGTAATGCTCCTCGAGCGCGATGATCGGGCACTTCGGTTTCTGCAACATGCGTTTCACCCCCGCGTTGGGCGCGCACCATGCACGATTGGGCCGCCGCGGGAAAGTCCGGCGCATCTGCGGCGCTCTGGCCGCGGCTCTGGCTCCGGATTAAGGTCGGGCGTGGAGGTGAGGCTATGCAGGTCTTCAATCTGGCCAAGGAACAGGCGTGGAATCCGAAAAAGCACGTCGAAAAAATCCTCGGCGTAGTCGAAGCGGGCGACGCTTCGGTTGCCTGCTGGGAGCCGGGCCAGATTAGCCCCTATCACTGTCACCCGCGGGCCACCGAGATCTATTTCTGCTTCGAGGGCGGCGGCCGGATGCGCACGCCCACCGAGGCCGTCGATATCGTGCCAGGCTCGTTCGTGGTGCACCCGCCGGGCGAACTGCACGAATATGCCAACGGCCCGACCCGCACGCTCCTCTTCCGCGTGCGCTACGGCGCCGACATGGCGGCCCACCACCTCGACTGGCGCGGCAATCCCGACTGGACCCAGTCGGCGCCCGACGCGGACTATTTCCGCCGGCATCCGCCGGCGTGACTGCCTCCCCCAAATTATCCCTCTGCCCCGCACGGTTGGGGCGCAACAGCAGTAATGGAGACCGCGATGGCCAAGGCGTATTGGGTGTCGATGTATCGATCGATTTCGAATCCGGATGCGGTTGCGGCCTATGCCAAACTCGCCGCGCCGGCGCTCACCGCGGCGGGCGGGAAATTCCTGGCGCGCGGCGTCGCCGCGCAGGCCTACGAGGCCGGCATCAAGGAACGCATGGTCGTGATCGAGTTCCCGAGCGTCGCAGCCGCTGTCGCCGCCCACGACAGCGAGGCCTATCAGGCCGCGCTGAAGGTCTTCAGCAACGCAGGCGTGCGCGATTTCCGCATCGTCGAAGGCGTCGAATAGCGGCGCCGCCGCTTCTGCGCTGCTAAAGCATGATCCCGAAACGTGTGCAGCGGTTTCGGAAAAGATCATGCTCAAACAAGAAGCTGAAGGGGGATGACGCTTCGAAGAAAAGTCATCCCGCTTTAGGGCGTCGCCGTCCAGGCCTTGTAGTCGGCTGGCGACACGGTGCCGAAGCGCTTGACGAAGGCGACGATCTTCCAGATCTCGTCGTCGCTCACGCCGGTTTTGCCGAAGCTCGGCATGCCGGTCATCTTGATCCCGTTCTGGATCACCCAGAACAATTCGTTGGGTTGGCGCTCGTCGCCGACCTCCTTGAGGCCGGGCGGATCGGGGTTCATGCCCTCGGACCACTTCTGCCAATCGGCGCCCGGTGGCTCGCCGTGACAGTTCACGCAACCGAGCATGGCGTAGGAACGCGCCCCGGCGCGCACGGTCTCGGCATCTTCGGGCGGCCGCGCCGGCACGTCCTTGGCGTGGCGCGCGATCGAAGCCTGGCGCACTTGGATCAGCAACTTGTTGACGAACCCGGGTTCTTCCGCGGTCGCCGCGACGCTGTAGAAGCCGCCGAAGAAATAGACCGCCGCAAGGACAGCGACGAGGATGCCGAGAAATCCAATGAAAGCGAGCAATCGGACCATGTGAAATCTCCTGTCTGAAACGCCCCGGAAGAAGATCGTAGCGCATGCCAACACGACGGGAAATGCGCAGACACCCGGCCCTCAGCGCTCCTCCGAAAGTGTGGCGCGCAAGTCGCATGGCTTCCAAACGGTAAAATCCTCCACCGGAAAGTCGTGGCGGCGATTGCGGGGCCCTTGAGGCGGCGACGCTAGCATTTCGATACCAGCGAACCGGACACACGTCGCCACGGGTCTCCTCGTCAAGACGCTTGTCGCCTTCTGCATCGGCATCGGCGCGATGTACGCGGCGCAGACGCTGTGGCTGTCATCGGTCAAGAAGGAGATCCTCGCCAACCGCGGGCCGGTGCTGCCGCAGGTGCAGTTCAAGCCGGTCGCGCAGATCGACGCGCGCAAACTTACGCAATCGCTATATCCCAAGATCGATCCGAACATCGGCAAGGACGCCTGGCGCGGCACGCTCAACCGGCAGGTCAGCGAGTCGATCAATGCCGGCCGCCTGGTGCCGCTGCCGCGCACCCCGTTCCCCGGCGTCCCGCGTCACTGAATGCCGCGGTGGCGCGTGCGCGACATTCACCGCGATGTTGATCTCGCGCGTCCCCCATTGAACTTCTTGAAGCGGTTGTCCCGGTAGACGAACAGCGCGTCGCTCAACGCGTTCGGGCCCTTGGCATGAAGCTCCTCCGCAAGCGCCCGAAAGTTCTTCAGCGTCCCGCTGCGTGAGCCGGTGACGAGGATCACATCGCGCGCCGGAATGGCGACGACAATGTCGCCCTTCACCTTGAGCCGACCGCTGGTCCAGATGTCGTCGACCAGCAGCAGGCTCGATGTGTAATCGTCGCCGACCGATACGCTCGTGACGTGAGGGTTGAAGATGCGGACCTCGAGGTCGGGCAGGACGCGAAGGAGATTCGTGACGGCGAGCGTGCGAAGCTCCGCCCGATTGCCGGCATATTCCCCGGTCGTGAGATACCGGAACGTTCTCGCGCTGTCTTCCGCATAAGCCACCACGAGGTCGTCGCTGAAAGGCTCGGTCAGTTCCTCCTGCGCGCTGCCGCGCGCCCTGGCTTCCTCGTGAATATCGTCGAGCCATTTTCGGGTCTTGACCACAGGGATGATGCGGGAGTGGTCGAGCTGCGGCTGGCCCGGCGGGGCTGTGGGCACCTGCGCGATGTGGCGCGGCGGCGGGGCCTCTGCCCAAGCCGTCCCGCCCATGATTGTCAGCAACAGCAATACGCCAGGAAGACGCCACATCACCGGTACCCCCGAGGTTTTGCACCTCGGAGGCTTACATCACCCCTTAGAACAAATCAAGAACGAAATGGCGGCTCAATTGTCGAGGAAGCTGCGCAGCTTCCGCGACCGGCTCGGATGCTTCAGCTTGCGCAGCGCCTTCGCCTCGATCTGGCGGATGCGCTCGCGCGTCACCGAGAACTGCTGACCGACCTCTTCCAGCGTGTGGTCGGTGTTCATGCCGATGCCGAAGCGCATGCGCAGCACGCGCTCTTCGCGGGGCGTGAGCGACGCCAGCACCCGCGTGGTGGTTTCGCGCAGGTTCGACTGGATGGCGGCGTCGATCGGCAGGATCGCGTTCTTGTCCTCGATGAAATCGCCGAGGTGCGAATCCTCCTCGTCGCCGATCGGCGTTTCGAGCGAGAGCGGCTCCTTGGCGATCTTGAGCACCTTGCGCACCTTCTCGAGCGGCATGCCGAGCTTCTCGGCGAGCTCCTCGGGGGTCGGCTCGCGGCCGATCTCATTCAGCATCTGCCGTGACGTCCGCACGATCTTGTTAATGGTCTCGATCATGTGCACCGGAATGCGGATGGTGCGCGCCTGGTCGGCGATCGAGCGGGTGATCGCCTGGCGGATCCACCAGGTCGCATAGGTCGAGAACTTGTAGCCGCGGCGATACTCGAACTTGTCGACCGCCTTCATCAGGCCGATGTTGCCTTCCTGGATCAGGTCGAGGAACTGCAGGCCGCGG
>Ga0066903_100000378_pt1 | contig 27092 bp, 31 predicted proteins | sample PanSoiMetaGPlot1_FD_67491 | JGI IMG/M metagenome (GOLD analysis project Ga0066903, IMG submission 67491) | Tropical forest soil microbial communities from Panama analyzed to predict greenhouse gas emissions - Panama Soil - Plot 1 (version 2) | ecosystem: Environmental > Terrestrial > Soil >... | reverse complement strand
CGCATCTTCAAGCCGCTCGGCATGATCGACACGTCGTACGCGGTGCCCACCGACAAACAGGCGCGCGTCGCCACGACGCACAGCCGGGCGGGCGGCACGCTGCAGGAGCAGCCGCGCGCCCCGATTCCCGCGGTGCCGACCGCGCCGATTCGTGGCGACGGCGGTTTGTATTCAACGGTGCGCGACTACGCGAAGTTCGTCCAGATGTTCCTCAACGGCGGCCGTGCCGGCACGACCAGGCTGCTCAGCGAGAACTCCGTGCGCGCGATGGGGCAAAACCACATCGGCGCGATCTTCGTCGAAGAGCAGCCGGCCGCCGATCCGCAGCGCACCCGCCCGTTCCCGCTCGGGGCGGGCAAGGACAAGTTCGGCCTCGGCTTCCAGATTGCCTCGAAGGGCCCCGACGCGGCGAAGTACCGGAGCGCCGGCGCGATGAGCTGGGCGGGCATCTACAACACCGAGTTCTGGATCGATCAGGAACGCCACATCGGCGGCATCCAGATGATGCAGGTGTTGCCGTTCTACGATGAAGGCGCCATCCGTACGCTGCGCGACTTCGAAGCCCTGGTGTATAGCGGGATTCGGTAGGGTGAATTTGAGCACCAGATGCCGACATTCACCGCCGCAGTATGACTCGCGGTGTGGGCGCCCCCTCCCAGCGGTACTCGTAGTGCGCCGCGACTCGCACGCGGCGCACGAGGCGGGGCCGGAAACACGCGACGCATTCGCCGCCCTTGTGGCGGACCGACCGGTAGACGATGCCGTTTGAACCGGCGTCGAGCAGGGCACGCCCGAACGGCTGCGATCGCGCGTAGCTGTCGGGATCGTGCAACGGCAGCCACGCCCCGTCCTTTGCGCGAATGTCGTGAAACGGGGCCGCGATGTCGGCGTGATACAGCCGCATCTCCATGCGCGTCTCGAAGTGGCCGACCTCGCGCAGTTCAGCCGTGCGGTGATGGATGGATTCGGCCAGCGCGGTCGCGAGTGTCCGGCCGCTGTACCAGGCGCCGCGGCGCTCGTCGGAGAACCGGGCGCCTCCCGGTCGCGGATGGCAGAACGCCGCCGTGACAACGGTCGCCATCGGCACGCCGGTCACCCACTCGTCGCGCGGGATCACCGGGAGCAGCCCCAGCTCGTTGCTCAGGCGATCGTTCGTCCAGGCGTCGAGTTCGAGAATGGCCTCCAGATCGTCGGGCGACGCGACGCGATCGAACAGGCCCACCGACGGATAGCGCGTGGGAATTAGGCGGCAGGTCCGCAGCCAGCGGATGCGCGCGACCGGCGGCTCGCGCATCAACCCCTGCGGGCGTCGAGCAGCCGCCGAACCTGGAAGAGGCCGTCGATGCCGGTATCGGCGACGAACGCCGCCGGCGTCCGCCCGCCGAACAGGCCGTTCGCGTTCGGCATCTGCATCCAGCGATCGGCGAACCCGACGTCGGGATAGAGCACCTGCAGCGCTTTGTAGATGCCGAGCACGAGCGAGATGCGCGTGAGCGTGTCGAACGACAGGACGCCGCCCTGCCCTGCCTTGTACTTGTGAAAGGTCGACGGCGGCGGCCAGCCGAGGAGCGCGCGCTCGTCGGCGACCGACAGCCCCCATGCGCGGGTGATGGCGAAGAAGGTCCGGAGCGCGGGAGCGGACAGGCGGCGGCGCGCGGCCGGTTCGCGCCGCGCGTCGGGGTCGAGCGCCAGCGCGCGCAGAGCCGCAGCGCGGGAGAGGGCGCCAGGCCGGGTTGTCCCCATATGGAGACCTTACTCCATATATGGACTTGCGGCAAGCCTCGCTCAGCCGGCGGCGGGAGCCGCCGGGGCGGCGCGGGCGCCGAGCTCGCGATCCATGTCGAGCAGCGCCGCCGAGTCGTTCTTCACCAGCTGGAACTTCGCGACGATTTCCCGCGCCACCTTCTCCTCTTCCACCTGCTCGGTGAGAAACCACTGCAGCTCGGTCATCTCCGCGAACGCCTTTTCCTGGAAGCACAGCTCGTACAGCGTGTTGATCCGGCGCGTCACGCTCTGCTCGTGCTGCAGCGCCTGCTCGAACACCGCCACCAGGTTGTCGAACTGCCCCCGCGGCTGCTCGACCGCTTTCAGCGCGACGACGCCGTCGCGCGCCAGGACGAAGTCGAACAGCTTCATCGCATGCTGCCGTTCCTCTTCGCTCTGCAGGCGCAGCCACCGCGCGGCGCCGGTAAACTTCTTCGCCTCGCAGTACCCGGCCATCGCCAGGTACGCATACGAAGCCTCGAATTCGGAGTTGATCTGTTCGTTGATGGCGTTGAGAACGGTCGCGTTCACGTCGGCTGCCTCCCGTCGCTATTGTATCGGCATCTCAGATAGGATCGGCACATGAGAGCGGCGACGATCGCGGCCGGCGCGCTCGTTCTGAGTACCATGGCCTGTCAGCGTCAGAGCGCGAGCACCGGCTACCGCGGCGAAATCGAGGCGTTCCGCCGCGCGCGCGAAGCCAAGCTCACGTCCGACACCGGCTGGTTGACCATTGCCGGACTCTTCTTCCTCAGCAAGCCCGAATCGACTTTCGGGTCCGATCCGCAGAACGACATCGTGCTGCCGGCCGGGGCGCCTTCGCGCGCCGGCACCTTCTTCCTGCGCGATGGACACGTCGCGGTCAAGGCTGCCGACGGCGTGTCCTTCGTCCTCGACGATCGCACGATCCGCGACGGCGAGCTCGCCTCGGACAACCCGGGGCCGCCCGACCGCATCTCGCTCGGCGATCTGACGCTGTGGGTGCATCAAAGCGGCGACCGGCTCGCCATCAGGCTGCGCGACAAGAACAACCAGCTGCGGAAGGCGTTCATAGGTCTGAGCTGGTTCGACGTCAACGACGCGTACCGCGTGGAGGGCACGTTCACGCCGTTCGAGGAACCGAAGATGGTGGAGGTGCCCAACCTCCTGGGCGACGTGGAGACCATGACCAGCCCGGGGACCGTCGCGTTCACGCTCGGGGGACGCCCCCTGAGCCTGGCCGTCGTCACGGAAAACGATCGCGAGTTCTGGTTCATCTTCCGCGACCTGACGAGCGGCGCCGAAACCTATCCCGCCGTGCGCTTCCTGTACACGCCGCGGCCCGTCAACGGCAAGGTCACGCTCGATTTCAACAAGGCCGAGAACCCGCCCTGCGCCTACAACCCGTACGCGACGTGTCCACTGCCGCCGCCGGAGAATCGTCTGCCGGTGCGCATCGAGGCCGGGGAAAAGAACTACACGGGGCACTCGTAGACACCAAAGGCTGGGCTGAAGCCCGGCCCCTACCTTTGGCGCAAGCTATGCAGCCTTACGCAGGTGGTGTCCACTTTATGTGGACCGAAGAGGTCACCATGCGTGCAGGATCGCCTTTCACCATCATTGCAGTGGGGCTTCTGGCCCTCGTACCTCAGGCGTTCGCGCAGCAGGCGCCGGCAATTCCAGGCGTGACCGGAACAATCGTCACGCCGGAAACTGCGAAGGACGAAAAGAAAGCCGAAAACGAAGCGGCCGGCGCCGTCAGGGGCGCGCTCACTCCTGGTGACACCAAAGGCCCGCTCACGGATCTCATTCCGGGGACGACCGTCGTCGTCCGGCACGCCGACAGCGTCACTGAGGGCATCGTGTCGAAGATCGATCGCGGCGCCAATGAAATCACCGTGCGCTACGACAATAAGAAGGTCGAGAAGCTGGTCCTGACCACGGCGAGCTCGCCGGACGCGCGGACAGTGGAGTACGTGAACGACGCGCAGAACAAGGTGACGCGCTACTTCAAGCCGAAGACGTAGTCCCTATTCGCGCCACACCCTCGCGCCCGACGCGCGAAACGGGCCAGCGTACACCGCGCCTTCGCTGCCGAGGCATTGCTTGACTCGAGCGGCCAGCTGGTCGCTGGCGGCATCGCCCTCGACGATGCCGTAGACCGTCGGTCCCCACGAGCTCTGGCCGACGCCGCATGCGCCCCACTCGGCCATGCGGCGCACCAGCTCCGCACTCGCCCCTCGCGCGAATGTCCCGCCCTGCGCGGCGGCGAACCAGCCACCGGTAATCGCCTGAATGTCGCTCAGCGCACGGCCGAACGTCGAGAGATCGTGATCGGCGACGGCAGGCAGCAGCGCCATCAGCACGAGGTGGGCGACGCGCTCGGCCTCGTCCCGCGGCGGCCGTGTGAGTCGCCGAAACGCCGCGGCTTCGTCGTCGCCGCTCACAGGCGATGCCGCTCGCGGTACGGCCACGACGGTTCGCCACGTCGTCGGCAGCACCGCACGCGCAACGAGCGGCGCCAGGCCGGCGCCATCCTCGCGTCGGCCGCCTTCAACGACGAGTCCCCCGCCTTCGAACGTCCATGTGCCGATAGCCGAACGCTGACCGCGTCCGACGGCCGTCGCGAGCTCGGTCGCATTGGCATCGATGCCGTACAGCTCGGCGAGCGCGCGCGCGACGGCGAGCCCGAGCTGTGTCCCCGAGCCGAGCCCGGCGTGGGCCGGCAGGGCCTCAAGAACGGACAGGCGAGCGCCGCCTCGCAAGTTGTATCGATCCAGAAAGCGCCGGGCGAACTGCGCGGCGCGGTCGGAATCATCTCCGTCCACTTCCACCGTGTCCGCGCGCGCCGCCGATACGCGGAGCCGTGGAGCGGCCGCCGCCGCGCCGATCCCGCCGAACCACCGGCCGAGCGATCCGGACAAGTCGAGGACGCCGAAGTGCAGCCGGGCCGATGTCTCGACGAAGACGACGGGCTCGGACATCGTCACGACCGGGCCCGCGCGCCGTTCTGGAGCGGCTCGGTCCGGCTACGTTCCTTTTGCGCCAGATGTACGTTGATGTAGTCGGCGAGAAGCGCCATCGCCTCGAGCTCGGAGGGGCCGGCCGTCTTGTCGACGATCACCTGCAGCCGCGCCAGCTCCTCCGCCAGAAACGCCGGGGCGAGAAGGTGAACGCGCGTTGCGTAGATCGCCGCTTCGAGGACCGCATGGCGCGCGCGATTGAATCCGATGAACTCGCGGCGGGTGCCCCGATACACTACGTGCGTGTCGACACGCGCACGAGGTGGCGTCGCGTCGATGGATTGGACATCGACTTCTCGCCACGAACAACAATCGTCCAGCACGGCGCCGCGCACCGCTCGCGCGGGGCTTGTCGGGTATTCCGGATTGGAAATGGCCGCGCGCGCGAACAGCCGCACATCGTCGACGAGGTTGACGACCGCGGCACGCGTGGCGACGACGTTGCGGTAGGTGGCCGTCTCGACGAACGGCTTCAGGACGATCGCGTCGTCGCCCCACTCCACGCCCATCGGCGCGCAGTTGACGACGCCGTCGACGCCGAGAGTCGTCACGATCGCTTCAAGGATGAAGCTCATGAATAGACCGTGGGAACGGGAGGCGGGGCCGCGAGCTCGTCGCGGACGCCGTCCGAGGCGGCCGGACTGCCGTCGGCCCAGCGCGGCAGCGGCTCGACGCGCTGACGCGCCCCGAACAGGAAGCGGTCGAGCAGCGCGTATCCGTATTCGGTTGCTGCTGACTCCGGGTGGAACTGGACGCCGAAAACCGGATGCGTGCGATGCTCGACCGCCATGATCGCATCGTCGTCGTGCGACGTGGCCGTCACGCGCAGCGACTCGGGTACGGAGGACCGCGCCACGACGAGCGAGTGATACCGGGCCGCTCGGATCGGAGATGGCAGGCCGGCGAAGAGGCCGGTGCCATCATGGGCGACGAACGACGTCTTGCCGTGCATGGGCCGCGACGCGCGCACGATGGCCGCGCCGTAGGCGGCCCCGATGCACTGATGCCCGAGGCAGACGCCGAGAATCGGAATGCTGGGGCCGAAGCGCACGACCAGATCCGTCGAGATGCCCGCCTCGGCGGGCGTGCACGGGCCAGGCGACAGGATGATGTGACTCGGAGCGAGCGCGGCGATCTCGTCGAGGGTCAAGGCGTCGTTGCGGCGCACCATCGCCTCCTGCCCCAGCTCGCGGACGTATCGCGCGAGGTTGTGCACGAACGAATCGTAGTTGTCGATCAAGAGAACCACGGGCTCACAATCAGGTTCTAAAGGGTTCTACGGGTTCTAAAGGTTCTAGAGGTTCTAAAGGTTCTACGGGTTCGAGAGGTTTCATGCGGTAGGAACGACGGCATCTAGAACCCCTAGAACGCTCGGAACCCACAAGAACCCTTAGAACTCTTGGGACCTCTTAGACCCCTTTCTAGAACCCGTTCTACATCCCCAGCGTGTCGATCAGTCCGCGCGCCTTGTCCAGCGTCTCGCGATACTCCTGCTCGGGCACCGAGTCGGCGACGATGCCGCCGCCCGCACTGAAATATACACGGCCGCGGCGTGCGACGGCGGTGCGGATCGCAATGCTCGTGTCGAGCGCGCCGGTCAAACTCCAGTAGCCAATCGATCCACAGTACACTCCGCGCGCCGACGGCTCGAGCTCAGCGATGATTTCCATGGCTCGAACCTTGGGCGCGCCGGTAATGGATCCGCCCGGAAAACTCGCCTGCAGCAGGTCGAGCGCGTCCTGACCGGGCGCCAGCATCCCGACGACCGTCGAGACGAGGTGGTGCACGGTCGCGTAGCGTTCGAGCGCGAACAACTCCAAGACGCGAACGGTCCCCGGCACGCAGACCCGCGACAGATCGTTGCGCATCAGATCGACGATCATCAGGTTTTCGGCGCGATCCTTCTCGCTTTCCGTGAGCGCGCGCCCGAGCGCGCCGTCGTGCTCGGGCCCCACGCCGCGCGGCCGCGTGCCCTTGATGGGCCGGGTTTCGACGCGGCCGTCGACCGACACCCGCAGGAACCGCTCGGGCGACGCGCTCAGCACCGTGCCGTCGCCGCACTCGAAATAGGCGCCGAACGGCGCGGGGTTGCGCGCGCGAAGCCGGCGGTAGAAATCCCAGGGCGGCTCGTCGAGCGGCGACTCGAAGCGCTGCGATAGATTCGCCTGGAAGATATCGCCGGCGACGATGTAGTCGCGTACGCGGTCAACGGCACGGAGATATCCGTCGTGCGTGAACGACGATCGCAGCGCCAGGCGATCCTCCCACCATCCGCCGGCGACCGGAAATGACGGCGCGTCCTCGCCTCGCGCGGCAGCCTGCGAAGCGCGTGCAGTCGCCGGCGATGGGGATGCGTGCAGCCGCTCGAGCACGGCAGCCGCGCGCCGTTTCGCGCGCTCGAGCCGCGCGGCCATGGTCGTCTCGGGAAGGCCCGTCGAAATCAGCCAGGCGCCGGACGCTTCGTGATCCCAGGCCAGCACCCAGTCGTAGATGCCCAGCACGACGTCGGGGAGATCCAGATCGTCGTAGCGCGGCGGCGGCACGCGCTCGAACATGCGGCCCCAGCCGTACCCGAAATAGCCCGCCGCACCACCTTGAAATGGCGGAAGACCCGGCACGGGCGCGGCAGCACAGGGCATCAGCAGGTCGCGCAAGGCATCCACTACTCCGCCCGCGATCACGCGATCGACACGCCCTTCCGGCGTCAGAAGCTCGGTCCGATCGCCTTTGCTGCGCACCACCGCGACAGGATCGGCCGTCACAAACGAATAGCGGCCCAGTCGCTCGCTTCGCGCCGCGCTGTCGAGGAACAGACGATGCGACAGGCCCGCGAGCCGTTCGCAGCATACGGCCGGATCGGGCACGGCCGTCAAAGGCTCGATGACGATGGGACTGGCTTGATCACTCACTGGTTCTGTCGGACTTCGGGACGGCCGCCTGTTTGCTGACGCGGCGCGGCGGCTGCGTCAACCGCACGTGCTCTGACACCGCGTCGTCGTCGGGGGTCAGGTATCCCCAGGACAGCGCCCCTTCCTGACGGTATGTCTTGCCGAGCGCGACGGCCAGGCTGGCGCGGGCCAGTTCCTTGCCGAGATAAAACGCGTGCGCGGGCTCGTTCACGTCCAGCTGCGTGAAGATGTCCTGGATGTTCGTCCCGCGCACGAAGCGCTCGTCGTTGAACACCGTCACGACGCCTTCGCCGGCAAAGATCCTGTAGTTCGGATCGGTCAGCTTCCCCTGCAGCGCGCGGAGCTCCCCTTCCGCGTATTCCAGCACTTGCGGATCCTTGATCGTCACCAGGCGATCGTCGATGCCCTTGGGAATCGTGTGCCGCGTGACGGCATGGTGCATCAGGCGCCGGGCGACGTCGATTTCGCGCACGCTGCCGCGCGCCCACGGAATCACTTCGGTCGTGAGCACCGCGGTGACGCCGAGTTCCTGGCACATCGCGATGAGCAGCGCATTGACGCCAGTGGAGTCGGCAGCGGTGAGTTCCGTGACGTTGCCGACGCCCATCAACATCGCCGCGCCGGGGTACCGGCGACGCGCCTGCGCGTACCGCTCGATCGACGCGAGAAAGCCGAATCCGATCGGCTCGAGAATCGGATCGACCAGGTACTTCACGCCCCATCGTTCCAGCTGCTCGATCGAGGGATCGAGCGTCTCGAGGCTGCCGCCGAGGTCGGGCACGACGACGACACGCGCCGCCGTGCCGGCCAGTTCATGCGCGACGTCGAGGTTCGACGCGTTCACGCTCAGCACCAGCTCGGCTCCCGCTCCGACCGCCGTGCGAATCTCGTCGGGATCGAACGAATCGATGCTCACGCGGAACCCGGCCGCGGCCAGATCGGCCACCACGGCTCCGAGATCGGGGAACGCAAGCCCCGGCGTGCATCCGATGTCGATGACGTCGGCGCCCGACGTCCGGAAGTAGTCGGCTGCAGCGCGAACCGCGTCAGGCGCCAGCCGCGGCACGTTGTTGATTTCCGCGACGATTTCGATCGACCAGCCGCCATATTCGCGCGCCAGTGCAGCGCGGCCGAAGTACTGCGGGATTTCGCGCAGGTCTTTGGGCCCCTTCTCGACCCGCACGTCGAGCGCGCGGCCCAGCGCCTCGCTGTCGCCTTCACACAGGCCGGGAATCACCGCCAGGTCGACGCCGTTCGGCACGTGGACGTGCCGAGCGATCCAGTCCGTCGTCATGAGGGCCGCAACGGTGATGCCGAGAGCCGCGATCTCATATTCGAACGGCGGTGCCATCTCCGCGAGCACGCGGCGAAGCGCCGGCTCCGCAAGGCGGCCCGTAACGAACAGGACGCGCGACGGCATGCCGCTCATCCGCGCGGATCGCCGCTCCGGACGAACTTGTTCGGCGTCCCCGTGAGGGCTCCGCCTGCGGCGGGACGCCACAGCGCGATGTCTTCGATACGCCTCGCCAGCTCGAAATCCTTCCCGGTGATGCCGCCGGCGCTGTGCGTGGCCAGCTTCACCGTCACGCGTCCCCACGTGACCGACAGATCCGGATGGTGATACGCGGCTTCGGCACAAAAGCCAATGGCGTTGACGAGCATCAGCGTCGTCGGCCACCCGTCGGTCTTGTAGACACGCCGGATCCAGCCGTCCTCGAAGTACCAGCCGGGGAGATCGGTCAGGAGCTTGGCGATCTGAGATTGGTCGTATGTCGGTTCTTTGTCTGACATAACCCCTCGGGAATTCAGAATTCGGCATTCTGAATTCGATGCGATCACATCACAACGCCGCCGCCGACGAGAATGGTCTGCCCGGTGAGAAACGACGCGGCCGGCGAGGCGAGAAACACGGCGGCCCCCGCGACATCGTCCGGCACGCCCCATCGACCGAGCGGCGTCGAGTCGACGACTTGCTGCCGCAGCTTCGACGGCGCGTCGGCCGCTGCGAACGCCGTCTCGATCCAGCCTGGCGCCAGAACGTTCACCCGGACACGCGGCCCGACCGATCGCGCAAGCGACTTGCTGAACGAAAGCACACCGCCTTTGACCGCGCTGTAAATCTGCGGGTTGAGGCCCGCCATGCCGGTGAGGACGTGGTCCCAGCTCATGTTGATGATCACGCCGCCCTGTTCCTGCGCCGCGAACATCTCGGCCGCCTGCCACGACGCGAGCATCGTGCCGCGCAGGTCGACCGTGAGCACCAGATCCACCTTATCGATCGTCGACAGCGCCGCTCGATCGCCGGTCAGGATGTCGGCCCCGGCGTTGTTGACCCACACGTCGAGGTGGCCGAGCGCGTCGCGTGCCGCCGGCCCGACTTCGCGCACGGACGAGGCGTCGGCGAGATCGAGTTGGATGACCGCAACCCGCCGGCCGAGCGCGCGAATCGCGCGTTCCACGTCGCGGGCCCCCTGCTTATTCGCCCTGTAGGTGATCGCGACGTCGGCGCCGGCGCGCGCGGCGGCCAGGGCAATCGCCTGGCCGATACCGCTCGACGCGCCCGTGACGAGCATCGCGCGGCCGGCCAGCGGCGCGGCGCTCGAGGTGTCGCTCATACTGTGGCGATCATAGTAGCCTGTCCGTCTGTGAAGAGACCTGAGCCCGTGCGGCGGCGATGCAGCTGCTGGTGAGCGTCGCCAGCGCCGCGGAGGCAGTGGCGGCCCTCGACGGCGGCGCCGATCTCATCGACGCCAAGGATCCGCGATCGGGAGCGCTGGGCGCGGTGTCGGTCGATACACTCCGCAGCATTCGTGGCGTCGTCGGCACTGCGCGGCCGGTCACCGCCGCGCTCGGCGAGGGCGACGACCCGGCAGGAATTGCGCGAGCGGTCGAGGCATTCGCCGCGCACACGGCGTTCGTCAAGATCGGCTTCGGGCTGGTGCGCGACGATCGCGAGGCGTCCTCGATGGCGGCCGCGGCCGTGGGCGCCGCGGCCTGCGCCGGCAGCGGATGCGGTGTCGTGCTGGTCGCGTACGCGGACGCCCCGTCGCCTTTCGCTTTCGAGAGTCTCTCGCCGGCGTGGCTCGACATGGCCGCCGGCGCGGGTGCGGCCGGCGTCCTCCTCGACACGGCGCACAAGGATGGGCCTGCCCTGCCCGATCTCGTGGAGGCTCGCACGCTCGCTCGATGGATCGACTGGGCGCATGCGCGAGGGTTGTTCGTCGCAGCCGCTGGCAAGGTGACGGCCGGTGATTTTCCATGGATCGCGGCGTGCGGCGCTGATATCGTCGGCGTCCGCGGCGCCGCCTGCGACGCAGGCCGGACCGGTAAGATTTCAATCGAACGCGTACGGGCACTCGCCCGTGTCTTGCACAAGGAACCCTCATGACGCGACGTCCCGTTCTCCGCATCGCCGCAGTTGTCCTTACGTTCGCCGCGCTGGGCGGCGCGATGGCCGCGCAACAGCGATCGCTGTACCAGCAGACCCAGTACAAGGGACAGGAGATCGGGAAGCTGACCGGCGACACCTACTACGCGCGCATGGACGACTACGTGTCCGTGTTCATCGTGACGCGCGAGGGTATCGTGCTCGTCGAGCCGATCGGCACCGAGTTCGCCACGTGGCTCAAGAGTGAGCTCAAGACCCGCTTCAACGTGCCGGTGAAGTACGTCATCTACAGCCATTCGCACTGGGACCATGCATCCGGCGCCGCCGTATACGCCGATACGGCGCGCATCATCGCGCACGAGAGTCTGCTCAAGAACATCGCCATGCCGCCGGCCGACACGCCGTTGCCGCCGAACGTCCGGGCGCAGGACGCCAACGGCAATGGCCGCATCGAGCGATCCGAGGCCGACGGCAACCTGAAGGCGCAATTCGATCTCTACGATGCCGATCACTCCGAGGCGCTGACTGGCGCGGAGATCGTCCGCGGGCCGATCGCCAACGTGCGGCCGCCAGATGAAACCTACAAGGATCGCCGCGAGATCACGCTCGGCGGCAAGCGCGTCGAGATCATCTGGAAGCCGACGGCCCACGCGAGCGACAACTCGATTGTGCGCTTCGTCGACGGCACCAACGTGCTGTTCGCCTCCGACTGGATCACCGTGCATCGCCTCCCCTTCGGCCAGATCGGCGATGCCGAAACCGCCGACGTCAGGTCCGTCGAAGCGCTGGATTTCGAGTACTTCGTTTGCAGCCACGGCATGCTGGGCAAGAAAGCGGACGTGACGGCCAACATCCGCTACCGCGATGAGTTGAAGGACGCGGTCGCACGCGCGGTCGCTTCCGGTCAGACGCTGGAGCAGGCTCAAGCCAGCGTGCTCATGGATGCTTACAAGGACTGGGAGTTCTACGCGCAGCAGCGGCCGCAGAACGTCGCCGGCATGTTTCGAGCCTTGACGGCACGTCGCTAGGCATCCGACGCTGTGACACGGTAAGCGCGCGCGTCTAGACCGCCGCTTCGCCGCGCAGCGCGAGGGCCAGCCGATCGACGCGCTCCGCGGACACGATCTCGAACGCCACGCTGGCGGGCAGCGCGCGGGGAAAGTACGCGTCGACGAGATCGCTCCCCACAGCCCCGGGCGGCTTCACGAGCACGAGGCGCGCCGCGTGCAGCTCACCGGCAATCCAGGCGGCAATGCTGTCGCTGGTCACTTCCCAGGAGTGCGGCAGCCGATCGGATCCGCGCAGCCACTGAAACGGGGCGAGCACCGCCGCGCGCCCCGACGTGGTCGCGTCGGCGATGCCGTCGCGGTCAGTCACGAGCATCGCATTCGCGATCCGATCCGCCAGCAGGTGCGCGTACTGATCCATGGCGAGAATGGCCATCCAGTGCGCCGCGCTGTCCGAGAGCCGACCGCCACGATCGACGCCGCGGACGGCGTCGGCGAACGGTCCGCCGCCGGGCACGACCAGCACGCGCCGCTGGCGGGCCGCCCCAGTCAGGGTCGCGAGGACGCGATCTAAGAAGCCGCTGTGCGCGAGGACACCGCCTCCTATTTTGACGACCACGTCCACCAGCCGTCCTCTGAAGAGCCGCGTCTCGTGCGACAACGCCGGCGACGCGGCTGACGAACGTCTCACGAAGTTCTGTTCCACCTGGTGCCTGATTTCGCGCTCCCGCAGCAGGGCGACTGAGACGGCCGGCGCGCATCGCGCCGCGGCGTCACCGATGGCAGCCGACAGCGGCTCGACACCGAGCCCTGCCTCGCGCGCCGCCGCTTCCGCGATGAAGGCGCCGAGGCCGGTGACGACGGCGGTGCCGAGGGAGGGATGGCGTGCCGCCACGCGCCGAATCGCTCGAGCGACGCTGCTCACCTGCGTGTGCGCCAGCGCGTCAGCGATGGTTGAAATGTCTTCGTCGTCCAGCATCTCGCGGTCGCCGCACACCACGCGCGCGAGCCGCTCGCCGGCGTGCAGGCGTGTCGCGGGCCGGCCATCCGGCGTCGCGCAACTGTAGTCGGCCTCTGCGAGAGCGCCTCGCCAGAGGTGGACGTCGCCCGCCAGCGCAAACCCTTCGGCGGACAGCGAGGCGGTGGCGGTTCCAATCGGTACGCTCGCCGCCATGACGTCGGCGGGCGTACGGACGGCTCCGGTGTACACGAGCTCGCCTGAAGCCAGCCTTTCCGGATCGGTCCACCCTCTCGCCGCCACTTCGCCAGCCACGATCGGAATGACGTCGGTCGTCGTCGTCCCGATGTCGACGAGGATGGCGTTGGGGCGGTGGCGGGCCACCTGATGCGCGGTCGCCGACCAGTTGGCCGCGCCGACCTTGAGCGGATCCGCGCGCGCCTCGTCGCCTGTCACGAAACGGCCGTCCACAGTGAAGAGACGGACGTCAGCTGAGGGAAACGCGGCCGCGACGGCGTCGAGCACGAACGCCACGCCTTCGCGCTTGGTTCGGAACAGCTGCGACAGCTCCGCCGTCATCGTGACCGCATGACGGTCCTCCGGGGCGGCGCCCACTTCGTCGGCCAGCTGCCTGAGCAGCGCGACCATCGCCTGCGGCGCATGCTGCAGCTCGAACGCGCGCACCCGGACCGCAGCGATCGCGTCGCCGTCCACACGCGCCACCTTCGTATTCACACCGCCGATGTCCCAGCCGATGACCATTGGTGTCAGACTATCCTCACGATGGCCGCCGGAATCAACCCTCGAGCACGGCCGTGAGAGTTATCGGCGTCGTCGACCTGCTCGCCGGCCGCGCGGTACAGGCACGCGGCGGCGATCGGCACCTGTACCAGCCGGTCGCGTCTGTCGGTGGCGTGCCGGTGCCGGAGGGTGATGCCGTGACGATCGCGCACGGCTACCTGACGCAGCTTGGCGTCGGCGAGCTGTACGTCGCCGACCTGGACGCCATCCTGGGCCGCGCGCCCAACGACGGAATCGTCATGACGCTGGCGACGATCGGCACGCGGCTGTGGCTCGACTCCGGGGTCTCGTCGATCGACCGCGCGGAGCGCGCCATCGCCTGCGGCGCCACGCGCGTCGTGGTCGGGCTGGAAACACTGGGATCGTTCAGTGCCCTGTCCGAGATCTGCCGCACCGTCGACGGTCAGCGCGTCGCGTTCAGCCTGGATCTGAAGAACGGCGTGCCGGTCGCGCCGCTCATCCCGTCCGAACATCCTGAAACGATGGTGGCGCGAGCCGCGGACGCCGGTGTGCGCTCGATCCTGGTGATCGATCTCGCGCGCGTCGGCACCGGTTGCGGCGTCGATGTGGCGATGCTCGCGCGCCTGCGGAAGGCGGTCCCGAACGTCATTCTGATTGCGGGCGGCGGAGTTCGTGGTCTCGAGGATCTCCGGCAACTGGCGGAGATGGGCTGCGACGGCGCCCTCGTCGCGACGGCGCTCCACGACGGGCGCCTGAGCGTGACCGATATCGCGGCTGTTGCTGGTGTGTAGGAAGGACGAAAGGTTCTAGAGGTTCTAGAAGGTTCTAGAGGGTTCTAGCGGTTCGAACCTCTTAGAACCGCCTAGAACCCCTAGAACCCTTTGGAACCTTCCAGAACCTTTAGTGTTTAGTGATCACCCGTCGACTGAGGCGCAGGATCGACGCTGAACGTGAGACCCGTAAACATCATCTCTTCCCACGTCTGATCGCCCCACCACACCTTCTGCTTCGGATCGGGGTTCGACTTGTTGTTCGGCGAGTTGTCGTACCACGCGATCGCGTGCAGCTTGGAACCCTTCGGCAGCTTGAGCGGCTCCTTGAAGATGTAGTCGGTCTGCCACTCGAAGTCGTACTTCGGCACCGAGAGGATCGTCTCCTTGCGGCCGTCCGGGAAAATGACCTCGTAGCTCCACTGCTTGCCGCGGACGTGCGTGTGCGGCAGCATGCCCCAGATCGTGATGTCGCGGTTGATCGTCATCTCCGCGTCGACGCGGTAATTCGGATCGCCGGCCGGGATCTCGAAGTTGCCGTTGATGAGCGCCGTGTTCCGCAGCTCCGTCTTCGGTGCTTCGTTCTGGAAGATCAGGCCGATGCTCGTCCGGTCGGTCGTCGCCTTCCCGGTCGTCGTGTAGTGCATCTGGAACACGAGCGTCGAGCCCGCAACCAGGCGCGTGGCGGTTCCGGGCAGGTACACACGGCTCGCCGTGCCCGGCACGTAGGCGCCGATCGATCCCGCGAGGCCGCGCGGAGCAGGCCGATCGTTGGGACCCTTCGGCTTCTGCTGATCCGCCGGGAGCTCGGCCCCCCCCGTCTGGCCTGCCGGGATTTCCATGTTGGGCGCGAACTCGAACACCGGCACCGGCCGCGGACGGTTGGCCGCGGGACCGGCACCTGCAGCCGGCTGCGGACGCTCGGCAGGCGCCGGCGGCTTCACGTACACGATCACGTGGTGCACGACGGCGCGGTTGCCCGGCCTCACTTCGAATGCCCGCACCCACTTGTCCTGGCTGAAGTTGGTCGGCACCTCGAAGTACTGATAGGCCACGGTGCCGTCAGCCGGAATCGGATAGTCCTCCTGCATGGTCAGCACGGCGTCGGGTTCGCCGATCATCCACCCTTCCGCGTACTTGGGCTGGGGCGGCAGATCCTTCGCGTCGCCCTCAGGCGCGCCCGCGTCGACCCAGCGCGCGACGAGCGTCTTCTGCACGTCGGTCAGCCGCCGATCGTTGATGAACTCACCAACCTGGGGATCTGCGTGCCACGGCGGCATCGTGCCGGCGGCGACGCGCGAGCCGATCGATTTGGCCCACGGGCGGACATCCTTGTATGTGAGCAGCGACATCGGGCCGATTTCGCCCGGGCGATGGCAGGACGTGCAGCTGTTGTAGAGAATCGGCGCGATATCGCGCGAATAGGTCGGCGTCCCGGCCGCGCCTGGCGACTGCGCGCCGATGGAAACCGACGCACCGGCGGCACACAGCGACAGTCCGGCCGCCGCAACAATCATCCGAGTCATGACCCGCATGGGGCGCTCCTCTTTACTGGTAGGCCGAGGGATTCCACAGAGTACGGCCGCGCTAGCTCGAAGTCAAACCTCAGCGATCACTGTGACGCGCGGAGTTCGGGGGTGGTTCCAGACCGGGCGTTTACGACAGCGTCACGCGATAAAAGGCCGACTGACCGAAGTTCTCTTCGACCTCCATCTCGATCGCCGTCAGGCCGCGGGCGCCCATCACCCCGAGTTCGGCCCGCAGACGGTCGGTGAGCAGTTCGGCCAGCATCTCCACTGTGGTGTTTGGCACGGGCAATAGCGCGCAGTCGCGCCTCGGGAAGACGTACCGGGGCTTGCCCTCATAGGCGACGTTTACGACCTCGTCATTTTCCACGACCTGGATTTTGGGATTGTGCAGCGGCAGCAGCACCTTGTGATCGATCTCGTCGCACAGCCCCTTCATGATCTTCTTCAGGACGACGAAGTCGAAGACGAACCAGGCATCCGGGTCGAGGCCGCCGTCGACGGTCACGCGGACGCGATAGTTGTGGCCGTGGAGTCCTTCACAACGGTGCCCGGCGAATGTGATGAAATGCGCCGAGGCGAAGACCAGGTAGTCTTTGGTGACCGAGACGCGGAACTCGCCGCGTGGCTGCACGCCGCTGCCCTCCTGAGGCCCACGGGCCGTCATTGGCCCATCGTACCGTAGCGCTATATCATGCGCCACGCCGGAACGGGTGACGGGGCTTTCCTGACAGGAGACTGCCGATGTTGCGCGGCGCCAATGGCCTGAACTTCTTCCGGGTGGCGCTGTGCGCGTTCGCCGCGGTGGTGAGCGCACGGCCGAGCATCGACGCGGGCCAGTCCGCGCCCGACAATCCCGATCGGTTTCTCGTCGGCGCGATCGACATCCACGTCCACACGTCGCCAGACAGCGCGGAACGATCCGTCGACGGCATCGAGGCCGCCGTCATGGCGCGCGCGCACGGCATGCGCGCGATTGTGCTCAAGAACCATTACGACCCCACGGCCCCGCTCGCCTACACCGTGCGCCGCCAGGTGCCAGGCATCGAGGTGTTCGGCGGCGTCGATCTCAACCTCCCGGTCGGCGGCATGAATCCCGCGGCGGTGCAGCACATGACCGAGGTGCTCGGCGGCTACGGGCGACTCGTGTGGATGTCGACCTTCGATGCAGAGAATCAAGTGCGATTCTCAAAGGAGAACCGCCCGTTTGTGAGCGTATCGCGCGGCGGCGCCCTGTTGCCCGCAACGAAAGACGTTATTCAGGTGATCGCGCGGCGCGATCTCGCCCTCGCGACCGGCCATGTGTCTCCCGAGGAAGTCATGCTGCTCCTCCGCGAGGGCAAACGCCAGGGCGTGCGCCACATGGTGGTGACCCACGCGATGAATGCGCCCATTCTGATGAACGTGGCGCAGATGCAGGAGGCGGCGCGCGAAGGGGCGTTCATCGAGTTCGTGGGGGCGTCGATGCGATCGGCGGATGCCTCGGAACGCGTCGCACGCATGGCCGACGCCATCCGCGCTATCGGGCCGCAGCTCTGCATCGTGTCGAGCGATCTGGGCCAGAAGATCAACCCGCTGCCGGCCGAGGGATTCGGCGCCTTCATCGCCGCCCTTCACGCGCGCGGGTTCTCCGACGCGGACCTCGACCTCATGTCGAAAAAGAATCCGGCGACGCTCCTCGGCCTGCCATAACAGCAGACGTCACGGTAGGGGACGGGCTTCAGCCCGTCCCGCTGTGGCATGGCCTGAAGGCCGTGCCCTACCGGTGCAGCTCCAGCCGCCAGAAACTCGCGCCGGGAACGGGATTGAACCGATACGCGACGGTCGGCTCGAATCCAAGCGATCGATACAGCGCCTGCGCCGCGCCCATCGAAGGCAGCGTGTCCAGGAACATGGCGCGATAGCCCGACTGTCGCGCGCGGGCGATGAGCGCGTCGGCGATCGCGCGTCCTGCACCACTGCCCCGCGCCGCAGGCGCGACATAGAGCCGCTTCATCTCGCAATCGGTGACCGACAGGCGCCGGACCGCCCCGCACCCGATGAAGCGGCCGGCCGTCTCACTCGCCAGCACGAACCACCCCGCGGGGGGACCGTACTCCTCGGGGAGCGACGCGATCTCGTGCTCGAAGTCCTGGAACCCGAGATCGATGCCGAGCGATGCCGCGTACTCCTCGACCAGCCGTCGCGCGGCATCCCAGAGAGGCGGCGAGTCTGCCCAGGTCAGTTCAACGGTGTTCGCCATCGACCAGCAGGGTCACGAAAATCGCGGCAGCCGTCAGGTCGGCCGTCGTCCCCGGATTGGCCAGATGGCCGGGGTCGCGTAGCGCTCGATCCATGTCGTCGAGCGCCTGGCGTCCACGATCGGACCGGACGCCACCGTCGGCCAGCACCGCGCGTGCCCGCGCGGAGACGCCCGCGGCCAGCGCCGGGCCGCCGCGGCGCTCGATGTGTGTATCCGCGGCGCCTGCGAGCACGGTCAGGAAGGTCTCGACGATCGAATCCTCCCATGACAGCCGATCGCGCCGGGCGCGCCTGAGCGCCGGCACCGCGATGTCGAAGGTCGTCGCAAAGCCGGTCGCGTACTCGCGCGCCACGCCGTCGCGATCGGCAGCCAGCCGCATCACCTCGCGCAGCGTCAGAGTCGGCTCGCCGGCGACGTCCTGCTGATCGGCCCGTCCAAGTCCGCCCGGCGACGCGCGGCGGATCGCGGCGTAGACATTCACCGCATCGCCGACTGTCGTCTGTGCGAGCACGCGTTCAACGGCCGCGCGAAGGTCCGCTCGCGACCCGACGTCGTCGCACGACGCGTCGATGAGGGCCGCGCGCGCGATCGGTGCCATCAGCAACACGATGCCCAAATTGGTATTGGTCCGCGCCCACCGGGCCGTCGCCTCGATGGCGCGCCGGACGGTCGCGCCGACCGGCCGCGTGCCGGCGCCGGCGATCGGGATGCCGATGGCCGCCGCGCTGACGAGAAAGGCGTCATACCGCAAGTCCGCGAAGGGGCGGCCCGGCGACACGTTGCCTGGCTTGGGCGCGGACGCTTCGAGCAGACAGGCCAGCTGCGCCGCGACCGCCACGTCTTCGGCGACGACGGCGGCACACCGCAAGGGCTCGCTCACGTTTCGACCGTGGCCCCCGCGCGCGAGCGCACGCGGTGCTCCAACTGCTCGACGATCGCGGCGGCCACATCGATGCCCGTGGCCTGCTGCAGCCCCTGCCATCCAGGAATGCCGTTCACTTCGACGACGAACACGCGGCCGTCGGCGGCAGGGATGAGATCGACGCCCGCGTAGTCGGCGCCCACGGCGCCAGCCGCCGCAATCGCCAGGTGATCCCAGCCGGCCGGCAGCGTGATCGGACGTGCCGCCCCCCCGCGCGCGACATTGGTCCGCCAGTCGCCGGCAGGAGCGATTCGCTCGATTGCACCGATGACCTGCGAGCCCACGACGAACGCGCGGATGTCGCGCCCGCCGTGATCGATGACGCGCTGAACGTAGAACACGCTGCGCGCGAGCTCGAGCGAACGGGCAATCCTGAATGCCACGTCTGGATCGCTGACCCGGACCATGCCGTGCCCCATCGACCCGAAGATCGGTTTGATCACCGCGTCGCCCATCGCGGCAACCGCGGCCACGGCCTCCGACACGTCCTCGCACACGACGGTGTCGGGCGTCGGCAGGCCGGCCTCGCGCAGCAGCGCCGTTGTGTAGAACTTGTCCACGGTTCGCTCGATGGCGCGCGGCGAGTTCATGACGGTGATGCCGCGGTCTTCCAGCCAGTGGAGCGCGTCGACGCGGTAGACGATCTGCTCGAGCGAGCCGTTGGGAATGATGCGTGCGAGAACCGCGTCGGCCTGAAGCAGAGACGCACCCTCGCTCGAGAGCGCGCTGCCGTCCCGCTCGGTGAGACGGGCGACGAGCGCCTCGTAGCGTGAGACATGGGTGGTGTGCCCGCGCTCGGTGAGCGCGCGCGTCAGCTCGTCGATGTGCCAGCCGGCACGGGCGCTGAGGATGGCGACGTGCATGTCACGGCTGGCGCGTCATCGAGAAGGTGCCGCCCGAAAACGGACCCTCGCACGAGTCGGCGCCTGAATAGGTCGCGCTCGCCAGGCTGCCCACCAGGCGCGTCGTCGTACCGGTGATGTCGACGCCGCACAGCGGCGTGCCGTCGCTGCCTCCCGACGGAAACGACAGGGTGAAGGTCATGACGCCGCCCGACACCGTGCCCGACACCGTGCCAGCCTTGTTCTTGTGACACGAGGCGCACGTGCCGACGGCGGGATTGGCGCCTCTGGTGACGACCGTGCCGGTCACCATCGACCCGATCTGTGTCAGCGCCCACGTCATCGCGAAATCCCCCTGCGAGTCGGTTCCCGATCCCGACCAGGTGCCGGCCACGGTGGACGCAGACGCGGGCGTCGGCGACATGGAGTTCCCGCAGCCGCACGTGAGGGCCAGGGCCACGACACCCGGCCAACGAACAAAGGCACAGCGGCAGAGACGGTCCCGCAGCCGCATGGACTACCTCTGAGAGTCTACCCGTACAAAGAAGTGCGCAGCACGCCGCCGTTCAGCCGGCCCGCGTGGAACGTGCGGCCCGTCGACGCGTTCGTCAGCCACACTTCGCCCGGACTGAACAACAGCGGATCGATCTTGTAGAAGTCGTTGTCGTAGCGCTTGAAGATGTCGTAGAAGGGCGTGCCGTAGTCGGAAGACGCCGACGCCGGGAGGCGCGCCGCAAGGTCAGCCAGCTCCTGGTCGTCGGCCTGCATCATGTAGCGCGCCTGTCCGCCGTACAGCACGCAATCGTTGGTCCGTCCGATCGCACGGAGATCGTTACGCGCGACCGGCGGGAGCGGCGCCGTCCCCATCGCGGTGACGACGCGCGTGACGTCGAACCCGAGCGTGTCCATCTTGTGCAAACCGGTTTCGACCACGCGTGCGGCAATCTGCACACCGCCCGCCACGCTGGCCGTGGGCGCAACCGCAAACGTGATCGCGTCGGGCGGCAGGCCCGACTTGCGCCCGACCCATTCAGCCACCGTCTCCGTCGGCAGCGAGCGGGTTTCCAGCACCAGCACGCCTCTGTCGGCGTCTTCGGCATACGGCAGCTTCGCGAAGAGCTCTTTCTCCACTCGGGCTCTCGCACGAATCGGCCCCGATCCCATCGCGAAGAACCCATCGGGGTTGACGGCCCAGCCCGCGTACTGCGAGGCCATGCAGCAGGCTGCCGGATGGTCGGTCCAGACGAGCACGCCCGGCCATGTTTCACCGTCGATGACGAGCGGCACGAACTCCAGATGGCCGAGGCCGCCCATGCACAGCTCGGCGAGGAACCGTCCGGCGCCTTGTCCGCCGGCCGCGTCGACTCCCGCATCGATCACGCGTGCGCCATTCGACAGCACATGATCGGCGATGCGCAGCTCCGCCGCGCGCTCGATGGCCGCGTCGGCCAGCGCCCACGCCCGCTCGTTCATCCGGAGATCGATCATGCTCACCGTGCCGCCGTCATTTTACGGCTGCCGATCCTTCCGAGTCGATGCGACGAGGGCGAGCTCGTGCGCCAGCGCCACCAGGTCGACGCCCTCGACATCGGCCACGGCGCCGTACCACTCTTGATTGACGCTGGCCGGAAACATCGCGCCGAGAATTCCCGCGGCCATCGACGCGACCGAGTCGCTGTCGCCACCGATGTTCGCCGCCAGCAGAATCGCGTCCTCGGCCGATTCAGTCAACGCGGCGAGCGCCAGCGCGAGGGGAACGATCCGCAGAGGATGATCGGGCACACACCGCGCCGCGACGTCGCCGGCACGAACCGCCGCCAGACCTGCCAGGCCGTCGTGCACACTGCGGATGGCCGCAGCCATTCGCGGCGCGTCACCGCCCGGCCAGCGACGTTCGGCCAGAGCTGCGGCCTCTACCGCATACTCGAATGCGTCGCGCGGTCCGCCGCCTGCCACGGCGACGGACACTGCTGCCGCGATCGCCGCGGCGCCCGCGATTGCGAGCGATCCGCCGTGCGTAGAGATTGAGGCGGCTCGGGCACCCTCCACCAGATCGTTCAGCGAGCCCGGCCCGCAGAAGATGCCGACCGGCGCGACGCGAACGGCGCCACCACAGCCATCGTGGGCAGCCGCGATTCGCGCGGCGTCCCCCGCCTGGTGAAATTCCCACAGCGACGCCAGCCCTGGATGCACGCATTTCGTGCAACGCAGCAGCTCACGGCCGACGGCCACATGCGAGACGCAACGCTCCGCGATGATCGCCCGCGCGACCGCGACCGTCCGCTCGGTGTCGTCAGTGGTCTCGCCGACACGCCATTCGTGCTTTCGATTCCCCCGGTACCTGGGGACGACCGTGCCAAGAGGGCTTTCGAAGCCGCGCACGCCATCGGGGTACCATCGCGCGATGTCGTCGCGGGAGAAACCCTCGCTTTGTTTACCGATGGCGTCGCCGGTCGCGATGCCCGTCAGGCAGCCGACCACGCGTTGGGCAATCGTGAAGGGCACGTGTTAACACTTTACGGCGGACGGCGTCCGTACAATCGCAGGCGGTGTGACGGACGTCGATGACCTCGTGCGGGCGGCACAGCGTGGCGATCGGGCGGCCTTTGGCGCACTCTACGCGCAGTTCGGCCGGCTGGTGCACGGTGTGCTGCTCTGCCGTGTCGGCCGGACCGAGGTCGACGACCTTGTCCAAGAGGTCTTCCTGACCGCGTTCGAGCGCCTGTCGACTTTGCGCGAACCGTCGGCGTTTGGCGCCTGGCTGGCGGCCATTGCGCGCCGGCGTGCCACCGATCACCTGCGGCGGGCGCGGCCGACCGACGAACTGCCCGAGGATGTGGCCGCACCGGCAAGACCGCATGCGGAGGCCGCGCAGATCCTCGGCGTGATTCAACGTCTGCCGGACGCGTACCGCGAGACACTGATCCTGCGGCTGGTCGAAGGGATGACGGGACCGGAAATCGCCGCGCGCACCGGGCTGACCGAAGGCTCGGTTCGTGTCAATCTGCACCGCGGGATGAAGATGCTGCGGGAGAGCCTGAGCGGCACGCAACGAGTGGCACGATGAGCGGGACGGAGCCAAGACACGACTATCTCTGGGATCGGACCGGCCCGCCCGACGCGGAGATCGCGCGCCTGGAGGATATCCTCGGCGCGCTGGCCCGCCGCGAGCCGGCGCCCGCGCTGCCGCTGCCTCCGCAGGGCTTTTTGGCCGCACAGTGGGTGGGCGCGGCCCTTCTTGCCGCCAGCGTCATCATCGCGGTCGGGGGCATCACGCTCGCCTACAAGTTCCGTCAGCCCGGCGCGGCGTGGACGGTCACGCGCCTCCAGGGCTCGCCGACGATCGGATCGCTCGAGGTCGGCGACCGGGCGCGACTGCCCGTCGGCGGCTGGCTCGAGACGAACGAGCGCGCACGGGCGGCCCTCATGGTCGCGGACATCGGACACGTGGAGGTGCAGCCGCGCACACGATTGCGACTGGTGAGCACCGGGCAGGGCTCGCACGTGCTGCAGCTGGAGCGCGGCTCGCTCTACGCCACCATCTCCGCCCCGCCGGGACAGTTCTTCGTGCAGACTCCGTCGTCGACGGCGATCGATCTCGGATGCGCGTACACGCTCTCGGTCGACGAGGAAGGCGGCGGGCTGATTCGTGTACTCGTCGGATGGGTCGGCTTTGCGTTCGGCGGCCGCGAGTCGATCGTGCCCGCCGGCTCGGCGTGCGTCACCAGGCGCGGTGTCGGGCCGGGCACGCCGTACAACGAACGCGTCTCTCCGGCGTTTCGCGAGGCCCTGCAGACGATCGACTTCCGCGGCGCATCGCCGGACGCTCCCCCTGCCCTCGATCTGATCCTGGCGGAAGCGGAAGAGCGCGACGAGGTGACGCTTTGGCATCTGCTGTCGCGAGCGCCGGCCGACGACCGCGATCGCGTCTTCGATCGTCTTGCGGCGTTCGTGCCGCCGCCCACCGGCGTCACGCGCGAGGGCATCCGCGCGGCGCGTCCAGACATGCTCGACGCCTGGTGGAACGCGCTCGGGCTCGGGCCCAGACCTGCGTTGACGAAATGATCGTGCGCTAACAACCGGCCTCGCTCGCGCGTCCTGTTCGCAGGAGGCAGACATCATGCGAATTGCGCGATCGACATCCTTCAGGGCCCTGGTCTTCGTCGGCATGCTCGCCGGCGTCGCACGTCCGGCGGTTGCCGGCCCGCCGTTTCTCTGTCATCCCTTCGAGATCGGCACGGCCCGATCGCTGCCGTGGGAGCAATCGAACGACTTCTGGCGCGGGCGCGCGGACTACGACGCCGCCAGGCTGGTCGACGACACGATGGCGCTCCTGACGCCGGACATGCCCGTCCTCGTGCGGATGGAAACCCTGCGCCGCGCGACGTTCTACGCTCTCCGCGACAAGGCGATTGCGGCAAGCCTGATGATCGCCCTCAAAGGGCGCGCCGAAAAACTCGAGCGGCTGGGCCAGCCGGACGCGCTCGCATGGTTCGATGCCGCTTATCTCGCCGAGGCCTATCGCGAGGTGCGTGAGCTCGGGTACATGACGCCCGTCGCGCACCTGGCCCACGCCGCCGATGGCCTCACCACCGACGGCGACGGCCGCGCCCTGCTTCAAAAGGCGCTGATGCTTCGGCCCGCCGATCCGTCCATCGCGTTTGCGGCTTCGCTGGTCGCGTCCGCCGAGACGCGCACACTCCACTTGAAAAGCGCGCGTGACGGTGCGAGCCGCGATCCGCTGCTTGCCGCCAACCTCGATCGCCTGTACCCGGAGAACCGCAAGTGACGAGCCGCGCCGTACTGCTCGTCGTCGCGTCGGCGGAGTAATGAGTAGAATCGGGGCTTGGAGGAGAGAGATGAAGCGTCGCCTCATGACCGCCGTGCTTGCATTTCTTTTGGTCAGCCCCTTGTTCGCACAATCGCCCGCCGGCTGGAAACTCCGCATCGATCGCAGCACGAGTGCCAGCGACCCCGACGCGGCCGGCAGCATCAAATTCACGACCTCGGGATCGGGTTTTCATGCGGTGAACCCGCAAGCGGCCGTGTACTGGAATCCGTCGAACAGCGCGACGGGCAACTACACGCTCAAGGGCACGTTCACGCTCGTCAGACCGAGCAACCACACCAACTACTATGGCCTGGTGTTCGGCGGGAGCGGCCTCGACGGGGCGCAGCAGCAGTACCTCTACTTCACCGTCGCCCAGGACGGCACGTGGCTCGTCAAGCGCCGTGATGGCGACGCGAGCGCACGCACGATCGCGCAGATGCGCAGCGATGCGGTCAAGCGTCCCGATGGCGGGGGCGCGTCGACCAACGCGCTGGAGGTCCGTGTCCAGGCCGACAAGGTCGACTTCGTGGTCAACGGGACCGTCGTCACGTCCATGCCGAAGAGCGGCCTGGGGGGCGCGAAGACAGACGGCATCTACGGCATCCGCGTGAATCACATGCTCGAAGTGCAGGTGAACGGCTTGACTGTCACGAAAGGGTGACGCGAATCACTTCGTCGACGTCACGCGGATGCCGCGCACCGGGTCGAACGCCCAGGCGCACCGGTGGAGGTCGCACAGCATGTCGAGCACCTGAGCCGTCGGCGCGGACGCGAAGTGGAGGCTGACCGGCTTGTCGGACAGCCGCGGCTCCACGGTCACGGGGACGTTGATCGCGGCGGCAAGCGCTCGAAACACGTCGCTGGCCGGCGCGTTGTCCACCGCGAACGACACGTGATCGGGCAGTGACCGCGCGACCTCGCCCGCAACCGGCGTCACGATGAGCGTTCGCTGCAGCCGCCAGGCGCACGAGGCGTTCTCGCAGACCGCGTTGAGCGCCGTCCCGAGCTTTACGTTCGTGAGCGTGATCGTGACGGGCCGCATGTCGCCTGCGCCGATTTCGACCGTGAGGCCAGTGGCGGCGGCGAGGGCCCCGATGACGGTGGCGGCCTGGGCGTTCCGGTAATCGATCGTGACGCGGGCCTGGAGCGGATCCGGCACGGTTGCCTGTTGCGCGGCAACCGGCACCGCGAACGCCAACGCGACGATGAGTGTGAACCGGTTCATGTGCGTCCTTTCATTCCTCACTCCGAGACGACAATGACATAACTGCCGGGGCTGCCAGGCGCCCGGCGTTCGGCGGCCGGACCCACGACCCAGCGGCGACCGTCCGCGCCGACGACGACCAGGAGCGATCCCTCATTCGTGATCGACAGCGAGGTCGACGCGGGTCGCACGGGCGGCCGGCGCCGCACCTGCCAGAATCCCACCGAGAGAACGAGCAAGGCGCACGCGACCACGGCGGCGGCACGCAACCGGCGGCGTGGCTGGACATCTCCCGCAGAGAGCGCGCCCCGAACGACGCGCGCGACCACGTCAGCCGGCGGGCTGATGGCCGCGCGCACGCGCCGATCCACATCAGACAGTCTGCGTTCGTCGTCCACCATGCGACCGCTCCTCGATCAGCGCGGCGAGCCGGCGGCGCGCCCGCGACACGCGCATCTTCACCGCGGCCGGCGAGGCGCCTACCACGCCGGCAATTTCCTCAAAGGACAACTCAGCGACCGTTCGGAGCAGCAGCGCTTCGCGGTCGGCGCGCGAGAGTGTGCGCAGCGCCGACCGAACAATGGCGAGCTCCACGCGGTGCGCGTAGGCCTCGTCGGCCGAAGGTCCGTTGCTGGCCGCGTTCCGAAGCGCGTCGAACGGCGCCGTCAGCGCGCGCCGTGCGACGGCGCGGCCCGCCCTGCGCCGCGCGATCGCGAAGACGAACGCGTCGGCCGACTCGGGAGGACCGGCCTGCCGCCAGCGCCGGACCAGCGCCACGAGCGCATCCTGCGCGACGTCTTCAGCCGTTTTGAGGCACCCCGTCCGCGCCAGCGCGTACGCGATCAACCTGGGCGCAAGCGCCCTGGCCGCCTCGTCCAAGTCCACACTCTTCAAGAACCCTGAGGGCGCGAGTGGTAACACAAACGAACAGGTTCTAAACGTTCTAGGGGTTCTAGGGGTTCTAG
>Ga0066903_100000377_pt1 | contig 27117 bp, 28 predicted proteins | sample PanSoiMetaGPlot1_FD_67491 | JGI IMG/M metagenome (GOLD analysis project Ga0066903, IMG submission 67491) | Tropical forest soil microbial communities from Panama analyzed to predict greenhouse gas emissions - Panama Soil - Plot 1 (version 2) | ecosystem: Environmental > Terrestrial > Soil >... | reverse complement strand
CATGCGATCGCGCCAGCCGCAGCACTCGAGCGACTGGTCGCGCTCCGCGTCCATCTTGACGATTCCGGACCAGACAACGGACCTCTGCGGATCCTTCCGCACACGCACACCAGCGGCATCCTCGCGCACGCAGAGATCGAGAAGCTAGCGCTGACGGTGGCGGCAGTCGATTGCGTGATTGATGCGGGCGGCGTCGTGGCGATGCGGCCGCTGGCCGTACACGCGTCCTCCAAGGCGCTGGTTGACCGGCCTCGACGAGTGCTTCATATCGAGTTTGCGCCGGCCGCCGCGCTTGCCGGAGGCGAACTCGCCCTCGGTTGACCAGCGGTTGCTTGAGACGGGCCTAATGAACCGCCGGCCGGACCGGTTCCCTCGAGCCCCACTGTACTGCTTAAGGCTGGCCGCCTCTAAACGTTACCTCATGTGGTAGCATTTAACCTGATGGGGAAATACCGGCGCGGTGGGTACATCTTCATCACGTGGAAGGGCGATCACCCACCGCGTCACGTTCACGTGTACCGAGACGATCGGCTGATCGTGAAATGGGACTTGGATAATCAGAAGGCGATGAAGGGCGCAATTACCCGGCGCATTCTGGACCTGATCGCGGAGCTCGAAAGCGAGGGCCTGCTGTGAAAATCCGCGCTGTCACGCACAACAACCGCAAGAAGGCGTTCGAGGTCCGCATTTCGACGAAGACCCTGGCGTTTCCGTTCTCTCACGCCGAACCAACGCCAACAATGCGGGATCCGATCGCCGAGCTCTTCGTTGATTCGGAAGCCGGCCGAGAAGCGTTTACGTACGTGCTACGGTCCGGCCGTACGGGCACCGTGCACGTGGAGCAGGTTCTCGAATACAACAAAGATCCGGCCTACCTCCGCGATCTTCTCCTCTACCGGCTGACGCTCGAAGCCCAGAAACGCATCGCATCGAGCCCGTTGTCGAAGCGCGAGATCGTGCGTCGGCTCGGGACCTCCGCGGCGCAGCTGTATCGTCTGCTTGATCAAACAAATTATCGCAAGTCTGTCGACCAGGTGTTGGCGCTCTTGCAGGTGCTCAACTGCGATGTCGATCTGGTGGTTCGGACAAAAACTGCCTGAGAGGATGTCCGCATGAGCCACATCGAACCCGAGGACGTGCCTTTACCACCGACACTGCGCCGCTTTCTGGGTGTGTCGGCGGCGGCGGTTGCCGCAATCGTGTTGGTTCTCCTCATTGGAATTGGCGGCTACGTCGCGCTGATCTTCGGGTGGCATCCGATTCCGTCGACTGCCCTCGGTTGCTCACTGCACAAGCGGTTCCATTCGTTTCACGGTGCTCCGGTCAAGTTCGAGAACCTGCAGTTGGCGAAACAACTGTCTGAAAGTGACGATCAACGGGCGGGAGCAGATCGTTCGAGACGCTCAAAAGATCGCGGCAGCTCGTGCTTGGTTCGACTCGCGCTCGGACCTTTGGGTTGAGAACTTTCTCAATGCTCCTGATCAGAGCCCACAAGTGCTGACAATTCGCACCTGCAATCCGCCGCCGGGACCATCGGACGCCTACGTGTACGTGAGTGATGATTGGATCGGCTCCAACCCAAGCAAGCGGCTTCAGCGGCCGATCTGCCGCGGCGAATGGCGGGAGATTGCGGCGATTCTGTCAACGGCTGGCGCGAATCGCTGAATCAACGGCGGAAGATCTTTGAGAAGCGGATCGTGACGTAACCGTGACGTGACTCGATCGATTCGCCGAATTCTATCGAGGTTTACGGAGATCGATGGAGGAGACGCAGTCGCGATTAAGTGGTTGGTTTCGCAACGGTAATCGAAATCTGCAGCACACCATCGCAGACCGTCAGAGCAATTTCCAAGCGTGCGCGATCGACCACTCCGCCATCTCTCCGCTTTAGAATCAACGACTTGCGAGCGGTCGGAAAAGCATTATCTCAGAATTGTGATACGTCTCCTAATGTCCTGCGATCACTTGCGGCGATTTGGTTGAGTCGGGACCTCATTTTCGGTGCCACAGCCATGGTCGGAAACTTAACGAGTCTGGCTATGTCTGTTCAGCGCGCCGTAACCGGTGCGACGCTTCCGCGCGCATCCGCTGCATTGCGTCGGTCTCCTGATCGGAATAGCGCTCCTCGTTCCACGGGTCCGCGTGCAGATGATAGCCACTCATCTCCCAGAAGCCGGGTGCGTTCACGTCCAGGAGTTCGAACGCGCGGATCCACTTGGCGCTCTTCCAGAAGTAGAGCTTCGGCACGACCAGCCGCAATGGCCCGCCGTGCTCAGGCGGAAGCTCTTTGCCGTCATGCTCGTAGGCCAGCAACACGTCATGGTCAAGCAGATCGGCCAGCGGGAGGTTAGTCGTGTAGCCCTGTTCGGCATGCGCCATTACCGCGACCGCCTCAGGGCGAACGTGCGCATGGCTGAGGAGTTCGCGCACCGCAACGCCTGCCCATCTGTTGTCGAATCGGGTCCAGCGGGTCACGCAGTGGATATCCGAGGCGATCTCCACGCGCGGTAGGGCGAGAAGCTCAGTCCAAGTCCAGGAAACCTCCTTGCAGACCGCTCCGAAACAACGGAACGTCCAAGAGGCGCGGTCGACAGCCGGCGTGCCGCCATACGTGAGGACAGGCCACTTACTGGTGAGTACTTGGCCGGGAGGGAGGCGCTCCGTTGCTCGTGAAGCCATTCTGGCTCCTATTCCGCTCGTACCAGCGGCATCGCCATGACGTGCCCGGCGACGAACCACACCTGGAACTCGTTGCGTCGGATCACGTCACTCACGACCAGGTCGTTCGTCCCATCGTCGCCGGCGTCCGCGGCTCGGCGCGCCATCGTTCGCGCTTCCTTCAGCACGATCTCATGGGCGTGCAGGAGACGCGAAATCTGGACCGGCACCTCCTCGCGACCTTTCGGCGGCCTTGGGATCAGTGTCGTTTCCGCGACGTCGCGTGACATCGCGACGCTGACACCGCCGAGCAGCTGGATGCGCTCGGCGATCTTATCGACCAGTTCGTTCTGCTCGTCGTAGTGCTTGTCGAAAAGAAGGTGCAGTTGATACAACGTCGGGCCCGCAACCTGCCAGTGATGTTTCTTGTAGAGATCGCGCAGTGTCATCGTGTCGGCGAGCAGCTGATTCAGGTTCTCGACGCTGTCTTTGCATGTTTGCTCGGAGAGCGCCAGCGGCATCCGTATCGGATGTCCGAACGGTTGGATTTCATGCGCGGTCTCGTGCGTCAGCGGCGCTGCTTGCTTCAGAACCGTGGCCGCCTCGAGTATCGGTTTCGCCATACATGCCTCCTCACGTGCTTTCATGATCCGCCGCCGAAGCCAAGCCTTCGACGGCGCTCAAGACCGGCGACGAGCCAATCCGTGCCGCACCGCGAGATAAAACGGCGTCTCTTATGAGCTCATTTGAAGAGTCGTATGTCCCTTCATGAGAGACAGACCGCCTCGCGGCGGTCTGTCCAGAATGGAAAGGTTCGCGACCTTCACTACGCTGCCTTGCTCTTTTGAACCGCGTTCGCGGCCTTTCGGATCACATCTAACACGAAATCAGGCTGGGACAACATCGGCACGTGGCTGCTATCGGTCTCGAAGGCTGTTGCACCCATGCGCTTCGCGACGAAACGCTCCAACTCGGGCTGGATCGTGCGGTCCTTCGTAGCGACGATGTACCAACTCGGCTTGGATCTCCACGCCGTACCTTCCACCTTTTGATTGAACAAATCGGCGACAGGTGCGGCATGAGTGGCCCAGACCACCTGCTGCTCTTCTTTGGGGAGATCACCGGCAAACGACGACACGCCCTCCCGTTTCAGCCACACGCGTCCGTCTGCAACCTCGATACGGGAAAAGATCTCGGTCGCCGGAAACTTCGCTTGCAGACTTTGTGTGGTCTCGTCAGCATCCGGGGCAAACGCCGCGATGTAGACCAGCGCGGCAACCCGTGGGTCAGTTCCGGCCGCTGTGATGACCGAACCACCGTAGGAATGCCCGACCAGGATTGCGGGGTTGCTGACACGGCCCAGCGTTCTCTTCACGTTGTCGACGTCGCCCGCGTGTGAATCAAGTCCGTGCTGGGACGCGATGACTTCAAATCCTTCTTTCTGGAGCGTCGGAATCAGTTTTCCGAAGCATGACCCATCGGCCCAGAGACCGTGAACAAAAACGATACTAGGTTTGCGCTGCGAGGCCGTAGAACCCTCCTGATGTGAGTGGGCGGTACTCATCGTCGTACTCCTTTCGGAAAAACCGAGAAGACTCCTGGGCGCGGCGGCCACGACGGCCACCGCAGTGGCACAAAACGCTCGGCGATCCATAACGCTCCTTTCCCCTGCGCTGCAGCAGGTCGTCTCCATCGAAACGAGGGCAGGATGCACTTCCTTTCGTGACACTGGCCGACCTGTTTCGTTGTTGCGGCCGTGAAGGTCCGGATTGTCGAGCAGAAAACACCGCGGGGCGAGTTAAACGAGGTTAAACGACAAAGCTTATGGTGCTCGTCGGCTGCTGGCGAGACTCCTCGCTGTCGTTTTGGCTGGACCGGAACGCTGCGCTTCTTCAACGTGAACCGGGACCAATGATGCGCAGCACCGATGTCCTGGCAAATAGCGCAGATCTCCTGGTGGGATCGAACGATGATCGTTTCTCAATGTTGCAGCCGACGATCATCGCGCCTTGAGACGAATCTGCGTGGCGCGATCGAAGTGTCCCGCGCATTCTGCCTGGGGTGGCGCGCCGGATGCGGACGTGTCGTCAGCGTGTAATCGTTGCGTGGCCGCTTGCGACGCGGAGCGGCCGTCGGCGCGAATGTGTACCGAGACTCTCGTGCTCGAGAGTTCCCGCGTGCCGATGCTCTCGCAACCTGACGCAGTCGCCGATGCCATCCGCAAGAGCGGCGGAGTCATCTAGGAGCGACTGAGCTCAGGACTGGCGTCAGGCGATTGTTCTATAGGGCGGGCCGTGTCAACGCCGCGCGCTGACCTGAAGCCTCGTCTGCCATTCGTTCACTGCAGTCCGGCAAGAAGATCGTCGGCGACGACAAGGTCGCGCGTGGCGAACCCTTCGGTGAATTCGCGGTACACGGGCAACAGCACGCCTCGTGCATCGCGGTCCCGTGATCGGCTGCGCCACAGCCGCGCGAGATCATTCGCGGCTCGCAACCGCCATGACAACGCATCGATATCCTTGGCAAGCGCCATCGATTCGGTGAGGAGTGCGGCGGCCTCATCCAACCGATCGTCAGCCATCAGAATGGAGGCCCGTATACGCAAGAGCTCCGGGACGCACCATCGCTCGCTCTGTGCACCGGCGCGAGTAAGCGCCGCTTCGACCGTCGCTGCAGCTTCGACGAGACGGCCGCGGTGGGCGAGCGCATCCGCCAAGGTACCGAGATAGTGCGGGAACCGTACGCGGTGGTTCGTGGCTTCGAGTTCCTCCGTGGCTCGGGTGAGCATGTCAACCGCATCGACCGAGGTGTCGTTCTGCGCAAACGCCAGAGCGCCGCGAAAGTAGAGGCTGAACGCCCGCCACGTCCCGATGCCATGGCGCTCGACGTAGTCCTCGAGCATCACGAGATAGCGGCCAGCGTCGCCATGGCGCCCGCTCCACAGGGCGATCGGGCAGGCAGCGGCCGCAAGGGCATTAGTGAGCGAGACGTTGTGCCCGGTTTCGAGCGCCTGGGCGACAACCGCTTCCGCAGTGAGCGCGGCCGCGTCGGGAAACCCCATCAACCATTGCGCCTTCGCCAGCACGATCCCGAACGCGCCGTTTCGGTCGTACTGGAACCGCGCGAACCGCGTGTCGTCGAGTCCCCGCAGATCGGGCCGGAAGCGATGTTCAACGCGTCGCAGGGCGCTGTGAAGCCGACCGACGTACAACTCAGCCAAGGCGAGCGTCGGTTCGCCCTCCGGCAGAGCGGAGGCATCCTTGGCAGCGGCGATCGAGAAGAAGGCTTCCATCCGACGGATGACGGACTCGTGCTCCCCGGTGAACAGTTCGTACGCTGCGATCATGCGAAGGGTCAGGAGGTGATAGTCAGTGTCCTCGATTCGAGCGGCGATGTCGTACGCGCGTCGCGTCGCGTCGATGACCGCGGATACCGGGCCCCGCGTGAACATCGTTGCAGTCGCGAGAGACGTTTGGAGCCTCATCTCGGTCGCGGTGTCGACGAGCCCCAGTGTCGCGAGCTCCGCAACCGCCCGCGTCACATGAATGCGGCACTCTTCGGTGAGCGAGAAATGATTCCAGAGCAGAGTCGCCCCGACCGTCAAGCGGATGAGCAGAAATCGGTCGGCGGCGTCTCCTTCCGCCCAAGCGAGCGCGGCCCGCAGATCGTCGAGGACGCGGACGTACGCTGCGCCCCACTGGCGCGCCGGCCGCTGCGCCCATTCGCTCGCGGCGCGCTCGAGAACCGCGCACACATATTCGGCATGAAGACGATGGACCGGCTGGTCCTCGCCGCTCCACCGCAGTCGTTCAAGACAATAGGCGCGCGTCGTCTCCAGAAGGCGGTACGTGACCCCTTCGGCGGAGGTGTCGATGTCCACGGCGACCAGAGACTTTGCGGCGAGCTGCGCCAGCGGATGCACCACATCAGCGCGTGGAATGTTCGAAACGGCCGAAGCCCCGTCGAGGGTGAAGACACCTGCGAACACAGAGAGCGCGCGCAACAGAGACGCCTCTATCGGTGAAACGAGACTGTAGCTCCAGTCGAGCGTCGCCGTCACCGTGCGGTGTCGCTCCGGGCCCGCCCGGCGTCCAGTCAGGAGGCGCAGTCGATCGTCGAACTGCTCGAGCAGACCTCTCACACCGAAGACATCCACGTGCGTCGCGGCGAGTTCGATCGCCAGCGCAAGACCGTCAAGCCGTCGGCAGATTTCAGCGACCATCGGCGCTTCGGCATCGCTGAACATGAACGATTCAAGCCTCTCGGTCGCCCGGTCGACGAACAGTTGAACGGCAGGGAACTGAAGGGCTTCTTCCGCAGTCAGCCGAGACGACAGAGGTGGAGCGTCCAACCCAGGCAAATTGCGGACACGTTCCCCCTTGACCCCGAGTGCCTCTCGGCTGGTGACGAGGCACTTCACGCCCGCCGCGTCCGACAGAATGCGATCCGCACAGAACGCCACCGCGTCGATGATGTGCTCGCAGCTGTCGAGCACGAGCAGCATCTCGCGATCGCGCAGAAAGGCGCACAACGCAGTCAACATGTCAGCCGACTGCGCCTCCAAGCCGATGGCCGTCGCAATGGCGTTTGACGCCAGAGACGAATCTTTGAGCGGCGCCAAGTCAACCAGCCAGATGCCATCCCGCGGTCCCGCCTGCGTCATCTGTTCGGCGACGGCTAGTGCGACCGTCGTCTTCCCGATGCCGCCGGGACCGACAATCGAGATCAGGCGCGAGCCTTCCAATTCATGACGGATGGCGTTGATCGCCGCGGCTCGGCCGACAATGCGTGTCGTCGCGAAGGGTAAATTGTGGCTGCGCAATGCCATCGCGCTGGTGTCGAACGACGGGCCGGCCGAGGCGGACGGCTGAACCGGAGCCACGAATCGATAGCCCTCCCCACGACAGTCGCGATGTATGGCGAAGCGTCGGGCGCATCCCCGAGCGCCCGCCTCAAGGCCACTAGATTCACCTTGAGGTTTTGCTCCTCGACGTGCGTTTCTGGCCAGACGCGTGACAGCAATTCGCTCTTGCTGACGAGCTCACCGGGACGCTCGACCAGAGTGGTGAGGATATCGAGGGCGCGGCCGCCCACTCGGACCGGCGCCCCGTCTTTCAGAAGCAGCTGTCGCTCGGGAATGAGGACAAACGAGCCGAACGCAAATGATCGCGCTCGCACGGAGTTGATACTACTCCCGTCATTCCGTGCGCAGACAGGCGTCCGGTGTGCGATTCATGCGCCGTCGACCTGTGAGCGATTTCCAGTGGACAAGGCCGCGAGGGAATGTGCGAACGGAGTGCCGCCGGTTCCCTGAATCCTGCCGGAAGATGGCCGGCCGGAAAGCCTCTGCCTGACGACTGTTAGGCGAATGACGCGCGTCTGGACGAGTACTGACGCATGCAGAGCAACACGCCGTAAATGAGCAATTCGATTGTGATAGGACTGTGATAGGTCAGGCTCGAAACCTCGAAGAACATCGAGGTTTACAGACGCACACCGCGTGGTGGTTGGGGAAGGTTAAATCGTTGATCGCGTGTGCGTTGAGGCTCGTCGAAGTGGGTTGATGTCGCTGGCGCGCTTGGTTTTCCAAGCGTGCTCGATCGACCACTCCGACATCTCTCCGCTTTAGAATCAACGAGTTGCGAGCGGTCAGTGAATCGATTATCGCAGAAACGCCCTTCAACTCCTAACGCTTGGCGAATCAGCGGTTTGCCAGCCACTGGAGCGTCGATCTCAGCGCAATTGTGATAAAGCTCCTAATGTTCTGAGATCACTTACGAGGACTTTCGAGTCGACGCCGAACGCCAAGCGACAAACGTTCCAATCACAGTTGCGAGCACGCCAAGGTGCGCGAGCACGATCAGTGCGATCGTTGTGGAGCCGACCGCCGCGGTCAATCCAGCCATCAGGCCAACTCGGTAGAGCAAGATCCCGGCAATCAGCACTCCAGCTGCAATGGCGATGATCGGCAAATGACGAGTACGCGTCCTATGCACTGACGCTCTGATCACATCGTTCGCACGGCGGCACTTCCGCAAGAACGAAATTCAAATTGTTCATTCCGACGGGTCCGGATCGGATCGGCTTGAGACCGGTTTCCGAGAGAAGCGTCACTATGTCCTGAACCTCTACATGGCCGTGGCAATGAAAATGCGCCAGCAGGCCGCGTTGTGTCCCGCGGCCGAAGTCGACGGCCAATACGCGACCGCCGCTCTTCAGAACACGTTTGATCTCTTTCGCGCACTGCTGGCGAGTGGTCCGCGGCAAGTGGTGAAGCATCAGCGTGCTCAGCACGGCGTCGAATCGACGATCGGGAAATGGAAGGTTCTCGGCGACGGCAACCTGAAACGCGGCCCTTGCGCCAGCCTTGGCTGCCTTGCGATTTGCCCTCGCTACCATGGCCGGTGACGCGTCGATGCCAATCACCTCGCCGGTGGTCCCCACGTGGTGCGACGCTGCAATCGCCAACGTCCCGGTGCCGCAGCCGATGTCGAGGATAGCCTCTCCATTCTCGAGAGCGGCGAAGCTGAGGATGCGCTCGCGCAGCTCTCGCTCTCTCCCGTGTGTCAACAGCCACGCCAGAATGTCGTAACGGGCCGCCCAGTTGAGAACCAACCCGTGTGTTCGCGGTGCGGTTTCCTGCGCCATCGGTTGCTCCACTCTCAGCGTAGACTGGAAATGCGGAACGCGGAAGAACACGTTCGGCGCCGCGTCCGTTACCGGACAACGTGGGCGCGTTTGTCCGTTTTCTCGGGCGAGGAGGCGTTGTGCCGGACCGTCACCAGAAGGATGCGCGGGTGCGCCGGACACAGCGGCGGCTGCACGAAGCGATTGTGGGGCTCATCCACGAGAAGAGTTATCCCGCCATCGTTGTCAACGAGATTCTCGAACGAGCAGACGTCGGTCGTTCGGCCTTTTACACCCACTTTCCAAACAAAGACGCGCTGTTGGCCAGCGGAATCGCGCAGATGCTGCATGCGACCCCTCCACGGACGTTGCCGCCCAATGTTGGCCGTTTCGCCAAGGCACTGTGGTTCAGCTTTCCAGTCTTCGACTACATTGGGAAATGTCGTCATGGCGTTGAGGCGAAGATGGGTAGGAAGGGCCGGTCTAGCGTCCATCAGCACCTTCGTCGCGTGCTCGCCGCGGAAATCCGTGATGACGTTCGAGATGGGCTGCAGTGCGGCACGAGTCGGAAGTCCCCGATCCCGGCGGACCTCGCAACCGAATACATCGTCGCGACGTTTATCCTCGTGTTGAACTGGTGGGTTGAGAGCCGGAGCCCCCTTTCGTCGTACGAGATTGACGATGTGTTCCTCGCGCTCGTCGTCCCGGGACTATCGTCAGTGATCGAACAGGTGTAAACACTCTGCGCACTGGTGCGAATAGGTATTTATGACGGCGACGTCTTCCAAAAAGGAGCTTCAGATGCCTCGAACCCTCGGCCTGATCGCTTCGCTGCTCCTGGTCGGCTCTGTAACGATCGTCGCGCAGAGCCATGACCAGACACATCCGCGAAGCCGGCACCACGACCAGTCGTCCCACGACCCAATCGACCCACAGCTACATGCGGCGATGCACGGGTTGATTGGGACCTGGACAGGAACGATCGCGTCAAACAACGGTCCGGCGCACATGCAGCTTACGGCGGTGAACGATGTCGACGGACGTCTGACGCTGAAGCTGGCGTCGGATTCATCTATCCACATCGGCACGGCCAGCGAGGTGGCTTTGGCCAGCAACATCCTCCGCTGGACGCAGGCGCTGGGAGATGCTTCATGCGCCGCCACGGCGTCTCTCAAGGACGTCAACGCCAGGCCATCCGGAAAGTTGAAGGGGACCTTGGCATGTGACGGCGGCAAGATGACGTTCGCCCTCGAGAAGGCGAAGGAGTAATCCAGTCCACCCTGTCGTAGAGGCGGGCGTTGTGCTCAGACTCAGATGAGACACGGACGGATGGCGAGTTGGTCGCCGCCACGGCGCGCGGCGACGACGCCGCGTTTGCGGTGCTGGTGCGGAGGTACGTTCGCCAGGCCACCTTGCTCGCTGCGCAGTACCTCGGCGTTCGCCACGAAGCCGAAGACATTGTTCAGGACGCGCTGATGATCGTCCACCGAGTGGCGCGACGTTTCGATGCCGACCGCCCGTTTCCGCCATGGTTTTTCGCGATTGTCAGACGCCTCGCGTCGAACAGACGGTCGCGCAACTCACGAGGCGGTCGCTTGTTGCGGTTGTGGTGGCGCCCGAATGTCGACGAGCCGGTCGCAGTCGGGTTCGAAGCGGGACTCGTCGCCGGCATCGATGCCGCGGTGGCCAGACGGGCGATGAACATGCTGGCGCCGATGCAGCGCGCGTGCTTCGAGCTCGTGGCGATCCGGGGACTCTCGACCACGGAGGTCGCGGCCATGCACGGGATCGCCGAGTCCACCGTGAGACAACACGTGTTCCGCGCTCGCGCTGCACTTCGACATGCGCTCGGGAAGACCGGCCAGTGAGGGTCTGAAGACGATGCCCGATCTCGATCTGTTCGATACTAGTGCCGTTCGGGATGATGCGAACTCCTGGGACGCATTGGCTGCTCGCATCACTGCAGCGGCTGTCGGGGCGCGCTCGGATTCGGTTCTGGGCTGGCTGGCCAGCCCACGCGCCGCCGCGGTGACGGCCTTTTCTCTGGCGGTTGGCGTGCTAGTGGTGCTTCTCGCCGGCCAGAACGAGGAACCGCCGGTGGCGACCGCGCGCGAAGAATGGCGCCTGCTTCTCGCACCGTCCGATCGCCTGGGGAGGACTCTTGCAACTGGGGATCAGCCGCCTGCGGTTGAGCAGCTGCTCAATGAGCGCGGGGACATCAGGTGAACGTCGCTGTCGCTGTGAAAGGATCGTTGCTCCTCGCGCTCGTCTTCGCCGGCGGCGTTGCGAGTGGAGTTCTCTATGAAGGCGCGGCGAGCGACCCCATCATGTCGTTCCCGCGGCAACTCACGATGTGCTCGACGGTCTGACCCGCGAGTTGGATCTGACCCCCGCCCAACAAGAGAGGATCAAGCAAATCCTCGCTCGGCATCAGCAAGACGTGGATTCGACCTGGCACGCGATGCAGCCCCGGGTCCACGCCGCCCTGGATACTGCCCTCCAGGAAGTCGTCGGTGTGCTGACACCGGAGCAGGCGACGAAGTTCCGCATGCGGATGGATCCGCGGCACTCGGAGTCCCGACACTCCGACGGGCGACATTAAGGCCGGAATGTCAGAGCACGGCGCCAGTTCCCACGATTCCCATTCGATGCACCAGCACGATCCCAGGACGAGTTCCGATGCTGGTGGGCACGCTCACCACGGGCACGAGGCTCATGGCGCTGATCACGGTGTCGGCGCCCACGACAAACACGCCGGTCATTCCGTCGAGATGTTCCGCCAGAAATTCTGGGGCACGCTGCTGCTCGCCATCCCGACGATCGTCTGGGCGCCGATGATCCAGCACTGGTTCCACTACGAGGCGCCTGGCGGACCCGTCGCGTCTCGGTGGATTCCCGCCGCGTTTGGTACGGCGGTGTTCGGGTACGGCGGCTGGGTGTGTTCATCAAGGGCGCGGCCGGAGAGATTCGCGATCGTCTGCCCGGGATGATGACGTGATCTCGCTGGCGATCAGCGTGGCATTCGTGTTCAGCCTCGCGGTGACCTTCGGCTTCCCGGGCTCGGACCTCTGGTGGGAGCTGGCAACGCCTGTGACGATCATGGTGCTCGGCCATTGGATCGAGATGCGCTCGATCTCCCAGGCACAGGGCGCCTTGAATGAGCTCGCGAAGCTGCTGCCTGACGAGGCCACACGAGTCGTCGGCGAACGCGTCGAGACGGTCGCGATTTCTGAATTGCGCCTCGGCGATGTCGTCCTCGCGCGACCGGGTACCAGTATTCCGGCCGACGGCGTGGTGCGTGATGGTGCGAGCGACGTGAACGAATCGATGATCACGGGCGAATCGCGTCCCGTCCGCAAGGAGCCTGGCGCGAAGGTCATCGCCGGAACGGTTAATGGTTCTGAAGCGCTCCGAATCGAGGTGACAGGCACCGGTGAACGGACGGCACTGGCCGGAATCATGCGGCTCGTCGCACAAGCCCAGACCTCGCGATCCCGCGCCCAGGCGCTTGCCGACCGGGCGGCGTTTCTGCTCACGGTCGTCGCAATCGTCGCCGCGGTTGTCACCCTGATCGGTTGGTCGCTCGCCGGCAAGGACGCATCGTTTGTGATTGAGCGAGTCGTGACCGTGCTGGTCATCGCCTGCCCGCACGCACTGGGTCTCGCGATTCCACTGGTCGTTGCGATATCGACGACGCTTGGCGCTCGCAGTGGTTTGCTGGTTCGCGATCGGCGTGGCCTAGAAGCGCGGAATGTGACCGCCGTGTTCTTCGACAAAACCGGCACGCTGACCCGTGGCGAATTCCGGGTCGTCGATGTCGCGACACGACCCGGGATCACAACGGATGATGCGCTCGCCGTCGCCGCCGCAGCGGAAAACGACTCGGAGCACACGATCGCGCAGGGCATTGTCAAGAGTGCCGAGGAACGTGGCCTCCGGATTCCGAAGGCCGAACACTTTCAGGCGATTCCCGGACACGGAGTCGAGGCGCATGTTGGAGGACGTCAGGTCCGACTCGGTGGGCCCGCGCTTCTCCGGCAGCTGGGGATCGTCCTCGAGCCGGGTCTCCAAGCCGCGATAGAGCGCGCCGCTTCACGTGGGCAGGCAGCGATCACCATGATCGACGAAGGGACAGCGACGGCTGTCTTCGCGGTTGCGGATGCGGTTCGTCCCGAATCCCGCGACGCTGTCCAACGGCTGCACGACCAGTCGATCGAGGTGATCATGATGACCGGCGACGCCAAGCCGGTCGCGCAGGCGGTCGCGCAGGAACTGGGTATCGACACCGTGTTCGCAGCGGTGCTTCCGGACCAGAAAGCATCGAAGGTCAAGGAAGTCCAGCAGCGCGGCAAGCGAGTGGCGATGGTCGGCGACGGCGTTAACGTTGCGCCGGCCCTCGTGACGGCGGACGTCGGCATCGCGATCGGCGCCGGCACGGACGTCGCCGTCGAAGCCGGTGACGTGGTTCTCGTTCGAAGCGATCCGCGTGACGTGCCGAGGATCGTCGGGTTGAGCAAGGTGACCTACCGAAAGATGATTCAGAACCTGTGGTGGGCGGCCGGATACAACATCTTTGCAATTCCTCTCGCGGCCGGAGTTCTCGCACCGTGGGGCATTGTGCTTCCTGCCGCGATGGGGGCAGTCCTGATGTCGCTCAGCACGATCATCGTTGCGGTGAACGCCCAGCTGCTCCGGCGCGCGGACTTGTAAACGGCCCAGCGCGGAGTTTTCCGCACCGCGCCGTGGACTTTTGCCGGATTTCCGGCATTGATGCGGCACTCCAGGGTCGATTTCCTCGAATCCTTAAGCTTTCCGCCCTGGCATCGGCACTGCAACGCCTTCGTATGTCGTGGCAGGTCTGACTAAGCGGCTCTCGGCGTTGCTTCTCGTCCTCGCAATGGTGACGACGGCGAGCGGAACCGCGTTCGCCCAGACTCGTCATCCCGTCTGCGAGGCCAAGCAGCACGATTGCGGGCAGCCCGCGAAGATCTCGAGCTGCTGCTGTGGCGATCTCGGCGCACCGCGCGATGCAGGAACGCCCGCTCAGTCCCGTACCGACGTAGCCAGTACCTTCTCGACCACGCCTGTGCCGCCGCCATTCGAAGCTCCAGTCCTGGCAGCGCACGCTGAGATTGCCACTCAGGCGTCGCCGCCCCGGTTGGCGTTTCTCGATCTCACGACCCTGTTCGCCTGCCTGTTGATCTGACGCTCGACCTCTGCGCGCTGTTTCCTGACAACTAGCAGTCCGTTTGCGCCTGGCGTGGGCGGCTGCCCGTGTTTCGGTCCGAGGTCGCCATGCGTGTGGGTTCCTTTGCGTTGATGACAACTGCGCTACTCGTGAGCGCGTCCGCGAACGGTCAGACGGCCGATCGCGTTCGGCTGAACGATCTCGTCGCTGAAGCGGTATCGAAGAATCCCGAGATCGTTGCAGCGCAACGCCGGTACGACGCGGCCCGCCAGCGGCCGGCGCAGGAAAAGAGCCTGCCCGATCCAATGCTCTCGGCGGGCTACAACGCCAGCGGCAACCCGCTCCCGGGTGCCGGACTCGGAACCGAGCCAACCGCGAACATCGGATTCATGGTGAGCCAGGAGTTGCCCTATCCCGGCAAGCGGGATCTGCGCGCGTCGATTGCGGCCCGCGAAGCGGACGCGGAGTTCCAGCAGATTGAGGCTGCTCGACTGAACATCGTTGCCCGAGTGAAGCAGGCGTACTACAGGCTGGCGTACACGTCCGCCGTCAGTGACGTCCTCACGCGAAACCGCGAGCTGCTGTCGACGCTGCTCAAGGTGAGCGAGAACCGCTACACCGTCGGCGAGGCGGCCCAGCAGGACGTCATCAAGGCGCAGACACAAATCAGCATCCTCGACCTGCAGCTCGAGCGCGTCCGCCAGGAACGCGCGACACGGGAGGGAGAGCTCAACGCGCTTCTGGCGCGACCTGTGAACACTCCGGTTGGCGAGCCCGAGGCAATGGAGCTCACGGCCTTCAACGTGTCGCTGCAGTCGCTGGTCGATTCGTCTCAGTCACATGCCCCGATGCTCAAGCGCGACGAAGTGATGATCGCCCGTTCGCAGCTCGCCATCGATGCGGCGCGGAAGGACTACAAGCCGGATTTCGGCGTGAGCGGCGGCTACTACTACATGGGGTCGATGCCGCCGATGTACGAGTTCCGATTCGACGTGAAGATCCCGTTCCAACGAACGCGACGAGCGGCGGCGGTCGCAGAGCAACTCAGCGCCGCAGAGCAAGCCCGCGGCACGTACGACAGTACTCGTCTCGCTCTGCAGGCGCGCATTCAGGAAGACTTCCAGATGGCCACGACGGCGGGCCGTCTTGCGCGGATGTACCGGGACATCGTGTTGCCGCAGGCACGGCTCGCGCTCGAGTCCTCAATCGCGAGCTATCAGACCGGTCGCGTCGACTTCCTCTCCGTGGTCACGAACTTCGGGACGGTTCTGGAATACGAGATGAGCTACGTCGACGAACTCGCGACATACCACACGACCGTCAGCCGGCTCGAGGAGATGACCGGCACTCCGCTGGTGCACTGACATGGCTATCAAACTGCTCAAGACATTAGTCACCATCGTTGCGCTCGCCGCGATGTTCGCTGGCGGATACATCGTCCGGCGACGAAGCACTCTACGCCATCGAACGGGCGGAAGGTCCTGTACGGTCGATCCGATGCACCCGGCGTACAAGTCGAACAAACCGGGCGTCGCACCAGATTGCGGGATGACATTGGAGCCGGTGTACGCCGACGAAGGACCAGCGCCTACGGGAACGAGTGGCCGGAAGATCCTCTATTACCGCGACCCTCAGCACCCTGAGTACCACGCCGACAAGCCCGGGTTGAATCCCGAAACGGGGAACACGCTCGAAGCGGTGTATGCGGACGCACCGCAACCGAGCGTGCCGCCAGGGGCGATCAAGATCTCGCCAGAACGCCAACAGCTGATCGGCGTGAAGTTCGCGACCGCTGAAATGAGCGGCGGCACCAGGTCGATCCGGACCGTCGGCAAAGTGTCCGCGGACGAAACACGCGTCGGACATGTGCACACCCGGATCGACGGCTGGATCGAGAAGGTCTTCGTGGACTTCACCGGCGACGTCGTCAAGAAGGACGAGCCGATGCTGACGATCTACAGCCCCGAGATGCTGGCCTCGCAGGAGGAACTCCTGCTGGCGGCCAGGGCGCGCGACGTCATGCCGTCCCTGTTCGATGCCGCCAAACGACGCCTCCAGCTCTGGGACTTGAGCGACGACCAGATCGAGCGGGTGCTGCGTACCGGTCAGCCAATCAGGAACATCACCGTTCACGCGCCGATGAGCGGGTTCGTGACCGAGCGGAAGGCGTTTCCGAATCAGAAGGTCACTCCCGACAGCGATCTCTACACCATCACCGATCTCAGCCGTGTCTGGATCGTCGCCGACATCTTTGAGTCGGACGTCACGTCGATCAAGGTCGGCGATCCCGCGTAGGTGATGTTCTCGGGCGGCGTCGCCCCCGCGATCGCGGCCCGGGTCAGCTACATCCTTCCGCAGGTCGATCCCACGACGCGAACGCTGAAAGTGCGCCTGGATGCGTCCAATCCGGGCACGCGGATGAAGCCCGACATGTTCGTGAACGTCGAATTTGGCGTCGCCGGTTCGCCGCAGCTGACCGTTCCGGCAGAAGCCGTCTTGGACACGGGCGATCGGCAAACCGTCTTTGTCGATCTCGGGAACGAATATCTCGAGCCTCGCCAGGTCACTGTTGGTGACCGTTTTGGCGATCGCGTGACGATTACGCGAGGGCTGTCCGCCGGCGACCGCGTTGTGTCATCCGGGACGTTCCTCGTTGACTCCGAAAGCCAGCTCAAGGCTGGGGCGACCGGAATGGGCGCTCCGTCAGCAGCACCGCAGCAGCCCACGACTCCTGCGCCGAAGGCGCCGCATGAGGGCCACGGCCGTGATTAACGCCATCATCGAATTCTCGGCGCGCAACCGCTTCGTCGTGTTCCTGCTGGTGACGGTCGCCGTCATCGCGGGCATCGGGTCGATGCGCACCGTACCGCTCGACGCGATTCCGGATCTGAGCGACACCCAAGTGATCGTGTACTCCCGCTGGGATCGCAGCCCCGACATCGTCGAAGACCAGGTGACGTACCCGATCGTCACGGCGATGCTCGGCGCGCCGAAGGTCAAGGCCGTGCGCGGCTTTTCGGACTTCGGCTTCTCGTACGTCTACATCGTCTTCGACGAAGGCACCGACATCTATTGGGCGCGCTCACGAACGATGGAGTACCTGTCGGGTGTATTGCCGCGCTTGCCGCAAGGCGTACGCACAGAGCTCGGGCCGGACGCCACGGGAATTGGCTGGGTGTTCCAGTATGCGCTCGTCGATACGAGCGGACGGCATTCGCTCGACGAGCTGCGCAGCTACCAGGACTGGACCCTTCGCTACTACTTGAAGAGCGTCCCCGGCGTCGCGGAAGTCGCGCCACTCGGCGGATTCGTTCGCCAGTATCAGGTCCAAGTCGATCCGAACCGACTACGGACGTTCAACCTGCCGATCGCGAAGGTGCTGGATGCTGTTCGCGCGGGCAACAACGACGTCGGCGGACGGCTCGTCGAGATGACCGGCGCCGAGTACATGGTCCGTGGACGCGGGTACGCCAAATCCGCAGCCGACATCGGCGACATCGTGCTAGCGCGCAGTGAGAACGGCGTGCCAGTCCGTGTCCGTGATGTTGGCGAGGTGTCGCTCGGTCCCGACATCCGGCGTGGTGTCGCCGACCTCGACGGCATGGGCGATACCGTCGCTGGGATCATCGTGATGCGCGAAGGCGAGAATGCGCTCCACGTCATCGAACGTGTCAAGGCGAAACTCGCCGATCTCGAGCCGACGCTGCCGCCAGGAATCAAGGTCGTCACGGTCTACGACCGCTCCGATCTGATCCTGCGATCGATCGACAACTTAAAGCGCACGCTTATTGAAGAGCTGCTCATCGTCTCGATCATCATCCTCATCTTCTTGTGGCACGTGCCGAGCGCAGTCATTCCGATTGTTACGATTCCTGTGGCCGTGCTGATCTCCTTCATTCCGATGCGGATGATGGGCGTCAGCTCGAACATCCTGTCGCTCGGCGGCATCGCGATCGCCGTCGGGGCGATGGTCGACGCCGCGATCGTCGTCGTCGAGCAGACGCACAAGAAGCTGGAGCTCTGGGATCGAACCGGCCGGAAGGAGGACTACCACCGTGTCGTCGTCGACGCCGTAAAAGAGGTCGGTGGACCCAGCTTCTTCGCGCTCCTCGTGATCGCCGTGTCGTTCCTGCCGGTCCTGACGCTCGAGGCGCAGGAGGGACGGCTGTTCCGGCCGCTCGCCGACACCAAGAACTTCTCGATGATCATCGCCGCAGTGCTGGCCATCACGCTCGATCCGGCCATGCGCCTGCTGTTCACTCACATGAAGAACTTCTCGTTCAAGCCGGCCTGGTTGGCGCGCGTCGTCAACGCCGTCGTGGTCGGGAAGATCCATTCCGAGGAGACGCATCCGATCAGCCGCGTGTTGATCCGAGTCTATGAACCCATCTGCACATGGTCGCTCCGCTGGAAATGGCTCGTCCTCGCCGGAGCGGTAGCGGTGGTCGTCGCCACTGTTCCGGTCTATCAGCGGCTCGGCTCCGAATTCATGCCGCCGCTCGACGAGGGCACGCTCTTGTACATGCCGTCGACGCTCCCAGGCATCTCGGTCACAGAAGCGCAGCGGCTGCTCCAGACTCAGGACCGCATCATCAAGCAATTCCCCGAGGTTGACCGCGTACTCGGGAAGGCCGGTCGCGCCGAGACGTCGACCGATCCGGCGCCGTTCTCCATGATGGAGACAGTGATTGTTCTGAAGCGCCACGATCAGTGGCGGTTCGTCGAGACGTGGTACTCCGCTTGGGCACCGCACTGGCTGCGGCCTGTCCTGCGCCGCATCACCAGCGACCGGATGTCGACCGAGCAGCTAGTCCAGGAGATGAACGACGCACTGAAGCTGCCGGGCACGACAAACGCCTGGACGATGCCGATCAAGGCGCGCATCGACATGCTGACGACCGGCGTACGGACGCCCGTCGGCATCAAGATCTACGGTTCAAACATCAGGGAGATCGAGCGGATCGGCACGCAGATCGAATCCGTGTTGCCGTCCGTGTTCGGCACCAGGAGCGCCTTCGCGGAGCGCACGTCCGGCGGGTACTTCGTCGATTTCAACTGGAAGCGCGATGAGCTGGCCCGTTACGGCATGACGATCGATGACGCGCAGATGGTGGTGATGTCGGCAGTCGGCGGCGACACGGTCACGACGACGGTCGAAGGACGAGAGCGGTATTCCGTGAACGTTCGCTATTTCCGCGATTACCGAAGCGATATTGACCGTCTTCGTCGCGTCGTCGTGCCGGCGATGGACGGCCGCATGCAGATTCCGGTGAGCCAACTCGCCGACGTGAAGCTGGTGAGCGGTCCGGCGATGCTTCGCGACGAGAACGGGATGCTGAACGGCTACGTGTATGTGGACGTGGCGGGCCGCGACATCGGGAGCTTCGTCACTGAGGCCAAACGAGTCATCGCGGAGAAGGTGGCACTGCCCGCCGGCTATTCGCTGGTGTGGAGTGGGCAGTACGAGGCGATGGAACGCGTTGGGGAGCGGCTGAAGGTGGTCCTTCCGGTGACGCTCTTCCTTGTGCTGATGCTCCTGTACATCAACACGCGGTCTGTCGCGAAGACCTCGATCATCGTGCTTGCCGTGCCCTTCTCGGCGGTCGGAGCCGTCTGGCTGCTGTACCTGCTCGGCTACAACATGAGCATCGGCGTCTGGGTGGGATTGATCGCGCTCCTCGGCGTCGACGCCGAAACCGGTGTGTTCATGCTGCTCTCTCTCGACCTCGCCTATGACGAAGCGAAGCGCGAAGGCCGTCTCCGTTCCCTGGCCGACCTGCAACAGGCGGTATTGCACGGCGCCGTCAAGCGCATCCGGCCGAAGTTCATGACGGTCGCGACGATGTTCATGGGCCTCGTCCCGATCATGTGGTCGGCGGGAGCCGGCGCGGACGTGATGAAGCGATCGCGGCCCCAATGATCGGCGGCATCTTCACCTCGTTCGTTCTGGAACTCATCGTGTACCCGGCGATCTACGAAATCTGGAAGTGGCACTTCGGCCTGAAGCGGGAGCGCGCGCTTCCGCCGGGCGTGTCGGCGGAAGGAGTCCGGTCATGAAACTGGTAGCGGCATTCGTCCTCATTCTTGCTCTTATCGTCCCTGGCGCGACGGCGCAGACGCCACAGACATATGTCGGCGTCATCACCGACACGATGTGCACGGCGCCGATGAAGGTGGCGCCCGATTCGAAATGCGTGAACGACTGCGTCGGCGATGCGAAGACGTACAAGTACGCACTGGCCGACGGGAAGAATCTGTACATCTTGAGCGACCAGGAAACACCCGCGAAGTTCGCCGGCAAGCGTGTGAAGGTCACCGGCACGCTGTACACGAAGACGAGAATCCTCAAGGTAGAGCGAATCGATGCGATGAAATGACGTGGTGGCGCATCAATCGGAGATTACGGCATGCACCCAACGGGTGAAACCACATGCACTCGGCGGTGGCGAGTCGCCGATCTCACGTCGGGAGTCGGGGCCGTTGTTCTCGGAATCGGACTGGGCAGCCTGTTCGCGAACGTGTTCACGCGGGCGAAGGTCTGGATCCTGCTCGCGGGGATCGTCACGCACGGATGGGGCATGTTCGACAAGCACCGTCTCGAAAAAGACGCCGCCGCCGCGGAACTGCCGTGGGCGCCGGCGCTCTATTGGATCTGCTGGGTCACGCTGGCGATCCTGGCCGTCGTGCTCGTGGTGCGCTGACTACATCCCTGATTCGGCCGGACGAAGCGTCACAAAAATCCCAAAGCCGAAGTTGACGCGACTTCCGTACAACGACTTGAGGGAATCCGGCACGATGCCGGCCGAGAGTCCTGCACCGACGCCGGGCTTGAGACTGTTCCACGCTGAGAAATATCGCGTGTAGCCCGCCTGCAGTTTTGCAACGGTGAACAAGTCGTGCCTCTCGATTGCGACGTCGTGGCCGGATTTCTGAGAGAGCTCGAATCGACCGAACCACGTGTCGCGTTCGTCGAGCGTCACGTTCGTTTCGGCGAGGAGTGCGTTGGTGGCGTCGTTCCCGGGGTCCTGATTGCGTCCCCATCCGACTGTGCTTGCCCAGATGCTGCCCGGGCGCAGCTTGCGGTGGTGCGTCATGGAGGCGGTGACGCGATTGACATCGACGCGAGGACCACCGTCATGCCCGGCCTCGGCTTCAGTCAGGTGTCCGGCTGACACTTGCAGCGCCCAGCGGGCCGTCGGCAGAAACCACATCCGGCCCGACCACGAATCGAGGGCGCCGAAATCAAAGTTGGTGCGGTTCTCGTCGGGCTCGCGGCCATTGAACACGGACGCTTCGGCCTTCCACCGCTTGCCGTACACGCCGCCGGTGATGACGCCGTAGGTGATGTGCGTCGAGTCGAGCCAGTGATGACTGATGGGCGCAAGCGGACTCGGCATCGCCGAGATGCGATGTGGAAACGCCGTCGGGCCAAGTGCCGGCTCGCCGACGGGTCCACCGTAGACCTGGAGACGTACGTCGCCGGCGAGCGGGCGGTCGTACGTGGCGGCGAGCTCCATGAACAGATCGTGCGGATGCTGGATCTCCCGCACGCAGCACCAATTGAATAGCCGACGGCGGCGACCCTCGCGGAGGAAACTCGGGCTGAAGAAGGGCGATTCGGTTACCGCGATCGTCAAGGCCGACGGAAGTGACGATCTCGAAGCCGTAGCGGGATCACGGATGAGCGGCCGTTGAATATCAGAACGGCGCTGGGAATGGAGCCGTTGCTGGAGCGCATTGCGCGTTCGGTGAAGCCGCGTCGTTTTACGCTCGCAACTTTGACAAGTACGCGCGAATCCTCTCGCGGTGCGAGTGCAGCTTTACGATGTGCGCACGATGTGCCTCCAAGTCGCGCGGCCGCAGATGCACTGCACGGTGCTCGCACTCCAATGAGGCATGCTCCGCGCGGAGAGCGACGGATTCCTCGTCGAGCTGCGTACGATTCACCGGTAGCACGCTATTCGATTGTTGCAAGGCCGTCCACCTGGTCGACGCGAGAAAAGCGAGGGAAGAACGGCTGTCGCGCGAATGATGTCAGACCCCTCAATGTCGCTGGATCACTTACGGCGATCCTGCCGAAGCAGATGTAGACCCCAACTGTGGGGACGCTCTTCGTCGCGCCGGCAAACGTCACAGTTGTCGCTTGCGCACGTATTCGGTACCATCACTCGCGATGCGTGTGCGGATCATGAAATCTCCGCTCCATCCGAGTTCGTCGCCTCGTTCAAACCTAGCCTTCGGTGATTGCGGGTTCGAGCGGTTCACCCGGGAATGGCAGATCCGGCATCGGCTTCCCGAGGAACAGCCGTCTACATGCGTGGCCGATCCATCGCGCCCATTGCGCCGAGCGCTGCACGCGCGCGCTGTCGGTGGCGATGCCGGTATTCGCGTACATCTGCCGGTACAGCTTCGAAATCAGCATGAACGCGATCCGCCCGCGAATCGACTCGACGACACGGGAGCGCATCCATACTTGCCGCCAGCTGTAAAAGCGATCCCACGCGCGCTGCGTGCCGACGCGAATCTCTTCGAGCGACATCGTCGGATGCGCCGTATAGAGGCGCGGGCGTCGGTGTTCGGGAATCAGCCAATGTTGGGTCAGCGGCACACCTTCGACCTTGGTCGCGCGATGGTTCTCGTCAGCTGCCCAGTTCTCGAAATCCACGGTGCCCGGAAAGGGCGTCAGCAAGACGAATTGTGCGAACGTGAGGTCGCCGCGCTCCGCGAGTGCGACAGTCGCATCAAAACTCTCTTTCGTATCGCTGGGCAGCCCGAAGATGAACGAACCGAGGACATGGATCCCGTGGCCACGGAACGCACGTAGACGGACCACCAGCTCCTCGCCAGCGAGATTGAAACCCTTGTAGACATCCTTGAGGCCAGCGGGGGTGACCGATTCGACGCCGACGAGCGCGCCACGAATCTTCGCACGGCGCATCGCCTGGAGAAATGCCGGATCCTCAGCAGCCTCCATCGTGATCTGTGTATAGAACACGAGATCGTCCGGCAGCTGGGCAAGCCGCGTCATCAACGCGAATCGTTCAGCGCGGAGCGCTTCGAGCTCCCGCATCCGGCTACCGTCCGCCCGTCGTTTTGCCTGCGCGATATCGCTCAAGGTCACCGGGTAGAAGTTGTCATCGGCGAGCGCGATGAAGCGGAATCCGAGACGACGCAATTCGACGATCTCGCGGATCACGCGATCGACGCCACGCTGCCGCGGCCGCTGGCCGTCGGTTCTCCACACCGAGCAGAACGAACAGTGCTTTGGACAGCCGCGAACCGTCTGGACGGACGCCCACATGTAGCGGCCGCGCGGCAGCAGGTCCCATCGCGCCGAGACGAACTGATCGCCACCGATCCGGCCGCCCTCGTACACACGGCGCGGGCTTCCGGCCAAACAATCATCGATGACCTGTGACCAGATGATGTCGCCGTCGCCGCGCACAACCGAATGCGCGCTTCCGTGAGTGGCGGCTTCATCCTGAAACAACGTCGCATGAATGCCACCGAACACCACCACGCACCGCGGCGTCGCGCTTCACGGCCGAGTTCATAGCCACGACGCGCGTTCGCGGTATGGATTCCGATACCGGCCACGTCCCCGCGTCCGATCGTATCGAGATCAAGTCGGTCCAGCGTTTCGTCCACGATCTGCGGATCACCCCAGCGAGTACCGGTTGCGGCAGCCAATACATACAACCAACGCGGCGTGATGACAGCGACACCGAACGACTGTGTGCTCGGGTTGATCAGATGGATGTGCGACATCGAGCGTCAGGTCAGTCGACGGGTTCCGAGTGAGAAGTGGTGGCGTCCACCGACCGAACGATCTGCCGCTCGGCCACTTCGTGTTGCGCGGTCACCGCTATCTTGTCTGACGGCGGGACACGCGGTGTGCATCCTCGCTGCAATTGCGCCGCCCGGAGACCGGAGAGCACCGCGAACTCGAAGGCATTCATTCCGTCGGGGCGCCTGATCATCGTGATCCTCGTGGCTGTTCCGCGCGGATACAGGACGCGAACGCGGCAGGCTGAAATTCGCACTGGCGCTCGACGGTGCGCGTCAAATATCACCCTCACAAGCTGGCGCTTTGGTGAGGGCTCGGCCGGACCGGCCGAAGACTCAAAAAAGCAGGAGAGATGCAGTATAGCGGGTTAGCGTGGACGGCGGCGCCGTTTGACCCGCAGCGCGCGAGCCCCGCTGACGGGATCCTCCAAAAGCTCGAAGACGACCACATCCCCGATCGTGAAGTCGTTGAACGCGGTCCCTTCCTCGAGGTCGCTGCGATGGAAGTAGATCTCGCGGCCGGATCCGAGTCGGATGAAACCGTGCCCTTGTCCGATCATCAACTTCACGAGACGGCCGACGGCTGCGGTGCCGCGTCGTTCCGCCGGTCGCGGCGTGCCGCCTGGCGCCGCCTTTCGGTCGGCGGGTCGAGACGGCAGCGTCACAGCCTTACCAGCGCGGTTCTCGGCGACTGCGGCCGCCGCCGAAGCCCCCACCACTGGAGGCCGCCTTGGGTCGGGCCTCGTTCACAGTCAGGTTTCGGCCGCCAACCTGGGTTCCGTTCAGCGCGGTGATCGCTTGCTGCGCCTCCTCGTCCGTGCTCATCTCGACGAACGCGAAGCCTCGCGCACGGCCCGTCATCTGATCGCGCATGACGGTCACCGACTCGACGGAGCCAGCTCGCCCGAACACCTCTTGCAACTCGCCTTCACCGACTTCGTACGGCAGATTTCCGACGTACAGCTTTCGACCCATGACCTGGACTCCTCGTCGCACCGCGACGTTCCCGATCGCCGGCATTGGCGTCGGCTGGATGTTGTCTCGTAGTCAGGCTGAACTTCAGGGGGAGCGAGTCACGAAGGCTCGTTACGCTGGAGGACGGCGAGTACGCGGCAATCCCAACGGCCACTCTAGCATGAGCCCAAGCCACGACGCCGTGTGGTATGATCATGCATCGGATTTTCCCACCTGCTTTGCCATCTTTAGGCGTAACGAGCCGCTTTCGGGCCCGCTCCTCCTGACACTCAGCTTAGCTACGAGACGAATCCGTTCGGAGCCTCGGCTTCGGCCTCCGTTCACGCCGTGGTGGCGTGACTGTGAGACGTGCTCGCCCTGTAGCGCCGCTGGGAATCGCTTCGGGTCAATGAAGGAACCGTTTTCGATGTCGTTCTCAACACTCGGGTTGACTCCCTCGCTGTGTGTACCGCTCGCGCAGCTCGGCTTCCAGACGCCGACCCCGATCCAGTCTCACGCGATTCCGGTGGTCCTGACCGGCAGCGACGTCCTCGCTCGTGCGCAGACCGGGACGGGCAAGACGGCCGCATTCGGGCTGCCGATGATCGACCGCCTCATTGCGTCCTCTGCCGGTGGCGCGCGCCGGATCCCTCGAGGACTCGTCCTCGTGCCCACGCGTGAACTGGCTTCGCAGGTCCATCGCGCCCTCGGCACCTACGCCGCGCCGACATCGCTCCGCATCACGGCGATCTTTGGCGGTGTCGGCATGGGCGCCCAGATCCAGTCGCTGAAGCACGGCGCCGACGTGGTGGTGGCGACGCCAGGCAGGCTCGCTGACCACATGCAGCGGCGCACGGTCGACCTGTCCGCGATCGAGATTCTCACGCTCGACGAGGCCGATCGGATGCTGGACCTGGGATTTCTCCCGGCGCTGCGCCGTATCGTCGCTTCACTGCCGCGGCGACGCCAGACGCTGCTGTTTTCCGCGACGCTGTCTGACGCTGTCGTCCGCCTCTCGGCCGAATTCACGCGCGACGCCGTAAGCGTCGACGTCTCCGGCGAGCAAGTCGTCGCCACGGCGGTGACGCATCATGTGCATACGGTCGTGGCCGACCAAAAGCGCGCCCTGCTTACGTACGTGCTGACGCAGGTCGGATCGCATCAGGCGCTCGTCTTTTGCAAAACGAAGCGAGGTTCGGATCGTGTCGGCGAGCACCTCGAACGCGCCGGGATCAAGACGGCGGTGATTCACGGCAACAAAAGCCAGGGCGCTCGAACCCGTGCGCTTGGTGACTTTAAGAGCGGCCGTGTGAACGTGCTGGTCGCCACCGACATCGCGGCTCGCGGGCTCGATATCGCGCACCTGCCGCTGGTCGTCAACTATGACTTGCCGCTCGCGGCGGAGGACTATATTCACCGCGTCGGTCGCACGGCGAGGGCGGGGCGAAGCGGACGGGCGGTGTCGCTCGTCTCACCGGCTGACGCGGGACTGCTCCGCGACATTCAGCGGCTGTTGCCGGCGCCGCTCGAGCAGATCCCCGTCAAAGGATTCGATGCGACGTCCGCCGAACGATCTATCGACCATTCGCGTCGAGCCCACGAACGGTCGCGCCGCGTCGGAGTCGGAGCTCACAGCTTTCCACGGCCGGGCCAACGAAAAGTGCGACATGGCCGCGTCCGTAAACGTCAAATCGGTTTCAGCCGTTGAGTTGCCGTCAACGTATACTGGACGGCGCGAGGCTTTCCTGAGCCCTGCGGCCATCATGGCCTCCAGCCCTCACCGAAGCATCTCACTGGAGGCCGCGTGAAAGATTCCGCGTCGAATCCATCGCCATCCTCCACTCCAGACGCGACACCGCCACGGTGTCCCAGCTGCCGTTCGACGGCCACCGTGACGACGTCAA
>Ga0066903_100000376_pt1 | contig 27129 bp, 34 predicted proteins | sample PanSoiMetaGPlot1_FD_67491 | JGI IMG/M metagenome (GOLD analysis project Ga0066903, IMG submission 67491) | Tropical forest soil microbial communities from Panama analyzed to predict greenhouse gas emissions - Panama Soil - Plot 1 (version 2) | ecosystem: Environmental > Terrestrial > Soil >... | reverse complement strand
CACATCCACCGCCATCCGGCGAAGATCTGGATGGAGCACCGCTCGACGCGTGAGGGACGGCTCGTCACCGTGCGCGCGCGCATCCTGCTCGACGGCGGCGCATACGCGTCGAGCTCCACGGCCGTGACGTCGAACGCCGCGTCGTTCGCGTGCGGCCCGTACCAGGTCGACAACGCGCTGATCGAAAGCCTCTGTGTGTACACGAACAACCCGCCGTGCGGCGCAATGCGCGGCTTCGGGGCGGTGCAGGTGTGTTTCGCGCACGAGGCGCAGATGGACAAGCTCGCCGCCGCGCTCGACATCGATCCGGTCGAGCTGCGCCTCCTGAATGCGCTGCGACCGGGCGACCGGATGCCGACCGGCCAGCTGATCACGGGGACACTCCCCGTCGCGGAGGTCATCCGCCGTGCGGCCGCACTGCCGCTTCCGGAGCCCGAGGAGCTGCCGCGCGACCCGTTGCGCCTCCCGGGTGGTTCGGGCAACACCACGCGCGGCGAGGGGGTGAAGCGCGGCGTCGGGTTCGCCGTCGGCTTCAAGAACATCGGCTACTCCGAGGGGTTCGACGACTACACCGCCGCGCGTGTGCAGCTGTTCGCCGACGGGAGCGCGGAAGTGCACTGCGCGGCCGCGGAGGTCGGGCAGGGTGTCGCGGGCGTGATTCTGCAGGTCGCGCGCACGGAGCTCGGGACCGAGGCGGTGACACTTGCGCCGCACACGACTGCGACCGTCGGCTCGGCCGGCTCCGCGTCGGCGTCGCGGATGACATGGATGGCCTCGGGCGCGGTGCGCGACGCCTGTCGGGCTGCGCTCGAGGAGCGGGAGAAGAACGGAGGCGACGTCGACGTCGAGCGGATCTACCGTCATCCGCGGACGTCGCCGCTCGATCCGGAGACCGGTCAGACGACGGGCGAGCGCGCGCATGTCGCATACGCATGCGCGGCGATGCGCGTGGTCGCGGAAGTCGACGTCGAGCTCGGCCTGACTCGCATCGTGTGGATCGGCACTGCACAGGACGTCGGGAAGGCCGTGAATCCGCAGGCGGTCACGGGTCAGATCGAGGGCGGCGCGGCTCAGGGCCTCGGGTTAGCGCTGATGGAGGAGATCCAGACCCGCGACGGCCTGATCACGAACGCGAGCTTCACCGACTACCTCATCCCGACGACGCTCGACATGCCGCCCGTGGTCTCGGAGCTGGTCGAGGATCCGGACCCGGACGCGCCCTACGGCGCCAAAGGCGTCGGTGAGCCGCCGACCGTCGTGTCGACGGCTGCGGTCGTCGCGGCGCTGCGCGCGGCCACCGGCCGTGAGCTGACCCGCGTGCCGGTCAAGCCGGACGACATCGTCGGGCTTACGTCTTGATCAGCGTCAGCGCCGCGCCGAGGCCGAGGAAGACGAGACCCATGACCCGGGGCCAGCCGATCGCGACGCGGTCGAGGCCGAACCAGCCGTACCGGTCGATCGCGGCCGCCATGCCGAGGTTCAGGGCGATGATCGTCCCGATCGTCGCCGCGAGGCCGATGCGGGGCGACGCGACGGTGATGGCGAGGATGATCAGCACGGAGAGCCCGCCGCCGGTCCACAGCCAGAGCGGCTGGTGCAGGACGTCTCCGAGCCCGCGAACGCTTTGCTCCACGACCAGCAACATGCTGACACTGAGAGCGAACGAGACGATGCCGGCGAAGGCGAGCGCCGGGAACACTCCCGTGCGCTCGCCCAGCGTTCCCATGACAGCCGCCTGAACCGCGCCCGCGAGACCGGCAACAATCGCGAGCGCGATCGAGATCGCCGTCACGCAGTCACTGTCCCGGCATGCCCTCCGGCATCGGGGCGCTCTCGTCCCCCTGGAACAGGCTGAAGTCGTTCCCCTCACTGTCCTTGCAGCGCGTGAACCAGCCGATCTTCGGGATCGGCTGCTTGTCCTCCGCCCGGCCACCGAGTTCCTTCACCTTGGCGATGTCCGCGTCGATGTCGTCGCTTCCGAGATACAGCGTCGTCCCGGACATTCCCTCCATGCTGTAGAGGCCGCCGCCCTGGTCGCCCTCCTGCCACATGAAGTACTGCATGCCGCCCATACCGGCGTCCTCGATCTTCCAGCCCCCGACGGCATCCCAAAACTTCCGCCCGCGCTCGAGATCCTGCGCGGGAAACTCGACGTGCACCATCCGTTTGCCCATGAGCACCTCCCTTTGCAGGTGAAGCTATACGCTCCGAGCCTCTACGACGAAGGGGAGGCGAGGTGGTTCGCGCGATCGTCCTGTACGACCAAGAACCGGACGCGAATCGGTACGAGCAGCACGTCGAACTGTGTCGCGAGGTCCCCGGCAGCACGTTTCGCCACGGCAGGGTCTTCGGCGCTCCGATGGGCGAGCCGGCGTACCGCTACTACGCCGAATGGGAGTGGCCGGACCCGGACGCGTTCAAGGCGGCCGCCCGCAGCGAGGAGTTCAGGGCGACCGGCAGGGACGCAATGGAGATGGGCGGCAAGTTCACCGTGATGTTCGCGGACGTTGACTGAGCCGACACATCCGCGGCCGCTTCCGCCCGAGGAGCTCGGCTTCGAGTCGATCGTCTACGAGAAGGCGCCGCCGCGGGCGACCATCCGTCTGAACCGCCCGAAGGTGCTGAACGCATTCGACTTCCGCATGCTGCGCGAGATCACGCGCGCGTGCGAGGACGCGTCTTGGGACGACGACATCCGCGTGGTCGTCGTCACCGGCACCGGGCGCGCCTTCTGCGTCGGCGCCGACCTGAAGTCCTGGTCCGCGGACTACCTCGGGAAGCCGAAGGAGTATTGGAAGTGGTTCGGCGCGTTCAAGGACATGCACGACAAGCTGCGCGAGATCGGCAAGCCGACGCTCGCGCGCATCAACGGGATCGCGGTCGGGGGCGGGAACGAGCTGCAGATGGCGTGCGACCTCGCCGTCATGGTCGACGACGCGTTCATCCGACACGTCGGGGTCGAGCACGGCTCGGTTCCCGCCGGGGGCGCGACGCAGTGGCTGCCGGTGACGGTGGGCGACCGTCGGGCCCGCGAGATCATCTACATGTGCCAGGAGGTGCCCGCGGCTCAGGCGGCGGAGTGGGGGCTCGTCAACTGGGCGGTGCCCGCAGCGGAACTCGACGCCAAGGTCGACGAGGTGGTGTCGAACCTGGCGGCGAAGCTGCCGCAGACGACGCGCTACGCGAAGCAGCAGCTCAACTTCTGGCGCGACCTGTCCTGGCACGAGACGGTCAACCACGCGCGTGACTGGCTTGCGCTGTCGATGCTCGGAGACGAGGCGCAGGAGGCGGTGAAGGCATTTCTGAACCGCTCGTCCTCGTAGACCGCGACGACCCGATCGCGGTCGTCCGCCTCAACCGGCCGCAGCAGCTCAATGCGCTGTCGGACGAGCTGATGAGCGAGCTCGTGGCGGAGCTCCAGCGGCTCGACCACGACGATGCGATCCGCTGCATCGTCCTCGGCGGCTCGGAGCGGGCGTTCGCGGCCGGCGCCGACATCGGCGAGCTCGCGCGCAGCAAGGCGATCGAGCTCTACTACGCGCGTCGCGTCGAGCGCTGGGATGCGATCCGCAACCTCTGGACGCCACTCGTCGCTGCTGTCTCCGGCTACTGCCTCGGCGGCGGCTGCGAGCTCGCGCTCTCGTGCGACCTGATCATCGCGTCGGAGTCTGCGCGGTTCGGCCAGCCGGAGACATCGCTCGGAATCATCCCCGGCGCCGGCGGCACGCAGCGGCTCACACGTGCGGTCGGAAAGGCGGTTGCGATGGACGTCATCCTCAGTGGGCGGCTGCTGAACGCCGACGAGGCGCTCGCGGCCGGGCTCGTCGCGCGCGTCGTCGCGCAGGAAGCGTGGCTCGAGGAGGCGAAGCGCGTCGCCCGGGAGATCGCGTCGAAGGGCCCGGTCGCAACGCGCCTCGCGAAGGAAGCCGTCGATCGCGCCTATGAGACGACGTTGCAGCTCGGGCTCGAGTACGAGCGTCGCGCGCTCTACCTCGCGTTTGCATCGAAGGACGCGAAGGAGGGCCTCGCAGCGTTCAAGGAAAAGCGCAAGCCTGACTTCAAGGGCCGATAGAGAGGGCTCTTGCCTGAGCGCATGGCCTTCCGGGGTAAACGGGTAAGTGGGCAAAGTCCGCTCACCCTCCTAGCGGGCATTGCGAGCAACGCCCTAGTGAAAGGCCGTTGACCGGCCTAGCGCGGCTGTACGAGCCGCCGCGCCTGCGAACCCGCGACCGGGATCTCGAGCAGGTCCGTCGTGCGACCTGGCTCGAGCTCTTCTTCGACCTGGTCTTCGTCGCGGCGGTCAGCCAGCTCGCGAACGCGCTCGCCGCACATCCGACGCCGGCGCGGTTCTTCGAGTTCCTCGGCCTGTTCGTCCCGGTCTGGTGGGCGTGGATGGGGTTCACGTTCTACGCGAACCGCTTCGACACCGACGACCTCGTCTATCGCCTCCTGATGCTGGCCGCGATGTTCGGGGTCGCGGTACTGGCGACAACCATTCCAAGCGTCTTCCGCGGCGCGACGGAGGGTTTCACGCTCGCCTACATCGGCGTACGCCTCGTGCTGGTCGCGCTGTACGCCCGCGCGAGCAGACACGTGGCGGAAGCGCGCACGCTCACACGCACGCTGCTCACGCTCTTCAGCCTTGCGATCCTCGTGTGGGCCGCATCGCTCGCATTCGACCGGCCGTGGGTGTACGTCGTTTGGGGCGTCGCGCTCTGCATCGAGCTCGCCGCGCCGATACGCGGCTGGAGGTCGATTCGCGACGCGCCGGTCGACCGCCGCCACCTGCCGGAGCGGTTCGGCCTGCTGACCCTGATCGTCCTCGGCGAGTCGGTGCTCGCAGTGGTGCTCGGCGTGTCGAAGGTGAGCTGGGATGCAGGCTCGGCGGCGGCGGCCGTCGCGGGCTTCCTGGTCGCGGCCGCGATCTGGTGGCTCTACTTCGACTTCCTCGACGAGGGCGCGCTGAGCGCGCGGGGCATCTTCGGCGGCCTGACGTACGTGTACGTGAACTACTTCCTCGTCGCCGGCCTGGCGGCGCTCGGTGCCGGGGTGAAGCTCGCGATCCTTGCCTCCGGCGGCGACCACGCGTACGACGACACCGCTTGGGTCCCGTGCGCCGGCCTCGCCCTCGCGATGTTCGGGCTCGGGGTCATCCAACTCGTCGCCGGGTCGGTCGTCGTCGACTCGGACGTCGTTCTGCGATTCTCGACCGCTGCGCTCGCACTGCTGCTGATCCCGCTGGGCTTGGGCCCGCTCGCGGCCGTGTGGGTGCTCGCGGTCGTGCTCGTCGCAGAAGTCGTGTTCGAGCTGGCGCGGCACGAGGCGCACACCCATCCGGCCGAGATCTAGGACGCGGCGGCGTGATCGAATTCGAACGGCTGATAGGTCCCGAAGTGCCAGGCGTTCCCCTCCGGGTCCTGTGCCGAGTACTCGCGTGAGCCGTAGTCGCTGTCGTACGGCGCGCGCGTGATCTGCGCGCCGGCGGACCGCGCCTGCTCGTGGTGCGCGTCGGCGTCCTCGACGACCACGTAGATGCCGCCGCCTCCGCCGCGTGTCGCTGCGAAGTCGCCACGCGCCGAGCCGAGCATCACGAGGCCGTTGCCGAAGCGCAGCTCGGCGTGGACGACGCTGTCGTTCTCGCCGGTATAGACCGCGTGGCGCTCGGCGCCGAACGCGCCGGTCAGAAAGTCGATCGCCGCAGAGGCGTTGTCGTATTTGAGGCTGGGAAAGACGGTTGCGTTGTTCATGTGGGCAGCGTACGAGGCCGCCGCCGCTCCGTCTTGGACGGAATTGATGCTATGCGGAGATCCCGCCTGACTCGAGTAGCGACGCGCGGAACGCGTCCGGTGACGTGCCGCCCAGCTCACGGAAGTCGCGGTTCATGTGCGCCTGGTCGTAGTACCCACACTCGTATGCGACCTCGGCCAACCCGCCCGCGGCCGAGCGCAGCGTCTGCGTGGCGCGGTCGAAGCGCATTATTCGCGCAACTGCTTTGGGCGCGAGGCCGACCTGCTCGCGAAAGCGGGCGATCAGGCGCCGGTGGCTCCAGCCGAGCTCGTCAGCGAGCTCGCCGATCGCAGCGCGCCCGTTCGTGCGCCGCAGCTCCTGCCAGGACCACTCGATCCCTCGCGCCGGTTCGTGTGCGACGTCGAGCCGCCGGAGCAGGAATCGCTCGACGAGGTCGAACCGTTCCGGCCACGGCGCCTCTCGCAGCCGCTCGACGAGCTCGTCCGACTCGGGTGCGACGTCCACGAGCGCGACGGTGCGGTTGGCGAGCTCGTGCATCGGCAGCCCGAAGATGCGGTGCGCGGCGATCGGAGTCAGCCGCAGCTCGATGCACGACCACGACGGCGCCGTGGGTCGGACGAGGGTCGGCGCCGCATGCAGTCCGGCGACGAAGCTGGACTCGCGGTCGGCCGAATGCGGCCCGTCGAGCTCCCACGCAGTGTCGAGCCCGAGGATCAGTGGCACTCCGGGAAACGGGACTTCGCGCAGCTGCTCCAGAGGTGCGTCGGCCTGCTTCCAGCCTTCGATGGCTCCGAGGACGAACGGACGGAGCGGCTCTGGCGGCACCCGGCGCTCGATGTGCATGACGTCCTCGACTCTACGTCAGGCGTCGAGCTCGCTCGGCACGAGCTCCAGCTCGCGCTCACGACCTTCGCGCACGACCTTTGCGCGCACGGCGCGGCCGATCAGCTCGCTCACGACCACGCGCTGCAGCTCGTCCATGCCCTCGATCGGCGTCCCGTCGAGCTCCACGATCAGGTCCTCCGGTCGCAGGCCCGCGCGATCGGCAGGTCCGCCCTCGACCACCTGTACGACCTCGACGCCTGCGCTCCGGCCGAGCTTCCGCGCGAGTCGAGGCGGCAGCGGCCGTGGCCCGCCGGCGATCCCGAGGTAGGCGCGGCGGAAGCGGCCCTCCGACATCAAGGCTCCGACGATCTTGCGCGTCGCGGTGTTGATCGGGACGGCGAGGCCGAGCCCGACGCCGGCAACGGCGGTGTTGATGCCGACGAGGCGGCCGCGCCCGTCGGCGAGGGCGCCGCCGGAGTTCCCCGGATTGAGCGCCGCGTCGGTCTGGATCACGTTGTCGACGACCCGGACGTTCGCGCCCGAGCGAGTCGGCAGCGAGCGGCCGAGCGCAGAGACCACGCCGGCGGTGACCGACCCAGTGAAGCCGTGTGGGTTGCCGATCGCCACGACGAGCTGGCCGACCCGCAGGTGCTCCGCGTCGCCGAGGACGGCGGGCACGAGCTCGCTCCCGTCCGCGCGGAGCACGGCGAGGTCCGAGAGCGGGTCGGTGCCGACGACTTCGAACTCCAGCTCGCGACCGTCGACGAAGGACACCCGGCCGCCGCGCGTCCGCGCGACGACGTGCGCCGACGTGAGCATGAAGCCGTCGGGGGTGATCACGACCGCGCTGCCGCCGCCGCGACGCAGGCGGACGTTAGCCACGGAAGGTGACAGCCGCTCCGCGACGCCGATCACGGCCTGCGAGTAAGCGTCGAGGGCGTCGTCCTCGGACGGCAGCGACACGAACTGAAGCTCCATCAAGCCAAGCTAGCAACGGCCCTCGCGGCTGCGTCGATCTGCGAAAGTCCGCGCCATGGCCGAGGTCGAAACGAGCCGCGACGGCGCCGTCCTGACGATCACGCTCAACCGTCCGGACGTCCTCAACGCATTCAACACCGCCATGCACCGCGCGCTCGCAGCGGCGCTCCAGGACGCGCGCGACGTCGGCGTGCGTGCGGTCGTCATCACGGGCGCCGGCCGCGGGTTCTGCGTCGGTCAGGACCTGACCGAGTTCCGCGAGGCGCCCGGCGACATCGGGTCACGGCTGCGCGGCAACTACCACCCGAACATCCGCGCGATCCGAGCGCTCGAGAAGCCGGTGATCGCGGCGGTGAACGGCGCCGCCGCCGGGGCGGGGATGTCGCTAGCGTGCGCCTGCGACCTGCGCATCGCCGCCGACTCTGCGACCTTCGTCCCGGCGTTCATCAACATCGGCCTGATCCCGGATTCCGGCGGGTCGTTCTTCGTGACCCGCATCCTCGGGCCCGCGCGGGCGTTCGAGTGGCTTGCCTCGGGCAAGCGGCTGACGGCTGCTGAGGCGCATGTCTGGGGCCTCGTCTCGGAGGTCGTGGAGCTGGATGCGCTCGCGGCTCGTTCTGCCGAGCTCGCCGCTCAGCTCGCAGAGCTGCCCACACGCGGCGTCGGGATGACGAAGCGGCTGCTCGACCATGCGGTCACCGCGTCGCTCGAGGAGCAGCTCGAGCGGGAGGCGCAGCTCCAGGCGGCGGCAACGCAGACCGAGGATTTCAAGGAGGGCGTCGCCGCGTTTCTCGAGAAGCGGCCGCCGCGCTTCCGCGGCGTCTAGTCCTTCGAGCAGACCTTCATTCCGAGCTGTGCCGCGAGCTCGTTGGCGCGCTGGTTGTGTCGCAGCGCCGGTCTCGCGACCGACTGCACCCCGGCCGCGTCCCCGGCCCTGGCCTTGTCGCGGATCTTCTCGACGTCGTCGATGGTCACATCGAACTCGTCCAGCCACGCGCTCGCAATCGCCTTCTGCTCGGCCGGCGGCTGAAGCGCGCGTAGCTCCCGGCGAGCGTCGTGCAGCAGCGGCAGGACCTGATCCGAGACGCTCGCGAGATCGGCGAGCGTCTTGGGGTGCGAGATCGCATCCGTCTTCTGCTTGTACTTCCGGCAGATCGCGTCGGCCTTGGACGCGTAGGTGGGGGAGCTGCCGCCGCACCCGGCGAGCACGACCACTGCGAGCACCAGTGGGTACGCCCGCCGCACGCGCAGTACCGTACCCGCTCGCCATGGGCGACGACCGTCTACGCGTCAGCGATGAAGAGCCGCTGCGCCGGCGCCGAGCGGCGGTGCTGTTCCGCATCCCTCTCTACGTCCCGCACGCGCTCGTCATCACGGTCTGGAGTCTTGTCGTCGCGCCAGCCGTTGCGATCGCCTGGCTCGCGCTGCTGATCGAAGGACGGCTGCCGGCCTGGCTGGACGCCTTCATCGCGGCGTTCGTGCGCTACACCGGCCAGGTGACTGCCTGGTTCTTCCTCCTGTCCGCCCGGTACCCGGATCCTCTGCACACGCGGACGCACCCATTCGCAGTCCGCCCGCCCGAGCGGCCGCGCCAGCGGCGGCTCGTGACGCTGTTCCGGCTCGTGCTCGCGATTCCGGCGCTCCTCCTCGCGACGGCGCTCCGGGTCGTGCTGACGTTGTCCGCGATTCCCGCCTGGTTCGCCGGCCTGGCGCTCGGCCGAACGACCGCCGGCCTGCAGGAGCTCGGGACGTTCTGCCTGCGCTACGAGCTCGAGACGCTCGCCTACGCGCTGCTGCTCACTGCGCGCTACCCCCGTCTAGTGCCTGCAGAATCTCGCCCGGCTCCGGCCAGCGACCTTCCCGCTGCTTAGAGAAGAGGAGCCCGCCGTCGACGACGACGTCGTACTGGCTCTTCTCTCCGGAGACGGGCTCCGCGTCGTGCCCGGCTTGATTGAGCTCGGCCGCGAGACTCGCGGCCCGTTCGTCGTAACCGCTTCAGACGGGGCAGTAAAAGATCTCGACGTGCGCCATGTAGGACGAGCCTACCCGTGACGCACGTCGGCAAGCGTCCAACGCTCGTTCGCGCCCTTGACCGTCTCCTCTGTCACGAGGCCCGTGCCGCGCCGGTAGAGCTTGTGGTCGAGCGTGTCCGGCTCGAGCGGCGTCCACTCCTTCGTCTGCAGCGATCGCCGGGAGAGGCGGATGACCTGGAAGTGGTCCTCGGCTTGGCCGCTCAGGTACTCCTGACGGAACGACTGTCCGACCCGCGGCTGCGCCGGCATGAAGATGCCCGCTTTGGCACCGTTCACGCTCGACCGCCACGTCCCCTCTCTGCTCGTGACCTTGCCGGCCGCGTTCAGCTCCGCCGTCTCCTCGCCGAAGTACCAGACGGTGCCGTGCACGTCCTGCGCGTACCAGTCGGTCGTGCGCTCGGCGAGGCGGCCGCGGAGATACAGCCTGTCGGCGACGGCGGTGCAGCGCACGCCGTCGATCACCTTCGTGGCGTGCGTCACCGTCACGAGCTCACGGCCGTGCTTGCCGTCCTTCTCGCCGGTGTAGACGAACACAGTTCCGGGCTCGAGCGGGAACCACGGGTTGGTCACGTTGCGGACAAACGCCGGCTGGGCAGCGCGCGCGGAGCTGGAAGCCGCCACTGCGACGAGGCCGGCAACGAGGAGTGACCGCCACGACATGTCTGCACCGTAGAAGACGCCACGTTAGACAACGATGAGAGCGGCGCTCATGCGGCTCTCATCGAAGAAGAGCGAACATATGAGGCCATGCGCGTTCTGGTGGTCGAGGACGAGCCGAAGATGGCCGCGTTGCTTCGGAAGGGTCTCGTCAAGGAAGGCCACGCGGCCGACGTGACGGCACAGGGGGAGGACGCCGTCTGGCTCGTCGAGGCACACCGGTACGACGCGATCGTGCTCGACGTGATGCTCCCGGGGATGACCGGCTTCGAGACATGCCGGAGGCTCCGCGCCGCGGGCGTCTGGACGCCGGTGTTGATGCTGACGGCACGCGATGCCGTCGAGGACCGGGTTGCCGGGCTCGACGCCGGCGCCGACGACTACCTGATCAAGCCGTTCTCGCTCACGGAACTGTCCGCGCGCCTGCGTGCGCTCGCCCGCCGCGGCGTTGTCGAACGACCAACCGAGCTCGTCGTCGGCGAGCTCCGTCTCGATCCGGCCTCTCGTCGAGTCTGGCGCGGCGAGCAGGAGGTGCAGCTGTCGCCGAAGGAGTTCGCGCTGCTCGAGGCGTTCATGCGCCGGCCGGGTCAGGTGCTGTCGCGGCTCGAGTTGCTCGAGCACGCGTGGGACTACTCCTACGACAACCGCTCGAATGTGGTCGACGTCTATGTCCGCTACCTGAGACAGAAGCTCGGCGGCGACCTGTTCGAGACGGTGCGCGGCGCCGGTTACCGGCTTGCAACGTGACGCTGCCGCTTCGAATTCGGCTGACGCTCGTGTTCTCCCTCGCGATGGCGCTCGTGCTCGCGGGCGTCGGCTGGTTTGCCTACGCACGCATCGCGGCGGACCTGAGCCGCACCCTCGATCAGCAGCTGCGGGGACGGGCACAGGACCTCTCTGCGCTCGTGCAGCACGGCGGCTCCCTGCGCCCGACGCAGGGGCGGCTCGTCGAGCCCGGCGAGTCGTTCGCTCAGCTTCTGGACATGCGCGGCCGCATCGTGGACGCGACGCCTCCGCTCGCGCAGCACGGATTGCTGAGTGGGTCGGAGCTCCGGGGTGCGCGAGCCGGCGAGCTGTTCCTGAATCGGCCGTCGGTACCGGGCCTGGACGAGCCGGCCCGGCTGCTCGCGGTGCCGGTCGGCCGGCGTGTCCTCGTCACGGGCGTCACACGGGAGAACCGCGCGGAGACGTTGGGCAGCGTCCGGGAGGCGTTCCTGATCGGCGGGCCTGTTGCGCTCGTGCTCGCAGCGCTCGCGGGCTTCGTCCTCGCCGGCGCCGCGCTGCGCCCGTTCGAGGCCGGCGTGCGGCGCGAGCGCCGCTTCGTCGCGGACGCGAGCCACCAGCTGCGTACGCCGCTGTCGCTGCTTACGACCGAGCTCGAGCTCGCCCAGCGGTATGCAGCCTCGCCGGAAGAGCTGCGTGACGCGCTGGCATCCGCGGCCGAGAGCACGGCGCGATTGTCCCGACTCGCCGACGGGCTTCTCTTGCTCGCGGGCGCCGACGACGGACGGGTGCCGCTGAAGGTCGAGGAGCTCGACGTCGCCGATCTCGCCCACGACGTCGCCGAGCGACACGGCGTCGAGGTCGAGGCCGAGCCGCTGGTGGTGCAAGGCGACCCGCTCCGGCTCGAACAGGCGCTCGCAAACATGGTCGACAACGCGCGGAGACATGGCGGCGGGGACGTCCTGCTGACGGCCGCACGGCGAGACGGCAGCGTCGAGCTGCACGTGCTGGACGGCGGCTCGGGCTTTCCGCCCGGCTTCCTGCCGCGCGCGTTCGAGCGCTTCAGTCGTTCCGATCCCGCGGACGCAGAGGGGAGCGGTCTCGGCCTCGCGATCGTCGAGACGATCGCCCGGGCTCATGGTGGAGAGGCGCACGCGGCGAATCGGCCGGGCGGCGGCGCGGACGTCTGGCTGGCATTGCCCCTCCGCTCTGTGCGATAACTGGCGGCAGGGGTCGCCGCCACAAAGGGGAGGCGCTCATGAGCGCTAACGCACAGACCGTCGTCCTGATCCACGGCATGTGGATGACGCCGCGGAGCTGGGACAACTGGGTCGACCACTACCGCGACCGGGGCTATAGCGCGATCGCGCCGGGCTGGCCGGGCGTCAAGGACCCGGCTGAGACACGCCGCGACCCATCCGCCCTCGAGGGGTTGAGGCTGACCCAGATGGTCGACCACTACGAGCAGATCATCCGGGGCCTCGACCGGCCGCCCATCATCGTCGGGCATTCGTTCGGCGGGCTGGTGACGCAGCTGCTCTTGAGCCGCGGGCTCGGCGCCGGCGGAGTCGCGATCGGCACGGCGCCGCCCAAGGGCATCCTTCTCCTGCCGCTGTCGACACTGCGTTCGGCGTTTCCGGCGCTCAAGAATCCGTTCGACCGGGACGGGTTGTGCCCGCTGTCGGTGAAGCAGTTCCAGTACCGCTTCACGAACACGCTGAGCGAGGCCGACTCGAAGCCGATCTACGACGAGCAGTACATCCCGGGCGCGAATCACCCGTTTTTCGACGCGCTCGGCTCACCGGCGTCTGTCGATGCGGGAATGGCGGCGCGTCCGCCGCTGCTGCTCATGGCCGGCGGCCTGGATCACATCAGCCCGATCTCGCTCAACCTGAAGATCAAGGAGCTGCAGAGCAAGGCGCCGTCGCCGACAGAGCTCAAGACCTATACCGGTCGGACGCACTTCATGGCCGGCATGGACGGCTGGGAGGAGATTGCCGACGACGCACTCAACTGGGCGCTGGAGCATCAGCGAGCTCCAGCAGCTTCTGAACCGTTGCCCAGTTCCGCGCCGTCGCAGTGACGCCGAGCTTCTGACCGGCAAGGAGTGCCCAGAGCTTCGACCGCGCGATCGTGTCGGGGTGCCAGGCGTAGATCTCCCGCCCGTGGACGACGACTCGCTCGCCCGGCGCGGCGGTCTCCTCGATCAGGCGCACGACGGCACCTGACGGCTTCGCGTCGCAGAAGCTGACCTGGTAGCGCTTCGGGTCCTTGGCGACACTCGCCAGGGGGTTGTGCGCGACGATCTTGGCGACCTGCGCGCGCGTTCGCGTGACCACCGCGATGTCGAGTCCGAACTCGCTCGCGATCACGGCCCGCACGACGTCCGCCGGGTTGGTGCCGCTGGACAGGACGACGTTGCCGCTCTGGAGGTACGTGCGGATGTCGTCGAGGCCGGCGGCCTCCAGCGCGGTGCGCAGCTTCGGCATCGCGATGCGGTTGCGGGAGCCGAGGTTGATCCCGCGCAGGAGGACGATGTGCTCCGCCATGCGCGCATTCTTCCGGCGTTTGCGAGCTAGGCGCCCGGGTACCGGGCGGGCATGCACGCCGAGCAAGTCCCGGAGGAGGGGCCAGTGCCGCAGCCCGAGCGCGAGAAGCCACGGGTAGCCGAGCTCGGCCTCGGTGACCTCTCGAGGCGCGACTATTTCGCCGTCGTCCGGCGCGGGGTCAAGAAGTTCGACAGCGACCACATGACCAACATCGCGGCCGCGCTCGCGTACTACGCATTCCTGGCCATCCCCGCTGCGCTGCTGGTCGGTGTCTTCAGTCTCGTCGCCGGTCCCAACGCGATCTCGACGGTCGTCGACAAGCTCAAGACGATCATGCCGGGCCAGGCGACCAGCCTTCTCGAGGACAGCCTGAGGAACATGACCCAGCACCACGGCACCGGTGTCGCGCTGCTCAGCGTCGGCGCGGTCCTCGCTGTCTGGAGCGTGACCGGCGCGATGCAGAACGTCATGTGGGCCATGAACATGGCGTACGACCGCGAGGAGAGCCGCGGCTTCGTCCGCCGTCGTTTCGTGGCGCTTGCGATGGCGCTGTTCGCGCTGGTCGGGTTCGGGCTCGTCTTCGGCCTGCTCGTGCTCGGCCCGCAACTCTCGCACTGAGTCGGCAACGTCGTAGGCGCGAGGTCGGTCGTCCAGATCGTCTGGTGGGTCGCCCAGTGGCCGCTGCTGATCGCCGGGCTGCTGATCGCCTTCGCCGGGTTGATGTATCTCGCCCCGAACGTGAAGCATCCGCGCTGGGCCTTCCTCACCGTCGGCGCGATTCTCGCGCTCGTGATCTGGCTCGTCGCGTCGGCGGCGTTCGCCTTCTACGTCAGCAGGTTCGGGTCGTACAACAAGGCCTGGGGCTCCCTTGCCGCGGTCGTGATCATGTTGACCTGGCTCTGGCTGAGCGGCGTCGCGCTGCTGCTCGGCGCCGAGGTGAACGCGGAGGCCGAACGCAGCCGCGAACTCCGTCGGGGCGAGCCGGCCGAGCGCGAGCTGCAGGTGCCGGCGAAGGTCTAGCCCTGGCGTCTCGTACGATCGGCTCGTGGCCGATCGGCCGGCGATCGAGACGTCCGGTCTCTCGAAGACATACGGCGGCCGGGTCCAGGCGCTCGCCGGGCTCGACCTGCGTGTCGAACGAGGCGAGGTCTTCGGCTATCTCGGCCCGAACGGGGCCGGGAAATCCACGAGCATCCGGTTGCTACTCGGCCTGATCCACCCGACCGCGGGACGTGCGTCTCTCCTCGGTTTCGACGTGCGTCGTCCGTCGGTCGAGGCACTACGGCTCGCCGGCTACCTGCCGGGCGACCTGCGCCTCGCAGACCGGCTCACCGGCAGGCAGCAGCTCGACTCGCTCGCTCGCCTCCGCGGGGTGGAGACTCCGTTGCGCGACGTTCTGTGCGAGCGATTCGACGTCGTGCTCGACCGGCCGATCCGGGAGCTCTCCAAGGGCAACCGTCAAAAGCTCGGTCTCGTCCAGGCCTTCATGCACCGTCCGCAGCTGCTCATCCTCGACGAGCCCACGGGCGGCCTCGACCCGCTGCTGCAAGAGGAGTTTCGCGGGCTCGTGCGCGAGACCGCTGCGGACGGCCGGACCGTCTTCCTCTCGTCGCACTCGCTCGACGAAGTGCAGCACGCGGCCGACCGCGTCGGGATCATCCGGAGCGGCCGGCTCCTCGATGTCGACAGCGTCGCCGCGTTGCAGGCGCGCGCACTGCGCCACGTCACGATCGTCTTCACCGACGGCGCGGATGCCGGGGCGTTCGCCGGCATCGACGGTGTGCGGATTCACGAACGGACGCCGGCGCTGGTGCGCCTGTCGGCGCCCGAGAGCGCGATGGACGCGGTCGTCAAGGCAGCCGCTCGCTCACACGTCGCCGACCTCGTCTCCTCGCCGGCCGACCTCGAAGAGATCTTCCTGGAGCTCTACCGTGAGCCTGCCGACGGCGGCTGAGTTCACGCGGCGCGGAGTCGCCGACCACCGCAAGCCCCTCGCCGGCTGGTGCCTCGGCGCGGTCGCATATGTCACCTTGATCGCGGCGATCTATCCCTCCCTTGCAGGCTCGGGCTCGCTCGACAAGCTCGTCCAGAGCTACCCCGACGTGCTCAAGACGCTGTTCGGCATCTCGGGGAGTGGGTCGCTCGGGTCCGGCGCGGGCTTCCTCGATGCCGAGCTGTTCAGCTTCATGCTCCCGCTGCTGGTGCTCGTTCTCGCGATCGGGTCCGGAGCGCGCACATTCGCCGGCGAGGAGGACGCCGGCCGGCTCGAGCTCCTCCTCGCGTACCCCGTACGCCGCCGGTCCTCTGTGCTCGCGAAGGGACTTGCAGTCGCGGTCGAGGTCCTCGCCGTCTGCGCATGCACCGGCATCGCGATCGGCGTGTTGAGCCCGATCTTCGACCTGGGGCTCTCGACCGGCCGTGTGGCGCAGGCGATCTCGGGGCTAGCGCTGCTCGGACTCCTCTTCGCGTGGCTCGCCCTCGCGGTCGGCGCGGTCACCGGGAATCGCGGGCTCGCGGTCGCCCTACCGGCAGGTCTCGCGGTCGCGGGGTACCTCGTCTCCGGGTTGCATTCCCTCGCGGGTTGGCTCGACCCCTTCCGCCTGCTTTCTGCCTTCTGGTGGACCGGAACAGCGCCGCTCCAGCACGGCATCCGCGGCTGGGGCGCGCTCGTGGTCGCGCTCGCCGCGGTGATCGCTCTCCTGGCCGGTGCTGCGCTCGTCGGGCGACGCGACCTCGAGGTCCCCTAGCTCGCCGGTCCGACCGGACCTGCGATCACGCACGCGCTTCCAGGAGGCGTCGAGCGCGACCGCCAGGAGCGTCATCCCGACGATCGCTCCAAAGGTCTCGGCTGCGTTGCGGAGTGTGTCGACGGCGAAGAAGCCGAGCACGACCGCGGTCGCCGCCATTTCCGAGCAGCACGATCGCGGCCGAGGCGCCTGTCTCGGCGCGGCGGTAACCGGCAAGCCCGACGAGCAGGAAGACGACGAGCGAGCACGCGCTTCCAACTGACGCGATCGCCGAGAGGTCGACGAAGTTCGCCAGCGCGAGCGCGAGCCCTGCGGTCACGAGCAAGCCACCGTGCTTGCCGAGCCTCGAGCGAGGGCCGAGTAGCGGAGGGAACTGGCCCATCTCGGCGAGCGACCTCGCCAGGCCGCCGGCGCCGAACAGCGTCCCGTTGGTCGCGCCGGCTGTCGCGATCAGCGCGGCGCTCGCCATCAGCGTGAAGCCGATCGCTGTCTCGCCGTACCCGATCGCCTGGTCCACCGTGAGCGTTCCGAAGACGCCGATCGCGATGAGCACGTAGGTGGCAGTCGGTTCGGATCGCGGAGACTCGAGACCGTGAACGTCATCACGCCGAAGCCGAGGAAGGCGAAGAACGTCAGCGCGATGCTCGCGACGATTTTCGAGAACGGCGGGTAGCCGCTGAACGCCAGCAGGTGGAAGTTGACGTCCGAGATCGTGACGGCGATGAACACGGCGAACACGCAGAGCAGGACGACGACCATCACCGACGCCGCGCGGGCGACGAACGTCGCTCCCGTCATGTTGATCGTCGTCATCGCAACGAGCAGCGACGCGAACACGTTGTCCCAGCCTCCCCAGCCGTGATCGCCGATGAACAACGAAACCGCGTAGCTCCCGAAAGAGACGGCGAGCATCGCGGCCACGACGACGAACGCAGCTGCGTATCCCAACCAGGCCGCGATCCCGAGCAGGCGCCCGTTCCCGAAGCCCTGGCGGAGGTACTCGATCAGCCCGCCCTCCGACGGATACCGGAGGCCGAGCTTGACGACGTTGTACGCGAGCAGCATCGTGACCAACCCGGCCAGGAGAAACGAGAGCCAGACCGCAGATCCGGCCACGGAACGCTCATCTCAGCGCATCGTAGACAGGCCCGCCGGTCGACCGACACGACGCGCCGCCTCCGCGTTCAACTCGGCGCCGAGTAGCAGCGCCAGCGCGGTCAGCCACAACCAGACGAGCGTGACGATCACCGCCGACAGCGATCCCCACGTCTTGTTGTAGGTGCCATAGGTGGCTGTGAAGAACGCGAATCCGGCCGACGAGACGATCCAGATCGCGGTCGCGAGCAGCGCGCCCGGGAACAGCACCTGCCAGGAGGGCCGAGTTGCCGGCGCGAGCCACAGCATGATCGTCAGGATCGCGAGCAGCGCACCGACCAGCAGCGGCCATTGCGCGGCCCACCAGATCCAGCTGACCAGTGACTGGGAATCCGTCCTTCGGCCGATCCAGGAGGACAGGATCGGCCCGAACACGAGCAGGCCGCCGACAAGGATGAGGGCGAGCAGGAAGAACCCCACGAGTTCGAGTGCGACCAGCCGTCGGCGGAGAAACGAGCGCGGGTCGCGCCGCGCGTAAGCAAGCTCAATGGCGGTCATGAACGCGCTCATGGCGCCTGTCAGCGACCAGAGCGCAAGCAGCGCGCCGACCACGATCAGGAGCACGCTCGTGTTTGCCCTCTGGTCGATCTGCTTCAGGCTTGTGCCGAACAGGTCGAGCGCTTCTGCGGGGACGGCGCCGTGGAGAGCAGCGATGAGACTGTCGATCGTCGCCGCCGAGCCGGCGAGCGTGAAGATGCCGATGGCAAGGAGCAGCAGCGAGGGGATCGCAAAGAAGCTCGAGTACGAAAGGGCAGAGGCAAGGAGCGGCATGTGGTCGGCGAGCGCGGACTTGACTGCGGCAACGCCGATGTCGATCCAGTGGCGCAGTCGCAGGTCGCGCAGGCGCTCGACCTGCCGCTCAGGTGCCGCAACCGCCGCCTGTCCCACCTAGATGGTCTTGAACTGCTCGAACGGCTGGCGGCAGCTCGCGCAGTAGCGCAGCGAGCGGCACGGCGTCGGTCCGAAGATGTTCTCGAGCCGCGTATCGGTCGAGCCGCAGTACGGGCAGCGGAACGCGTTCGACTGCAGCTGCACGAGCGTGGGCGCCGCTGCCTCGCGTGGGGCGGGCGGCGCGAAGCCGGACGCGCGCAGCTTCTGGCGTCCCTCCGGCGTGATCCGATCCGTGGACCAGGAGTCGTCGGCCAGCACCTCGATCTCGGGCTCCGCACCGAGCTGGCGAATGCGGTCCGTCATCGCGTCGCGCATCACCTCGAGCGCCGGACAGCCGAGGAACGTCGGCGTGAACCCGACGTGGACGGTCCCGTTCTCGACTCCGACGTCGCGGATGACGCCGAGGTCGACCAGTGAGATCACGGGAATCTCCGGATCGGGAATCTCGGCGAGCGCGTCCCAGACCTGCTCGGCCGTTACCACTTCGTCCCCGCCGGCTGCGAGCGGCGCACGATCGTCATCTCCTCCCAGAGCTCGCCGAGCTCAGGAGTGTGGTCGTCCCGTCCCCCGTCGAGCAACGGGCGGAGATCCTCGAGCGCGGTTGTGAAGCGAGGCTCGTCCTTGAGCCGGTCGAACCACATCTTCGCGTGCATGCGGTGGTACGCCTCTTCGCGGTCGATCTTCGCGGCCAGGCCGGCGATCTCGCTGTCCTCCGACTGCTTCAGCCGCTCGAGCCGCTCAGCGTCGGCCTGCTCGTAGAGCCAGTGGCGCGCGATCGTCTTCTCCCAGTCGAGCAGGCGCAGCTCGACGAGGCGGGAGTTGCGGTACTCGTCCGGCATGCGGTCGAACGCGAGCTCGTCCGCCGTCGTGCCGCGGTCGCGCGCGACGAGCTCGTACAACGCGCGCGCGTGGCCGATCTCGTTCTGCGCGATCGACGAGAAGGCGACGTCCTCCTCGAGCAGGGGTGCAATACCGGTCCACTCCGAGTCCCGCCAGCCGAGGATCAGCTCGTCGTCAGCGATCTCGAGCAACGAGCGCGCTTCCGACTCGTTCACGTGCCTCCTTGAGCTTCGCCTTCAACGAGTAGCCGTCGACGCGGTGGTAGTTGCGGTTGAGCTCGTCGACGAACTCCTCGACCTCGACGATCGCCTCGCGCGGCACGACCCACAACGCGGTCGACTCGCCGCGGCGGCCGTACTGCTCGCGTGCGTACACGTCCGCGAACGCGTGGTCCGGCGCCTCGACCGACCCGGCATGCTGGAACGGCTGCCCCTTCCGTTCCTGCCGGAAGACCTCGTAGATCACGCCGCTTGCTGGAGCACGATGCTGCGCACCCACGCGGAGTGCTCGCGCGCGCGCCGGCGCAGGTCGAGCCGGTCCTGCGACTTCGGGCCGTGGCCGGTGACGACGCTGAGAAGCTCGTCCCAATCTGGCTCGGTGTATTCCCACACGCCGTCGTCGTTCTCGTGGAGCTTCGGGTCCGGGACGGTCAGGCCGAGCTCCCAGATCTGCGGCACGTAGCCGTCGAGGAACTGCTGGCGCGCTTCCTCGTTTCCCTGCGACTTGATCCGCCAGACGTACATCGGGTCGTCGTCCTTCGGGATCGGGTTGCCGTGGAACTGCATCAACGGGCCCCACCAGCGGGTCAGCGCTTCCTGCACGAGCTCACGCTGCTCATCGGTGCCGTTCATCAGCGTCAGCACGACGTCACGGCCGTGGAGGATGTGGAACGACTCCTCCCAGCAGATCTTCTTCATGATGCGGGCGTACGGCGCGTACGAGCACTTCAACAGCGCCTTCTGCGAGATGATCGCCGCGGCGTCGACGAGCCAGGCGATCACGCCGACGTCGCCCCACGTCCTCGTCGGGTAGTGGAAGACGTTGTGGAACTTCGCCTTGCCGGAGATCAGGTCGTCGAGGCACTGCTCGCGCGGCTTGCCGAGATCCTCGACGACGCGGTAGATCAGCTGCGAGTGCCCGACCTCGTCCTGCACCTTGGCCGTCAGCGCGAGCTTCCGTTGCAGTGTCGGCGCCCGCAGGATCCACTCGCGCTCGGGCAGCACGCCCATCAACTCCGAGTTGCCGTGCATCTCGATGAACTTGACGAGCTTGGCCCGGTAGTCGTCGGGCATCCAGTCGCCGACCTCGACCTGGCCGCCGGACTGGACGTACTCGAGGAATGCCTGTTCGCGCTCGGTCATCGACCCTAACGATCGTTAGGGTACCAGGGTGGGCACGAGGCGAAACGAGCTCACGCGCCAGGCGGCCCGCCTCTTCGCCGAGAAGGGCTACCACGGGACGTCGATCGGCGATCTCGCCGAGGCGATGGGCGTGCAGAAGGGATCCCTCTACGCCCACATCGACTCGAAAGCTGACCTGCTCTGGGAGGTCGCGCGCGACGGCGCCGCGGCGTTCCACGCAGCACTCGACGGGGTCGACGACACGCTGCCCGCGACCGAGAAGATCCGGCTCGCGCTGCGTGCGCATCTGCGTGTGGTTGCGGTGCAGCTCGACATCGCGACCGTCTTCATCCGCGAGTGGCGCTACCTCGAGGGCGAGCGCCGTGACGAATTCGTCGCCGAGCGGCGCCGCTACGAGGAGCGCTTCCGTGCGCTCTTCCGCGAAGGCCGCGAGCTCGGCGGGCTACGCACCGATCTCGACGACGCGACCGCCACGCTGCTCGCGCTGTCCGCTGCGAACTGGGCGTATACCTGGATCCGCCCGGACACCGACACCGACGCGCTGGCCGATAGGTTCTTCGATGTCTTGCTCGACGGGATGCGCGGCTACGCAACTCCAGGCGCGTGAAGCGCGTCGTTCTGATCGTCAATCCGTTCGCGACCCAGGTCGACGACGCCGCGATCGCGGCCGTCGAGCGCGCATTGATGCGAGCCGCCTACGTGCGCACGGTCAAAACGGAACGCCCGCGGCACGCGGTCGAGCTCGCGCGCGGGGCCGGCGACGCGGACGCCGTCATCGTCTTCTCGGGCGACGGGGGCTTCAACGAGGTCCTCAACGGTGTCGAGCGCAACGACCTCCCGCTCGGGTTCGTTCCCGGCGGCGGGACGAGCGTGCTCCCGCGCACGCTCGGATTGCCGCGGGAGCCCGAGGAGGCCGCCGAGCAGCTCGCCGACGCGCTGATCCACGACCGTGTCCGCCAGATCTCCACAGGCCGCGTCAACGGCCGCCGCTTCTCCTTCAGCGCTGGGATCGGGCTCGACGCGGCGGCGGTGAGGCGGATCGACGAGCGCGGGCGCTCCGCTGACGGGAAGCGCCCCGGCGATCTCGCGTTCGTCGCGACGTTCGGCCGCCTGGTCTTCGAGCGGCGCGCGCGCTTCGACCCGGTGCTCGAGATCGCCGGCTTCGGGCGGGCCGCCTTCGTCCTCGTGGCGAACGTGCATCCGTACTCGTTCCTGAAGGCACTGGCGATCCAGGTCGCCCCGGACGCGATGTTCGAGGAGGGCCTCGACTTCCTCGCGCCGCGGTCGTTGACGCCTCGGACGCTGGCGCCGCTGCTCTACGCGCTCGCGACCGGCAAGCCCGCCCGCAACGCACTCCGCGGCCATGACCTCGACCGCATCGAAGTGCATTGCGACCTGCCGCTGCCGCTGCACGCGGACGGCGAGGATCTCGGCGACGTCACCGAGGCGGTCTTCGAGGCCGAACGCAAGGCGGTCTCGGTCCTGGTCTAACTTCAGTTCGCCGGTCGGGTCCTATGATCCGGTGCGGTTGTTCGCAGCAGTGGCGGCTGCAGCGGTGCTCACCGGAGCGCCCTCATTCTCATACGACCGGAGCCGACCGCTCGCATTGCGGCTGGGGCCGACTCGGACGCGGGACGGTGTCGTCCGCCAACCACTGACGTTCGACGCCGGCCAGGGGCGGGTGGCCGGCTACTGGACGCATCCGGCCGGCGGTGGCCGGTGGCCGGTCGTGCTCTTCTCCCCCGGCTCCGACGGCAACGCCCGGTCACAGCTCCCCGATGCCGACAGGCTCGCACGACGCGGCATCGCGTCGCTGACGGTGGCGCCGCCGACGCCGTTGATCACCTGTCGCGCGGCCGCTGACGTACGCACCTACATCCGTTACGTCGTCGGCCGGCGAAGGGCGCTGGACATCCTCTCGAAGCTGCCGGGCGCCGACATGCATCGCGTCGCAGCGGTCGGCTTCAGCTACGGCGCAGACGTGACGGCGACGCTCGTGGGCGTCGATCATCGCCTCCGTGGCGCCGTCATCCAGTCGGCCCGTGCGCACCTGAGCGCTCCGCTCGGTGTCTACTGTCGCAGCGCGATGTACCGGCGCGCCTTCTCGGTCGTCGATCCGGTCCGTTCCATCGGCCGTGCTTCGGGCCGGCTCCTGTTCCAGAACGGCCGCAGCGATCCGATCTCGCCGGCAGCTGACGTCGGCGCCCTCGTTCGCGCCGCGAGGAGTGCGAAGGAGCAGCGTTGGTACGACGCGTCGCACGAGCTGAACAGTCAGGCGCACGACGACGCGGATGCATGGCTCGTGCAGCTTCTTGCCGGGTAGGCTTCGCCCGCAATGGCGGTGCTTCCGGCCGAGCGCGACCTGCGGCGTGTGATCGGCGATGCCGACGGGACCGGCGACCGCGAGGTCGACGGCCTCGGCGAGCAGGAGCTGCTCGAGCTCTACCGCTCGATGGTGCTGCTGCGGACCTACGACGAGCGCTCGCTCGTCTACCACCGGCAGGGCCGCATCGGCACGTACGCCATCTTCTGGAACCACGAGGCGATGCAAGCCGGTGTCGTGCACGCGCTCGACGACGAGGACTGGATCTTTCCCTCCTACCGCGAGTCGGCAATCGGGCTCTTGCGGGGGATGCCGCCGGCGACGGTGCTGTCGTGGTGGCGCGGCCATCCGGCCGGCTGGTGGAACCCGGAGGACTACAACGTTGCGTCGATCTCCGTCCCGATCGCGACGCACGTCCCCCACGCCGCGGGGTTGGCGTGGGGGAAGAAGCTCAAGGGCGAGCGAGCCTGCGCCGTGGCGTTCTTCGGCGACGGCGCGACGTCGGAGGGCTCGTTCCACGAGGGTGCGAACCTCGCGGCGGTGACGGGCGCGCCGCTGCTCCTGCTCTGTAACAACAACCAGTGGGCGATCTCGACGCCGCTCGAGGCGCAGACGCACGCCGAGACGCTTGCCGACAAGGCGATCGGGTACGGCATGCCGGGCGTGCGCGTCGACGGGACGGACGTGCTCGCCTGCTACGAGGCGGCGCGTGAGGCGGTCGCGCGAGGCCGAGCGGGCGACGGCCCGACGTTCATCGAGGCCCTTTCGTATCGCACGGCGCCGCACGCGACCGCGGACGATCCGCGCGCGTACATCGACCTCGAGCGTGTGGAGGAGGAGAGGAAGCGCGAGTGCGTCGGGCGCTTCGAGGGTTATCTCCGCCGCGCCGGCATCCTCCACGACGACCTCGTAGACTCGATCCGTACCGAGGCCGCGGAGGCCCTGCGCGCGGGTATCGCGGCCGCCGAGGCAGAGCCGCTCGCAGATGTGTCCCTCCTCTTCGAGCATGCGTACGTCGACCCGCCGGCGTCCTTCGGATCGGACCTCGCGGAGCTGCGGAGGACGCTTGGCTGAGCTCTCGATCGTCGAGGCGATCAACGACGCGTTCCACGTCGAGCTCGAGCGTGACCCCTCCGTGATGGTGCTGGGGGAGGACGTCGGCCGCGCAGGCGGTGTCTTTCGCGCGACGGCCGGGCTGCGCGACAAATTCGGGCCTGACCGCTGCTTCGACACGCCTCTGGCGGAGGCCGGGATCCTCGGCAGCGCCGTCGGCCTCTGCATGGCCGGGTGGCGGCCGGTGTGCGAGATGCAGTACGACGCGTTCTCATACCCCTGCCTCGACCAGCTGATCACGCACGTCGGCCGCTACCGCTGGCGCACTGGCGGGAAGATGGCGTTCCCGCTCGTCGTGCGGATGCCGTACGGCGGCGGCGTACGTGCACCGGAGCTGCACGATGACTCGCCCGAGACGTACTACGTGCACACGCCCGGCGTGAAGGTCGCGATTCCCTCGACGCCGAGCGATGCGAAGGGCATCCTCGCCGCCGCGATCCGCGATCCGGACCCCGTTGTCGTGCTCGAGCCGAAGCTGCACTACCGCACGTTGAAAGGTGAGGTTCCCGAGGGCGAGCACGTCGTCCCGCTCGGCAAGGCGCGGCTCGCGCGCGAGGGCGACGACGTCACGCTCGTGGCGTACGGGTCGATGGTGCCGCTGTGCGAGCGGGTCGCCGCCGCGCTCGAGGACGTGTCGGTCGAAGTGCTCGACATCCGCACGCTCAAGCCGCTCGACGAGGACGCGCTGCTCGCGTCCGCGGCGAAGACGGGGCGCGTCGTGATCGTGCAGGAGGCGCCGCGCGTCTGCGGCTTCGCGGCCGAGCTTGCGGCGATTCTCGCCGAGAAGGCCATCCTCGACCTGCGCGGTCCGGTGCTGCGCGTCACCGGGTACGACGTTCCGTATCCCTACTGGCAGATCGAAGATGCCTACATGCCGTCGGTCGAGCGGGTGACCGCCGCTGTGCGCAAGCTACTCGACTTTTGAGTGGACGCCTCAGGCTCTGGCTCGAGCAAACGCGCGAGGGGTACCGGCTTCGGGACGCGGCGACGGAGGAGCTCGTGCGGCGCGACGACAAGCGCATTCACGTGATCAAGGTCGCCGGAGCCTCGTACCGGCTCGACGCCCTCGAGGACGACGCGTTCGCGCCCGGGCGCAGGCTCGAGCTCGTCCCCGAGCCCGACAACGAGCACGACCCGAACGCCGTCGGCATCTGGGATTCGGAGCGCCGGCTGCAGGCGGGCTACGTCCCCGCCGAGACCGCGGCGGGCCTCGACGCGGGGGAGTGGCAGGCCGTGTCGCTGCTCGAGTTCTACGACGATGGCAGGCGGGCCGGGTTGCGCGTGCTGCTCGCGCCGAAGGACGCGTGGATCGGGGTGCCGCGCGCGTGATCCACGAGCTTCCCTACGAACGGAGGACACTGCACGGCCACTTCTCGCGTGCGCTTCCGCCTGTCGTGGCCATCGACCCAGGGGACTCGGTCGCGTTTGCATGCCCGAACGCGGGCTGGCGGGTCGCGCCCGACGAGACGTTCGAGCCGCGCGACGAGGAACTCGACGCGGGTCATGCGCTCGCCGGCCCGATCGAGGTACGCGGCGCACGCGCCGGACAGACGCTCGTCGTGCACATCGACGAGGTGCGGCCCGGCACGTTCGGGGAGACGTACGGGCCTGACGTCCGCGTCGAGTGGATCCTCGACCCCGACGCCGCCACCGGCACCGACGACCGAGGCACGACCGTGCGCCTCGCGCCGTTCCTCGGTGTGATCGGCATGCCGCCGGACGAGCAGGGCATCCACTCCACCGGGCCGCCTCGGCGCTGGGGCGGCAACATCGACTGCAAGGAGCTCGTCGCCGGCACGACGCTCTACCTCCCGATCAGCGTCGACGGCGCGCACGTCTCCGCGGGCGACGGCCACGGAGCGCAGGGCGACGGCGAGCTGTCCGGTACCGCGATCGAGTGCTTCGTCGAGCGTGCCCGGCTGACGCTCGAGCTGTCGGAGCTCGAGCTGCGCTCGCCGATCGCGCGTATCGCCGGCGCCTGGCTGGCGTTCGGCTTCGACGAGGACCTCGACGTTGCGGCGCGCAACGCGATCGAGACGATGCTCGACCTGATGGAGCGCGAGCTCGAGATCGACCGTTCGTACGCGGTCGCGCTCGGCAGCGTCGCGGTCGACCTGCGCGTCACGCAGATCGTCAACGGTCTTCGCGGTGTCCACGCGGTGCTCGCGGACGACGCGATAAGAATCCGCTGATGGCGTACGAGCTGAAGCTGCCCGACCTCGGAGAAGGTCTGACCGAAGGCGAGATCGCGCGCTGGCTCGTCACCGAGGGCCAGGACGTCGCCGAGGACGACCCGCTCGTCGAGATCCAGACGGACAAGACGACGGTCGAGATTCCCTCGCCGGCGGCCGGCAAGGTGACCCAGATCCTCGTCGAGGAAGGAAAGGTCGTCCCGGTCGGCACCGTGCTCGTGGTGATCGGCGGCGACGGCGCTCAGGCCGCGCCGAAGCCGCAAGAAAGAGCGCCCGAGAGAGCGAAGGCCACGCCGCTCGTGCGCAAGATCGCGCAGGAGCTGGGCGTCGATCTCGACTCGCTTGGGGGCACCGGCCCGCAAGGCCGCATCACGGAGCAGGACGTCCGCGGGGCTGCGGCTCCCCGGGAAGGACGACGCGAGCCGCTTCGTGGCGTCCGTCGGTTGATCGCCGAGCACATGTCGCGCGCGCACCGTGAGGTTCCGGCCGTGACGTGGGTGGAGGAGTGCGACTTCACCGCGCTCGACCTCGAGCGCCTCATCCCGACCGCGCTCAAGGCGTGCGCGGAGTCGCTGCGCGAGTTTCCGGAGCTGAACGCGCGGCTCGAGGGAGACGAGATCGTCTATCTCGACCGCTACGACCTCGGCGTGGCGGTTCAGGCCGAGCACGGTCTCGTGGTGCCGGTCGTCCGCAACTGCGACAAACGGTCGGTCGACGAGCTGCAGGCCGACGTCGAGCGCCTTGCCGACGGTGCGCGTGCCGGGACGCTCGCGGCCGACGAGCTGCGCGGCTCGACCTTCACGGTGACGAGCGCCGGAAAGCTCGCCGGCCTGTTCCAGACGCCGATCGTCAATCACCCCGAGGTTGCCATCCTCAGCATCGGACGGATCGCGGAGCGCCCCGTCGTGCGTGACGGACAGGTGGTCGCTGCTCGAGTGGGCTACGTGTCGGTCACCTTCGACCACCGGGTGGTCGATGGTGCTCGAGCCGCCGA
>Ga0066903_100000374_pt1 | contig 27205 bp, 22 predicted proteins | sample PanSoiMetaGPlot1_FD_67491 | JGI IMG/M metagenome (GOLD analysis project Ga0066903, IMG submission 67491) | Tropical forest soil microbial communities from Panama analyzed to predict greenhouse gas emissions - Panama Soil - Plot 1 (version 2) | ecosystem: Environmental > Terrestrial > Soil >... | reverse complement strand
GACCGCAAGGTCGCGGACAAGCGCACCTTCCCGGCGATGGACATCACGCGCTCCGGCACGCGCAAGGAGGAGCTCCTGGTGGCGCCGGATCAGCTCAAGAAGATGTACGTGCTGCGCCGCATCCTCAACCCGATGGGAACGATGGATGCCATCGACTTCCTGCTCGATAAGCTGCGCAACACCAAGAGCAACGGCGAGTTCTTCGAGTCGATGAATACCTGACCGGGCGTTCGCCGGACCCTGCATGATGGTGTTGGGGCGTAACGATCTCATCGCCGCGATACAGCAGGGGATGGCCGCCCAGCAGGCTGGACAGCTTGGAATTGCCGAGTCGCATTACAAACGCGTCCTGGCGGCCGAGCCCGATCAGTTCGAGGCGTTGCATTTCCTAGGCTTGCTCGAAGCACAGCGCGGCAACCTCGCCGAGGCGGACCGCCTGGTCGCCCACTCGCTCTCGGTCAATGCCCAGCGCGCGGAAGCACATTCGAACCACGCGCGCATCCTGCGCCAGCTCGATCGTCCGGAGGACGCGATCGCGCGCTGTGATCGGGCGCTGGCGCTCAACCCCTATCTGATCGAGGCGCTCATCCTGCGCGGCAACGCGCTGCGCGATCTCGGACGCTTCGCCGAGGCGCTGGCGAGTTTCGAGCGGGCGCTCGGCATCAATCCGAACGAGCCGTTGGCGCTCTACAACCGGGGCCTTGTTCTGCTGACGCTCGGGCGCGACGAAGAGGCGCTCGTCGCGCAGGACAAGGCGCTGGCGCTGCGGCCCAACAATCCCGACTTTCTGGTCGCGCGCGGCGCCGCGCTCGCCGCGCTGAAGCGGCAGGAGGACGCCGTACGCAGCTACGATGAGGCCTTGGCGTTGCGCCCGGCCGATGTCGACGCGCTGATCGGCCGCGGCGATACGCTCCACCTGATGGGTCGCTGGCAGGCGGCGCTCATGAGCTACCAGCAGGTGCTCGCCGCACAGCCGGACAATGCCAAGGCCAAGCTCGCGCTTTGCGTAGGGCAGCTGCCGGTGCTTTACGCGAACGAGCCGGAGGTCGAGGCGCAGCGGGCCGCCTACGAGCGGCAACTGCGAACGCTGTGTGATGAGGCCGAACACTGCGGCGGTCGCGAAGCGCTCGGGCAAGTGGTCGGCATGTATCTGCCGTTCTTTCTCGCCTACCAGGGCAAGAACGACCGCGCGCTTCAGTCGCGCTATGGCGCCCTCGTCTGCCGCGCCATGGCGGCGCGCTGCCCACCGGCGCCGCTCGCTCCGCCGCCGGCGCCGTCCGAGCCGATCCGGGTCGGGATCGTCACCGGCTATTTCTGGCGTCATTCGGTCTGGAAGATCCCGGTCAAGGGTTGGGTCACGCAGCTCGACCGGCGCCGATTCCAGCTGTTCGGTTATCACACCGGCTCGATCGCTGACGCGGAGACCGAGGTTGCCGCCAATCTCTGCGAGCGCTTCGTACGCGGGCCGCTGCCGATCGAGCGCTGGCGCGAACTGATCGTGGCCGATGCTCCGAACGTTCTGCTCTATCCCGACATCAACATGGATCCGGCCTCAGCGGCGCTGGCGGCGCTGCGGCTTGCGCCGGTGCAATGCATGTCGCTCGGCCACCCCGACACCAGCGGCTATCCGACGATCGACCATTTCCTGTCGAGCGATCTGATGGAGCCGGCCGACGGCGCCGACCACTACACCGAAACGCTCATCCGCCTGCCCAACCTCGCAGTCTATTACGATCCGCTCGAGACACCGCCGGTCGCGGTCAGCCGGGCCGAGCTCGGTCTGCGCGAGGGCGCAACCGTGTTCTGGTGCGGCCAGTCGCTGTTCAAATACCTGCCGCGCTACGACGACGTGTTCCCGCGCATTGCGCTAACGACACCCGGCTGTCAGTTTGCCTTCATCGAACATCCGAAGGGGAAGGCGGCAACCGAGTTGTTCCGCGAGCGGCTCAACCATGCCTTCGCCGCGCACGGGATGGCAGCGGCAGACCACTGCGTGATCCTGCCACGCCGCCCGCAGCACGAATTTGTCGCCGCCATCGGGGTATGTGACATCGTGCTCGACAGCATCGGCTGGTCTGGCTTCAATTCGACGATTGAGGGCTTGGCTCATGATCTGCCGATTGTGACGATGACCGGACCGCTGATGCGCGGTCGCCATACCACTGCGGTCCTTACGATGATGGGCGTGACCGAGACAGTGACCGGCACCGTCGACGAATATGTGGCGATCGCGCAGCGGCTGGCGGTCGATACGGCGTGGCGCAGCGCTGTCAAGGAGCGGATGAAAGCGAACAAGCACCGCATCTACCGCGACCGCGCTTGCATCGCGGCGTTGGAGGAGTTTCTGGTCGGCGCGACACGAGACGTCCGTGGCCAGCGGGGCTGAGAGGCTGCAAGAGGCGATCGCCCTGCATCAACAGGGCAGGCTCGCCGAGGCCGAACATCGCTACCGGCAGATCCTGGCCGGCGAACCCGATCATTTTGATGCGCTGCATCTGCTCGGCGTCATCCGCCACCAGCAGGGACGCACTGACGAGGCCCTCGAGCTCATTGGCACGGCGCTTGCCCGCAATCCGGGCTCGGCGCGCGCGCTGTCGAATCATGGGCTCATCCTCTATGCGTTGCGCCGCTACGAGGAGGCGCTTGCGAGCTTCGACCGGGCTCTGGCAAGCGAGCCGGATTTCGTCGATGCGCTGAACAACCGCGGCAACGCACTGCAGCGGCTGGGGCGCAACGAGGAAGCGCTCGCGAGTTTCGATCGGGTACTCGCCCTCGTTCCAAACCATGTCGACGCCCTCAACAACCGGGGCAACGCGCTGCAGGGGCTGATGCGCTACGAGGAGGCGCTCACGAGCTACGCCCGCGCGCTGGCGCTGCGGCCCAATCATCCCGATGCGCTCTACAATCGGGGCAGCGCGCTCAAGGCGCTGGGGCGCTGCGAGGACGCGGTCGCGTCCTACGACCGGGCGCTGGCGCTGCGCCCCGATCACGCCGAGACCTGGTTCGGCCGCGGCGACGCGCTGCATGAGCTCAAGCGCCACGACGAGGCGATTGCGAGCTACGAGAAGGCGACCGCGCTGTCGCCCGACCATCCCTATGCCTATAGCGGGCTCGCCGAATCGGCGCTCGCGATCTGCGACTGGGCGCGCACGACTGAGTTGGCGAAACGACTGGAGGCGCTGGTCGCCGACCGCAAGGGGATCGTCAATCCGTTTACCCTGATCCGGCTGAGCGACAAGCCCGCACTACACCTCGAATGCGCGCGCGCCTTCATCGCCGACAAGATCGGTGCTCCGCGCGCGCCGTTGTGGGACGGAGCCCGATGGACGCACGAGCGCATCCGCGTGGCCTATCTCAGCGCCGACTTCCACCGGCACGCGACCGTTTACCTGATCGCCGAGCTGATCGAGCGGCATGACCGAGCCCGCTTCGAGGTGTTTGGGGTGTCGTTCGGCCGCGACGACGGCAGCGACATCCGGCGGCGCCTGGTGACCGCATTCGACCAGTTCCACGATGTGCAAGCCAGGAGCGACCGCGAGGCCGCGCGCATGCTGCGCGACCACGAGATCGATATTGCGGTTGACCTGAAGGGCTACACGCAGGATTCGCGGCCCGAAATTCTCGCGTGGCGGCCGGCGCCAATCCAGGCGAGCTACCTCGGCTATCCCGGCACCATGGGTGCGAGCTTCATCGACTACGTCATCGCCGATGCGGTGGTGACGCCCGCCGACTACGCCGCGTTCTACAGCGAAAAGATCGTGGCGCTGCCCGACTGCTACCAGTGCAACGATACGAAGCGCGCAATTGCGGCCGCGACGCCTACGCGGGGCGAGGCCGGTTTGCCCGAGCAAGGCTTCGTGTTCTGCTGCTTCAACAACAACGCCAAGATCACGGCGCCGGTGTTCGACGTCTGGATGCGGCTCCTCGATGCCGTGCCGGGCAGCGTGCTGTGGTTGCTACGGGAGCATCCCGGCGCGGAGGCGAACCTGCGGCGGGAGGCGCAAGCGCGCGGCGTCGATCCGGGGCGGCTGGTCTTCGCCGGCCGCGCGCCGGTCGCCGAACATCTGGCGCGCCACCGCCTCGCCGACCTTTTTCTCGATACCTTGCCATACAACGCGCATACCACCGCGAGCGACGCCCTATGGGCAGGCCTGCTGGTGCTGACCTGCCAGGGCACCGCGTTTGCGGCGCGGGTGGCCGCGAGCCTGTTGCAGGCAGTCGGACTGCCCGAACTGGTGACGCACGATCTTGCCGACTACGAGGCGCTGGCGCTACGGCTTGCGAGCGAACCATCGAGGCTCGCCGAGTTGCGCGGGCGCCTGGCGCGCAACCGGCTCACCCATCCGCTGTTCGATGCGACACGCTTCGCTCGCCACATCGAGGCCGCCTACACGACCATGTGGCAGACCTGGCAGCGCGGCGAGCCGCCGCGCGCGCTCACGGTCACTGGTTAGAACCGTCGATTGCGTATTAGGTCGGCACTTGCCACTTCAGTCCAGGGAATCGAGCATAATCGCGGTCCAGGGTGATCCATTCGCAGCCCCACTCGATGGCGAGCGCCGCCAGCCACGCGTCCGTGACGCGCGAGCTGCGAGTATCAGTTTCGGTACAAAGTCGGCTGAAGAGATCCCAATGGCGCTCGCCAGGCGCCACGACCTGGCAGTGGGGCTGGCCCAAGAGGTCTTCGCAAAAGCCGAATGCTTCCTCGATCGTGCTGGGAGTCTTATAGGCGCGAGGATTGGTGGTGATACGGACGAGGGCGGCCAATACCATCGGCGATACCCCAAAACGAGCGTCGCTTTGGATGACGCGGTCGAGCCAGGGTCGGCACACTGCGTGCTGTGGCATGTCGCGCCGAAACGCATAAATCAGGACGTTGACGTCCGGCAGGATCATTTGAATCGTTTCATCCGCTCGACGTACTCAAGATCATCCATCTCCTGCAGCGCTGACAGATCGGGGAGATCAATCCCTGGCATCGGACCGCCGGTAGCCTTGCTGATGCGGGGTCGGATGCGCTTTGCCTTTGCGGCATGCCGTTCGTCAGCGACGATCATTCGCAGGCCATCCTCGATTAGCGAGGTGAGGGTGCGGCCTTCGGCTGCGGCCTTGCGCTTGGCACGGCTCAGCAACTCCTCTGGCAGGCGGATCGTGGTGCGTTCGGTCATATGTCAAGACATATTGTCTTGCTGCATATATGTCAACCGTAGGGTTGTCGGCTCGCTCCGCCGGGATGACGGAGAGAATTTGCTACCCCGGTATCATTTCGGCGAGGAGTCGGCCGTAGCCCTTGACCGGCTCGCGCACCGACAGCCGCAACTGCATCTCCCAGCAGCGGGCGGGCACCGGATGCACGACCGGCACGCCGAGATCCCGCTCGAGCAGGTCGATGACCGGCAGCACCCGCCAGCCGGTGCCGAGCAGATAGATCGCATCGGCCTTGCGGTGCTTGAGGAAGGCCTGCTTGACGTGGGCGTAGACCTGCTCGGCGGACAGCTGCCCGACCTTGTCGAAGTCGACCTTGATGCCTTCCATTCCGAGCACGTTGAAGCCCGCCTCGACGAAGTATTTCGCGAACAGGTCGTTGATGCCGCCGACAAAGTAGGTTGCGCCGACGATCGTCTTGGCCTTGAGCGCGCGCAGCGCCCGTACGTGGTTCGAGCCGGAGGTGAAGAACGGCACTTTGTATTGCGCCTCCCATTTCTTGATGTGCTCGGCCTCGCCCCTGAAGCCGAGCAGCATGAACGGCGGCGCCCCTTCCGGGTGGATGAGGTCGCAGCCGGCCTCGGCGAGCAGCTTCACCAGCGGTTCGTAGGGCGCGGTCGCGCGTTTGAACTCTTCGGTGGTGCCTTCGCTGATGTTGAGGAAGAGTGGGATCACGCCAATGCCCTCGGGCAGCATGCGGATCAGCTCCTCGAGCCCGCCGGGCCGAAGCGTCGGTTTGATGCAGCCGACCAAGCCGCGCCAACTCGTGAATGCCATGCACGTCTCCTGTTGTTGTCGAAGCTATTGCGCCGTGCGATCGACGATCTTGCGCACCCGTTCGATCACGGCCGGCGGCGTCTTGTTCAGCGTCTCGACCAGCGATTGGATCTCCGCTCCACTGGTGAAGTCGAAATCGATCTGTCGCTTCTCGGCGTCGGCGCGGAATTCCGGATCGTCCATGGTGCGCGCGAATGCCGAGCGCAGCACCTCGACCATCGGATCCGGCGCGCCGGGCGGCGCGAAGTAGGGCCGGCCGAATTCCTGGCCGCCGAACACCAGGTCCATGGCGGCGCGGTCGTCAGCCGTGCGCGCATAGTCGTAGATCCACGACACCTCGGGCAGCTCGCGGTGCCGCTTGCGCCCAATCTGCACGAACACTCGCAGCTTCCCTTCGCGCAGCCAGGCAGCATTGGTCGCCTTGAGGCTCGCCCAGGTGATCCCGAAATTGCCGGCGACTTCGCCGCGCTCCATGGCCAGCATGCCGTTGCGCGTACCCTGGTAGCCCGGGATCATCTTGATGCGGGCGCCGGTGACGGCGCTCACGAACACCGGGTAGAGATTGGTCGAGCCGCCGCTGCCGGCGACGACGAGCTCGTGCTGGAAGACGTCGTCGAAGGTCTTGACCGGCGAGCTGTGCCACGCGACTGCGACATGGGTCTCGCGTAACGCGCTGCCGAGCCAGCGGAACGCGCGCGGATCGAACTTGACGCGTTCGGGATAAAGGAGCGGCTCAGTGGCGACGAGGGGGTTGACGGCGCCGATCACGGTGCCGTCGTGCGGCGCCACGTTGGCAAGATAGTTGGCGGCGACGAGCGAGCCTGCGCCCGGCATGTTCTGCACCACGATCGTCGGCTCTCCCGGGATATGGCGGCGCAGATGCGTGGCGATGAGCCGTGCGTAGGTGTCGTAGCCGCCTCCCGCCGCCGAACCGACCACGAGCCGGATCTGCTTATCGCGGTAGAACTCCTGCGCGGCGGCGGGGTGAGCGAACGCCGCGATTGCTAGCAAAAGGAAAAGCCCTAAACCCGTCACCCTGAGGTGCGAGCACACAGCCACTTGGCTGAGTGCGAGCCTCGAAGGGCGACGGCCCGGCTCGCGCTGCAAGTTAGGGGCCGCATCCTTCGAGGCTCGGGCGCAGGCAAGCGCCTGCGCCACTCGCACCTCAGCATGACGGGGAGAGATTTCCGGCTGCCGCCCGATCGAGAGAGCCGAGCTCATTGCGGCACCAGCACGCGCCCGCCGTTCATGGCGACGCCCTGCCCGGTCATATAGGCGGCGTCGGCGCTGGTGAGATAGGCGGCAAGCCCCGCCATGTCGTCCGGATAGCCGAGCCGTCCGAGCGGGATAGTGGCGCGGCCGCGCTCGATCAACTCTTCCGGCGTGGTGTTCTCGAGCGGCTGCGCGGTCAGCGACACGCCTGGGATGATGGCGTTGACGCGGATGTTGTGCTTGGCCCATTCGAGCGCGAGGGACTTGGTCAGCGAGAGGATTGCGGCCTTGCTGGCCGCATAATTGGCGCCGTTGGCAGCGCCTTCGAGCGCGCGTCCGGACGCGATATTGATCACCACCCCGCGCCGGCGTGCGATCATGCCCGGCCCGAAGGCGCGCACGATCAGCCAGGGCGCCGTGATGTTGACCTTGAGCGTGCGCTCCCACACCTCGGGCTTCATGTCGAGGACACTTGCGCGCGGAAAGATGCTGGCATTGTTGATCACGCAGTAGGGGGTGCCGTAGGCATCGAGCGTGGCTTTGGCGGCAGCCTCGATCTCGTTCGCCTGCGCGAGGTCGACCTTGAAGAAGCGCGCCTCCCCGCCCTCGGCCTTGGCTTCGCGCACCGCCTCCTCGCCGAGCGCCGTGTCAATATCCCAGACCGCGACCTTGGCGCCGTCGCGCGCGAAGCGCCGGCAGAACGCGCGGCCGAAGCCGCCGCCGCCGCCGGTCACCACGACCGCATCGCCGGGCTTGATCCCATCGCGCGCAATGCCGTCACCCGCCATGCCGTTTCCCTCGTTCATGCCGGGCAAACTATACACGGCGCAGGGCGGGTCGAGCGAAGCGAAACCCGCGCTCCGCTGGCAGGGCAATGGTTTCGCTTACGCTCAAGACACCGACCGGCGCGCCTGCTCACTTGTAGAGCTTGATCGTCTTCACCCGTGACGAGAGTGCGAGCCCGTCCAGGCACGCGGTCGGCTCGAGCGGAGCACAGGCGGTGACATCGTTGACCAGAATCGCGCCGATCTGTCCGCAGTCGCCGTCGGTCGCGAACGTGCGCACGTTGGTGCGCTTGGCGCGCACCGGTCCCATTTCAGTCACCATGCGGCGTTGGATCACGCTCTCGAGATTGAACAATGCGAGGTCGAGCTTGAGGCTGTCGATGCCGCGGTCGGTCTTGTTCTCGATCAGGAAGGTCAGGCTGCAGCGATTGTTGGCGTTCTCGACGGTGTTGAGCTCGAGCCGCGCCATGTCTTCGGCCCGGGTCGGCACCGGAGCAAGAACCAAGCACGCCACCAGCGCACCCCACCATCGTCGCATTGGAACCCTCCCCGGTCCGCCGTCGTCAGCGGACAGCCCCGACAGTGTTAGCGGCGCCTGCCTCGATGCACAATTGGGAACCCGCAGTCCACTTTGTTCGGGAAATGTGCGGCAATTGAATCCTTAGTCGCGACCGCAACGCTAGCTTGAATGTTCCTGCATCGCCTTTACCGTCTCTCCGATCCGCGCCGGTTCCGTCACCGGCAGCGAGCAGCGCTCGCCGATGCAGATGAAGGCCGCCGCCCCCGTGACGGCCTTGATCTTCTCCTGCGCCGGATGATTGGCCGGCAGCGCGGCGGGTGAGGGCGCGCGCAGCACGATCCGGTCGTCCGCCGGCAGCCGCAGTGCCGCGTCGGTGAGCGCCTGCGCGTCGGGGCCCTCGCCCGCGACCACGATCTCGGCGGCGCGCAGCCGCAGGTCGAGCGCGTTGAACAGCGCGAGATGCATGAACAGATTGTCGGCGGCGAGCGGCAGTACGCCGTCGAACAGCTTGTCGGCCTGCGCCCGCCACGCGTCCTGCCCGGAGACGAGCGCCAGCCGGATGAGATCGTGCGCCGCGACCGAGTTCGGATTGGGCGTCGCCTCGTCGGCGGTCGAGTTCGGCCGCACCACCAGGCCCTCGGCGTCGTTGGCGGTGAGATAATAGCCGCCGGTATTGTGATTGACGTAATGGCGGTCGAGGGTGGCCTGCCAGGCGAGTGCGCGTTCGAGATAGCCCGCCTCCCCGGTCGCCTCGTGCAGCGCCAGCGCGGCACGGATCATGTTGGCGTGGTCGGACGCCAGCCCCGGGTAGAGGAGCTTGCCCGCACGCCAGGAATGACCGAGCCGGTCGCCATGGTGCATCTTCGAGACGATGCACAGGAATGCGCGCGCGGCCATCTCGATCCAATGATGCTCACCGAACGCGACGCTGGCGTTGGCGAGGCCCGCGATCATCAGCCCGTTCCAATCAGCGAGCACCTTGTCGTCGAGGCCCGGATGCACGCGGCGCTCGCGTACCGCGAACAGCTTCTGGCGCAGCGTGGCGAGCCGTGCCTCCTCCTCGTCCGTCGCCGGCACGCGCTTCAGCCGATTGAGGATGGTGTGGCCCTCGAAATTTCCCTCGGGTGTCACGTCGTAATGGCGGGCGAAGAATTCGGCGTCATCCTTGCCGAGAATTTCGGTGATCTCCGCGAGCGACCAGACATAGTACTTGCCCTCCTCGCCTTCCGAGTCGGCATCGAGCGAGGCGCAGAAGGCGCCCTCCTCCGTGGTCATCTCGCGTGCGAGCCACGCCACCGTTTCGCGTGCGCGCGCGCGATAAAGCTCCTTGCCCGACCGCTGCCAGGCCAGCGCCAGAAGCTCCAGGAGCTGCGCATTGTCGTAGAGCATCTTCTCGAAATGCGGCACCAGCCAGCGCTCGTCGACCGAATAGCGCGAAAAGCCGCCGCCGAGATGATCGTAGATGCCGCCTTGGCAAATGCGCTCGAGTGTGAGCTCGACCGCGTTGAAATAGCGCGCCTCGCCGGTCCGCTGCCCGGCCCGCCACAGGAACTCGAGCAGCATCGGCTGCGGGAATTTCGGTGCGCCGCGCGTACCGCCATTGACCGGATCGATGATCCCGCCGAGCTGTTGCGCGGCGCGATCGAGCTCGGCGCGGCCGACCACGACGCGGCCTTGCGGGCGCGCGCCGGCGGCGAGCCGCTCCATCAGCGCGGTTCGGTTCTGGTCGATGCTTTTGGGGTCGTCGCGGAAGATGCGCGCGACGTTCTGCAGCACGTCGACAAACGCGGGCTTGCCGTAGCGGCTGGTCTTGGGGAAGTAGGTGCCGCCCCAGAACGGCTCGCCCGCCGGCGTGAGGAACATGGTCAGCGGCCAGCCGCCGTGCTCGCCCATGAGGTGCAGCGCCGACATGTAGATCTGATCGATGTCGGGACGCTCCTCGCGGTCGACCTTGATGTTCACGAACAGGTCGTTCATCACCTTGGCGGTGGCGTCGTCCTCGAAGCTCTCGTGCGCCATCACGTGGCACCAGTGGCACGCCGCATAGCCGACCGAGAGCAGGATCGGCTTGTTGGCGCGCTGCGCCTCCTTGAGCGCGTCGGTTCCCCACGGCCACCAGTCGACCGGATTGTGTTTATGCTGCAGCAGGTAGGGCGAGGTTTCCCGCGCCAGGCGATTCTCGTGCGTGGCGTTCGACGCTGACATCGGGTGTCCGATCGTTCTTGAGGTTGCGCGCGAAGGATAACGCGCGGCCAGCGACAAATCTTTGCAGGGGAGGGCTGCGCCGCTGACCCAATCAGCCACAGGCTTACAGACTTGTTCTCATTTTTGCGCGACCATCCTGGCCTTTCACTCCGCCGCATGTAGAAATGATTTTTGATTCATTTCTACGGATACGAACGTGACGAGCGACCGCGACACTATCTTCGCCTTGTCTTCCGGCCCGCCCCCGGCCGCGATCGCGGTGATTCGAATCTCGGGTCCGCGCGCGCGTGTTGCACTCGAGAAGATGCTTGGACGGATGCCGGAGGCGCGCCGCGCCAGCTTCGGGAAGGTCGTTCATCCGTTCACTCAGGACGTGATCGACGAGGGCTTGGCGCTTTGGTTTCCGGGGCCTCATAGTGAGACGGGCGAAGACACGGTCGAGCTGCAGGTGCATGGGGGCAGGGCGGTGATCGCCGCGATGCTCGACGCACTTGCCGGCCTCGATGGCTTCCGCCTTGCGGAGCCTGGCGAGTTCACGCGGCGCGCGTTCGAACACGGGCGGATGGACCTTACCGCCGTCGAAGGGTTGGCCGACTTGGTCGCGGCCGACACCGAAGCGCAGCGCCGCCAGGCGCTCCGGCAGCTCCGCGGCAGCATCGCCGAGCAGGCCGAGGCCTGGCGCCTGCGTCTCATTGAGGCGAGGGCGCTGCTTGAGGCAGGCATCGATTTTTCCGACGAGGATGACGTGCCGAAGAACTTGGCGCGCGAAGCGCTCGCGATCATTCGGCGAGTGGCCGATGAGATCGCCCAGGCGGACCGCGGCCACGGCGAGCGGCTTCGCGACGGATTGCAGGTCGCGATCGCGGGCGCTCCCAATGTTGGCAAGTCGACGCTGCTCAATCGATTCGCCCGGCGCGACGCCGCGATCGTGTCGCCCTACGCGGGCACGACTCGCGACGTCATCGAGGTTCATCTCGACCTTGCTAGCTATCCGGTGACGCTGCGCGACACCGCCGGCATTCGGCCAACGGACGACCCGGTGGAGCAGGAAGGGGTGAGGCGGGCGTGGCAGTCAGTCACGCTGGCCAACCTGGTGCTGTGGGTCCTTGATGCGCGCGAGGCGCCGGCAGGTGCGATCGCGGCCGTCGCTGAGGACACACGGCTGGCGCAGAGCGAGGTCTGGCTTTTGGCGAACAAGATCGACCTGGTGGAGCCGGGGAGGCGAGTCGCGCTTGACGCGTTGCTCCAGGCACCGCGGCGCTTTGCGATTTCAGCGGGCACCGGCGAGGGAATGGACGCCTTGGTCGAAGCCATGGGCGCATTCGCGGGACGGTTCTTTGCGGCCGAGACTGTTCTGGTCACCCGCGAACGTCACCGGCACATGCTGGCGGCGGCGGCGGCCGCGCTGGCCCTCGATCAGGCGCATGGCAGCGAAGGCCGCGAGGAGCTGATCGCCGAGCACGTCCGCATCGCGACGCGGGCGCTCGAGCGGCTCACCGGGCGCGTCGACGTCGAGGACGTGCTCGACGTGATCTTCCGCGAATTCTGCGTCGGCAAATGACGGCTGCGACCGATAGGCCGGTGACCCTGCCATTAAACGGTTCGCTTACCATGTTCGTTAACCAAGAGCGGCCAGCCTCGCTGTTTCACGTGAAACGTCGAGGTTCGCGGGTGGTTTTGACCCTGTGCTACGGCTCGGATACAAGCAGCGCCTCCGGAGAATCTTGGTGAGATGAGCGCGCGGTTCGATGTGATCGTCGTGGGCGGCGGGCATGCCGGCTGCGAGGCCGCAGCGGCAGCCGCCCGCATGGGTGCGGCGACTGCGCTCGTCACCCACAAGGTCTCGACCATCGGCGCCATGTCGTGCAATCCGGCGATCGGCGGTCTCGGCAAGGGGCACCTGGTTCGTGAGATCGACGCCCTCGACGGGCTCATTGGTCGCGTCGCCGATTGCGGTGGCATCCAGTTTCGCGTGCTCAACCGGCGCAAGGGTCCGGCGGTGCGCGGCCCGCGCGCCCAGGCCGACCGCAAGCTCTATGCGGCGGCGATGCAGGCCGCGATCCGGGCCACCGACCAACTCACCGTCATCGAGGCCGAGGCCGAGGATCTCATTCTGTGTGAGGGCCGCATCGCGGGGCTGCGCCTCGCGGACGGGCGCGAGCTTCGCGCTGCGGCGGTCGTGCTCACCACCGGGACCTTCCTGCGCGGACTCATTCACATCGGCGAGCGGCAGACGCCGGCAGGACGGGTTGGGGAGGCGCCCGCAGTTGGTCTATCGCTGACGCTCGAGCGGCTCGGCTTTGCGCTCGGGCGGCTCAAGACCGGGACCCCGCCGCGGCTCGATGGACGCACCATCGACTGGGCGGCGTTGGAGATGCAGCCGGGCGACGAGCCGCCGGAGCCGTTCTCGACGCTCACCGATCGCATCGAGAACCCGCAGGTGGAGTGCGGCATCACCCGGACCACCGACGCCACTCACCGGATCATCCGCGACAACGTCCACCGCTCGCCGATGTATTCAGGGCAGATCGCGAGCCGCGGGCCGCGCTATTGTCCCTCGATCGAGGACAAGATCGTCCGCTTCGGCGAACGCGACGGACACCAGATCTTTCTCGAACCGGAAGGCCTCGACGATCCGACCGTTTACCCAAACGGCATCTCGACCTCGCTGCCTGAAGAAGTGCAGCGCGCGCTCGTCGTGACCATTCCGGGGCTCGAACGGGTGCGGGTCCTGCGGCCGGGCTACGCCATCGAGTACGACCACGTGGATCCGCGCGAACTGAAGCCGACGCTCGAAACCAAGCGCGCCGCAGGCCTGTTCCTGGCCGGGCAGATCAACGGCACGACCGGCTACGAGGAGGCGGCCGCCCAGGGTCTCGTCGCCGGGCTCAACGCCGCGTCGCGAGCGGGCGGGGGCGGGGAGATCGTGTTCGACCGCGCCGAGGCCTACCTCGGAGTGATGATCGACGACCTGGTGACCAAAGGCGTCACCGAGCCCTATCGGATGTTCACCTCGCGCGCCGAGTATCGGCTCACCCTGCGCGCCGACAATGCCGACCAGCGCCTGACTGCGAAGGGGATCGCGATCGGCTGCGTCGGCGCCGAGCGCCGGGCGCGGCACGCCGAGAAGATCGCGGCGCTCGCCGCTGCCACCGCATTTGCCCGTTCGGTCTCGCTGACGCCGAACGAGGCGCAACGGCATGGCCTCGCACTCAACCGCGACGGCCAGCGCCGGAGTGCCTTTGAGCTCCTCTCCTTCCCGACCATTGGGATCGACGACCTGCGTGCTATCTGGCCGCGCTTCGGCGACTTCACACCGAAGATCCTCGAGCAGCTCGAGATCGATGCCAAGTACGACGTCTATCTCGAACGGCAGGCCGCCGACATCGCCGCGTTCCGGCGCGACGAGAGTCTCGAACTGCCGGACGCGATCGACTACGGGCGCATCAAGGGTCTGTCGAACGAGGCGCGCCAGAAGCTCTGCGCGATCCGACCTCGTACGATTGGCCAGGCTGGCCGCATCGACGGCATCACGCCGGCCGCACTCACACTCCTGGTCGCCCATGTCCGCCGTAAAGGCCGCCTCCATTCCGCTGGCGTCTGATCGCGCGAAGGCGCTAGCGCTGACCCCTGTTTCACGTGAAACAGCCGAGCGGCTCGATCGCTTTGTCGATCTTCTGTTGGCCTGGCAGAAGACCACGAACCTGATTTCGCCGGCCACGGTGCCGCGGCTCTGGACCCGCCACGTTGCCGATTCGCTTCAGCTCCTCGCGCTTGCGCCGAGCGCGAAAGTCTGGGTCGACTTCGGCTCCGGCGGTGGATTTCCCGGACTGCCGATCGCCTGCGCGCTTGCCGAGACGCCTGGCGTTGCGGTCCACCTGGTCGAAAGCAACGGCAAGAAAGCGTCCTTCCTGCGCGAGGCGGCCCGCGTAACCCAAGCCCTGGCGATCGTCCACGCTGTGCGTGGTGAGAAATTCGTGGATAGCTATGCGGGCCCCGTGGACGTTATTGCGGCGAGGGCGGTGGCCCCCCTTAACCTCTTGTTAAGTATGACGTTTCCACTGCTGAAGGAAGGTGTCCTGGGGATATTCCCGAAAGGGCAAGATGTTGGGACTGAATTGACCGAAGCCACTAAATATTGGAATATTAGCTATAAAGTCGCGTCCAGCCGCACGGATCCCGGGGGTCATATTGTCATCATCGACGCTTTGGCGCGGCGGTAGACAGGCCCACAATAGGCAGGTGATTCGAATCGGATCGCGCATCGGAACGTACGTGTGCGATGTCTGAAAGGCCCAACTCGGCGCCTGTTGAGTCTTGCCGGGCTATCGATTGGAGCACTCGCATGGACAAGGCCAACGCGGCGCGCGTGCTGGCGATCGCCAACCAGAAGGGCGGCGTCGGCAAAACCACCACGGCGATCAATCTCGGTACCGCGCTCGCGGCGACCGGCGAGCAAGTGCTGATCGTCGATCTCGACCCGCAGGGCAACGCCTCGACTGGGCTGGGCATCGACCGCCGTAATCGTCGCCATTCCACCTATGACGTTCTCACCGGCGAAGCGACGCTGCGTGAGACGATCATGCCGACAGCAGTGCCGCGGCTGTCGATCGCGCCCTCAACGCTCGACCTCTCGGGCCTCGAGCTCGAGATCAGCCAGGAGCGCGACCGTGCGTTCCGGCTGCGCAGCGCGCTCTCCCCCCTCAACGCCGGCACGGCCGATGTGGTCGATTTCAGCTACGTGCTGGTCGATTGTCCGCCGTCGCTCAACCTACTCACCATCAATGCGATGGCGGCCGCGAATTCGATCCTGGTGCCGTTGCAATGCGAGTTCTTCGCGCTCGAAGGGTTGTCGCAGCTGCTCAAGACAGTCGAGCAGGTGAGGGAGACGCTCAATCCAGGGCTCACCATCCACGGCATCGTCCTCACCATGTATGACGCGCGCAACAAGCTGTCGAACCAGGTGGTCGAGGATGTGCGCCAGCACATGGGACCGAAGGTCTACGAGACCGTCATCCCGCGCAACGTCCGGGTTTCGGAGGCGCCGTCCTACGGGAAGCCGGTGCTGGTCTACGATCTCAAATGCGTGGGCAGCGAAGCCTACCTGAAGCTCGCCACCGAGATTATCCAGCGCGAGAAGGAGCTGCGCGCCGCCGGGTGACGCGATCAGTGAGTAACGAATAGCAGGTGGAAGATTCCCGGACTGACTGTGTCTTGCTATTCGCGGCGCGATCGTCGCCATTCGCAGTGAGGAAACGCAACAGGGGAAATTGGCGTGAGGATCGGTTCAGGAGAGGCTACCATGCCGGAAGACGGGCGATCGCGATTGGGCCGCGGCCTCGCTGCGCTCATCGGCGATGTCGGTGAAGAGACCAGGAAGACCGAGCGCGCGCGCAGCCAGCGGCGCGTGCCGGTCGAATTCATCCGGCCCAATCCGCGCAATCCGCGGCGGGATTTTGCCGACGCGGAGCTCGACGAGTTGGCGGCGTCGTTGCGCGAGCGCGGCCTCATCCAGCCGATCGTCGTGCGTCCGGTGCGCGGCGCGGCCGACAAGTTCGAGATCATCGCCGGGGAACGGCGGTGGCGCGCGGCGCAACGCGCCGGCCTGCATGACGTTCCGATCGTCTTGGTCGAGGTGACCGACGACGAGGCGCTCCAGCTTGCCATCATCGAGAACGTGCAGCGGACGGATCTCAACGCCGTAGAGGAGGCGACCGGCTACCAGGCGCTGATCAACGATTTCCGTCATAGCCACGAAGAGATCGCCAAGGTCGTCGGCAAGAGCCGCGTCCACATCACGAACACCCTACGCCTGCTCAAGCTCCCGGAGGCGGTACAGGTGCATGTCCGCTCCGGGCGCCTCACGGCCGGGCACGCGCGCGTGCTCGTTGGCAATCCCAACGCGGAGGAGCTGGCGCAACAGATCATCGAGCGCGGCCTCAATGTCCGGCAGGTCGAGGAGTGGGCGCGTGACGGCGCTGGCGACGCCGATCAGCCGGGCAAGGCGAAGGGCAAGGGCCGCGGCGGCGGCAAAGAGGCCGATACGGTCGCCCTGGAGAAGCGCGTCTCCGACGCGCTCGGGCTCAAGGTCGTCATCGATCATCGCGGGGAGGGCGGTGTCGTCCGTGTCCAATACCGCAACCTCGACCAGCTCGATGACGTGGTGCGCCGGCTCGAGCGCAAGTCTCGATGATCTCGTGAAGGCAAGCCGCCCAGTGTGGCGGTTCAGAAGTCCGCATCATTGTTGGCCGCGAGTCCGACATGCGGACTTCTGAACCAGAGCCACACTAGATCAATAAGTTGCTAGTGTCCTTCGATTCCGAAGTTCGCAGCCGAGGGTGCCGCAGAATGATGCGAACTTCGGAATCGGGACACTAGCGCATTCCTGACAATCGCGCCGCGTGGGTCGCGGCTTGCACCTGCCGCGACTATCATCATTGCCGCGGCCGAGGATTGCTTGCGCAGGAGCGTATGTGATGCGGATTCTGGTGCTGGGCGCCGGTGCGATCGGCGGATATTTCGGCGGCCGTTTGTTGGCGGCCGGCCGCGATGTGACCTTCCTGGTTCGCGCGCGGCGCGCTGCCGAGCTTGCCCGAACGGGCCTTGTGATCCGCAGCCGCCTCGGCGATGTCAGCCTGCTGGCGCCGACCGTGATGGCGGATGCGCTGCGCAGCCCGTTCGATCTCATCTTCCTGAGCTGCAAAGCCTACGACCTCGCAGGAGCGATGGACCAGCTTGCGCCGGCGGTCGGGCCGGAGACCGCCATCTTGCCGTTGCTCAACGGCATGGCCCATCTGGATCTGTTGGCGGCGCGCTTCGGCGGGAGCCGCGTGCTCGGCAGCCAATGCATCATCTCGTCCGCGCTCGATGCCGACGGCCGCATCATTCATCTCAACGACACTCATCTGCTGGCATTCGGTGAACGCGACGGGGCGCGTTCGCCGCGGATCGATGCGATCGGGTCGGTGCTGTCGAATGCAGGGTTCGAGGCGCGGCGCAGCGACGCGATCATGCAGGAGATGTGGGAGAAGTGGATTTTCATCGCGAGCCTTGCCGGCATCACCTGCCTGCTGCGGGCTGCGGTCGGCGACATCGCGGCGGTGGGTGCCGCCGATCTCGCGGCCGGCATGCTCGACGAGTGCGCCACCATTGCCAGCAATGAGGGCTTTGCGCCGGGCCAGTCGTCGCTCGAGCGCACCCGGGCCATGGTCACTTCGGCCGGCTCGACGCTGACTGCGTCCATGCTGCGGGACGTGGAGCGGGGCGCACCGATCGAGGCCGACCACATCATCGGCGACCTGCTCCGGCGCGGCGAGAGGCGAGCGGGCGTGTTTCCGTTGTTGCGGATTGCTTACGCGCACCTGAAAGCCTACGAGACGCGCCGGGCGCGCGAGAGCGCCGTTCCGAAGGCCGCCTAAGCTCACGCGGCGGCTCAAACCATCGAAAGGACTGTGTGATGCCGTTCGTCCGCATCGACCTCGTGCAAGGTAAACCGGCCGACTATCGCGCAGCAATCGGCTCGGTGATCTATGAAGCCATGCTCGTGACCCTCAACGTCCCGAAAGACGATCGCTTCCAGGTCATCACCGAGCATCGGGCGGAGAGCTTCGTCTGCAATCAGGACTATCTTGGCATCCGGCGATCGGCGGATTGCATCTTCATTCAGGTGACGATGAACGAGGGCAGAACGGTCGACCAGAAGCGCGCGTTCTACAAGGCGGTCGCGGATGGATTGCACCAACAGCTCGGCCTGCGGCGCGAGGATGTCCTGCTCAACCTGGTCGAAGTCAAAAAGGAGAACTGGTCATTCGGCAACGGCGTCGCTCAATACGCCACCTAGGCAGAGATGCATTTTCCTCGAATCGGCATCTCGCCCTGGTTTATTGGTGGCGCATGACCCTTTCCGAAAACCGGCATCCACTTTTCGGGATCATGCGCTAGCGTTCGCGCGACGGGGCGCACCCGATCAAAAGATCATGGACATGGCGAGCGAACCGGACCGCAAGCTTTACCTCGAAGATCTCAACGTCGGACAGCGTTTCACCAGCCGAACTCATGGCGTCGATGCGGCGCAGATCACAGCGTTCGCCCGCGAGTTCGATCCGCAGCCCTTCCATCTTGATCCGGACGCCGCCAAGGGCTCGCTGTTCGCGGGCCTGGTGGCAAGCGGCTGGCATACCGCGGCGATCACCATGCGCCTTCTGGTCGAGAGCGGTTTGCCGCTTGCCGACGGTGTCATCGGCGCTGGCGGCGAGCTCGCCTGGCCAAAGCCAACGCGCCCTGGGGACACGCTTCAGGTCGAAAGCGAAGTCCTCGAGATCAAGCCGTCGCAGTCTCGGCCGGATCGCGGCATCGTCAGCGTGCGGATCCTGACGCGCAATCAGAGGAACGAGACCGTCCAAAGCCTGACCGCGAAGCTGGTCGTGTTCCGCCGTCGATAAGGCTGGACAATCCGTGAGGCGTCGAATCCGCGCCAACGATGGGTGGCCGCTCGACGCAAGAGCGGCGCCTGAACACGACGGCAACAAGGCTACTCGACCAGACTAAAGGATGCCGACACGTCCTGATCGAGCGGTCCGCAAATGAGACAGCAGTCGGTGCAGACCTTGTCCCCCTTGATGCCAACACCCCAATGGCGTGGCGTGTCATCGGGACTGTAGGAGGCGCCGAAGCAGATCTTCTCGCCGACCTCGCAGGCAAGCCGCGCCGCTCTCTCCGTACTGTCGCTCAGGATGAAATGCGTCGTTGGACTTGGCCAAACCCAGCCCCGGCGGGCTTGCGAGAACATTTTCAGCATGACGATGTAGGGCGCATTATTGGTTACCTTGAAAGTAACCACGCCCTGGGCCAAGCCTGACCCAGTCCCGGGCCCAACCGCGAAGAGCAGGCCGACAAGGATTGCCGCGGCGAACTTGCGCAAAGCACGTCCCTTTGTCCTGGAGACTTTCACCCCACGCGCGGTATCCTTAGCTACAAAGTGGCCGCATTGCGGAGATAACGGTGATTTTGCGGAGGGCCTTTAAGGTCTCAGGAGCAGGTCGATGCGACGTGCAATCGTAGCCCTCGTCGTTGCCGCCGGGCTCGGCGGATTCGCAACCTCCCCCGAAGCGCAGAGTGAGAAGAAGGCGTTCTCCCCGCAGACATCGGTGACGAGCGGCGTGGCTTTGCCGGCGGCGGTGAATAATGAAAAGGCCAGCGTCACGGGTGGAACCGGCGGTCCGACACCAGTCCTGGCGACCGGCAACGCCGGCGTCGTTGCCCCTGGCTCCGTCACCACGGTGAAGTCCAGTCAGTAAAACTCGATCGTCAGTTGGTTGTCCGCCCAGGCTGCGCACACCACGGGCCTCGTCGTGCGCACCTCTCTCGACACCACTTGGCTGGCGCCTTTCTCGTCACGCGCAGCGCGCGAATTCAAACGCACTACAAGATATCCACAAGATATCCACAACATATCTTGTACCAGCACGAAGCGTATGTGTCGACGACTTACATCAGCGCGTGTAGTATAAATGGCGCGTAAGCTCCTTAGTACGTGATGTGAAATAGAAACAGCATTAAGTTTACGCTCTGGTCTGGATACCTCCGATATCCAACGGCTATTCACCGGTTTATGAGAATTTTAGATTACAAACTATTGTAGTGACTCCACCGAACTACTGAAGTAGGCCCAGCTAAGGGGATGCGGCGGCCACTCCTACAGGGGCCGAACGATGACAAGACAACGGGCTGGACACTCCAACAACGCCGATCGATCAGCGGCCGCCGACGACAGCGTCCTCCGCCAGGGGATGGCGGCGCTTGAACGGCGTTCAGACGAGGCTGAACGCATCGCGCGCGACCTGCTCAGCCGGCGTCCGCAACATGCCGGCGCTCTCCTTCTGCTCGGCCTGTCGCTGCTGGCGCAGCATCGCGCCCGCGATGCCGTTGCGCCGCTCGAGCAGGCGGCGCGCGACAGCGCCGATCCCATGGTCGAGACCCACTACGCGGCGTCGTTACGCCACGTCGGCCGCACCGCTGAAGCGATCGAGTGGCTGGAGCGCGCCACCTCGCGCCAGCCGCCATTTGCGATCGCGTTCCGCGAGCTCGGTGTCCTGCTGTGCTCGATGCGTCGCTACGAAGAAGCCGAAGCGGTCCTCAAGCGCGGCCTTGAGGCGGCGCCGACCGTCGCCGAGCTTTCCGTCGAGCTCGGTGGCGTCTACATCTGCCGCGCCGATCCTGCGAATGCCAAGGTCGCGTTCGCGCGCGCCCTGGCGCATGCGCCAGGTCACGTCCGCGCGCTGCACGGGTTCGGCACGGCACTGCTGTTCGAGGGCGAGTTCGATCGCGCCGCTGAACGCTTCCGGCAGGTTCTGGCGCGCAATCCGTATCACGTCCGCGCCCGGCTTGACCTCGCGCACTGCCTGCTGGAGCAACGCCAACCCGATCAGGCGATGGCGACGTTGCGGGGCTTGGTGCGCGCGGCTCCGCAGCACTACGGCAAGGCCTTGAAGCTCCTGGCGTCGTCCGGCCGGGGTCGATTCTGGCTGCGGCCGAGCGCTGCCGCAGCGGTGCTGCAGCCCGGCGACCGCACCAGCTCCGTCAATCGACCGATCCTGTCATGACCGACCGGCCGGCCGGCATGACCATCACGTTCCGGTGCCCGCCCGAACTCGAGCCCATCCTGCCCCGTCCGATCCCGGCGATGCTTGGATTGCCCGACTGGTTCAAGGCGATGCCGGCGTCCGCCTTCAGCGCGATCCAGCAATCGGAGCAGCTGACCGTCAAGAAATGCCCGCCGTTCATCGACGCGATGACCTATGGCTTCCTGATCCCGCTGGTGACCGATCTACGAGTCGAGAACGGTGCCTTTTCGTGGGATCTCGATCTGCCGGCCGGCGCGATCACGAGCTATTCACGTTCGCCGCTCGATTTCCACGACAACGCGCAGGTCGAGGGCACGCCGTTCTTCAAGGAAGACCGCTTCATCATCAAGTTCAACTGCTTCTGGACGATTGAATCGCCGCCGGGCTATTCGCTCTTGATCACCCATCCGATCAATCGGCATGACCTGCCGTTCACGACCCTGACCGGGCTGGTCGACTGCGATCTCTACAAGGACAACTTCATCAACTTCCCGGCGCGCTGGCGCGACCTTGCGTTCAACGGCGTGTTGCCGAAGGGCACGCCGGTCGCGCAATGTATCCCGGTCAAACGCGAATTCTGGACTGGCCAGTTCGAGACGATCATCGGCGGGGCGGTCGGCCGGCTGCAGACGACCTCCGCCGCCGTCACCAGCGAGCGCGGCGTCTATCGGCGGCAGTTCCGCGCCCCGAAGCGATAAAAGGCCTTTGTCCAAGCACCGTGCTTCGCAAGGCATGCCGGCATGGATCCGCCTTGAGCGAGATGCCTTTATCTCCGAATCGGCATCTCACTCTAGTTTATTGATGGCGCATGATCTTTTCCGAAAGCCGGTATCCACTTTTCGGGATCATGCGCTAGCGCCGGGCAAAGGGACGACCGGCTTTTCCCCGCGTTAACGTCAACAAGCTGACACGTAAATAACGTTCTTTCCGGGGACTGGCGGGGAAATGGGTCGCCCAATTCTGGACCGAACGGGGTATCGCGCTCTTGACAGCATTTTCCAGCTTAGGGATTCTTTGTGCAGGCCTGAGCCGGCCTGATCTCAACGTGCTATGTCGCGCCAGGACTAAACCTCGTTCTTGTGAAGGGGAAAGATGATGTCGAGCTCTCGGTTGTTTTGTCGGCTTGCAGTGCTGTCGCTTCTGACGCTGGCGCCAACTTACGCGCACGCGGAGGCTTGGGTTGACGTTGCAGCTGCGCTCTGGAGATCTGGAGACGGACTTGCGCACGTTGCCGTCGGCTTTTCCGGCACGCAGGACACGGGAGAAGCCGCCACGGCCTCCGCCATCCAGCAGTGTCAGGGCGCCGGTGGCCGGGGATGCCGAAACCTCGGGCCGGTGCGCGGATGTGCCTACATTGTCGCGGCTAAGACCAGGGACGGCGTCGCCTTCGGTGCCGGCGGCAGCCCCGAAGACGCGATTGCCAGTGCAAAGGAAGCAGGCGCGGTTTCTTGGGGTCGGCCGATCGGCGGCTGCGGCAACTAACACGCGCTTGCCAACGGGTTCACCAATATGACAACGAACGGCCCGCCACTCCAGTGGCGGGCCGCCGTATCTCTATCTCTGCTCGGTTGAGATGGTCTCAGCAGCCGCCGGCGGCGCGCAACTGTTCGCCCCCTTGCGCTAGCGAGCTCCCGACGCTCGGCGCGGCGCTCGCCAGCTTTCCGGTGCCCGTCGGCAGCGCTGCGGCTGATGGGACAGCACAGCTGGGGGTCGCGCCGGAAGCGGGAGCGGAAACCGCTTGATCCGAGGCTGCCTGCGCAGCGGCGCCTCCCGGGCTAGGGGCAACAGCCGAGGGAGCCGTCACGGTTGGCCCAACCGCGGAGTCCGAAGCAGCAGCTGCGCTTCCCCCCTGGGCGAACGCACCAGTACCGGCGGTCACTACCAACGAAGCCGCCATCGCTACAACCAGCCCAAGCTCTCTTCGATTCATGATCCACTCCAATCTTAACCCCTGCGGGTATAATAAAAGTCTGCGTCGCCATTGCAACATGGTTGTTTGCCAATCATGGCAAATCGTCGTCGGCCCGGATCGAATGTCGTCGGCTAACGAACATGTGAAGCGATGCCGTGTCATAGGCTTTTCCGCAAGGTTAGCGGACAGTATCGGTCCCACATTAACTAGATGACATGTTGATTCTCGCAATGCGTACTGAGGCGGGTCTTTGCGAGCTGAGCGAATGACTTGGCTCCCTCGCGAAGCGCCAAGGCGTCGACCGGACTAACCCTTCGTGCGAGCATTCACCGCGAGCGAGAGCAGCGCGCGATGCGCAATCGGCTCGCTCACGTCGACATGCGCGTGCTGGCGCCGTGCTTCCAATGCCGAGTCGGCGAGTTGGCGCATGGCGCGGGCAAGACGCGTCGCGGTCCACGTCTTGAGGGCGATCTCGATTTGCTCTTTGCGGCTGAAGTGCATGCGCAGCCCATCCGCCACCCGCTGGAGGGCATCGCCGCCCTCGATCGCTAGCCGCGCCCGGTGCAGCACCGCGACGTGGCGAAGCGCGATCGCCAGGATAGTGCCGGGAGCGGTGCCGGCAGTGCGCGCCTTGGCGAACTGCAATTCAACGTCGGCGGTCCTGCCGGCGAAGGCCGCGTCGATCAGCGCATCGAGCGCAAGCGCCGAGGCATCGGCCGCGACCGCCATGACGTCATCGAATTCGACGCGTTTTTGCCCGCGCGCATAGAGGGCGAGCTTGCGGATCTCGCTGCGCGATGCGAGGCGATCGCAGCCGAGCAGCGGGACGAGGGCTTCGCGCGCCTCGGGCGTGATGGTGAGGCCGGCCTCGCGCATCTCGGTATCGATCAATCGCGCGAGGTCCTGCTCGCGGTCTTCGTAACAGGGAAGCGCGGCGGCATTGCGCGCTCGTTCGCACAGATCGCGCAGCGGTGCGTTTTTCCGCAGGTCGCCGGCCTCGATCACGATGCGGCAATCAGGCGGCGCGGCAGCCAGCAGCGCCTCGACCGCGGGAGCAAAGTTGCGGGCACCAGCCTTCACCCACACGGCGCGGCGCCCGCCGAACAGCGGGATCGTAAGGGCCTCCTCGACCAGCCGTGTCGGCTCGCCGGCGAGCTCGTCGCCGTCGAGCCGCGCCAGCGAGAACGGGTCGTTCACGTCATCGACCGCGGCACGGATCAAAGCTTCGGCGCGCTCGCGCACCAGGCCGGCATCCGGGCCGTACACCAGCACGACCGGCTGCGCCGGATTGGGCTGGGCCATGAAGGCATCGATCTGGGCGGGTCTCAGAGCAACCATGACCGTCGTCTTGTAGGGTGCAAAGGCGCGCCAACGCGCGCACGACCTCCATCACGCCACCACGTTCACGATCCGTTGGGGTACGACGATCACCTTCTTGGGCGGTTTGCCGTCGAGCGCGCGCTTGACCGGATCAAGCGCCAGCACGGCCGCCTCGATCTCGTTGCTGGTCGCGTCACGCGCGACCGTGACGTCCGCGCGCTTCTTGCCGTTGATCTGCACGGGCAGCGTGACGGTGTTCTCTACCAGAAGCGCAGGCTCGAGTTGCGGCCACGGCACGGTTGCGACCAGCGTCGTGTGTCCGAGCGCCGCCCAGCATTCCTCGGCGAGGTGCGGCATCATCGGATGGAACAGCTGCACCAGGATATCGGCCGCCTCTCTGACCGCCCAGCGGTAGTCCGGCGTCGGTGCCTGCTCGAGCGCACCCAGCGAGGAGCCGAACGCATTGGCGAACTCGTAGATGTGGGCGACGCAGACGTTGAAGTGCAGCTTGTCGATCGCCTCCGAAACCTTGGCGAGCGCCGCGTGCGCGGCCTTGCGCAGCGCGATCGCCGCCTCGCCGAAGGCGGCTGGCCGCTCGGCCGGCGCCGCTTGCGCGACCTCCGCCGCCTCGTCGATCAATCGCCAGAGCCGCTGTGTGAAGCGCCAAGCACCCTGCACGCCGCGCTCGGTCCATTCCACATCGCGTTCGGGCGGGGAGTCCGAGAGCATGAACCAGCGCGCCACGTCGGCGCCGTAGCTCTGCATGATGTCGTCGGGATCGATCGTATTCTTCTTCCGCTTCGACATCTTCTCGACCGGGCCGATCTCGACCGGCGCGCCGGTCGCCGCGACGGTGGCGCGGCGTTCCTCCCGGATAGTCTCGATCTTGACTTCGGCGGGCGTGATCCATTCGTCGTCGGCGCGGTAGGTCTCGTGCACCACCATGCCTTGCGTGAACAGGCCGGCGAACGGCTCGTCCATCCCGAGATGACCGGTCGCCTTCATGGCGCGGGTGAAGAACCGGCTGTAGAGGAGATGCAGGATCGCGTGCTCGATGCCGCCGATGTACTGATCGACCGGCAGCCAATGATCGACTGCCCTGCGGTCGGTCGGGGCGGTCGCGATCCACGGATCGGTGAAGCGCGCGAAGTACCAGGACGAGTCGACGAACGTGTCCATGGTATCGGTCTCGCGCCGGGCCGGTCCGCCGCATTGCGGACAGGTGACGTGCTTCCAGGTTGGATGGCGCTCGAGCGGATTGCCCGGCCGGTCGAAGGTGACATCCTCGGGCAGCTTCACCGGCAGGTCCTTCTCGGGCACCGGCACGATGCCGCAGCGCTCGCAATGGATGATCGGGATCGGACAGCCCCAGTAGCGCTGGCGCGAGATGCCCCAGTCGCGCAGGCGGTAGTTGACCTGGCGCTGGCCGACGGGGCTATTGTCGCGCTTCGCCTTCTCGAGCCGGCGCGCCACCTCCTCCTTGGCTTCCTCGATCGTCATGCCGTCGAGGAAGCGCGAATTGATCATGGTGCCGTCGCCGTCATAGGCGGTGTCGGTGATCACGAAGCTGTTCGGGTCCTGCCCGGGCGGGCACACCACGGGCGTATTGCCGAGCGCATACTTGTTGACGAAGTCGAGGTCGCGCTGGTCGTGTGCCGGGCAGCCGAAGATCGCGCCGGTGCCGTAATCCATGAGGATGAAGTTCGCCACGTAGACCGGAAGCTTCCAGCTGGGATCGAACGGATGGATCGCATTCATCCCGGTGTCGAAGCCCTGTTTCTCGGCGGTGTCGATGATCTCCTGGGCGGTGCCGTGCCGCTTGCACTCTGCGATAAAGGCGGCGAGCGCCGGATTCTTCTTCGCCGCTTCCGCCGCGAGCGGATGATCGGGCGATAGCGCCATGAACCTGGCGCCGAACAGGGTGTCCTGGCGCGTCGTGAAGATCTCGAGCTCGCTCTCACGGTTGGGCGTGGTTGATGGGTCGAGCGCGAACCGGATCAACAGGCCCTCCGAACGGCCGATCCAGTTCCGCTGCATGGTGCGGACCTTCTCCGGCCAGCGGTCAAGCCGGTCGAGCGACTCGAGCAGGTCCTGCGCGTAGGCGGTGATCTTGAAGAACCACTGGGTGAGCTCGCGCTGCTCGACCAGCGCGTCCGAGCGCCAGCCGCGGCCGTCGACCACCTGCTCGTTGGCGAGCACGGTCTGCTCGACCGGGTCCCAATTCACCTTCGACTGCTTGCGCTCGACCAGGCCGGCGGCCAGGAAGTCGAGGAACATCTTCTGCTGATGCTTGTAATAGTCAGGGTCGCAGGTCGCGATCTCGCGCGCCCAGTCGAGCGAAAGTCCCATCGACTTGAGCTGCGCCTTCATCGCCGCGATGTTCTGATAGGTCCAGGCGCGCGGGTGAACCTTGCGCTCGATGGCGGCATTCTCGGCCGGCATCCCGAAGGCGTCCCAACCCATCGGATGCAGCACATTGAAGCCGGTGGCGCGCTTGTAACGCGCAACCACGTCCCCCATCGTGTAGTTGCGCACGTGACCCATGTGGATGCGTCCCGACGGATACGGGAACATCTCGAGCACATAGTGCTTCGGCCGCGGGTCGTCGTTGCGGGTGGCGAAGATGCCGGCGTCGTCCCACGCCTCT
>Ga0066903_100000373_pt1 | contig 27265 bp, 21 predicted proteins | sample PanSoiMetaGPlot1_FD_67491 | JGI IMG/M metagenome (GOLD analysis project Ga0066903, IMG submission 67491) | Tropical forest soil microbial communities from Panama analyzed to predict greenhouse gas emissions - Panama Soil - Plot 1 (version 2) | ecosystem: Environmental > Terrestrial > Soil >... | reverse complement strand
CGCATGATCAAGATGACGGTGCCGGGCCCGTTCACCATGTCGCAGCAGGCGCAGAACGATTTCTATGCGGACGAGGCGGAGATGGCGCTCGACTATGCGGCCGCCGTCAACGCCGAGATTCGGGACCTGTTCGCGGCCGGCGCCGACGTGGTGCAGATCGACGAGCCCTACATGCAGGCGCGGCCTGACAAGGCGCGCCGCTACGGCCTCGACGCCCTCAACCGCGCGCTCGAGGGGATCACCGGAACGACCGCGGTGCACATCTGCTTCGGCTATGCGGCCGTCATCCACGTGCGGCCGTCCGGCTACTCGTTCCTGCCGGAGCTCGAGCATTCGACCGCCAGGCAGGTCTCGATCGAGACCGCGCAGTCCTCCCTCGACTGCTCCGTGCTGGCGAAGCTGCCGAGCAAGACCATCATCCTCGGCGTGCTCGATCTCTCCGACATGCAGGTCGAGACGTCCGAGACGGTCGCGGCGCGCATCCGCCGGGCGCTTGCCTACGTGCCCCCGAAGCGGATCATCGTGGCACCCGATTGCGGCCTGAAGTACCTGCCGCGCGACGTCGCGTTCGGCAAGATATGCGCCATGGTCGAGGGCGCGAGAATCGTCCGCCGCGAGCTCGGGCGGGCCTGATCCGGTAGACTGACGAGAGCCTTGAGGAGTGGCCGCATGGCGGCGCAATTGCTTCCCACCACCCTGGTCGGATCCTATCCTCAGCCCGACTGGCTGATCGACCGCTCGAGCCTCGGCCGGCAGACGCCGCCGCGCGTGCGCGCGAGCGCCCTGTGGCGGGTCGACCCGCAATGGCTCGAGGAGGCCCAGGACGACGCGACGTTGATCGCCATCCGCGACCAGGAACGGGCCGGCCTCGACATCGTCACCGACGGCGAGATGCGGCGCGAGAGCTACTCCAACCGCTTCGCCACCGTGCTCGACGGCATCGACCTCGACCATCCCGGCTCGACCCTGAGCCGCAGCGGCGTGCCGATCCCGGTGCCGCGGGTGGTCGGCCCGATCCGGCGCCGGCACCCGGTCGAGGTGCGCGACGTGAAATTCCTGCGCGCCAATACCGACCGCATGATCAAGATGACGGTGCCGGGCCCGTTCACCATGGCGCAGCAGGCGCAGGACGATTTCTACGGCGACGACGAGGCCATGGCGATGGACTATGCGGCCGCCGTCAATGCCGAGATCAAGGACCTGTTCGCGGCCGGCGCCGACGTGGTGCAGGTGGACGAGCCATGGATGCAGGCGCGGCCGGAAAAAGCGCGGCAGTACGGCATCAAGGCCCTCGACGCCGCGCTCGACGGCGTCACCGGAACGACGGCGGTGCACATCTGCTTCGGCTACGCCCAGACCGTGAAGGCCGCCAAGCCGAGCGCCTACTCGTTCCTGCCCGAGTTCGAGGCGTCGCGGGCGCGCCAGGTATCGGTCGAGACCGCCCAGCCGAAGCTCGATTGCGCGCAGCTTGCGGCGCTGAGCAAGACCGTCATCCTCGGCGTCATCGACCTCGGCGACCTTGCGGTGGAGACGCCCGAGACCGTTGCGGCCCGCATCCGCCGCGCGCTGCCCCACGTGCCGGCCGAGCGCATCATCGTCGCGCCCGACTGCGGCATGAAATACCTCCCGCGCGACGTCGCCTTCGGCAAGCTGCGGGCGATGGTGGAGGGCGCCGGACTGGTGCGCGCGGAGCTCGGCAGGCGCGAGCACCGCCTGTGACGAAACGCCAGCGCGATTGCGCTTGAACGGGCGGTGCAAATTCGCACAATGACGGCGACTCAACGACGATAATGGGCGAATGCCGCCACGGCGGCGGCTCGCGCCCCGGAGGAGGACGCACCATGACGAAGTTGTCCCGATCGATCCGCCTTTCCGGCTTTGCCGGGATGGCGCTGCTGGTGGCCGGACCGGCGGCGGCCTGGGAGCCGACCAAGCCGGTCGAGATCGTGGTGGCGGCCGGCGCCGGTGGCGCCTCGGATCAGATGGCGCGCATGATTCAGGCGGCGGTGCAGAAGAACAATCTGATGAAGCAGCCGATGGTCGTGTCGCTCAAGGGCGGCGCCTCGGGGGCCGAAGCGCTGATCTACATGAAGTCGAGCGAAGGCGACCCGCACAAGTTCCTCATCGCCTACTCGCTCATCTATACGCTCCCGCTGTCGGCGAAAATCCCGTTCGACTGGCGGGACCTGACCCCGGTCGCGCTGGTCGCGCTCGATCAGTTCGTGCTGTGGACCAATTCGGGGCTGCCCTACAAGACCGTGAAGGAGTTCACCGACGCCGCCAAGACCGCCAACCCGGTGTTCAAGATGGGCGGAACCGGCTCCAAGCGCGAAGACCACATCCTGACGGTGTTCATCGAGAAGAAGACCGGCGCCAAGTTCAACTATCTGCCGTACAAGTCCGGCGGCGAGGCCGCCACCCAGCTGGTCGGCAACCACACCCAGTCCAACGTCAACAATCCTTCCGAGAATCTCGAAGTGTGGCGTGCCGGCCAGGTGCGGGCGCTTTGCGTGTTCGACAATACGCGCATGGAGTACAAGGCGAAGGTGACGGCGGACCAGTCGTGGAACGACATCCCGACCTGCAAGGACGAGGGGCTGGACGTGGAGTACACGATGCTGCGCGCCATGTTCCTGCCCGGCAAGGTGACGCCGGAACAGGCGGCGTTCTACGTCGATCTGTTCAAGCGTCTGACACAGACGGCCGAGTACAAGGACTACATGGAGAAGCAGGCGCTCAAGCCGTCGTTCCTGACCGGCCCGGACCTGGTGAATTTTCTGCAGAAGGACGAAGCCCTCCACAAGCAGCTCATGACCGAAGCGGGCTTCGTCGCCAGCAACTGACCCGCGTCCATGCGTTTGCACCGGCCGTGAAGGCCGGCACGGGCAGGCCGCCGATGCAACCCCGTCTTCAGCGCAGGCTCGGGCAGGCCCCGCCCGGCCTTCTCGTCTCATCGGAGTAACCCATGGCCGATGACGAGGCCGTCGCCGCGGCTGCCGAGGACCCGCCGGTCGCGAGCTCACGCAGCGTCGACCTGGCCGTGTCCGTTCTCATTCTCGGCCTCGCGATCCTGCTCGGGTGGGACAGCTGGCGGATCGGCGCCGGCTGGGCCAGCGACGGGCCGCAGGCCGGCTATTTTCCCTTCTACCTGTCGGTGCTGATGGGCGCGGCGAGCCTCTATGGCATCGCCGCAACATTGCGCGCGCGGCACGCCGAGGCGGGCGCGTTCGTCACGCGGGCGCAATTCGAGCGGGTGATGAAGGTGTTCGTGCCGACGCTCGTCTATTGCCTGCTCATTCAATATCTCGGCCTTTACGTCGCGAGCTTCCTTCTGATCGCCGGCTTCATGTGGTGGGTGGGAGGCATTGCGGCGTGGAAGTCGCTCCTGACCAGCCTCGTGTTCACGGTCGTGATGTTCGTCACCTTCGAGATCGCCTTCAACGTCATCATGCCGAAAGGGCCGCTCGAGGCGGCCTTCGGATTCTAGGCCAAGGGAGGGGCCGCGATGGAGGCGTTGGGGCTGCTGATCCACGGCTTCCAGGTCCTGCTGACGTTCAAGACCCTGGCGCTGATGATGGTCGGGCTGGTGCTGGGCATTTTCGTCGGCGTCCTGCCCGGCCTGGGCGGCCCGAATGGCGTCGCCATCCTGCTGCCGCTCACCTTCACCATGGACCCGACCACCGCCATCGTGATGCTGTCCTGCATCTATTGGGGCGCGCTGTTCGGCGGCGCGATCACGTCGATCCTGTTCAACATTCCGGGCGAGGCATGGTCGGTGGCGACCACCTTCGACGGCTATCCGATGGCGCAGCAGGGGCGGGCCGCCGAGGCATTGACGGCCGCCTTCACGTCCTCCTTCATTGGCTCGCTCACCGCGGTGCTGTTGATCACCTTCGTGGCGCCCGGCGTCGCCAGCTTCGCGCTGCGGTTCGGGCCGCCCGAGTTCTTTGCCGTGTATTTCCTCACGTTCTGCTCGTTCGTCGGGCTCGGCAAAGAGGAGCGGCACAAGATCGTGATCTCGATGGCGCTCGGGCTGCTGCTCGCCGGCGTCGGCATGGATACGGTCTCCGGCCAGCTGCGCATGACGTTCGGCTGGAGCGAGCTCCTGCGCGGCATCAACTTCCTCGTCGCCGTCATCGGCCTGTTCGGCATCAGCGAGATCCTCCTCACCATGGAGGAGCGCCTGGCGCTTCGCGGCCACGTGGCGCGCATCAACCTGCGCGTCGTGCTGCAGACGTGGAGGACCCTGCCGCGCTACTGGATGACGCTGCTTCGCTCCGCCGCCATCGGCTGCTGGCTCGGCGTCACCCCGGGTGGCGCGATCGCCGCCTCCTTCATGGGCTACAACCTCGCCAAGCGCCTCGATAAGGACAAGGAGAGCTTCGGGCGAGGGCGCATCGAAGGCGTGTTCGCACCGGAAACGGCGGCCCACGCGGCCGGCACGTCCGCGCTGCTGCCGATGCTCGCGCTCGGCATTCCGGGCTCCGGGACCGCCGCGATCCTGCTCGGCGGATTGATGGTCTGGGGGTTGAACCCAGGGCCGCTGCTGTTCGTCGAGCACAAGAGCTTCGTCTGGGGCACCATCGCTTCGATGTATCTCGGCAACGTCGTCGGCCTCGTTCTCGTGCTCTCCACCGTGCCGATCTTCGCCTCGGTGCTGCGCGTTCCGTTCGCCGCCATCGCGCCCATGATCGTCGTTTCCTGCGCCATCGGCGCCTACGCCATCCAGAACGCCATGTTCGACATCTGGCTGATGCTGATCTTCGGCGTCGTCGGCTACGTGTTCAAGAAGCTCGGCTATCCGCTGGCGCCGCTGACCCTGGCGCTGGTGCTGGGAAATCGCGCCGAGGACGCGTTCCGGCTGGCGATGATCGGTGCCGAAGGCGACCTGCGGGTGTTCTGGGCCAATCCGCTGGTCGGCACCATCATGTCGCTGGCGCTGCTGCTGCTGTTCTGGCCGGCGATCGCGAGCCTGACGGAAAGGCTGCGCGCCCTTGCGGGACTGCGGACGACCTGACCGCGGCTGGCGGTAAGTAAGCCGCGCTGCCCCTGCCGCAGGCGCTTCAATGCCGCCGCAGCCGCCAGGCAAACCACCATGACAGCACCGGGAACAGCACCGCCGCGGCGGCGAAGACTTCCGGCGCGCCGTAGCGGTCCACGATCGGGGCTGCGACCGCGACCCCGACGGTCTGGCCGAGGTAGAACGCCGATCCGAACACCGAGACCGCGGTGCCGCGCGCGAGCGGGACCATCTGCGTGGCGTGAGTCTGGAGCGTGGCCTGGATCATGTAGAAGCCCAGGCCGCTGCCGGTGACGGCGAAGGGCGCGAGCCACCACGTGGTCTCGGTCGACAGGAGCAGATAGGCGACGGCCAGCAGGACCCCGCCGCCGAGCACGAGCCCGACCTCGCCCATGCCCTCCACCAATTGCCTGACCATCACGGCATAGACGAGACCGCCCACCGCGAAGGTCGCAATGATCATTCCGGTCAGTGTGTAGCTCAGCCCGTACCGTACGTGCAGGTCGGACGCCACGAAGGCGAACGGGCCGAACATCAGGGCTCCCGCCAGGAAGCCGGCGAGCAGCACAGTGCGGGCCCACGGATTGGTCGCCACCGCGCCGTAGTCCGCCAGGATGCCGCGCCAGTGGAAATCGATCCGCGTGCCGGCCCGGGTGAGCGGATTGACCGCGATCTCGCGAACGAGCGCGACCGCGGCGAGGGCAAACAGCGCAGCGAGCAGGAAGAACACGGAGCGCCAGCCGAAAAAGTCGCCGACGATACCGGCCACCGACTGGCCGAACACCTGCCCGACGATCTGGCCGAACAGCAGGCGCCCGAGCACGCGTTGGCGGCTCTCGTAGGGGACCACGTCGCCGATGAAGGCGACTGCGAGCGGTATGATCCAGGCGGCGGCGGCTCCCGACGCCAGCCGGGCCAGGACCAGAACGCCCAGGGAATGCGCCAGTCCGCACATCAGCACGAGCAGGCTGGAGAACGCACAGGCTCCCGCCACGGTGGTGTATTTGCCCAGCCGGTCGCCGAGCGCCCCGACGATGAGCTGCACCGAGCCGTGGCTCGCCGCATAGGCCGTCACCACGACCGAGGCGGCGCCGATCGTGGTGCCGAGGTCCGCCGCGATCTGCGGCAGCAGCGAATCGGTCGCCCGCACCATCGCCTGGGTCGCAAAGGCGGCGACGCCCAGGAGCACGATCGCACGCACGATTGCACGCGTCGGCGCCGGCGGAAGGTCGACAATGGGAGCTGGCAAGGGGATTCCGGCGACTCAGGGGAGCCGGATTATATCCCATAGGCTGCGATGGTCCACCTCATGCACGCCGAGCGTGCGCCAAGTTGCGCGCGCCATGGCATCCGCAGCCGCAAATGGGCCATGTCCCCTTGCATACCTCTGGTAGAACTAGTTCAATGTGAAACGATTACTCGGGGGGTGGCGTTGCCGAGAAGCCGTTGCGCATGCCGCGCGGATGGCCGCTCATGAGCGGACCGCAGCGGCAGGTCGTCACGTCGCTCGGTGGGGTGACGTTCAACAATCCGGGCGCCTTCTGGTTCGGGGCCGTGGCGACGACGGTCGGCGTCGTGCTGCATCTGCCCATGTACATCGGGGCGCGCCACATGGGCTATCGCCTCGCCGGCATGCCGATCGATCCGCCCATGCTGATCGGCATGTTCCTGATCATCGTCGGCGTTGTCGCCGCGTTGTACGGCCTCTTTCCCCGAACCGCGCCGCTGCATGCCGGCCTGGTCTCGCGCATTCGCGTGCGCGCCCTCGACGAGACGCCGATTCGTCCCGCCCATATCGGCCTCATGATCGTGATGGCGATCGCCGTGACGATCGACGTGATGAAGCCGGCCACGATCGGCTTCATCGTGCCCGGCATGGTGGCGGAGTACGGGTTGCGGTCGCCGCTCAATCCGGCCGGCCAAATACCGGTGGCGCACCTTCCCCTGTTCGCCATTACCGGAACCACGCTCGGCTCGTTCCTGTGGGGCTGGCTGGGGGACCGCATCGGGCGCCGCGCCTCGATCCTCCTCGCCGGCATCCTGTTCATCGGCACCTCGATCTGCGGCGCAATGCCGGGCTTCTACTGGAACGTGCTGATGTGCTTCATCATGGGCCTCGGCGTGGGCGGCATGCTGCCGATCGCCTACGCGCTGATGGCGGAGACCATCCCGGCGCGGCACCGCGGCTGGCTCATGGTACTGATCGGCGGAGACGTCGCGGCGGCCTATATCCTCACCAGCTGGCTCGCCTCGGAGCTGGTGCCGCATTTCAGCTGGCGCATCCTGTGGCTGATCGGCCTGCCGACGGGCCTGGTGCTGATCGGATTGAACCGCTGGATCCCCGAGTCGCCCCGCTTCCTCCTCGCCAACGGGCGCGAAGCGGAAGCCCGCGCCGTGATGGAACGCTACGGCGCCCGCATCGTCGAGGAAGCCTCCGAGCTCGAGGCCGAGAAGCAAGTGGCGATCCGCTGGAGCGAGCTGGTCCGCAGCCCGCTCCTGAGCCAGACCGTCGTGGTGACGGTGCTCGGCGCCGGCATCGGGCTGCTGCTGTTCGGCTTCAATCTCTGGATTCCGTCCAATCTGCGTAATCTCGGCATTGCCGAGCCGGTGGCCGATCGCATCCTGCGCGACGCCGGGCTCATCGGCTTTCCGCTTACGTTCGTGGTCGCGTGGCTGTACGGATTCTGGAGCAGCCGGAAGACCATCATTCTCCTGACGGTGCTGACGGCGGCGGCGCTGTTCGGCTTCGCCGCGGCGGGCGACGCCGTGGTGGCGAATCGCGTCCTTCTCTATGCGCTGCTGGTGATCCCGATCTGGGGCGTCAATGCGGTCACGGCGGTGCTGTCCGTCTACAGCTCGGAAATTTTCCCGACGCGCGTTCGCTCGCACGGCACAGGGCTTGCTGCCGGCGCCACCAAGGCGGGCGGCGTCCTGGTCATCGCGCTGGTCACCATCGGGGCCGTGGTTCCATCGATCGTCGGCACCACCCTGATCGGCGCAATCCCCATGGCGCTCGCGGCGCTCGCGATCCTGCTGTTCGGCGTGGAGACGCGAAACCGCCGCCTGGAGGAAATCACCGCCGAGGAGTTCAGAGCGCATTCCACTTGAATTGAATCACGTTCCGATCTGGCCGATGCAGAATGCGCTCTAGATTCAGTACATCTACCGCATTTTCTGCGCCGAACCGGTGCCCACTTCGGCGGAAAATGCTCCAGGGGCAGTGCATGACCGCGCGCCGTCGCGCCGTCATCGCGATCCGGCACCGGTCATCAGCTCGCGAAGCCGGGACGCCATGTGGTCCGGTCCCTGTCCTCCCAAGGGCGCGAACAGGGTGACGTAGCGGCCGTCCGGCGCCATGACGTAGACGAAGGCGGTGTGCTCCATCAGGTAGGCGTCCGAAGCCGCATCGGCGGGCGCCTTCTTGGCGTAGTGGACCCGGTACTGGCGGGCCGCGGCGGCGATCTCGCGCGACGAGCCGGTAAGCCCGACGATGCGCGGATCGAACGCCTTGACGTAGGCGCCGACTGTCTGCGCCGTGTCGCGTTCCGGATCGATGGCGATGAACAGCGGCTGGACCTCCGCGGCGAGGGGACCGAGCCGGTCGAGCGTCTGGGTGATCTCGGCGAAGGTCGTGGGGCAGACATCCGGGCATTGGGTATATCCGAAATAGACCAGCAGCCACTTGCCGGGAAAGCTCCGCTCGGTGACGGTTCGTCCGTCGCCGGCCGTGAGCTTGAACGGGCCGCCGATCGACTTCGAGATGGCGGCCGGCCCGGGCCTGGGGCTCGCCTCCAGCACCAGGAGCGCCCCGGCGGGGATCAGCAGCAGCAAGGCGGCAAGGCCGGCGAGCCGCATCCGTCGCTTGCGCCATGCCCCCAAGGTCTCCGGTGCTGCCGACGCCGGTCGTTGCAGGGCCATTTGCACCAACCCGTCGGCTATCCGGACCAGACCGGCAGCATGGCCACGAAGAAGGCCCCGACGCCGGCCAGCGCGATCACCGCCCAGGGCGGTCTGCATCGTTGCGGCGGGCGTCGGCTGCTGCGCCGCCTTGAGCTCGGGCGCCGCGTTCGCAGGAAGGGTCAGACAGTAGGTCAGGTAGTGCACGAGGCCGGGATGTTGCGGCTGCTCCGCCAGGGCGGCCAGGAGCAGCTCGGCGGCCTTGGTCTGTTTCTGGAAGGTCTGGTCGGACGCAGACGCCGCCATGTTGAGCGCCAGGGCATAGAAGATCGTCGCCTCGCGATCCTCCTCGTACTGCGCGGCGATCGCCGCCATCGCCTGCTCGTAGGCGACCGCCCGTTCATGCCAGTCGGCCGGCCCGTCTTCCCGAAACAGCAGGCCGACGGCCGCCAGGTAGGCGCGCTCGCGCGGCTCGGCGATGCGCGCGGGCGCGCCGGCTCGCACCGCCGCGCGGCCGGCGCGAATGTCGTCCAACACCGGTATTCCGGCGATCGGCCGTTTCAAACGGCTCATGGCGATGCCCCAGTAGGCCATGGCGCAATCGGGCTCGGTCTCGGCGATGGCGGCGTACAGGCGCTCCGATTCCCGGAAGCTCAAGGTATGCAGGCGCGCCGTCGCCGCATCGAACAGACGCTGGCTCTCCGCGCTGCACGAGATCGCAAAATGAACCCGCCCCAGCGCATCTTGCTCTCGGCTCGCGTCCCACGCCATCACGGCGAACATCCCGCCGAGCGCAGCCGCTATCGTCGCCAGTGCGCCGAGCGCCAGATGTCGCATCGTCCGCCGCCCTTTCCTCAGCGGTCCAGGCGCCAAGATCCCGAACGTGCCGCGCCGACGAAGCCGCTCTAGTGCCGCCGATTTGAAGTTCCTACACCGGCTGCGGCAAACTCAGTTAGGAACTTCAAATCGTAAAGCGGCACTAGAATCATATGCTTGCTAGTGCCCTTTTTGCTTCCGAAGTTCGTGTCACCGGGTGCCGCAATGTTGTCACGAACTTCGGAAGCAGGGCACTATGGGTGTCCAACCGCCATGGCGCGGCTGTCGACGTCTGCAAACCGGAACAGGCCCCGGATCTGCTGCCGCATGCCGGTGAGATCGCGCGCCTCGGTGGTCGGCTGAAACAACCCGTCTCTCTGCCACTTGTCGCGGTTCAAGCTGATGCCCCATGCATTGAGCCAGAGCGGCGAGGAAAATTGCGCCAGGCATTCCGGCATCACGTCCTCCACCGCGAGCAGGAAGATCACCTGCGCCAGCTCCTCGATTCGCTCCATGTTGAACATGTGATCGTCGACCAGCTCGGCAGCCCCCTTGCCGCCCCGCAGGTTGCGCTGCCGCAGGTCCAGGAGCAGGGGGACCTTGAGAAAGTCGATGAAATCGAACGTGCCGCGCTGCGACGATTTCGCCTCCCATTCGACGAACAGGCGATGCACCATCTGGGCGAGCAGGAAGTAGCCGGCCTTGGCCTTGCGAATGCTGGCGTTCTGCTCGCCGTCGACGAAGATCGAGTTGAAAATCTGCGGCGACAGCAGTGCCCATCCGGCGGCCGTGTCCCACATGATCTTGGCTGCCGTGACGACAGGATTGCTGAACAGCGGATATCCGATCTGGATGTTGCGGGTCAGCGCCTCGTTGAGCGAGATGATGGACCAGCTGTAATTCGTCACGAGATCCGGCGTGAGCGTTCCGGCAAGATCGCGCCGGACCATCTCGGTGACCATCGAATTGCCGATTCCGATCAGGTCCGTGCCGGGTGAATAGAGCGGATCCGAGAACACGCCGGCCTCGCCCACGCAGGCCCAGCGATCGCTCGAGAATACCTGCCGCGACGAATAGCTGTAGTTGCGCATCGACAGGAAATCGAGCGGCTCGCGGCCTTCGATATAGGTCGCAAAGGCTGGCTCGTGCCGGGCGAGCCATCGCATCGCCGCCGGATAGGTGCTGTATTCCGCGAACGGATGAATGTCCTCGAGCGCGTCGATCCCGATGCTCGTGCTGTCGGACGACAACGGGATGACCCACACCCAGTACCCGCGTCCGACCAGGTGGTTGGTCGAGAAGTAGCGGTTTCCGTTCTGCACGCGGCCGTGCCACTTCGCCTCCTCGGCCGGGACGAGGTCGCCGACATCGATGCGGCCCTGCAGGCGAAACCAGGCGGCGCTGAAATTGCGGTCGAGCGGCTTGGTCAGCTTGAGCTTCCGCTGCAGCAGCCGGCGCCGCCCGGTCGCGTCGACGACCCAGCGCGCCGTGATGCGTCCGGCCCGGCCGCTCTCCTCCTCCTGATAGGCAACCACGTGCCGGCCCTCGCCCTTGGCCAGCGCGATGTTGCGCACCAGGCAACCTTCCAGCATGGCAACGCCGGCCTCGGCGTTGAACCGGCGCAGGTCGTTTTCGAGAACGCCGCGGTCGACCTGGAAGGAGGGCACGACGGGAAAATCCGAGAGGCCGAATTCCGGCCGCTCGTGGAAGGCTCCACGCGAGTTGCCGAAGAAGAATCGCAGCCCGAGCTTGAAGAGATGATGCTTGGCGAGATACTCCCGTAGCTGCAAGGTCTCGGCTAGGTAGTAGGAGCCGGCCTCGGTGGTCGACTCGCCGACCTTGAACGCGGCCTCCGGCACCGGGCCCGGCAGCTTCTCCACCACCGCGACCGAAGCTTGCGGCAATTGCAGCCGCAATTGCCGCGCCAAGGTGAGGCCGGCAAGGCCGCCGCCGCAGATCGCCACATCGTAATCGTGTCCGCCGTCCGCACGGTTTCCGTTCAGCATCGTGCCAGTTTCCTCGGGCTGTCCAGATAGGATCGCAGGGTGGCGAGAAACCGCTGGTTGCCGATCAGTCGCGACCAGCGGATCTCCTCTTCGGGCAATTGTCCGATCTCGTAATGCTGGTCTTCGTACATGTCGGCCGGCATCGAGCGAAGAACCCAGCGGTCGACGCACATCGAATGCGGCACCTCGGACGCGACCCGCCGGCCCGCCGCCGCGCTCTCGCATTTGTAGATGGCGAACCGGTCGGCGTTGATGGTCGCCGCAACCGCGCTGACGGTCCCCACCCGGAGCTGGCTGTGCGGCAGGAAGGCGACCTCGATCACGTCGTTTCCGGCCTGCCGGAGATGCTGCACCAGGCCCGCGAAGCCGGGCCCGTCAGGCTCGGCCGTCTCGCTCGTCCCGGCGCTCCACAGGCGGATCAGCTGCGGGTCGCTCACCAGGTCGGACCATGCGATCTCGGCCGTCGGCAGCCGGACGATCTGGGTCGGATCGGCGAACTGTCGATCCGGGTCCGACTCCAGCCCGAACAGGCCGGCCTGGCAGGCTGTTTTTCGCTCCACCTTCGGGCCGAACGGCATGCACTGCCACGCGCCCTGCAGCGCGACGTAGTCCTGGGCGGCCTCGGCTGCGGCAAAGCGGTAGAGATTCAGGCGGTCCGCGCCGACCCGCAGCGTCAGGCCGGCCTGCGCCTCGTGCGGCAGGCGCACGGTGACGACCGCGCCGTCAACGACGATCGGCCGTCCGACCTTGGCCAGGCCCTCGAGCACGGGCCGAAACGCGGCGACCTCCAGGCCCGGCAGCAGGTCGGGATAGGTCGGCAGCTTCCCCTGGTGGCGGTAGAGCTCGGTCGTCCGATGCGGATAGAACCAAGCATGCCAGCGCACGTATTGCCACCGTAGCGCCGTCAGCTCTCTGCCGGCCAGCGGTCCGCCGACCGCCAGGCCCTCGATCGTCCAGCTTGTGCCGGTCTCGCGATCGACGAAATGATCGCCGGCGAGCTCGAACGACAGGACGCGATCCTCGACGATGCGAGAATAGGCCGCCATGGTGATCTGGTCCGGCCGCGGACCGGCGAAGATCACGATGGGATGGCCGCCGAGCTCGTCGGCGACGACGCCGCGGCTCCGCTTCACCTCGCGCAGCGGATAGGCCTTCACGCCTTGATCGACGTTGATGCCGAGCACCATCTCGTTTTCCGGATAGCGATCGTCCAGCGGCCCCGAGATGGTGGCGACCAGGGGCGGATCCATGCCGGGGCGCGAAAAGTACTCCTCCCGGCCGTGGCCGTGCCGGGCGTCGCGATGGTAGCGGTCGGTCGGCGCCACCATCACGTTGGTCTGCGGATGCGCCGATCTCCAGTCCTTCCAGGTGGTGTGGAAGGTCGGAATCTGCGGCAGCAGCGTGCCGGCCCACTTTCCGTTGAGGGCGACGCCTTCGTAATGCAGCCAGAGGCTTCCGCCGCCGCGGCCCATCTCGCCGCGGTTCATCATGGTCAGCGATGCGTTGTACATGCCGACGCCGTTGAACTTGACCCTCTGGCCGTCCACCATCGAAAGGAAGGCCGAGCCGGATTGGCAACGCTCGCAGGTCGTGAACAGCACCGGGTGGCCGACGATCCGGTCGTTGATCACGTGATAATTGTCGGTGATCCACAGCGGATAGGCGCGGGCGACGCCATAGAAGACCAATCCCACCACGTAGTCGTCGTCGCGCATGTGGCTCGCGCCGGCGGCCGGCACGAATTCCGCGCTGTCCCAGGCCGAGATCATGCGGCCGAAGTGGCGCGCGAGCTCGAACGTCTCGGCGTCGCGGGCCGTGTACGGCTCGAGGTGGCGGGCGGCCTCGGCGCCGCAGGTGATCTCCGCGACCGGCGACGTATCGTCCGCGCTCTTCCGATCAGCAAGCGACGGCTTCATCGGCATCAATTCCTGTACACGAACTCGAGCCCGCCCCGCAGATAGAGCTCGCGAAAATGGCGGTGCCGTCGCTTGCCGCTGGAGGTCTTGCTCAGCATCCCCTTCTTCACCAGCAGGATGTCGCTCACCGGGACTCCCAATTCCCGGTTCACCTGCTCGTGAATGGCCTCGGCGATTTCCGGATAGGACGGCAAAGGCGGCTCGTTCACTTCCGCCACCAGGACCATCTGCTCCGTGCCGCGGCCCGGATGCTCGACGCCGAACGCCGCGAAGCAGCCGGCACGCAGCCCCGACACCTTCCACAGGACGCCCTCGAGCTCGCTCGGATCGATTTTCCGTCCGCGGATGGTGATCCGCTCGCGCACGCGTCCGACCCAGAACAGCTCGCCGTCGCGCAGGTAGCCGAGATCGCCGGTGCGCAGCAGGCCGCCGCGGAGGGCGCGGGTGGTCTCCTCCGGCTCGCCGACATACTCGGTCATGCGCGAGGGCGTATCGAGCAGCACCTCGCCCACCTGACCATCCCCCACGAGGCTTCCGTCCTCGGCCGCGATCGCAATGCGCAGGTGCGGATGCGGCCGCCCGACGCCGACGACCGCGATCGCCGGCGTGCCATCGGATTCCGCAACCGGCGATGCAATGCGCTGATCCCGCAACGCGTGGGCATCGATGCGCTCGCACGCGAACGGCGCATTCAGGTCCGTGAAGGTTGCCCCACCGACGTTCTCGACGCAGCCGAAATTCATCTTGAGCGACCCGCGACGTACGCCGACGGCGGCAAAGCGCTCGTGGAAGTCGAGAACCGTCTGCAGGTGGATCTTTTCCGCCGCGTTCCAGAACGTCCGCACGTGATCGAGGCGAACGTCGCTGATCTCCTCGTCCTTCACCCGTTGGGCCGTGATGGCGTAGCCGAAATTCGGCGACCAGGTGACGGTGGCACCGGTATCGCTGAGCCCGCGCAGCCAGCGCGCCGGCTGCTTGACGAACTCGGTCGGGCTCAACATCACGAGCGGCGTTCCGCGCGTCAGGCAGAGCAGGAAGTTATTGACCAGCCCCATGTCGTGATAGAGCGGCGTCCAGTTCAGGCAGACGTCGTCCGCCGTCAGCCTCATGGCGAGCGCCATCCCGTCGAGCGCGGCCAGGACGTTGCGCTGCTGCCAGCGGGCGATGCGCGGCGTTCCCGTGGTGCCCGACGTCAATTGCAGCGCGGCTGTATCGGATTCGGACGGGGCAAGGGGAGAATGCGCGGGCAGGTTGGGGACCGCGGCAAATTCCGCCTCGCCGAAAATGAAGCGCGTGCCGGTACCGATGCCGTCGATCTCGTTTCGGTGCTTTCGCAGCGTTTCGTGGGCGACGACGAGCCGGACGTCCGCCTTCTTCAGGATGCCCTTGAGAACCTCCATGAGGCTCGAGTGCGGGCCGGCCTGGAGGATCGGCGGCGCCAGCAGAAGCGGGACGGCCCCGCGCAGCAGCACGGCGAGCAGGACGGTGGCGCAGAATTCGTTGCTCGGCAGCACCAGCAGGCAGACGTCGCCTGGCGCGATCCCCAGGTCGGCGAGCCGCGCGCCGTGATCGGCGGCGCGGCGGTAGACCTGCTCGAACGACTGCCAGACGAAGCCGCCTTCGGAATCGAGGAAGGCGAGGGCCCGCCCGTGCGGCGCCCTCTCGGCCCGTGCACGGAGTCTTGCCTGCAACGAGGCCGTCATCGCGTCCGCGGGACTCACGCCTCGGTCTTGATCTTCTGCGCCACCAGCCGCGCGATCGAAGCAATCGAGCGAAAGTTCTCGACGACAATCTCCTCGTCCGCGACGTGAGCGCCGTAAGTCTGCTCGATGAATGCGACGATCTGCAGGACCCCCATGGAATCGACGATACCTTTCTTGATCAGGTCGTCCTCCGGACGCACCGACGTGAGCCCGGTCCCCTCGCTGAATTCCGCAATGATGAAGTCCGCGAGCTGCTTGCGGATAAGGGCCCCGTCCGTATTAACGAGGTTGAAATCCAAGACGTTTCTGGCAGTCTCCGCCATCATCCCCTCTCCCCCAATGGTTTATAGCGGCGGCAATTTACCTAAAGTTGCGAATGAGTCCATCCGATTCTGCGGTCGCGGCCTTCCCCAAGGTTAACGGCAGCGCCTGAATTCAAGCCGGAACAATGACTTGTCGGCGTGCCGGCCGGGGGGGGCGGGCCTCATGCTCCGCCGGCCATGCCGGCGAAGCCGCGATGCGAGGCGCGAAGGCAATGACCATGGCGCAGGAGCGCGTGGAGGTTCAGGTGCGCGGCGTGGGCGCCCGTGTGTTGCTCGTGCACGGCAACCTCATGAGCGGCCCGCTGTGCTGGTCGCAGCAGCTGCCGCTGGCCGAGCGGTGGCGACTGGAGATCGTCAATCGCCGCGGCTATGGGCAAAGCCCGCGCACCGAGCGACAGGATTTTGCCGCCGACGCCGAGGACATTGCGGACCTTCTCGCCGACGGCGCACATCTCGTCGGCCACTCCTATGGCGGCCTCGGCGCGCTGCTTGCCGCCGCGATGCGACCGCGATCCGTGTGGTCGCTCACCGTGATCGAGCCGCCGGCATTTCGTCTTGCCGCCGGCAACCCGGCTGCGGATTCGCTCGCGCGGCAGCTCCTGGATCTGCAGCTTGCCGGGCCGCAGGATCCTGCCGCCTATGCCGACGCCTTCATGCGGGCGGTCGGTGGCGGCGCCCCGCTCCCCATTCCGCTGCCGCGCTCGCTCGCCGAGGGCGCGCGCGTGCTGATGGCGGGCCGCGGCCCGTGGGAGGCGGACGTGCCGATCGCTGCGTTGCGCGCAGCCGCGTTTCCGAAGCTCGCCGCCTCGGGCGGCCATCATCCCGGCCTCGAGGCGATCTGCGATGCGCTCGCGCGGGAGGCTGGTGCCGAGCGCGCCGTGATTCCAGGAGCCGGCCACAACGTCCCGCGGATGGGCGCGCAATTCAACGACCGCCTGGAGGCGTTCCTGCTGGCCGCGTGAGTTCCCCTTACGGTGGCAACATCACGCGCTACCGGTGCCCTTTGGGGCCAGCACGCGCGGGTGGGTTAGCTTTCGCGCCGGCTCCCTGTTAAGACCGCCCCGCGCCCGACGTGCCGCGTGCAGGACGGGCTCGAACATTTTGCAGCGACATGAAGGATGACATGCCCACGCTGAAGCAACTGGCGCGCGCCGGCGCCGCCATCGTCCTGTCCGCTCTCGTGCTCGGCGCACCGCCGCTTGAGGCCGAGCAATGGCCGCAGCGCACGGTGCGATTCATCCTGCCGCTCGGGCCCGGCAGCGGCGTCGACATCGGTGCACGGCTGTTCGGCGATCCGCTTGCGGCGCGCTGGGGCCAGCCGGTCGTGGTGGAGAATCGCCCGGGCGGGGACGGCATCATCGCCATCACGGCGTTCATCGGCGCGCACGACGATCACACGCTCCTGTTCTCGCCCACCTCGTCGTTTACCGCCCATCCGTTCCTGCACGACAAGCTGCCCTACGACGCGCGCGAGCTCGCGCCCATCGCGCGGGTGTCCAATACCATCGTGGTGGTGGCGGTGCCTTCGTCCCTGAACGTCGGCTCGCTGGGAGAGCTGCTGGCGCAGGTCAAGGCGCAGCCGGGTCGGCTCAATTTCAACACCGCGACCGGCGTGACCGATTTCGTGTTCGACGGCTACTTCAAGAGCGCCGGCCTGGCGATGACGCGGGTTCCGTATCGTGACACGGTCCAGGCGCTCAACGATCTCGGCGAGGGGCGGATCCAGATGTGGGTGGGGGCCCTGGCCATTGCCCGGCCGCACGTGCAGGCCGGCCGGGTCAAGCTCGTCGCCGTCACCAACAGCGAGCGCGCTTCCGTTGCGTCGGACGTGCCCACCGTGACGGAAGCCGGCTACAAGGCACTCACCTTCGATGGCCTGGTCGGGCTGTTCGGTCCGCGCGACATGGCCGACGACGTCCGCAATCGCATCGCCGCCGACGTCCGCGCGGTCGCGGACGCTCCCGAGATCGTGACGCGCCTGGGCGCGACCGGGCAGGTGGTGCGGCCCGGCACGGCCGCCGAATTCGCCGCCGCAATCGCCGAGCAGGGCGCGCGGGTCGCGGCGTTCGCCGATGCGCTCGGGGTCAAGCCGGCTAAATAGACGGTCTCCGATCGGCCGCGATCGGCCCCTGACCGCGGGCTGGCGCCCGGCGCGCCCACCGCGCTTGACCGGCTGTGGCGGAGATGTCATCCGACCGCCATGGATACTTCGTCGAGCCAACCGCTTGCAGCGCCATTGCCACGATCCTTGCTGGCTCGGATCCAGGGCGAGGTCGCGATCCTGCGTCTGTCGCGGCCCGAGAAGCGCAACGCCCTCGACGACGAGACCATCCTGGGAATCGAGATCTTCCTCGACGTACTGCCGGATGCCGCCAAGGCCGTGGTGGTTCACGGCGACGGCGACCACTTTTCCGCCGGGCTCGACCTCGCCGAGCTGACCGAGCGCGACGTAGTCGCCGGCATCGCCCATTCGCGCATGTGGCACCGGGTGTTCGATCGCGTCCAGTTCGCACGCGTGCCTGTCGTGGCCGTGCTGCACGGGGCGGTGATCGGCGGCGGGCTGGAGCTTGCCGCCGCGGCGCACATCCGGGTTGCCGAGCGCTCCGCGTTCTACGCGCTGCCCGAGGGTCAGCGCGGCATCTTTGTCGGCGGCGGCGGCGCGGTCCGGCTGCCGCGGCTGATCGGCGCCGCGCGCATGATGGACATGATGCTCACCGGCCGCGCCTACAGCGCCGAGGAGGGCCAGCTGATGGGGCTCTCGCACTATCTGACGGAGCCCGGCGAGGGGCTGGCCAAGGCGATGGAGCTCGCGCGCCGCATCGCCGGCAATGCGCCGCTCACCAATTTCGCCGTGATGCACGTGCTTCCGCGCATTGCGGAGTCCGATCCGGCGAGCGGCTTACTGACCGAGTCCCTGATGGCCGCGATCGCCCAGAGCGACGAGGAGGCCAAGGACCGCCTCAAGGCGTTCCTCGCCAATCGCGCCCCCAAGGCGGCCGGAAAGACCTGACCTTGGACCCGAACGGACAGGCCGCCCTCGTCACCGGCGCCGGCTCCGGTCTCGGCGCCGAGACCGCCGCGCAACTGGCGCAGGCCGGCGTCCGGGTTGCCGTCCTCGACATCAACCTGGAAGCGGCGCGCGCCGTCGCGACGGAAGTGGGCGGGCTCGCGGTCCGCTGCGACGTGGCGGATGCCGAATCCGGCGCGGCGGCTGTGGCGGAAGCGCGCGAGCGCCACGGTCCTGCGCGCATCCTGGTCAATTGCGCCGGCGTCGGCCCGGCCAAGCGCATCGTCGGCCGCGACGGCCCGATGCCGCTCGCGGATTTCGCGCGCGTCATCGCCATCAACCTCATCGGCAGCTTCAACATGATGCGGCTCGCGGCCGCCGACATGGCGACGCTCGCCCCGCTTGACGACGACGAGCGGGGCATCATCGTCTCGACCGCCTCGGTCGCCGCGTTCGAAGGGCAGGTGGGGCAGGCCGCCTACGCGGCGTCGAAAGGCGGCGTGGCGGCGCTGACCGTGCCGGCGGCGCGGGAGCTCGCGCAGTTCGGTGTCCGCGTGATGGCGATCGCGCCTGGGATCTTCGCCACGCCGATGCTGCGCGGCCTGCCCGAGGAGGTTCAGACGAGCCTCGCCGCCTCGGTGCCGTTCCCGAAGCTGCTCGGCCGGCCGGAGCAGTTCGCCGATCTCGTGCTCCACTGCGTGCGCAACCGTTATCTCAACGGCGAGGTCATCCGCCTCGACGGCGCCTTGCGCATGGCCCCGCGCTAGAGCATTTTCCGGAAAAGTGGACACCGGTTTTCCGAAGGAAAATGCGGCAAGCATCGAATCTAGAGCGCATTCTGGCTCGGTCACGTCGGAACGTGATTCAATTCCAGTGGAATGCGCTCTGGCGGCAACGGGAGACCGCATGCTGAGCAATACCCGCACCATCCGCATCGAGTGGGGCGACTGCGATCCCGCCGGGATCGTGTATTACCCACGCTATTTCGAGATGTTCGAGGCCTGCATTGCCAGCCTGTTCGAGCGCGCGACCGGGCTGACGAAATACCAGATGCTCAGGCGCTACGAGTTTGCCGGATACCCGGTGGTGCAGGCGCGCGCCCAGTTCCTGGCCCCGGCGAAATACGGTGACGACGTGATTGCCGAGACCACCATCGCCGAGTTTCGCCGTTCCAGCTTCGACGTGCAGCATCGCGTCCTCAACGCCGGCCGGCTCGCCGTCGACGGCTTCGAGACCCGGGTGTGGGTCGCCCGCCATCCGCAGGACGCGAGCAAGCTTGAGGCCAAGCCGATTCCCCAGGACGTGATCGAGCGATTCACGCGCGCGTAGGATTCCGCAGGATCACTCGATCCGCTCGGCAAGCCGGCGCAGGATGCGGAGGAATTGCGTCCGCTCGTCGGCGCCGATGAGCGTGTCGAGCTTCGCCTCGTGCTGGCGCGCGCAAGTCGTGAGCTGGCGCAGCAGCCTTGCCCCCGACGTGGTCAGGACGAGCCGATAGGCGCGGCGGTCGGTGGGGGTGCGGGTGCGACGCACCAGGCCGCGCCGCACCAGGTCGCGCAGCAGCGGCGTCAAGGTGGACTTGTCGCGGCCGTTGGCGCGGCTCAACGCGGTCTGGCTGATGCCCGGGTTGTTTCCGATCAGGCTGAGGGTGGCGAAGCGGCCGGGCCTCACCCCGATCTCCTGGGACAGGCGGGAGAACGCCTGGAACGAGGCATCCTGCGCCATGCGCAGGTTGAAGCCGATCCAGCCCTTGAGCGGCCCGTAGTCGATCTCGTCGGTCACGCCGTCACGCACGACGCGATTTGCGCCGTCCCTGCCGGCGCGGGCGCCACGCTGTTCCGATGCCCGTCCCATTCGGTCGCGCCGATCCTTGCATCGCGCATGCGAGGCGGATTGTTTTATATCCAACTATCTGCCTTTACAACGCGCGGCAGTTGGGGCTCAATGACTCAAGATCGAGCATTCGAGCACGGATTGAGCGCCTCGGGGAGGAAGCCATGTCATTGCGTCGAGCCGGGCGTCTGATCGCGACCTGCGTCGCGTCCACCGCCGCTCTCGCGGCCGCCGGGCTCGGACCATCGGCGCACGCGCAGGACAAGACCTTCGAGCTCAAGCTCTCCCATTGGGTGCCGCCGACGCATCCGCTGCAGAAGGCGATGGAGGACTGGGGCTCTTCGGTCGAGAAGGCCTCGAATGGCACCATCAAGTACAGGATCTTTCCGGCGCAGCAGCTCGGCAAGGCGTTCGATCACTACGACATGGCGCGCGACGGCATCGCCGATCTCACCTACGTCAATCCGGGGTACCAGCCGGGGCGCTTCCCGGTGATCGCGGCCGGCGAGCTGCCGTTCCTGGTCGGCGACGCCAAGGGCGGCAACCGCGCGGTCGATGCGTGGTACCGCAAGTACGCCGCCTCCGAGATGAAGGACGTGAAGTACTGCTTTTCTTTCATTCTTGATCCCCTCACCTGGCATTCCCGCACCAAGAAGATCGTCGTGCCGGGCGACATCAAGGGAATGAAGATACGGCCATCGCAAGCGACCGTTGCCGCCTGGGTGACGCAGCTTGGCGGCACCAATGTGCAGGCCAGCGCTCCGGAAGTCCGCGATGTCCTGGAAAAGGGCGTGGCCGAGGCCATCACCTTCCCATGGGGCTCGGTCCCGCTATTCGGCATCGACAAGGTCACGAAGTATCACATGGACGCGCCGCTCCATACGGTCACGTTTCAATGGCTCATGCACCAGGGAACGTATGACCGCATGTCGGCGGCGCAGAGGCGCGTGATCGACGACCACTGCACAACCGAATGGGCGGGCAGATTCGCCGATCCGTGGGCGGATTTCGAACGTGCTGGGTTGGCCAAGATCAAGGCGGAGCCAGGACACGAGGTCTATCCGATCACGGCCGCCCAGCTCGACGAGTGGAAGAAATCGGCTGAGCCGCTGCACAAGGTGTGGGCCGACGGCGTGCGCAAGGCCGGCCGCGACCCCGACGCCGTCATGAAGGAGCTCATGGCGTCGCTCGCACAGTACAAGGCCAGCTATTGAGCGGGAAGTCGGCCGCTTCCAGCTGATCGGATCACGGCCGCGCCGTCGACCGCGGCCGCCGTACACGTCGGACGGGTCATGGCCGGGATCGAGGCAAATCAACCGGGACCATCTGCCGGCAAACCCGGTCCCGCGCCTGCCCGCAACCGGATGGACCGTTTCATCGACGGGATCGAGCTGGTTGCCGCGGTCTTCGTCGGCATTGTCGCCGCCGACATCTTCATCTCCGTCCTGCTGCGCTATTTCTTCAGCGTGCAGATCCCCGACAGCTACGATTTCGGCCGCCTCCTGCTCGGAATCCTCATCTTTTGGGGCATCGCGGCGACCTCGTACCGCGGCACGCACATCACGGTGGATCTGGTCTGGGGGACCGTCGGCCCGAAATTCCAGCGCTTCATCGACGTTTTCGCCACCCTGGTGCTGCTGTTCGTCGTCACGGCGCAGACCTATACGCTGCTCGACAAGGTCGCCACCACGCGCACCGACAACGTGCTGACCTTCGACCTTCGCCTGCCCACTTGGCCGTTCTTTCTCGTTGCTTGGCTGGGTGACGTGTCGGCGGTGTTGCTGATCGCGGTGCGGACGTGGCGGCTGATCTTCCGTCCAGAGCTGATGGGCGGCGCCTATCAGATCAAGCCGGTCGAGTGAGGCGGTCGTGCCGGGCACCGAAGCGGTGGCGGTGATCGGGTTTATTGTCTTGTTCGCGCTGATGCTGCTGCGCGTGCCGGTCGGCATGGCGATGGGACTTGTGGGCGTGAGCGGCTTCGCCTGGCTGGTCGGCGGCGCGCCGGCCTTGAAGATCGTCGGCCATACGTCGATGCGCACCGTCACCGATTACACCTTCGGCGTCATCCCGATGTTCCTGCTGATGGGGGCGTTCGTCTCCAATTCCGGCATGAGTAAGGAGCTGTTCCACGCCGCCAACACGTTCCTGGGACACCGTCGCGGCGGGCTCGGCATCGCCACCATCGCGGCGTGCGGCGGTTTTGCCGCCATCTCCGGCTCCTCGGTTGCGACCGCCGCCACCTTCTCGACCGTTGCCTACCCGGAGATGCGCCGCTTCGGCTATCCGCAAGCGTTCGCCACCGGCGTCATTGCGGCCGGCGGCACGCTCGGCGCCATGCTGCCGCCGTCCACGGTGCTTGCGGTCTACGGCATCATCACCGAGCAGGACATCGGCAAATTGTTCATCGCCGGCATCGTTCCCGGCCTGCTCGCTGTCTCCATGTACATGACCACGGTCGCCATCATCGGCGCGGTTCGGCCGGGCTACCTGCCGGCCGGTCCGCGCAGCTCGTGGAAGCAGCGGCTGGCGGGCATCAGGAGCATCTGGGCGACCCTGCTCCTGTTCGTCTTTGCCATCGGCGGCCTTTATGGCGGCCTGTTCACGCCGACCGAGGCGGGCGGCATGGGGGCCGGAGGCGCCTTCCTGATCGGCGTCCTGCGCGGACGCCTCACGCGGCCGGAAATCCGCCGCTCGCTGCTCCAGGCCACCCGCACGGCGGCCGCCGTCTTCACCGTGCTGATCGGCGCGCTGCTGTTCGGCTACTTCCTCACGGTGACGCAGACGCCGCAGAAGGTGACCGCCTTCCTCACTGGGCTCGGCATCGGCCGCTACGGCGTGCTCGCCCTGATCATGCTCATGTATCTCGTCCTCGGATGCCTGATGGATGCGCTGGCGATGATCATCCTTACGGTGCCGATCATCTTTCCGGTCATCCGCGAGCTCGGATTCGATCCGATCTGGTTCGGCGTGATCATCGTCATGACGGTCGAGCTGGGGCTGATCCATCCGCCGGTCGGCATGATCGTGTTCGTCATCAAGAGCGTGGTGCAGGACGTGAGCTTCTCCACCATCTTCTACGGCGTGCTTCCCTTCATCGTCACCGACCTCGTCCGCCTGGTCATTCTCATCGCCTTTCCGATCCTGGCGACCTGGCTCCCCTCGCACATGTGACGACGTCGTCTGCAGGCGGCAAAGCCGGGGCGGCTGTCTCCGGCCCGGCTGCGCCGAGGCCAAGGGCCGTATCTCCTCGAGCTCAAGCCCGTGCGCCGACCCGTTTATGAGCTCCCGCCTCCGTGCTAGAATAGTTGGAATTCCAACATTCGGAAAACCGCCATGGAACGCTCGTTCAAGAAGGAGGCGGAGGCGCTCGAGCTTGGCGCCGGCCGGACCTTCCGCGGTGAAGGCATTTTGGCCGTCACCAAGGCCCTGCTGCAGTCGGGCGTGTCCTACGTGGGCGGCTACCAGGGCGCGCCGGTGTCGCACCTGCTCGACGTGATGGTCGACGCCGAGGGCCTGCTGTCCGAGCTCGGCGTGCACGTGGAGACCTGCACCAGCGAGGCCTCGGCGGCCGCCATGCTCGGGGCTTCGATCAACTATCCGTTGCGCGGTGCCGTCACCTGGAAATCGGTGGTGGGCACCAACGTCGCCGCCGACGCGCTGTCGAACCTGGCCTCGCCCGGGGTGACCGGCGGCGCCCTGATCATCATCGGTGAGGATTACGGAGAGGGCGCGAGCATCATCCAGGAGCGCTCCTACGCGTTCGCCATGAAGTGCTCCATGTGGCTGCTCGATCCGCGCCCGGATCTGCCGACCATCGTGCGCATCGTCGAGCAGGGCTTCGAGCTCTCCGAGGCCAGCAACACGCCGGTGATGCTCGAGCTGCGCATCCGCGCCTGCCACGTCACCGGCGAGTTCCCGGCCAAGGACAACCGTCGCGGCGTCTATTCCGGCCGCAACCCGATTCCGGGGCCGCCGCGCCACGAATACATCCGGCTCTCCCATCCGCCCTCGACCTTCATCCACGAGAAGCAGAAGGTCGAGCAGCGCCTGCCGGCCGCGCAGGCCTTCATCCGCCAGAACGGGCTCAACGAGGTGTTCCCCGGCGACATCGGCGAGATCGGCATCGTCACCCTTGGCGGCCTCTACAACGGCGTGATCCGTGCCCTCTCGCGTCTCGGCCTTGCCGACCTGTTCGGCAATTCCCGTATTCCGATCTATGTGCTCAACGTCGCCTATCCGCTGCTGCCCGACGAGGCGAAGCGTTTCTGCGCCGGCAAGCGCGCCGTGCTCGTGGTCGAGGAGGGGAACCCCGAATACGTGGAGCAGCAGCTCAACACCGAGCTGCGCCGCGCCGACATCCAGACCCGTGTGCTCGGCAAGGGCTGCCTGCCGCGTGCCGGCGAGTACAATTCGGAGGCGCTGATCGGCGGGCTGAGCGCGTTCGTGGCCGAGAGCCGGCCGGGAGGCGTCGACGTCGACACTATCGTCGCGCACGCGGCCGCGATCCTGGCGCAGCGGACCGGCGCGCTCGCCGCGCTCGGCGACATTCCGGCGCGGCCGCCGAATTTCTGCACCGGCTGTCCGGAACGGCCGGTGTTCAGCGCCATCAAGCTCGCCCAGCGCGAGCTTGGCCCCACCCACATCAGCGCCGACATCGGCTGCCACTCGTTCGCGACCTTGCCGCCGTTCAGCCTCGGCAACTCGATCCTCGGCTACGGCATGTCGCTGGCGAGCGCCGCCGCGGTCGGACCGAATTTCGCGCGCCGGCCGATTGCCGTCATGGGCGACGGCGGGTTCTGGCACAACGGCCTCGTCTCCGGGGTCGCCTCGAGCCTGTTCAACCAGGGCGACGGCGTGCTGATCGTGATGCAGAACGGCTACACGTCGGCGACCGGCCAGCAGTACCTGCCGACCAGCCGGACCAGCCGGACCGGCGCGCCCACCGGCATGTCCATCGAGGCGACGCTGCGCTCGTTCGGCGTCAAGTGGCTGCGCACGGTGCGCACCTACGGCGTCGCCACCATGGTGAAGACGCTCAAGGAGGCGATGCGCAGCGCCGAACGCGGCCTGAAGGTGATCATCGCCGACGGCGAATGCATGCTGGCGCGCCAGCGCCGCATCCGCGCCGAGGAGGCCGAGAAGCTCAAGCGCGGCGAGCGCGTCGTCCGCACCCGCTACGGGGTCGACGACGAGATCTGCACCGGCGACCACTCGTGCATCCGCCTCTCGGGCTGCCCCTCGCTCACCGTCAAGCCGAGCCCCGATCCGCTGCGCACCGATCCGGTGGCGAGCGTGATCGAGAGCTGCGTCGGTTGCGGCCTGTGCGGCGAGGTCGCGCACGCGGCGGTCCTGTGTCCCTCCTTCTATCGCGCCGACATCGTCCGCAATCCCGGCTGGCGCGACCGCCTCCTCCATCGGCTGCGGAGCGCCGTGATCGGCTGGCTCGGCGGCCGCGCGGAGGCTCACCCATGACGGCGCCGACGCGGCCGATCGCCGTCCTCATCGCCGCGTTGGGCGGGGAGGGGGGCGGCGTGCTCACTGGCTGGATCGTTGCCGCCGCCAACGCGCACGGCCTGCCGGTCCAGAGCACGTCGATTCCGGGCGTTGCCCAGCGTACCGGCGCCACCACCTACTATATCGAGATCGTGCCGGTTCCCTGGCGCGAGCTCGAGGGCCGGCGGCCCGTCATGGGGCTGAGCCCCGGCATCGGCGACGTCGACCTCGTGGTGGCAAGCGAGCTCATGGAGGCCGGCCGCGCCATCGCGGGCGGGTTCGTGACGCGCGACCGCACCTTGCTGATCGGCTCGACCAGCCGCTCCTACCTGGTGGTCGAGAAGATGGCGATGGGGGACGGCCGCTACGACTCCGAGCGCCTGTTGAAGGCGGTCGAGCAGCATGCGCAGACCGCGATGCTGTTCGACATGGAGGCGCTGGCGAAGAAGAGCGGCGCGATCGTCAGCGCCGTGATGCTCGGCCTGATCGCCGGTTCCGATCGCCTGCCGATTCCGCCCGACGTCTTCGAAGCCGCGATCCGTGCCGACGGCAAGGCGGCGGAGAGCAATCTGCGCGGCTTTCGCGCCGGGCTGGAGGCCGCCCGCGCGGGCACGACCGCGCGGCACGAGGCGAAGGCGGAGAAGCGCGGCGTTTCCGCCGCGCCGAGCCTCGCCGATCTCGAGCGCAAGATCGCGGCGACGATGCCGCCGGCCGCGCAGGAGATCGTCATCGAGGGCGCGCGCCGGCTCGCCGCCTATCAGGATCTCGGCTACGTGCGGTGCTACCTCGACCGCCTGGCGCCGATCCGGGCCGCTGACGAGAAGTCGGCTGCCGACGGCCGCCTGCTGCGCGAGACCGCGCGCCATCTCGCGGTCCGCATGTCGTTCGAGGATGTGATCCGGGTCGCCCAGGCCAAGATCGACCCGCGGCGGCTTGCGCGCGTTGCCGCCGAGATCAAGGCCCGGCCGGGCGAGCCGTTCACCATTACCGAGTTTCTCAAGCCCGGCATCGAGGAGATGTGCTCGCTGCTGCCTCCGCGTCTTGCCCGGCCGATCCTCGACTATTCGACGCGGCGCGGCTGGCTCGGCCGCGTGCATTGGAGCATGGAGCTCAAGACCACCTCGGTCCTGGGCTACCTGCGCTTCCGCCTGCTCGCCGCGCTCAGGCGCTGGCGTCCCCGCAGCTATCGCTTCCAGGAGGAGCAGAAGGCGATCGAGTCGTGGCTTGGCCACATCCAGGCGGCCGCCGACA
>Ga0066903_100000372_pt1 | contig 27290 bp, 25 predicted proteins | sample PanSoiMetaGPlot1_FD_67491 | JGI IMG/M metagenome (GOLD analysis project Ga0066903, IMG submission 67491) | Tropical forest soil microbial communities from Panama analyzed to predict greenhouse gas emissions - Panama Soil - Plot 1 (version 2) | ecosystem: Environmental > Terrestrial > Soil >... | reverse complement strand
GCCGCCCTTGGCGAAAAATCCGGCAATGGTTTCAAGCACAGACATGATTGTTAGTTCGGAAACATTGTGAATGTGATTTGCTCGTCCAGACCTTCCGGCGGCAACGTACTTGCCACATCTTCAGGGATTGGCGGCAGCTGGATCTCAAGGACTGATTGCAGGCAGACGTTCGCGAAAGCTTCGTTAGAGCTGTTTCTGACCAGCTTGAGGTTCGTCACCTTTCCACTCCGGTCAATCGAAAAGCTCACGTGCGCGGTCCCAAGGCTAATCAGGTCCATTCTCTGGCCGACATAAGAGTACCAGCGCGAGCCGATCGCGTCCTGGACCATTTTCTCGTATCGCCCGAGCGGGGTGCCGACTGCGTTCACCGCCGATGTGCCCCGGTTGGAAATTGAACCGGAAAGGCGGGTTCTTTCTCTGAGCGGTTGATAGGAGGATCTCATTCGCTGCGGCGTGCTCGCAACGCTCGGCCGCGGCGTTGGGGTTTGCGTAAGCATCGCAAGTTCTTCCGTCTTCGGAATAGGTGTCGGCTGCACGGTTGGTTGTGGTGTTGTCTGCTGCTGAGCAACGCTCGGCTGCGGCTGCGCCCCCTCATTGGGCAACGATTGACTCTGCGAAGCCAAATCAAGTTTCGTCCGCTCACTCCCGTCCTGCGAGGGCAGCGGAAAACTGCCGGTCGCCGGCTGTTCGCTTGCCGCGATGGAGTTCGCGTTGGACTCGAATGTTTTGTCCTTTGGCTGCTCGGTCTGTTTGGATTCGTCGTTTGGAATGAACATTGCGTTCTTGGCCGGCGCCGGATTCAGATCCATAAACGTCAGCTCGACCGGTTTTTCCTCCTCTACGGGGGAGAACGGCGAGTAAAGCAGACCGCCAAAAACGGCGAGCCCGTAACCAATCATCAGATGGATTAAGACGGCGGCGAGCAACGCCATGAGAATCTTGCGCGCCTCTTTCTTTCGCTCGATCGCATCGTCCTCGGAGTGGCCGATGATGAACTCCGCCGTCGTCATTATAGAGTCTGAAACTACTTCACTGGCGAAAGGGTGACAAACCTGCCCCTCTTCCCCTTCCCCCTGGCCTTGGTCTTCGTCATTCGAGCATGATGAAACAGATATTGCTGCGCGTAGCCACCCTGGTCACCGAAGTATCTTTCTGTGAACGCTCGGAGCCGCCCCGCGTTCAATTTTCGCGCTCTCGAAAAATACTTCGCGCGCAGGACTCGCTCAATCCAGACATCGATTGGGAAGGCGCGCAGCCGCTCATAGCCAAAAAGCATCACGCAATTAGCAACCTTCGCGCCCACGCCCGGTAGCTCACACAAGCGCGACCGCAAATCGGCGTCGGACAGGATAGACAGTTGCTCGAGGTCGACACCGCCGTGCGCGACCCGTCGGGCCGTAGCGAGCAGGTTTTTCGCGCGATACCCAAGCGCGCATTGGCGTAACTCTTTTTCCGATGAGGCCGCAATTCGGTCCGCGGATGGAAATGTGTAAACGACTCGAGTATTGATCTTACGGCGTTCGCCAAATCGCTCCCGCAGCGCGTGGGAGATCTGACGAATGTGCACGACTTGTTTCATCGACGAGCAGATAAACGTCGCCAGACATTCCCATTTCGGTTGTCGGATGATTCGCAGACCGCGGCAAAATTGCTGCGCCGCGTTCATCGCATCGTCTTTTGGAAACGATGCGCAGATTTCCCTCAGCCGATGATCGAGCGCGAAATAGTTTCGAATGACGGTTTCATCCCCATTCGTCAGAAGTAGCTCACCGCGTTGCTCAACAAGCGCCGCGCGATCGCCGATAGCGCCAAAAAATCGCGCGCCGTCCCTTTCCCAATGAAACACCTGACCGGACTCGAGCGTTTTCTTTAAATCGAAATCGGGCGCGCGAACTTTCGTCATTCGACATTCGTCGTTCGTCATTCATCATAAGATCGACATGGACGCCCGCCTGGCAATCGATTGCACGGTCCTGTTGCTTTATTTCGTGACCATCATCTCCATCGGCCTTTACATGGGCCGTAAGGAAGAGAACCTGGCGGACTTCGCGCTCGGCGGACGGCGCATCCCATGGTGGGCCGTTCTGGCGTCGATCATCGCCGCCGAAACCAGCGCTGGAACATTCTTCGGCACGCCCGGCGAAGGGTTTGCACTTCGCAATTACACTTACGTTCAGCTCGCGTTCGGCACCATCCTTGCCCGCATTCTCGTCAGCTACATTTTTATCAAGCCCTACTACGACTACAAAGTTTACTCGATCTACGAATACCTGACCGCGCGTTTCGGTGTTTCGACCAAGAACGCGGCCTCTGCTGTTTTCATGTTCACACGGGTGCTCGCTTCTGGGGCGCGCTTGTACGTGGCCGCGATCGCGCTCGTGCTCGCGTATGAAATGATCAGCGGCGCCAAGCCCGATCAAACGCAGACATTGTGGATCTACGTTGGATCGACAATCGCGATTGTCATTCTCACCGCGATCTATACAACGATCGGCGGAATTAAGGCCGTTGTTTGGACCGATTTCATCCAGGCCTCAATCATGATCGGAAGCGCTCTGACCGCGCTCGGGCTTCTCTATTTTGCCATCCCTGGCGGTTGGCACAAAATCGCCGAGTTGCATGGCGGCTTTCATTTCTCCGACATCATTACCACCGGCCTCGATCCGGCGAAAAGCGGTTGGGACAAATGGAAAGGAATGTTTGAGCTCGAATACACCATTTTCGCCGGGCTCATTGGGTCGACATTCATCACGATGTCCACACACGGCGCCGATCAGGACATGGTGCAACGAATGTTGACCGCGCCGGACGTCCGCCGAAGCCGGCGCTCGTTGATCATGTCCGGCCTCGCCGACATTCCGATCGTTCTAACATTTCTCAGCATCGGCATTTTGCTTTGGGCGTATTACGAAACGCATCCCGAACCGAACTTGCCGAAATCACCGGAGGTCTTCTGCCACTTCATCCTTTATCAAATGCCGGTCGGCCTGCGCGGTTTGTTGATCGCGGGAATCTTCGCGACCGCGATGGGCTCACTCAGTACCGCGATTAATGCGCTCGCTACCAGTTTCACCCGCGACTGGTACGAGCATTACATCAATCCGAACGCGAGCGGCGAACAAAGCCTGCGCACGGTGCGTTGGGCCACGGTCGCGTTTTCGGCTCTCATGATTGTGGTGGCATCACTGACGTCGTATTTCGTCATCGTCCTGCCGAATGTGCGCATTATCCCCATCGTGCTCGGCATTTACGGCTACACTTATGGCTCGGTGCTTGGGATTTTTCTCGCTGGAATGCTGACAAGAACTCGCGGCAACGATCGCGGCAATATTATTGCAATGATCGTCGGGTTTGTCGTCGTGACAATAATCAGCGATTTGCCGAACACGATAGCGCGATTGTTTGGAACAACGACTTATACGACACCAAACTGGCTGCCCGTAATGGAATTTCCGTGGTGGATTTGCTTCGGAACAATCGTTACGTTTTGTGTGGCGGTTCTTTTCCGGACTGGCCGCGAACATCACCCATCTGTTGTCGAGAATAACTAATATCCTATGCATGTCGTGACCGATAAATGTAATGGCTGCAAGTTCACCGACTGTGTCGAAGTCTGTCCCGTGACGTGCTTCTACGAAATGGAGAAGCAGGTCGTCATTCACCCGGATGACTGCATCGATTGCACGGCATGTGTCGATGTGTGTCCAGTGCACGCGATCTATGCCGAAGCAGACGTTCCACCGGAATTCAGCAAGGACATCGACTTCAACAAAACACAGGCTACGCAGCTGAAGGATTCGGGCGCGCCGGCAATCACGACCAAGAAAGAGGCGCTCCCCGGCGCGATCGAACGAAAGAAAGCGCTCGGTTATCCCTGAGGGGGTTTTCGCTCCTGGGATTTGCCGACGTCGAGTTTGATTTTCAACTCGCGCAGCTGGCGCGGATCGACATCGGCCGGGGACTGTGACATCAAATCCATCATGCGATTATTTTTGGGGAACGCCATCACGTCGCGGATTGTTTGCGCGCCGCAGAGAAGCATGACGATTCGATCAAATCCGAACGCGATCCCGCCATGCGGCGGCGCTCCGAGTCGCAGCGCGCGCAAGATGTGACCGAACATCGATTGTTGATCGGTTTCGCTTACCCCAAGCGCACCGAACATCTTCGCTTGCAACTCCGGCTCGTGAATTCGAATGCTGCCGCCGCCGATCTCCACGCCGTTCAAGACGACGTCGTACGCTTCGGCACGAATATTGGCAAATTTGGTTTTGTCATCGAGCATCGCAACATCTTCCGCTTTCGGCCGGGTGAACGGGTGATGCATCGCGTTCCATTTGTTTTCCTCAACGCTGAATTGCAGCAATGGAAAATCGTAAACCCACAAGAAGTCCCATATTTCGTTTTCCGGGACGAGCTTCTGAAATTCGGATATACGGAGCCGGACCCGGCCGAGGACTTCGCAGGCGATGTCCCATTTGTCGGCCGCGAACAAAATCAAATCGCCTTCTTCGATCTGTAATTTCGATTTCAGCGCGGCTTTCTCCGCGTCACTAAAAAACTTCACGATCGGCGATTTCCATTCGTCGCCTTCCACTTTGATAAAGGCGAGCCCTTTCGCGCCGAATGTTTTCGCGATCTCGGTCAGCTCGTCGCTTTGGCCAATTGTGAGGGACGCGAAATTCTTTGCGTTGATCGCCTTCACCACGCCACCGGCGTCAATCGCGCCGCGAAAGACTTTGAAACTGCTGGCACGGAAGTCGTCAGTGAGATCGACCAGCTCGATTCCAAAGCGACGATCGGGTTTATCACTGCCAAATCTTCCGACCGCGTCCCGATACGTCATGCGGTCGAACGGAGTTCTGATTTCGACGTGGCGCGTCGCTTTGAAAATCGCAGCCAGCATCCCTTCGGTCAGCGCAAAAATGTCGTCCGTCATTACGAACGATCCTTCGATATCGATCTGGGTGAACTCAGGCTGCCGGTCCGCGCGCAGATCTTCGTCGCGAAAGCATTTTGCGATCTGAAAATACTTTTCGACCCCCGCGACCTGAAGCAACTGCTTGTATTGCTGCGGCGCCTGCGGCAGAGCATAAAACTTTCCGGGTAACAACCGGCTTGGCACCAAAAAATCTCGCGCGCCTTCCGGCGTACTCTTCGACAAAATCGGCGTCTCGATTTCCAGATAACCTTGCGAGTCGAGATAATCGCGCGTCGCCTTGGCCGCGCGATGACGAGTGCGCAGGTTTCGCGATAATTCCGGCCGGCGCAGATCGAAGTAACGATAGGTAAGCCGCAAATCTTCGTTGTGGATCTCAGCATCGATCGGAAATGGCAGATCATCCGCGCGATTGAGGATTCGCAGCTCGTTCGGAATCAATTCGATATCCCCGGTGGCGAGCTTTGCATTTTCAGTCCCCGGCACGCGCGGGGCGACCTTGCCGATAACCTGAATCACGTCTTCGCTTCGCAATCCATGCGCCTCTTTCGCAAGCGCGGCATTTTCTTCCGGGCGAAACACGACCTGAGTCAGACCTTCGCGGTCCCGCAGATCGACAAAAATTACACCGCCGTGATCACGCGAGACATGGACCCAACCAGCAAGCGTTGCCGGCTTGCCGATGTCCGATTTGCGAAGCGAATTGCAATCGTGAGTGCGATACATGGTCAAATGGAGGCGGAGACAGTGAAGAATTTTGCGACGCTGTCCAGCAACGCATCATTCGGAACCAAAGATTCTTCACGCGTCGCCAGCTTTTTGACTTTCACCTGCGGCCATTCATCGCCATAAAGCAAGGCGATCGATGCGCCGGCGTTTTCCGCGTTTTGAAATTGCCTGGCAACCTTGTCGGCGGTGAGTGAATAATCGACGCGATAACCGCGATCCCGGAGCGACTGAATTTCTTCCAGCGCATCGGCGCGACGCTGCTCCTTCGCAATCACGACATAGATGTCGATCTTGCTTTGGTCTTTGATCGCAGCCTCAAACTTCTCACGCGTCGCCGGCCGCTCACGCAGTAGCTCGCCAAGCACGACGTCGCCCATGGCGAAGCCCACGGCGGGCATCGACACCGCACCGTCGCTCAGTTGGCCGATCAAATTGTCGTAGCGGCCGCCGCCCGCAATCGCTCGCAACTTTCCCGCGCGATCAAAAACTTCGAAAACGGTTCCAGTGTAATAAGCGAGTCCGCGGACAATTTTCACGTCGATGTCGACGAAACCGGCCAGTCCGCGGGCGCCGAGGCCGTCAACTAACCGATCTAGTTTTCCGCTGCGGCCGCCCGTGTCAAAAATCGAGAATACGGGCCCCGCGAGCTTACCGAGTTTCTCCTCCGTCTTTTCGCGCGGTTCGCGTCCCGACTTATCGATGATCTGCAAAACTTCTTCCCAGCGCTCAGTCGGAAGCTTCTGCTGCTGCAAAAAGTCGGTCCAGAATTCGCGGTCGCTGATTCGGACGACGAAATCTTTTTCGGCGAGACCGAAACCGCGCAGAATATCGATGCAAAGTGCGATCAGCTCGATGTCGGCAGCGAAGTCCGTTTCACCAATGACGTCGCAGTTTAATTGATAATGTTCCCGCAGCCGGCCGCGTTGTTGCTTTTCGTAGCGATAGAATTGTCCGATCGAGAACCATTTCAGCGGTTTCTTAAATGCGCGCTCGTGCGCAGCGACCACCCGTGCGAGGGTCGGCGTCAATTCCGGCCGCATTGACACCTCGCGTTCGCCTTTGTCCGTGAAATTGAAAAGCTGATCGACGATTTCGGCACCGCTCTTTTTTCGGTAGAGATCGGTCGGCTCCAGAACAGGGCCGTCCCATTCGACGAACCCGTAACGGCGGGAAACCTCGCGCCAGCGGGCGAAAATATAATTCCGCATCGAGCAGTCGTCGGGCAGGAAATCTCGAAAACCTGGAAGCATTTGCATCATTTCAAAAACCGGACAGCCGACTCGGCGCGAACCATTTGTGGCGCCGCGGTCGAATAAATCGCCATCGCCAGAAGTCAAACTTCTTCACAACAAAAAGCATTGGGTAACCAAAGCAAAGGAAACTATGAAAGAAACTACATTAACGAAAATAATGGCCGTGGCTTGCAGTTTGGTCGCTGTGACAGCTCTGGCCCAAACTTCAACAACAGTGACAACGAAAGACGCGGCCGCCGGCGTTGCCGTCAGCGAGACCAGCACCACGAGCGCGACCGGCACCATCAGCACCTACACACCGGGAACGGATTACATCACGTTCCAATCCAGGGGAACCACGGGTGCGCCCGTCCGCTACTACTACAACAAGGAGACAACGATTCTTGATCCGGCTGGCCAGACCGTGACCTGGTCGGCGGTCCGCCCCGATCTGCCCGCGACGGTTTATTATGTGAACGAAGGCGACCGGATGATCGTTCGCAAGATCGTGCTGAGTAATCCAACCGTCATCGAAAAGGAAACGACAACCACCACGACAACGACTCGGAAGCCGTAATCGCAACGGTTCACGGTTTTTAACATGCAAAGCGCCCGCGGAGCAATTCGCGGGCGCTTTTCCTGTTGGTAGCAGCGGTTCATCGAGCTGGCAAAGTGCCAGTCCGGCTCGGACCGATTGAGGTCAATCGCTTCTACCTAATCGCCGTACCCGCGCGGAAATTTTTGGTGCCATTTCCATGCGCTCTCAATGATGGCGTCGAGCGATTGGAACTGCGGCTTCCAGCCGAGCTCCCGCTGAATTTTTTCCGATGACGCGATCAACCGAGGCGGGTCCCCCGGCCGTCGTGGCTTCTCGACGGTTTCGATCTTTTGTCCGGTAACCTTGCGGCAGGAGTCGATTACTTCGCGCACGCTCGATCCGCCGCCGGTGCCAAGATTGTAGAAATCGCTCTTCGAAGCGCCGAGCGCCAGAATGTGCGCCTGCGCGAGATCGAGGATGTGAATGTAATCGCGAATGCAGGTGCCGTCCGGAGTCTCGTAATCCGTTCCGAAAATTTCCACGTGTGGTCTCTCACCAAGGGCGACTTTGAGCACGTTCGGTATGAGATGGGTCTCGAGGCGATGATCTTCGCCATACTTCTCTGAAGCGCCGGCGGCGTTGAAATAACGGAGGCAAACAAAATTCAGTCCGTGGACCTCGTCGTACCAGCGCAGGATCTTTTCGAAGGCCAACTTCGATTCGCCGTAAGGGTTGATTGGGCGCTTCGGTGTTTCTTCGTCAATCGGCACGCGCTCCGGCGGACCGAAGATAGCGCAGGTCGAAGAGAAGACAATTCTCTTCACGTCTGCGCTCAACATCGCATCGAGCAGGTTCAGGCCATTTGCCACATTGTTCCGGAAATATTTTGATGGGTTTTGCATCGATTCGCCAACGAGCGCGTTCGCGGCGAAATGCATGACCGCATCGGGCTTGTGGGCGGTCAGCGCCAGTTCGATCGCATGCCGGTCCTGCAGATCGCCTTGCATGAATTGCGTGCGCGGATCGATGGCCGCGCGATGCCCCTCGCTCAGATTATCGAAAATCGAAACGCTGTGGCCTTCGTTGAGCAACAGCTCCGCGCAAACACTTCCGATGTAGCCGGCACCTCCAACCACGAGAATTTTCATTCCCGTCAAAATCGACGGCTTGCGCCGTTAATCAATCCAAAGTGCGACTCGAAGAATTCTTCGCGTTCGCTTGCTTCGATGTCGTCGGCGATTTCGCGAAGGACTGCGCCGAACTCGAAGCAACCCGCACGGCAGCCGATGGATTCTTTTTCTGCAGCGAGGCAACCATCTTCTGGACCTGTGCGTGTTTCATGCGCGGATTGAGCACCTGGAGACTTTTCTCCTCCGAACCCCATTGGAGAATGTCGATATCGACATTGCGCACACCCCAGCGCTTCATCTCGAGCTTCGTCGGTTTGTAGAGATCGATTGTATTCGTCCCCACCAGAGCCGTCCCATAGTCATCGATGATGAATTCTTCGCGCGTGCTGACGATCCGGAAGCGCGTTCCGAGCGGAAAACGCGACCAATCGGCGGCAGCGCTTATGACATGACGACCGGACAAATACATTCCGAGCGCATTTTTTCGTCCGCCTTTTTCAGCCCGCGTGTACGCGGTCGTGCGGACATTATTCATGCGGCCAAGATGCGAGTTTGCTTCTTCAACCGCAGCGATTGGCTTGTGAACAACTGATTGCTCAGCGCAGCCAATGAGAACCAAGCTTATAGATACAACAACTGTAAGGTTAAGGCCTTTGGGCATTTGCAACACCGCGGCCTCAAATAGCATCGAAGTCACGCGGGGCAAGTAATTATTTCCCGTAGGGAAAAAATTGCCGCGGGGTTGCACTCCTCAAAAAGCAGCAGGCGGCGGGCCAGTTTAGTGTGCCGTTTGTGACGAAAGTTCGGTCGTGCAATGCGGACAACGCGTAGCTTTTATCGGGATCGACATCGCGCATGCCGGGCAATCTTTCACAACCGGCGGACCGCTTTTCGGCTGTTTCAGCCGGTTGATTCCTTTGACGAGAAGGAAAATACAAAACGCAACGATGACGAAATTAATCGTCACGGTGATGAAGTTTCCGTAGGCAAAAACCGGCCCGAGTTTTTTCGCTTCCGCTAACGCCAACCCTGGGTTCACCTTTTCCGACAGCGGAATGTAAAGATTGCTGAAATCAAGATTGCCCACGGCCCGACCGATTGGCGGCATCAGCAAATCCTCGACCATCGAGCTGACGATCTTTCCAAAAGCGGCGCCAATTATTACGCCGACGGCGAGATCAACGACGTTGCCTTTGACGGCAAACTCTTTGAACTCCTTCCACATATCGCCCGTTTAACTACCCGAGCACAATGTTCACAAGCTTTTTCGGGATGACCACGACTTTGCGAATCTGCTTCCCGCCGCTGAGCTCCTGGATCTTCGGGCGTGAGAGCGCTGCGTTTTTAATCTCATCTTCGCCTGCCTGGACCGGCATTGTCATTCGATCCCGCACCTTGCCGTTTACCTGCACGACCATTTCAACTTCATCCTCAACCAGAAATTTTTCGTCGTAGCCCGGCCACCTCTGCTCGGTAATATCACCCTTCGACTTCAATCGTTCCCAAAGTTCCGAACTCAAGTGTGGCGCGAAGGGATTGAGCAAGACAAGGAGCGTTCGCATCGCCGAAACGGGAATGGTCTCCATCCCGCTTCGCGAGATGAACGCATTCACAAAGATCATCATCTGAGAGATTGCGGTATTGAATGAGAGCGAATCGATGTCTTCGGTCACTTTCTTGATCGTGGCGTGAAGGATTTTCTGCTGCGCTTTCGAAAGATCGACATCCTTGACCACGGAGGACAATTCCCACTCGCCGGCCTGGTTTTCGGTCATCATCAAACGCCAGACGCGGGCGAGAAACCGCGCCACGCCTTCAACGCCGCGCATGCTCCACGGTTTCATCTGCTCAAGCGGCCCCATAAACATTTCGTAACACCGAAACGCATCCGCGCCATATTGCTCGATCACGTCGTCCGGGTTCACAATGTTCCCGCGCGATTTCGACATCTTCTGGCTGTCCTCTCCCAGAATGATTCCCTGATTCACCAGGCGCTGAAATGGCTCCGGTTTGGAGAGATAACCAAGATCGAACAACACTTTGTGCCAGAAGCGCGAATAAAGCAGGTGCAGCACAGCGTGCTCGGTGCCGCCGATGTAAAGATCAACCGTACCCGGGTGCTCCCCCGCGGCCCAATATTTTTCGGCTTTCTCGCCGACGAAACGTTTGTCGTTCTGCGGATCGCAAAATCTTAAATAGTACCAACAGGAGCCGGCCCATTGCGGCATTACGTTTAGTTCGCGCGTCGCCTTGTCCGAATAGCGGATCCAGTCTTTCGCTTTCGCCAACGGTGGTTCGCCAGTGCCGGTCGGTTTGTAATCTTCCAACGGCGGCGGGATGATCGGGAGCTCCGCTTCGTTCAGCGAGCGATGCTTGCCGTTCTCCCAAATAACGGGAAACGGCTCGCCCCAATAACGTTGCCGCGAAAACAGCCAGTCGCGCAGCTTGTAATTGATCGCGCGCTTGCCGACTCCGCGTTTTTCAAGCCACTCGGTAATTTTTCGAATCGCTTCGCGTGATGGAAGTCCGTCGATGATGGGCGAATTAATCGCTACGCCTTCGCCGACGAATCCGATTGGATCTTCATCGCCCGGTGGCTGAACAACCTCGCGAATCGGCAGATCGAACCTGCGTGCGAATTCGAGATCGCGCTCGTCGTGCGCGGGAACGGCCTGGATCGCGCCAGTGCCGTAACCGAGCAGGACGTAATCGGCGATCCAGATCGGAATCCTTTCGTCGTTCGCCGGATTGATTGCAAATGCACCGGTGAAGACACCTGTTTTTTCTTTCGCAAGCTCGGTGCGCTCGAGATCGCTTTTACGCGCGGTGCGCTCGCGATACTCGCGAACGGCGGGCCATTGATCCTCGGTCACGATTTGATCGACCAACGAATGCTCCGGCGCCAGGACCATGTAAGTCGCGCCGTACAACGTGTCGGGACGCGTGGTGAAAACACGAATCAGCAATTCATGATTGTCGATCTTGTAATCGATCTCCGCGCCCTCGCTGCGGCCGATCCAGTTGCGCTGCAGCAACTTGATTCCCTCCGGCCAATCGAGTCCTTCGAGTTCATTGATCAATCGCTCGGCGTAAGTGGTGATCCGCAACATCCATTGTCGCATCGGTCGTCTAACGACGGGAAACCCACCTACTTCACTTTTGCCGTCGACCACTTCTTCGTTCGCCAGAACGGTGCCGAGCTCGGGACACCAATTCACTGGCACGTCGGCGACATAGGCGAGTCGCGCTGAATCCGGATCCTTGCCCCGATACCTTTCAATTGGCTCGGCTTTGCTCGTTTTCGGGTTGAACCAGGAATTGTAAATCTGAAGAAAGATCCACTGGGTCCATTTGAAGTAGCCGGGATCGGTCGTGTTAATCTCGCGCTGCCAATCGTAGGAAAAACCGATTCGTTTCAGCTGGGACTTGAATTTTGCGACGTTATCACGCGTGGTAATCGCCGGATGTTGTCCGGTTTTGATCGCGTATTGTTCCGCGGGCAAACCAAAGGCGTCCCATCCCATCGGATGAAGAACGTTGAACCCGCGCATGCGTTTGTAACGCGCGATGATGTCGGTGGCGGTGTAGCCCTCGGGATGTCCGACGTGCAAACCGGCGCCGCTCGGATATGGAAACATGTCGAGTACGAAGAACTTCGCTCTCTTAGAATCGAAGCCCTTCTCGCCGGGATTGGGCACGTGAAAGAATTGCCGCTCGTCCCAAAGCTTTTGCCACTTGGGCTCAATCTGGTCGAACGGATAAGGTTTGCGGCGCTCGCTGCTCATTGAATATCTCTTAGGAAAGCACAAGGAAAAGCAAATGCACTTGCTCCTCGCCAGTCGCAATCCGCACAAGACACGCGAATTTCAAGAGCTGCTGGGAAAAGAATTCCTGATCAACGATCTCAATTCATTGCCGGAGATCAAAATTGCCTCGGAAACGGGCGCTACCTTCGTGGAGAACGCGACGCTAAAAGCGGTCAGCGCTTCGAAACACCATGACTCATTCACAATCGCAGATGATTCCGGACTTGAGGTCGACGTGCTGCGAGGCGCGCCCGGGATTTACTCGGCACGCTATGCCGGTCAGCATGCGACCGATCGGGAGAACGTCGATACGCTGCTTAGCGCGCTGAGCAACGTCAGCAACCGGTCGGCCCGATTTCGCTGCGTGATCGCGCTTGCGCGAAACGGAAAATTAATCGAGACCTTCGCGGGAGATGCAGAAGGAAAGATTGTCGATCCTCCGCGCGGCATCAATGGCTTCGGTTACGATCCGGTGTTTCAACCGAACGGATTCGAACAGACGTTTGCCGAAATGGCGGCGGAGCTAAAAAACAGGATTAGCCACCGCGCGAAAACGATTGCTGCTCTGAGGGACGCACTCCGAGAAATCCAAAATTAATGCGGAGGGCCCGGGGGCGGAGGAGGAGCACCCGGTGCGCCGGGAGCACCACCCGGAGCGGGAGGACCACCTGGTCCACCGCTCGCAGCGCGAATCTGGTAGCCAACTTTCTGAATTCCAACCCGGCGAACTTTGTCGAGAACCGTGATCACGTCGCCGTGTCTCGCCATTCCTTCAGCGCTGATCGAGATTTTGATATTTGGGTTAGCGGCGTGGAGCTGGAACAGCCGCGGCAAAATCTGATCGTCCGAAATATATTGCCCATCGAAACTAACCGCGTTGCCGGCGCCGACGCGAACTGAAATAAAATCTTTCGGCGTGTTTGGCGGAGGGACATTAGCCGATGGCAATGCCACCTTGATTCCTTTCATGTGTGTCTGGCTCAAGCTCACCATCATGAAACTCGCGAGAAGAAAGAACATGATGTCGATCAATGGAATGATCTCGATCCGGGCGTGTTTCTTGGGAATGGGCGACGTAACTTGCATAACTAATAAGAAGCTCCGGTCATCGTGTATGTAATGGGCACCTTCACTTTTGGTGCGGCCGCCCCAGGTCTAAAACGCCAACGCCGAAAAGTACTAGTGGTCGCATTATCAAGAATCGGACTGCCAATCGACTGTGCCATCGAAGCGTCGGTCACGTTGCCGCTAGCCGTGTCAACCGACAGCAAGCAAACACCACTGCCAGTAACATGCCGGCTTCGCGCCTCGTACGGGTAGTCCGGTTTTGGCGCAAAAATCGCGACCGCTTTCGCCCCGGTGATGGACATCGTCCCGGTGACGCCCTGGGGCGCTTTGATCGGACCAGCAGGCTTATTTGTTTTGGGCGGCGGCGGCTTTTCTTCATGGAACTCGGGCGCGACCTCCGGGATTGGAGGAGGTTCCTGAATTGGAATGTCTTCCGGCGGCGGAGTCGGTTGATCCTCCGGCTGCAACATCGCTTCCACGGTGGCAACGGGAATTTGCGAAAGATCGACCGCGGGCGGTTCGTGTTTGATTCCGGCAATCACAACGGATCCCGCCTCGATCAGCACGGCAGCGCCGAATGCGGCCCAAAATTGCCAGCTCGGTGGTGGTTTATAAAGAAGAGGTTGCGCCATACAACTATTGCGAGCCTGGCGCCGGTATACCCTTGCCGGCCTCGCTCTTGATTTCGAACGCAACTTTGTAAAAGCCGACCGAACGCAGGATATCGAGCACGCGGATAATATTGAAGTGGACCGTATCCTGGTCGCCACGAACGAATACTTTCGCTTCCGGATTCTCGTCGTGGACCGCCTTCAACTTGGCGGTCAGCTTTTCATAAGTCATCTCGTCCTTGTCGAAGTACGGGTTGCCATTCGCATCGACCGAGACGCTGATGTACTCGTTCTTCGCCTGGGTTTCGCCAGATTGTCCGGCCGGAAGGTTCACTTTCATTCCCTTCATATGGACCTGGCTCAAGCTCACCATCATGAAACTCGCGAGCAGAAAGAACATGATGTCGATCAACGGAATGATCTCGATCCGCGCCTTATGCTTCGGGATTGGGGAGCTGACCCGCATATTTAGTTAACTAGATTGAGGACCCTTTGGCCGAGCTCGGGCTACCGGTCCCGCGACTGATCGCGACCTCCTCGTGCCTTCCCGGTCTTTGCGCTTCCAACATAACCTCGAGATTCGTCGCTGCGGTTTGCAGTTCGAACTCTAAGTTAGACACGCGCGAGGTGAAAAAGTTAAACGGAATCAGCGCGAAGATCGCGATACCGAGACCGCACGCGGTCGCGATAAGCGCTTCCGCGATACCGCCGGTGACGGCGACCACGGCAACTTCCTCATTTCCGAGCGCGCCGAACGCTTTGATAAGTCCGGTGACCGTTCCCAACAAACCGAGCAACGGGGCAAGGGTAACCAACGTGTCCATCACGACGAGGAAGCGGCCGGCTCGCTTGATCTCAATGCCCGCCGCAACCTGCAAGGCGCCCTGCAAAGACGCATGTTGATGGTTCAAGCCGTTCCACATCATGCGCAGAACCGGATCCCGCGAATCACGCGACAAACGTGATGCTTCCGCCACATCGCCGTTTTCGATTGCGGTGAAAACTTTTTCGATTCGCTTCGGGTCGCGACGCATCCAACGCCCGCCCCACCAGAAGATTCGCTCGATCACGACGGTCAACGCAACAATCGAGACGAGAAGGATGGGCCACATGACCGGGCCGCCCTGATTGAATTTATCGATGAAATAATTGCCGGTGAGCTTCGTTTCGTACAAATGCCCCGAAGGCGTAGCCGAAGCAGCCGGACTCAAAGTCGCGGCAACGCTCGGTCCGGGAGGTGCGCCAGCCGGCGCGGTTCCAGGAGCTCCCGGAGGCATACCCGCCGCCGGCGGTTGACCCGGCGCGCCCGGAGCGGGAGCAGCCGGTTGACTTGGCGCGCCTGGTTGCGCGGCAGCCGGTTGTCCGGGGGCGCCCGCGGCCGGCGGTTGACCGGGCGGCGGAGGTGGTTGTTGAGCAGGAGGCGGCTGTTGAGCAAACGCAGTAATTGCGATCAAGATGAGAGACAGAGTAAGCAATGTTTTCATAATGTCGGCGGAGTTGAATTAACTGCTCGGCACATCTCCTTTATTCCAAAACGGTTGGACGCGAGTCGAGCAAAAGTTTTCACTTTTCTTTGGGACGGACCGCTATGGGCGAACCTCACTTTAACTTCGCATCACACCGGCCCTCAGGATGTAAGACAAGTCTGGTCGCGCAAACGTTGTGTCGCTGAACGCGAAAGTTTACGGCGCGTGGACGACCCGGTTATGGAGTGCCGGCCAGTCGCCAATCCGGGCTTCCAATACGTCGCCGGCCCGAATAGGCCCGACTCCCGATGGCGTCCCGGTCAGGATCACATCTCCCGGCAACAAGGTAAGCGATTGGCTGGCGAACGAGACGACTTCGCTCACCGGATAAATCATCTGACTGGTGCGCGCTTTCTGCCGGAGCTCATTGTTCTGCCGCAACTCAATTGCCAGATCGCGAACATCGACATCGGCGTAAACAAATGGACCTATCGGCGTGTAAGTGTCGAACGACTTGCAACGGCCAAACTGCTTTTCCGACTTCTGCAAATCGCGATCGCTGATGTCGAGACCGATGGTGTAAGCAAAGATAAAATCTGCGGCTTCCGCCAGCGGGACGTTTCTTGCCTCCCGCCCAATGACAATGGCCAGCTCGGTTTCGTAATCGGTTTGGTGTTCTGGAAACGCGATTTCGATTTCTCCGTTCTCCGGCAGAAGCGAGCTCGGAGCTTTAAACCAGATTAACGGAGTTCCCAACGGCGTCCTTTTCATTTCCGCGATGTGATCCACGTAATTCAAACCGACCGCGATCAGTTTCGAGGGCGCGACCGGAAGGTCGATCTTTAGCTGCGCGAGTTTTCGCCTTTCACCGGTCGATTTGATCCCCAGCCAATACGGCTTCTCCAAAATCTCCACTTCCTGACCGTGAACTTCGCCGTAAAAGAATTCGCTGCCCGCTTTAAAGCCACCAAAAGTTCTCATTGAGTGTCAATCCGAACGAAGGTGAGGGATCTCACAGTCGAAGCGAGCGTCACACAGATCAACTCGGGTAATCCATCACCTTGTGAGAGATTCCTCCCTTCGCTCGGATTGACAAGCCGTTCTATCTCGCAACCACGGCGACAAAATCGCGCACCGGTTTTTGTTCGACGATCGAAAATGCGCTGCCATTTGAGCGTTTAAACCAGAAGGCGCTGGACGACCCGCCATCGAAGTTCAAGGCACGCTGAATTCTGAAATCCGGAATCGTCACGATCGCGAGGATACTCGACAAATCCGCCAGCGTGACGTCGGAACAAAAACCCAGTGCCGCTTTATCGCCGGTCGTGACCGCGGCAAACGTTCGCCGCGCAATCTTGGTTGTTTCCAACCCGCGTACCGACTTTCCGAGATCGACTAGCATTGGTCCACATTCGACCGCCGCATCGGGTCTTTGTGCGAGCGAGAACTCCGCCACCCGTGAAATCTGGATTTTTTTCGCGGACGCGCTGAGCACCCCGCTCAGCAATCGTGCTCTTTGGAGTGGGGCAATTATCGCCCCATCGACCACGAGCAAGCCGATTGGATTGTATTGCGGATCGAAATAACCGCCGTTAACGCCGGCGAGAAAATTTCCGCGAGCCATCACGTCTTCCAAGTCGGCCCGCGGTCCGGACGATTGATCGATCACGCGCAGCCGGCAGGACTTCGCGGAAAAAATTGCCATCTCAAGCGAGGCGCGCTCACCGCTGTTCGCGTCTTCGACCACGAGATACCGGTGTTCGAGGCCTTTCGTTGGAGAAGCCTCCGATTGACTCGAAATCTGTGCCCATTGCGCCGGCGCGGCGCTGACGAAAATCAGGACCAGCGCGAACGGACTAAGCTTTCGCACTGTGCTTATCGATTAAGGCCTGAAAACGCGGATCTTTGCGAAGCGGGTCCCATGCCGGATTTAGTCTTAAGCCGTTGATGTTGACCGTGCTCGGCCTATTCATTAAGCCGTCCAGCAACTGAATCGCGTGATCGTTGTCGCCCAGAATCGCGTAGACCTCGGCGACCTGCTCCGTAATTTGCGGGCCTTCAAATGCGTCTTTGCTTTCCGGTCGCAACTGCATCGCGCGTTGGGCCTCAGCCAGAGCCGCGTCCTTTTCGCCAAGCCAGGCATGCAGTTTCGCTAATTGAACACGCCCATCCGCCTCGTCCGGTTTTTGTTTAACGTTTTGCTCGGCAGAGTTTTTCGCTTTCAAGAATGCTGTCCTCGCCTCGCCTTCATGGCCGAGACCTTTTTGGGCGAGTCCCATCGCGAAATACTTCTGCGCAACTTGGCCCGGAATTGCCGAGAAAAGATCATCCGAAGAATTTTGAACAAGCTCCAGCGCGTCTTTGTACTTCCGTTGAAGGAACAGAAAATCGATCGTACCGCCGAGGACCTTGAGTCTCTCCTCATCACTCATCGGAACAGATTTCACTTTTTCCAGACATGTCTCTCCAATGCTCAGGTCTCCCCTTTCCTCGATCGCGAGTTTGGCTTTAATCGACCAGAGCGTGAGACTTTCGGGTTGAATCTGAAGTGCGCGATCAATCACTTTTTCGGCCGCGGCGAAATCCCGCTGCATTCCATAATTAAAAACGAGGTTTTGCAGCGGCCAGCTATCCTTAGGGTCCAAGTTCGCCGCTTTCTCCAGATTGGCGGTCGAGTCCGCCCATTTGCCCTGCCGGCGTTGAATGGCACCGACCGACAAATAAGTTTCTGCGTCGTTGGGTAAGCCGCGTTGGGCGATTTGAAATTCCTTTAGCGCGGCCTCGTAATTGTTGTCGCCATAATAATACGAGTAGCCAAGTGCGAGGTGTGCTTCGGGCAAATCCGGTTTGAGTTGCAACGCTCGCTCGACCAATGAGCGCGCTTTATCCCGCCTCTCCGGCGTTCGCTCGTAGGAATGAAGGATCCAACTTTCCAACTGTGAATAGCGCGCGAAGGCCAGGGCAAATTTTGGATCGAGATCGATCGCCCGCTGATACATCTGCTCGGCTTGCTTCAGCATCGCAAAATCTTCCATCCCACGGTGATGAGCGTTTTGCGCGTCAATGAACGCGAGATAGGCCTCGCTGTTCTGAGTTGGCTTGTTTTCGATCTGCGCCTTCTCCGCCGGCGAAAGTTTTGCCGACAGCTCACTCGCAATTTTTTGCGCGAGGTCTGTTTGAATCGCAAAGACGTCGGTCAGGTCGCGGTCGTAATCGCTCGCCCAGATGTGTTCGTCGTTCGTTGCGTCGATCAACTGCACGTTGACCCGCACGCGATTTCCGGACCGGCGTACGCTCCCCTCCAAAATCGTTGAGACCCCAAGCGTTTTTCCGATCTCTCTCAAATTCGATGTCCGGCCGCGATATCCCATCACCGAAGTGCGGGAAATGACTTTCAAATCGCTGATCTTGGAAAGGTTCGTCAAGATATCGTCCTGAACACCGTCCGCGAAATAGGCGTTCTCCTTCTCGTCGCTCAGATTTTCGAACGGCAGGACCGCGATTGACTTGTCGATCTTGTGGGCAGCCGCGCGCGGCAGGAGAAAGAAACCGGCCGCCGCAGAAATGATGATTCCCGTCGCCACAAGCATGATGACGTTTCGCTTTCGATGCGATCCCGGTGCGGCCACGCTGGGAGTCGCCTTCACGCCTTGAGAGGTGATGTCGAAGGCCCACGCCAGAATCAGCGCGATCGGAAATCCGATCAGCAAAAGAACGATGACCAGACGAAGCGACCAGTTCGGCAATTCCCAGGCCGGAAAAGCGGCTGACGCGAGCTGAATGATACCGCCCGCCGCGATGACGTAGGCAACCGCGACGCGATACACTTTTCGCCGCTTCACTTCTTCGAAGAAGCCACTCATAGCCAACGACTGGTTATTATCGCCCAACAGCTCCCATTAGACAGGCAAATTCAACCGGTCGTTCACTTAATGCCGGTGGCAAACACGGTCTGAAATTGCGGATTCTGCTTCTCGCGCGAGACCACGCTTACCTCGATTTCCCGGAAGCCGCCCTGCTCGAGCAATTGATGTAACTTCACTTCGGTGAACCCAAGCCAGCGGTCGGCATAAAGTTCGCGCGCTTTTTCAAAGCGGTGACTCAACAAATCGAGCACGACGATGCGCCCGTTCCTTTTCAATATCCGCCGCGCCGCCGCGATCGCGCGCTCCGGTTTGATCGCGTGATGCAGGGCCTGGCTTAACAAAACAAGATCGACACTGTCCTTTGCTACGGGCGGATCTTCCAAATCGCCAAGTCGATACTCCAAATTTTTGACTCCATGTTGTTTGGCAAGCTTGGCGCCGAACTCCACCATCTTTGGCGAGTTGTCGATCGCTATCACTTTACGGGCGCTCTTCGCAAGGAGTTGTGAGAGCGTCCCCTCGCCCGCGCCAAGATCGACAATTGTCAGTTTCGGAACGAGGGAGATTAGCGCATGCGACAATGCGCGCCAGCTTCGGCCGGGGACGTAACTGCGCCCGAATTTTCCGGCGAGCTCGTCGAAGTATTCGCGCGCCTTGTCCTGGCGTTTGCGCAGGGTCAGCTTCAGCGCCGTGCGATCGCGCGCTGTTTCGGGAATTTCGCGGGCCAATGTCTCAATCAGCTGCCGCACCCGCTCGCGCGTTCCGTTCCGGCCGGCGAATTTAACGGCGCCGTAATAGACGTTTTTGCCCGCGCGCCGATCGGCTACGACACCGGCGCCTTTTAGTTGGGCAAGATGGCTCGAGATTCGGGACTGCCCCATGCTCAGGATTTCCTGCAATTCGGCAACGGAAAGTTCCTCTTCCTCGAGGAGAAGGACCAAGCGTAACCGAGTCGGATCGGCCAGGAGGCGCACCAAATTAAGGGTTGACGTCATCCGTGTATTGAGACGATATATCTACATATCATGATTGGTCAATATGTTGACTGAGCATGATTCCAGCTTCCAACTTTTCCAACACCATGTCGCGCCGTTACGTTTTTTCTTCCGAATCGGTCGGTGAAGGCCATCCCGATAAAGTTTGCGACACCATTTCCGATGCCGTCCTCGACGCTTGCCTCCGACAAGATCGAAATAGCCGCGTCGCCTGCGAAACCTACGCAAAAAGTCATACCGTTATTGTTGGCGGCGAAATAACGATTCCGAATTTGCCGGAGAATCGTCCGCTCGAAGCCGTTCTTCCGATCTCCAAAATCGTGCGCGAGTGCGTGCGCGAGATCGGCTACGTAAATGACGATGACGTTTTCCACGCCGAAAAAATCGATATCCAAAACATCATCACCCGCCAATCGCCCGACATCGCGCAAGGCGTGGACGCGCGCGCGGCGGAAGGAAAAGGCACCGCCGAACAAGGCGCGGGCGACCAGGGATTGATGTTCGGCTACGCGAGCAACGAGACGCCGGAGCTGATGCCGGCGCCGATCATGTTCGCGCATCGGTTGGGGCGCGAGCTCACGCGCATTCGCAAAAGCGGAAAAGTTCCGTGGCTTCGTCCGGACGCGAAGTCGCAGGTTTCCGTCATTTACGAAAACGGAAAACCGATCGGCATTTCATGCGTCGTTGTCTCGACCCAGCATGCGAAGGACGTGAAGCATTCTGAAATTTGCAGTTTCGTCATCGAGGAAGTGATCCGAAAAGTTTTGCCGCGGGAAATGCTGAGCAATGACACGAAATTTCTCGTTAATCCCACGGGCAGCTTTGTCATCGGGGGGCCCGAAGGCGATACTGGCCTTACCGGGCGCAAAATTATTGTCGATTCCTACGGCGGAATGGGACGCCATGGTGGTGGTGCGTTTTCCGGAAAAGACCCGAGCAAAGTGGATCGAAGCGCGGCTTATATGGGACGATGGGTTGCGAAGAACGTCGTGGCCGCCGGCCTCGCCTCGAAATGCGAAATTCAATTCGCTTACGCGATTGGCCACCCCGAACCGTTGAGCGTTCATATCGATACTTTCGGCACGCACACTGTCGATGAGGACAAAATCGAGCGCGCGGTACGATCGACATTCAGTTTTAAACCGGCCGCGATCATCAAGCAGCTCGATCTGCTTCGTCCGATTTACTCAAAGACAACGAACTACGGCCACTTCGGAAAGATAGACGATCCGGACATTACCTGGGAGCAAACGGACAAAACGAGCGAGCTGAAGAAAGCGGCGAAATAATTTATGAGCACAACAACAACTGACACCAAGACGAAACAGGATTTCAAAGTTAAAGACCTCTCGCTCGCCGATTTCGGACGCAAAGAAATCTCCATCGCGGAGAAAGAAATGCCCGGCTTGATGGCGATCCGAGAAAAGTACGCGTCCCAAAAGCCGCTCACCGGCGTGCGTATCACAGGTTCGCTGCACATGACGATTCAGACCGCGGTACTGATCGAGACACTTCGCGATCTGGGTGCGAGTGTACGATGGGCTTCATGCAATATTTTTTCCACGCAAGATCACGCCGCGGCCGCGGTCGCGAAGGCCGGCGTCTCCGTTTTCGCGTGGAAAGGCGAAACGCTGGAAGAATATTGGTGGTCAACGTATCAGGCGATTTCCCACCCCGACGGCAAAGGTCCTCAACTCATTGTCGATGACGGCGGTGACGCGACCTTGCTGATCCACAAAGGCTACGAGCTCGAGGAGGGCAGCGATTGGGCGAAAACGAAATCAGCGAGCAAGGAGGAGCAGGTCATCAAAGATCTGTTGCTCGAGATCCAGCGTGAGAATCCTTATCGCTGGCACGAGATCGCGAAAGATTGGCGCGGAGTCTCGGAAGAAACCACTACCGGTGTGCATCGTCTTTACAAGATGCATCAGGAAAATCGGCTCCTCGTCCCGGCGATCAACGTGAACGATTCGGTCACGAAATCGAAGTTCGACAATCTCTACGGCTGTCGGCATTCATTGGTCGACGGATTGAATCGCGCACTCGATGTAATGCTCGCGGGCAAAGTAGCGGTCGTCTGCGGCTACGGTGATGTGGGCAAGGGTTGCGCGCAATCACTGCGCGGTCAGGGCGCACGCGTCGTGATCACTGAGATCGATCCGATCAACGCGCTTCAAGCCGCGATGGAAGGTTACGAAGTTGCGCCTATCGAAGAAACGCTCGGCCGCGGCGACGTCTACATCAGCGCGACTGGCAATACCGATGTGATTACGCTGGAGCACATGCAAAAAATGAAGGACCAGGCCGTCGTCGCCAACATCGGTCACTTCGACAACGAGATTCAGGTCGATGCGCTCAACGAGAGCAAAGCAAAGCGGACCAACATTAAGCAAGGCGTGGACAAATACACGTTCCCGGACGGTCATGAAATTTTCCTGCTCGCCGAAGGACGCCTCGTGAATCTCGGCTGCGCCACCGGCCATCCGAGCTTTGTGATGTCGAATTCATTTTCCAACCAGGTGCTCGCGCAAATGGACCTTTGGAAGAACCGAGAAAACTACAAGGTCGGCGTTTACGTTTTATCGAAGAAACTTGACGAAGAAGTGGCGCGCCTGCATTTGGACAAGATCGGCGTGAAACTGACCAAGCTTTCGCAGAAACAAGCCGACTACCTCGGCGTGCCGGTCGAGGGACCATTCAAGTCCGAGCACTACCGTTACTAGGCTGAGGCCAGCCGCCGCGTTCGTTTCCGGATCTTGAGATTCAGCATCTCAACGAACACGGAAAAACCCATCGCGAAGTAGGTGTAGCCTTTCGGAATGTGAAATCCGAGGCCATCTCCGATCAGATTCACCCCGATCAACAGAAGAAAACTCAAGGCGAGCATCTTCAGTGTTGGGTGACGTTCCACAAATCGGCTGATCATTCCCGCGAAGAGCATCATCACTGCAACCGCAAGCATCACCGAAGCGACCATGACGGCAATATGGTCAACCATGCCCACGGCAGTAATGACCGAGTCCAGCGAGAAAACGATGTCGAGCACCAAAATCTGCAGCAGCACGCCGGCGAATGTTGCGCGCGCGCGCGCGACACCCTGCTTGCCCGCCTCCTCCAGCTTCAGGTGGATCTCGCGCGTGCTTTTGGCAATCAGGAACAAACCGCCTGCGAGCAAAATCAGCGAGCGACCGGTAAGACTGAAACCGAAGAACGACACCAACGGCTCGGTCAATCCCATGACCCAACTCAGTGAGAGGAGCAACAGAATCCGCATGACCATTGCGAGCGTGAGACCAGTCCGACGCGCTGGGTCCTGCTGGGTCGCCGGCAATTTACCGGCGATGATCGAGATAAAAATAATGTTGTCGATCCCGAGAACGATTTCGAGGGCGGTGAGCGTGAGCAGACCAATCCAAATTTCAGGATTCATGAACCAATCCATATTTACCTCCAATCCCGCGCGGACCGTCTACGGCCGGTTGCGAGCGTTCTCTTACCAGAATGATCTCTGGACCTCGGCTTGCGTCGCTTCGACGTAATTGCATCCAGGCGCCTTGCCGCGACGCCATCTACCGCTGACCCGGACGGCTTTATGATCGTGCGCTGCCTCAGTCAGAATTTTCGACACATGAAACGGCGCAGCCATCGAGACCCCGCCCGATCGTGCACCATGAAACACGAACATGACCTGCGACGCGCATGACTCTCCCTGAAATAAAGTGACCCTTCCAACCTCGTCGAAGCCTCCAGCAGCTCGAAATGGCTGTGTGCCGATCGCGGCCGGCCTTGCTCTTTCCGGTTCTCCGCAGCTCGCTAGTGCGAACGCAACAAGGAACATCGACACCGAACGAATGACGACTCTCACTATTGCTCCTTGACGAACCTTTCGCCGTTCCAGGTCACTTTGTGCAAAATCTTTTTTGTCTTCGCGCTGCGGACCACAATTGTCCGGCCTTGTCGCGGTAACTCAAATCGGAAATCTTCATATCTCTTGTCCTGTTCGCCGGAGCTCCACTGGTCGGCGATCGGAAAAATTTTTCGCGAAACAGCACGCATCTTACCGTTGGCGGCGAGCTCATAAAAATTCAGCGCCACCTGATCGTCTCCTTCCAGTTCGCCCTCGCAAATCGCCAGTAACGGCCGGCCGTCTCGATAGCGAAACAGAACAACTTCAAATGATGGCTGCGCGCCATCACCAGTAATGCTCAGGTAGCCATTTTGCTTGTCGATCACCGTCGCATTGTTGAGCCAATCACGGGCAGGGGTTTCGAACGTTTTGTCCGGCAGCAGCAAATAATAATCGACGATGGTCATCTTCTTTTCGCCAGCTCCGCGAAGAGAAAAACCAAATCCCACCGCGATGAGGACAGCGGCCGATAGTCGCTTCATTGAAAAGTGCCTCGGCCTAGACCGCGGCGACAGCATCAGCTGACGGTGACGGTAACGGGGTCGCTCGCCTGGCCGATCTCTTTACCGTTCACGACCGCGCGCGCGGTATAATTGAGCTCGCCCTTTCCCGGTGCGGTGTCGATCGCTGGCGTGCGAAAAAAGAATCCCACCTTTTGCGCGGATTTATCGGCCTTGCCCTGACGATAAAGGTTGATTCCGGAAACGCCGCCACCCGCCTTGCGGAACGGAATCGTCACGAAATTTCCGGTTTGGCGGGCTCGTCCGAGCTCGGCCTGGTACTTGTTCGGGTCGAACTTTTCGGTTTCGATTCGCAATTTCCTAGCGATCTCGGTGTCAAATTTCGGATGCGCCTTAATCCGCTCGATGCGCGCCTGTCGGCGGGTGTCTATTCCGGGGCGGACCGCGGTCGGAGTGCTTCCGCCGTTCGGAAGATCGACATATTCGCCGGACGATTGACCACTGAGGACAGCGTTCGCCGCGTGACCTGCGTCGGCATCAATATCCGGCCCAAGTGTGTTCAAGATGTACACCGCGTAGCGGGCATCGTTTACCGCGTTCGTGATTTCATTGTCGCTGAATCCTAGGTCCTTTCCCAGGCTCGGGAATTGTTGGCCGAAATTCTCGTACCAAGCGATGCGGCCCGTGCGCTCGACGGGAAAATAGGATTTGCTCATCGTTGTATCGCCCCTGGGGATTGTTGTACCGATTTAACCCTGCAGCGTCAATTCCGTTCCAGTTGGGCGACAATGAATTGCGCGAGCGCACGGCTCTCTTCATCTGGCGCGCGCTGCAGGCTGTTCAGCATCTTTTCCTGATCTTCGCGCGACCGATTCTGCCCGAGCTTGAACTTCGCTTCCACTCGTACGATGTGGATCTTGAATCCGACGATCGCTTTCAACATTTGCGTGATCTCATTTTCCGACAATGGAATCTTCCACGGTTGCGGCATGGCCGATTCGAATTTTGCCGTCGTATCGAAAACGATTTGTTTTAATTCCGTTTCGTCGATGAGTGATGGTTTTCCGTAGACGTGAACGACCGCGTAATTCCAGGTCGGTACCGTGTACTGTTGCACGTACCAGGAGGGCGAGATATAAGCGTGCGGACCGTGAAAAATGCAGAGGACTTCATCGTTGCTTGCGAACTGCTTCCATTGCTCGTTCGCGCGAGCCATGTGGCTGCGCAGCGTGTTCGCGCTCTCGTCGAACAAAACCGGCAGATGACTGGCCGTTGCTTTCCCGGCAACGCTTGTGATGAGGGTAGCAAACGCGTGCGCGTGAATGAACGCATTGATCTTTTCCTGATCTTCGATGCGATTGGGCGGTGGAATGTACATCTCACAGAAGTGATGAGCGATAAGTGATCAGTGACAAGCAAGAAATTCCTGCTTTTCTTTTCATCGCTCGATGAAGAACCGCCAGGCTGCGCTCATTTTCATTCTCGTCACCGTCACACTCGATATTCTGGCGATGGGATTGATCATTCCGGTTTTGCCGAAACTGATCCTCGATTTTCTCGGCGGCCAGATGACCGACACCGCAAACTGGAGTGCAAGGTTCGCAGTCGTGTTCGCGCTCATGCAGTTCTTCTTCGCGCCCTTGCTTGGCGTTTTGTCAGATCGCTTCGGCCGACGTCCTGTCATCTTGCTGTCCAATCTCGGATTGGGCCTCGACTACATAGTCATGGCGCTCGCGCCGAACCTCTATTGGCTTTTTCTCGGGCGCGTCATCTCGGGAATCACCACGTCGAGCATCCCAACAGCCATGGCTTACATTGCGGATGTCACGCCGAAAGAAAAACGGGCCGGAGCGTTCGGAATGATCGGTGTTGCGTTTGGAATCGGATTCACTCTGGGCCCAGGAATTGGAGGATTGCTGGGAAAATTCGATCCGCATTTTGCATTCTGGTTCGCAGCCGCGTTGAGCTTGTTGAACTGGTTATGGGGTTTTTTCTTCGTTCCGGAGTCGCTGCCGCACGAAAAACGGAAGCCGTTCGCGTTACGCCGCGCCAATCCAGTCGGTTCGCTAAAACTTCTGCGTTCGCACCACGAACTTTGGCGCCTAGCCACGATTCAATTCCTTGCCTACATGGCCCACAACGTTTTTAGCGTCTGGGCGCTGTATGCTATGTATCGGTATGCCTGGAACACCGACGACACCGGTTACTCGCTCGTGATCGTAGGAATTGTTACTGCCGCCATTTCTGGAGGATTAACCGGTCGAATGGTGAAACGATATGGCGAAAAGCGGACCCTCTACATCGGTCAGTTCTTCGGGTCTTCGGGAATGCTGATCGCGGGACTGGCGAAAACGGGCGCATGGTTGGTCGCGTCAATCCCGATTATTTCCCTTTGGAACATTTCGATGCCGGCGGCGCAATCAATGATGACTCATCGTGTCAGCGAAAAAGAACAGGGCGAACTCCAGGGCGCGATCCAAAGCATGCGCTCGATCACGTTCATTATCGGACCATGGTTGTTTCTGAAAATCTTCGGTTGGTT
>Ga0066903_100000371_pt1 | contig 27291 bp, 25 predicted proteins | sample PanSoiMetaGPlot1_FD_67491 | JGI IMG/M metagenome (GOLD analysis project Ga0066903, IMG submission 67491) | Tropical forest soil microbial communities from Panama analyzed to predict greenhouse gas emissions - Panama Soil - Plot 1 (version 2) | ecosystem: Environmental > Terrestrial > Soil >... | reverse complement strand
TCGGCGAGCCCTCTTACGCGGCAGCGAGAGCGCCGCCTCGGTAACGATTTAGCTGGCCCGCTTCGTCGTCCTCTCGTACTTCGAGCCGAAGGACGTCCCGACGCTCCTTCGCGAGGCGCGCCGGCTCCCCGAGGTCATCCCGGTCTTCGTGGGGAGCTACGGGCCAAACGGCGACGTCGCGCAGCAGGTCTCGGCGCTGCCGAACGGTCGCTACGCGCCCATTTTCGCGTTCGCGGAGCCGTACTACCGGGAGCAGCGGCGCGTTCCGCCGGAGCAGGCAGGCGGCCTGGACCCTCGCTTCGCTGGAACAGTGCCGCCGATCTCACGGCTCGGCTCGACGAGCTTGCGCGTCTCGTGGGGCGTCGAGCTCGGCTCGCGCTACCGCGACCAGATCCGACTGACTCTTGCGGCCGGCTTCGTCGTCGATTCGTGGCAGCTCGACGAGGTTGTTCCGAGCGCCGCGAACACCGACGGGGTGCCGCTGCGCGAGTTCCTGCGGGGCGTCTTTCTCGGGCTCGTGTTCGGACGGCCGGAGCTCGAGGACCCGCCGGTCCAGGGGCTCATCTGGGTCGCGCACTCTGCGCTGGCGCTCGCGAGGCTGCCGATCACGTCCGAGCTGACCGCGTTCTGGCGGACCCTGAACAGTGCCGCGCTCGGCTACATCGGCGAGGAGTATCCGCCCTTCCAGGGAGACCCGCGCACCGTCGCACGGGCGCAGGCCTCCGGTCAGCGTGCGCTCGCGGCCGGCGGGCCCGTCCGCAAGGCTCTCGCCCGCAAGTACGTCGCCGGGATGACGCCGGGCTATCACCTCGAGCCTGGGCTCGGCGGCAACGTCCACGGCTGGGCCCGCCCCCAGGTGAACAGCTGGCGGGCCCAGTACGTCGACCAACGTGCTCGCGACGGCGCAGCCGGGCTGGGCGAATTCGACTTCCGGTTCGACAACAGCGCACCGACGGTCGTCCATGACACGCTCAGCGCGATCGTGGAGGTCTTCTAGGCGGATCTCAGTGGCTGCAGGTCTGCGGTCGCTCGCCGGCGAAGGCCATCAGCGCCCGTCGCGCGTTGACGTGGAAGTTGAGCTCGACCGTGCCTGCGCCCGGCAAGCGCAGGTTGATCATGCCGTCGGGGCTCGGATCGAGGCAGCCGCTCGACGCGCTCCAGTAGGGCGAGTAGCGGATCGCCAGGCGGTACGTGCCCGCTGCAGCGACTGCCACCGACACTTGGGTCTCGGTCAACGCGACCACGCGTGCCCGCGCCGGGCCGGTGATCAGGCTTCGCGGCGACGGCACCTCGAAGATCGTCAGGTGCTTGGAACGCATGACGATGGTCAGCCCAGAGTGGCCGCTCCGCAGAAGCTGCGCTTCGCGGCGTGCGCTGTAGTCGAGCGGCGCGTCCGGGAGCACAACGAAGCGGACGCCGAGCGAGCGAAGCCACGCGAGGTAGGCGTGGCGGCCAAGCGCATCGTCGGTGTACAGGAGCTTGTTCTGCGGATAGTCGTTCTGGCGGAACCAGCCACGCGCCAGCGGCACGCCGGCGCGCGGGAGATAGACGGCGTCCCAGTGCCCTGCCGTGTCGGCCGCCTCGACCCGGTAGGAGAGGCCGAGGTGACGGTGGAGGTAGGAGATTGCCGGCCGCCAGTAGGACGCGTCCGCGGCTGGGTCCGAAGAGGCCTTGACGAAGCTGAACGCGAGCGGCGTCACGTTCCACGACAGCGCAAGGCCGAGCACGATTACCGCCACGGGCAACGGCCTCCAGCTGCGCAGCGACAGGACGAGGACGGCGAGGGGAACCGCCAGGTAGCGGAGGCGGTCGACGTTTTCACCGAGGGATGACGGAATCAAGAAGGCCGCCAGGCATGCGGCGAGATAGATCACGAAGACCCACCGGATCAACCCGGCGCTTTCGACGCGCCAGCTGACAGCCGCACCGAGTACGCAGAACGTGCACACGGCGAGCAGCTCCTGCCACGAGAACGGGTAGCGGCCGCCGTCCGGGAAGAGTCGCCAGAGGACTGCCTCGGTTGCGCCCATCGCACCGACGATCGCGGCCGGGACAATGAACATCCGCCGATCGCGCCAACGGGCGACGCCGATTCCCGCGAGCACCAGCGCGAGCAGGAGGAAGGAGAGCGGGCTCGCAGCGATCGTCAGCAGCGCGAGCAGGCCGAAGCCCCAGCGATGCCCCGCCTGCAGCACAACGAGAGCGAGTAACGCGAGCGCCGCGCCGAGAGTGAACGGAAAGGCGGCGGAGACGATCAGACCGGCCCAGACGACGGCGAACGTCCGGCCCGACCAGCGTGAGGTCGGCCCCCATTCGCGTCCGACCACCATTGCGAAGCCGAATGCCGCAGCCACAACCGAAAGAACGGCGAGCAGCTTGATCCCGAACAGGGCGGCGAGCGGGTAGTAGATGAGGCTGTACGTGATGAAGCTGTAGCGCCCCGCGTACCAGAAGTTGTTCCAGAGCGCAAAGCCGTGCTGCAGGAAGGCGCTGCGCTGATACGCATGCGCGGCGAAGTCGGCTCCGGGGGGCCCGAGCCAGACGAGGACGGAAGCAACAACCGCAGCGATCCCCGCGCAGAGAGCGGCCTCGCGGACGACCGAGGACGACCGGTCGGTCACGGGACTCCACGATAGCGAGCGCGGCGGCTCGCCCTCGGGGAGAACTGTCTCGGCGCGGCGATACGCTTCCACCGATGAGGGGCGCGGTGGCGGCCGGGCACAGGCTCACCGCCGAGGCGGGCGCAGAGGTGCTTCGCGACGGCGGGAACGCGGTTGACGCGTGCATCGCCGCTGCGTTCATGTCCTGGGTGACCGAGCACACGCTCACGAGCCCGGGCGGCGGCGGCTTCCTGCTCGTCCGCGCCGCGTCCAGCGGCCGCGTTCGGCTGCACGACTTCTTCACGGCGATCCCAGGGCAGGGCCTCGCCGCGCCGCCGCGCGAGATGGAGGCCGTCGATGTCGAGTTCGACCGCGGCGCCAGCCAGATCTTCCGGATCGGCGCCGCGTCCTGCGCTGTTCCCGGCGCGATCGCGGGGCTCGAGGCCGCACACCGGGCGTACGCGCGGTTGCCGTGGCGCCGGCTGCTCGAGCCGGCGATCGCAGTGGCGCGCAACGGCCATGAGCTGTCGCCGGCCGCCGGCTACCTCCATGCGATCCTGGACGTGATCCTGCGGCACACGGAGGTCGGCCGCGAGACCTTCGGCCCCCGCGGCGTGCGGCTCGTCACGGGCGATCGGCTCGTGATGCCGGAGCTCGCCGACACGCTGGAACTGCTCGCCGACGAGGGCGCCGCGGTCTTCTACCGGGGCGAGCTCGGGCGCCGCGTCTGCGAGTACGTCTTCGAGAATGGCGGGAGCATCACCGAGGAGGATCTCGCCTCGTACCGCGTCATCTCGCGGCGGCCGATCCGCACCGGGTTCGGAAGCTACGAGTTCGTGTCGAATCCGCCGCCGTCCTCGGGAGGGGTCCTGATCGCGTACGGGCTCCTGCTCTTCTCGCGCCTGGGCCCCGGTGGCCCGGCGGGCTCGGCCGAGGCGATCATGAGGCTAGCCGAGGTGATGCGCGAACAGACGCGCGCGCGGGGCGGGAGCTTCCTCAGCGACCTCTACCGCGGCGGGCTCGTGAAACGCCTCCTCTCGGATCTCGACGGTGCGGTCGCGCGAATCGAGGCCCGCGAGGCGGGCAAGGCCGAGCCTGTGGGCGCCCCCGGAACGACACACATCTCCGCCGTCGACGCCGACGGCAACGCGGCGTCGCTGACTGCGTCCAACGGATCGGGATCGGGCGTGATCGTCCCGGGAACAGGATTCCACCTGAATAACATGCTCGGCGAGTACGACCTTAATCCAGTCGGCCGAGGCGTCCGGACGGGACGCAGGCTGACGAGCATGATGGCGCCCTCGCTCGTCCTGGAAGACGGGCGGCCGCGGCTCGTCGTCGGCAGCGCCGGCTCGGTCCGCCTCCGCGGCGCGATCCTGCAGCTCGTCCTCAACGTCGTCGTCCATGGAATGGACGTCCGCGCCGCGATCGAGCAGCCGCGGGTTCATCTCGAGGATCCGCACATCCACTGCGAGGGCGGGCTCGACCCTGTCGAGCTCGACCGGCTCGAGAGCTGGGGCTACGAGCTCGTCCGCTGGCGGCGGCAGAACCTCTACTTCGGGGGCGCCTCAGCGGTCGAGCATCGCCACGACGGTTCGCTCGCCGCCGCCGGCGACCCCCGCCGCGGCGGCCACGGAATCGTCGTGTAATCGCGAAAAGTGCTGCGCACTTTTCGCGAGTTAGTTTGTCCTAGGGAGTCATGAACGAATACACGATTAGGCGCGCAACACCGGGTGATGCCGCTGCCCTCGTCAAGCTCGGCCGTGCCGTCAGCTCGGAGCCGGAGGCCTGGCTGATCACGGAGAGCGACTGGCGTGGCGTCGGTGACGAGCGGCGCTACCTCCGGGCCGCGCGCCGGTCGCCGCACGCGGCCGTCTACGTGGCCGAGAACGAGCACGGCATCGTCGCGCGCCTGTCGCTCGCTCGCGATTCGCACCCAGCGAGCCCGCACGTCGCCGACCTCGGCCTGATGGTCGCAGCGGGGCACCGGCGCCGGGGCATCGGGCGCGCCCTGCTCGAACAGGCCGTCGAGTGGGCGAGCGAGAACGGCGTCGAGAAGCTCGAGCTGCACGTCTTCCCGCACAACGAGCCGGCGATCAGGCTCTACGAGCAGTTCGGCTTCGAGCACGAAGGCCTGCGCCGAGGCCACTTCCGGCGCGGCGGGGGACTCGTCGACGCCGTCCTGATGGCGTACCGGGTCGACTGACCGACGAAGCCTAGACTGAGGCGATGGCGTCCCTCGTCCAGGACTACGGGCTGGTCATCCTCTTCGTGCTCATCGCGATGGAGTCGGCCGGGGTGCCGCTGCCGGGCGAGACCGCTCTCATCACCGCGGGCGTCCTTGCGGCTCGCGGCGACATGGACATCGTCGAGGTGATCGTCGTCGCGGCCGCGGCGGCGATCATCGGCGACAACGTCGGCTACTGGGTCGGGCGGCTCGGAGGGCGGAGGCTGCTGGAGCGCTGGGAGCCGCTCGAGCGCCACGCCTCGCGAGTGCTGCCGTGGTCGGAGCGCTTCTTCAAACGCCATGGGGCGAAGACGATCTTCCTCGGCCGCTTCTTCGCCGTCCTGCGCGTGACGGCCGCGTGGCTGGCAGGAATCAGCCGCATGCACTGGTGGCGGTTCTTCCTCTGGAACGCGGCCGGTGGCATCTGCTGGGCGGTTCTTGTCGGGCTTGTCTCCTACTACCTGGGACGCGCGGCTGCGGAGGCGATCAATCGATACGGGTTGATCGCCGGCGTCGCCTTCACCGCCCTGATCGTGCTCGGGGCGCTGGTCTTCCGGTTCATCCGGCGGCGGATGATGGAGGCCGAGCCGGAGGCCTGAAGGCCGCTCTGAAGGGTTCGGCTGCAGCGGCTTGAACTGATGAGCCGTGGCAATGCTCGTAGGCCTCTGTGAGGCGATCGACGCCCGGCCGTACATGAAGGGTCACGGCTCGCGCGTGAGCGCGCTCGCGGAGGCGATCGCCCTGCGGCTCGGGTGGAGTCCCGAGCGGATCCGCCGCCTGCGCATCGGCGCGCTGCTCCACGACGTCGGCAAGCTGGCCGTCGCCGACACGATCTGGGACAAGGCCGAGCGGCTGAGCGACGACGAGCTGCAGGAGATCCGCCGACATCCGAATGCGGGTGCGCGGATCCTCTCCAAGCAGCCGGACTTCCGCTTCGCGATTCCGCAAGTGCTCTTCCACCACGAGCACTGGGACGGGCGAGGCTACCCGCACGGGCGCCGCGGGGCCGCGATCCCGCTCGAGGCGCGCGTGCTGGCGGTCGCCGACGCCTTCGACGCGATGATCTCGCCTCGGCCGTACCGGCCGCCGCTGCCGGTTGGCGACTCGCTTGCCGAGATCGATCGCTGCGCGGGGACGCAGTTCGACCCGGTCGTCGCCGGCATTTTCATCGAGCTCTGCCGCTTCCGGGCGCCGCGCCTGGCTGCTGCCCAGGGTTAGTTTTTCGGGCGTGATCGAGGCCGTCCGCGGCGACATCACGCAGCAGCGTGTCGACGCGATCGTCAACGCCGCGAACTCGAGCCTGCTCGGCGGTGGCGGCGTCGACGGTGCGATCCACCGCGCAGGCGGGCCGGAGATCCTGGCCGAGTGCCGCGGACTGGGCGGCTGCGACACCGGCGACGCGAAGGCGACAACCGCCGGACGGCTCGCGGCGAGCTACGTGATTCACACGGTCGGCCCGGTCTGGCGCGGCGGCGACAAGGGCGAGGCGGAGCTGCTCGCGTCATGCCACCGCCGAGCTCTCGAGCTCGCCGCAGAGCTCGGCTGCACGAGCGTCGCCTTTCCCGCGATCTCGACGGGGATCTACGGCTACCCGGTCGGCCTGGCCGCACCGGTCGCAGTCGCGGCCGCGCGCAAGGCGCAGAGCCCACCGGTTGCGCTCGTCCGGTTCGTCCTGTTCAGCCAGGCCCACCTCGAAGTCTTCGAGCGGGCATTGGCCGAGGGCAAGTAACAGCCTGTTACAAACGATCCGCGCGTCGCCCACTTGTCGCCGGCGGAGGCGGGCTTGGCCCGCCGTGAGCCCACGCACCGTCGGCTCGTTCGCGACGAGAAGAAGGGGGCTCGCGGGGGAAACATGGTTTCCCCCGCGCTAGAGCGCGGACCAGACCTCGAGCTTCTGGCGGGTGCGGCGGATCACCTCGTCGGTGTACTCCGTCGTCGTTGAGGCGCCGCCGAGGTCCGCGGTGCGGATACCGTCGGCGACGGCTTCCAGCGCCGCCTCGCGGATCGCGCGTCCGGCGAGCTCCGCCTCTTCGTCCCCGTAGCCGAGCAGCGCCGCGCCCGCGAGGATCATCGCCATCGGGTTGGCCACGTTCTTGCCCTGGAGGGACGGCGCGGTGCCGTGCGCGGCCTCGGCCATGACCGTCCGTGGCTCGAGGGCGTCGTCGAGAGCGATCAGCATCGACTCCGAGCCGGCGATCGACCCGAACAGCGGCAGGACGAGGTCGGAGAGGATGTCTCCGTCGCGGTTGAGCGACGGGATCACGAGGGGGTCGCCGCTCGTCGAGAGCAGTAGCGCGAACGTCGCGTCGATCAGCTGCGGGTCGTAGTGGACGTCCGGGTGGCGCGCGGCGGCGGCGTCCATCTCTTCCTTCAGCAGCCCTTCGTAGATGGGGCTGACCGTGTACTTCGGCCCGCCGAAGACCCTCGCCCCGGTGCGCTCCGCGAGCTGGAACGCGAACTCGGCGACGGCGCGACACACCGATCGCTCGATCCGCTCGGTACGGAAGGCCGCTTCGTCGTCGCCTTCGCCTTCTCGCCACTCCTTGGCGCCGTAGGCGTCGCCGACCGCCATCCGTACGACCGAGATCGGTGCGTGGACGCCGCCGAGGGGTGCCACACCGGGGATCCGGCGGCCTGTGCGGACGATCACCCGGCCGCCGATCTCCTCGCGGAGGATTCGGTTCGGCGAGCCGACGTCGTCTGCTCCCTCGGGCGTGATCGTCGCGGCCTTCAGGCCGAGCCCCGATTCCCTCAGCGCCGCCGCCGCCTCGTGCACGACGGCGTTCTCTGTGGCGCGCCGCGACTCCAGCGAGAGGTCGAAGCGCGGAAAGTCGAGCTCGATTCCGATCACGTCAGAGGCCAGCACTCGGAGCGCTTGTTCGAGGAGCTCCTGGCCGGTCTCGTCTCCGTCGAGCACGACGATCCGCTTCGTGTCCATGGCGGCGGAGTCTAGGAGGGTTTGGCGCGAAACCCCTCGCCCGGGGCGCGCAAAGCCGTGAGAAATCCCGTCTGACGGCAGGACTAGGATGGGCCGATGGCCCTGACGCTCCTTGCTGGACCCGCGAACGCGGGCAAGGTCGCCCTCCTGCTCGAGCGGTACCTGGCTTCGCTCGGACAGGAACCGTTTCTCATCGTGCCCAACCGGTCGGACGTCGACCGGGTGGAGCGGGAGCTGCTGGTCTCGTGCGGGGCGCTGCTCGCCGGCGAGATCGGGACCTTCGACGACCTGTTCGCGCGCGTCGCCCGGGCCGAGTCGGGCGGCCATCGCCCGGTCGCGACCGATGCGCAGCGCGCCCTGATCGTGCGCCGGGTGCTCGCGCTCGCGAGCCTGAACGGCTGGACTCGGTCGGCTCGTTTCGCCGGCTTCGCAGACGCGCTCTCGGCGGCCCTGGGCGAGCTCGAGTCCGGCCTCGTCGAGCCGGACGATCTCGACTCCGATCTCGCCGGGCTCTATGCCGGGTATCGGGCCGAGCTCGACCGTCTCGGCCTCTGGGACAGGGACCTCCAGCGCCGCGCCGCCGCAGGGCGGCTCGCCGGCGAGCTCGGCGCGTGGGAGGGCCGCCCCGTCTTCGCCTACGGCTTCGAGGACCTGACGGGCGCGCAGTGGGCGCTCCTGCAAGCGCTTGCCGGTCGCGCCGAGGTCACGGTCTCCCTGCCGTACGAGCCGGGCCGTCCAGCCTTTGCGTCGCTCGAGCGAACGGCCGACGACCTCTCGAGGCTCGCTTCGCCGCGGATCGAGGAGCTGCCGGCGAAGCCTGAGATCCGGCCGCCGGCGCTCGCGCATCTCGAGCGGTCGTTGTTTTCATCGGCTAGTGATCCGCGTGATCCCAGGACGCTTAGCGTGGTCGACGGCGCGATCCGCTTCTTCGAGGGGGCCGGCCGGCGAGGGACGCTCGAACTTGTCGCCGACGAGCTGCTGCGGCTGATCCGGGGCGGAACGCGTCCCGAGGAGATCGCCCTCGTCTGCCCGCGCGTCGAGGTATACCGCGCGCCGCTGGAGACGGCGCTCGGGTCGCTCGGCGTCCCCTACTCCGTCGAGGGCCGAATCCGCCTCGACCAGACGGAGCTCGGGCGTGCGCTGCTCTCCCTCCTTCGGTTCGCCTGGCTGGCCGGGGGCCGGGGCGACCTCTACGGGTTCCTTCGCTCGCCGTACTCCGGGCTCGCGCGGGCCAGCGTGGACTGGGTCGAGGGCCGGCTGCGTGGACGAGCCGTCGAGACCGGCGAGCGCACCGAGGAGGAAACAATGCGCCTCCGCGACGGACATCCGCTGCCGGCGCTCGAGCTCGTGCGCAACGCCGTGTCGCCGCTCGCCGCGGTGGAGGATCTGGCCCGCTTCATGTTGCGCGCGGCCCACGGGCTCGAGTTGCCGCCCGTCGGCCGGCGCTCGCGGGAGGATCTTCGTGCCTACGAGGCGCTCTCGCGGCTCGTGGGCGAGCTCGACGGCTGGCTCGCGCTCGGCGGAACCCTCAGGCTCGACGAGATTGCTGCGGCCCTCGAATGCGCGCCCGTTCGGGCCGGCGGGGCCGGCGAGGCGGGGCGCGTCGACGTCGTCGACCTTCTTCGCGCGCGAACTCGCCGTTATGAGGTGGTGTTCGTGCTCGGCCTCGAAGAAGGGGCGCTGCCGCGCCGCGGGGAGACCTCGCCGTTCCTTGACGAGGAGGCACGCCGCGATCTCGAGGAGCGGCGGCGGGAGTCGCGCCTCGCCAAGCCCGATTCGGTTGCGCGCGACCGCTACCTGTTCTACACGGCCTGCACCCGTGCGACGCGGCGGCTCTACCTCGTGCGCGAGGCGGCGACAGACGAGGGGAGCCCCCGTGAGGCGAGCCCGTTCTGGGAGGAGGTGAGGCGCCTCTTCGCGGACGACGAGGTGCGGCGAGCCACGACTCGGCGCGCCCTGTCGGCGCTCACCTGGCCGGTCGAGCAGGCTCCGACGGAGCGGGAGCGACTGCGGGCGGCCGCGGCGCTTGCGTCGTCCGAACCCGACGCCGCCCGCTCGCTTGCGCGAGCGAACGGCTGGGAGCGCCGGCTCGAGCGGGCGCTCAGCGCCTTCGAGCGGCCGACCCGCCTGACCCATCCACTCGTGCTCGAGGAGCTGGGCGCGCGGATGAGCTTCGGTGTCACCGAGCTGGAGTCGTTCGCCGACTGCTCCTCGATCTGGTTCGTCGACCGCGTCGTCGGCCCGCGTACGATCGACCAGCAGGTGGACGCGCGCCTGCGCGGCCAGGTCGCGCACTCGGCGCTGCACAAGTTCTTTGCCGGCCTGCCGAAGCGGCTCGGGGTCGAGAAGCTCGGCCCGGAGCAGCTCGACGAAGCGTTGGAGCTCCTGCGTGAGTGCCTCGCCGAGGCGATGGCCGGAGTCCGGATGGAGCTGACCGACCTCCAGCGGCGCGAGCTCGAGCAGGGCCTGCTCCGCGATCTCGAAGCGTTCGTGCGCGACGAGGCGACCTCGGAGCTCGAGCTCGTTCCGCGCCGGTTCGAGGTCTCGTTCGGGTCGGAGCGGTCGTCGCCCGAGCTGCAGCGTGGTCTCGATCTCGACACCTTCACGCTCTCCGGCAAGATCGACCGGATCGATCTCGACCCGTTCAGCGCGCGCGGGATCGTCCAGGACTACAAGTCGGGGAAGACCGCGCACTCGGCGGCGCAGATCGAATCCGAGCTGAAGCTGCAGATACCCCTCTACATGCTCGTCCTGCGCGACCTCGTCGGCGTCGAGCCGCTCGGCGGGATTTACCGGGCGCTTTCCGGGAAGCGCGACGCACGCGGGCTGCTCCGCGCCGAGGCGAAGGACGACGGAGTCCCCGGCTTCTCGCGCAACGACTACCTCGACGAGGATGCGTTCTGGGGTCAGGTCGACCGCGCCGGCGAGCTCGCGCGCGGCTTCGTCGCCCGGATCCGCGCCGGCGACGTGCGGCACGATCCGAAGGGTGGCGACTGCCCGCCGTGGTGCGAGCTCTGGCGGATGTGCCGGGTGGGACGCGCGTGAGCCGCCGCGAGCCCAACTTGGAACAGCGCGCCGCGATCGGCGCCCGCGGCCACGTCTTCGTCTCGGCCGGCGCCGGGACCGGAAAGACGCTCGTGCTCGTCGAGCGGTTTGCGAACGCCGTCTGCAACGAGGGCGTCGACGTCGGCTCCGTGCTGGTGATCACCTATACCGAGCGCGCGGCCGGCGAGCTACGCGGCCGGATCCGGCGCGAACTGCTCGAGCGAGGGCGCGACGACCTCGCTCGGGATCTCGACGGCGCCTGGATCTCGACGATCCACGGCTTCTGCCACCGGCTTTTGAGGACGTATCCGTTCGCGGCCGGGCTCGATCCGCGCTTCCGCGTGCTCGACGACAGCCAGGCGCGCGTGCTCCGCGGCGAGGCGTTCGACGAGGCGCTCGCCGAGTTCTGCGCGGGGGAGGATCCGCGCCGCCTGCGCCTGCTCGCGACCTACGGCGCCGGCGGCCTGCGGCGAATGCTGACCGGCGTTTACGAGACGCTTCGGGCCGCAGGACGCCCGCACGACCTGCGACTCGGCGAGGGGCCAGGACTCGAACAACGGGTCGAGGCGCTGCGCGATGCGGCCCGCTGCCTCGTCGACGAGGAGGGCCACGACGAGCAGCGCGCCCAGGCGGCGAGGGTGCTCGAGCTCCTCGAACGCGACCGCTCGGCAGAGGACTTGCTCGACCTGTCGGAGCTCGCGACCCGCGGTGGCCCGCGGGAACGGTTCGCGAGCTACGAGGCCGCGCGCAAGGCCGTCGAGCAGGCCGCACTCGACGAGCTCGCAGTCCGCGACCGCGACCTGCTCCAGGAGCTGCTCGAGGGCTTCGCCCGCGCGTACGCAGGAGCCAAGGAGCACGAGTCCGGGGTCGACTTCGAAGACCTCCAGCTGACGGCGCGCGACCTCCTTCGGGAGCACGATGACATCAAGCAGCGCGAGGCATGGCGCTTCCGCGCGGTCATGGTCGACGAGTTCCAGGACACGAACCGCCTCCAGTGCGAACTGATCGACCTGATTGCCGGCGACGAGCTGTTCTTCGTCGGCGACGAGTTCCAGTCGATCTACGGCTTCCGCCATGCGGACGTGAGCGTCTTCCGCGAGCGGCGCGAGCAGGCGGAGTCGCTGCTGCCGCTCACTCTCAATTACCGCTCACGACCCGAAGTGCTCGCCGCGGTCAACTACCTCTTCGGCTCCGACTTCGGCCACGAGTTCCAGCCGCTCGCGGCCTCCGGTGAGTTCCCCGATCCGGTTTTCGGAACGCCGGTCGAGTTGCTCGTCACCGACAAGCCGAGCTACACCGGCACCGGGACGCATTGGCGGCGCGGCGAGGCAAGAGCCGTGGCCGCGCGGGTCAAGGACCTCGTCGACACCGGCGCCGCGAAGCCGGGCGAGATCGTGCTCCTCTTCGCCGCCGGCACGGACGCCGAGTGGTACGAGCAGGAGTTGCGCGAGCGCGGCCTGCCGACGTACCGCGCCACCGGGCGGGGCTACTTCGGCCAGCAGCAGGTCGGCGATCTCCTCGCCTACCTGAGGCTGCTGCACAACCGCTACGACGACGAGGCGCTCTTGACTGTGCTCGCTTCGCCGCTCGTCGGCGTTTCGAACGACGCGCTCGTGCTGCTCCGCCGAGCCGCCTCGAAACGGCCGCTGTTCAAGGGGCTCGAGCGCACGTTTCCCGAGGGGCTGGACGCGCGCGACGAGCGGCTCTTCCAGGCGTTCCGCCAGCGGTACGACCGCCTGGTCGCCGGGTCGGGCACGCTCTCGCTCGAGCGTCTCTGCGAGGAGATCGTGGCCGCGCACGACTACGACCTCGCCGTGCTCGCGCGGTGGGACGGCCGCCGCCGCTACGCGAACCTGCGGAAGCTGGCGCGCCTCGCGCGCTCCTACGAAGAACTCCGCGGCGCCGACATCGAGGGCTTCGTTCGCTTCGTCCGCGAGCAGGACGAAGCCGGAGCGAGGGAGCTCGAGGCCGTCGCAGAAGAGGAGGACGCCGACGTCATTCGCCTGCTGACGATTCACGCGGCCAAGGGGCTCGAGTTCAAGGTCGTGGTCGTCGCAGACGCCGGTCGCGACCGCGCGGCGCCGGGTGCGGACGAGATCCTCGCGCTGCCCGACGGCCGCTTCGGCTTTCGCGTCGCCGACCCGGCCACCGGTCTTCGGAAGCCGACGACCGCCTACGAGGAGGTACGCGCCGCTAGTCGAGAGGAGGCAGAGGCGGAGCGGCGCCGTCTCTACTACGTCGCGATGACGCGGGCGGTCGACCGCCTGATCGTGGCGGGCTCGATCGACCCGAAGAAGGCGTCCGACGAACGGACGCCGATCGGCTGGGTGCTCGGGCGTCTCGAGATCCCGAGCTTCGACGAGGCTTCCGCGGGGCCGGTCGAGCTCGAGCGCGACGGGGCGCGGATCCTCCTCCGGCTCGACCGTTACCGGCCCGCGCCGGGAGCCGAGGTGCCCGTGGCCGAGGAGCCCGGACAGCTCATGCTCTTCGAGCCAAACGGCGACGGCGGCGGCGTGCTGCCCGCGCCGGCGCCCGAGCTCCCGGTGCTCGAGCCGGTGCCCGACCCGCCGTTGCACCGGGCACGCACCCTGTCGTACAGCGCGCTCGCGCTGTTCGAGTCCTGCTCGTACCGCTACTACGCCGAACGGGTCGCCGGGATGCGGCCGGGTCGCGCGGCCGGCTTCGTTCCCGGCCACGAGGGCCTGGCGGCGACGGAGATCGGCGACAGCGTCCATTTCCTGCTCGAGGCGCTCGACTTGCGCGAGCCGCGGGCGCCCGAGTCGGACGAGCTTGCCGAGGCGGTGCGCGTGCGGTATCCCGCGGCGACCGCCGAGGAGCTCGAACGGATCGCCGGCCTCGTGCGCGCCTATTGCGAGTCCGAGCTCGCGACGAGGATCGCCTCGCTCGAAGGAGCCGCAGCCGAGCGGCCGTTCGCGTTCGAGCACGACGGCGTGCTCCTGCACGGCCGGCTCGACGTGCTTCACCGTGACGGGCCGCGGACGATCGTCCTCGACTACAAGACGAACGTCCTCGAAGAGGCGTCGCCCGAGGAGCTCGTCGAGCGCGACTACCGGCTCCAGCGGCTCGTCTACGCGCTTGCCTGTTTCCGCGCTGGCGCGGACGAGGTCGAGGTCGTCTACCAGTTCCTGGAGCGGCCCGACCCGGTCGTCGCCTCGACCTTCGACCGCTCGGAGCTGCCGGCGCTGGAAGCGGAGCTGTCCGAGGCGATCGCGCGGATCAACGCTGGGGAGTTCGCGCCGACACCGAGCGAGTTCGTCTGCTCGGGCTGTCCGGCCCTCGATCTCGTCTGCGCGGGGCCGCGGCTGCGGCAGCACCACGAGGCGCCCGTTGAGATCGCTGTGGGTTAGCGTCACCCACTGTGCCGCGGAGCTACGTCCACGAGGCACGCAAGCGCGTGGGGCCGAAGCGCGCCCGGATCGGGCCCATCATCGAGCGGCTCACGTTGGAGTATCCGGACGCGACGATCGCGCTCCGCTATCGGGACGACCTCGAGTTGCTGGTCTCAGTGATGCTCTCGGCGCAGACGACGGACGTGAACGTCAACCGCGTCACCGAGCGCTTGTTCCAGAAGTACAGGCGGCCCGAGGACTACCTGGCAGTCCCGCTTGAAGAGCTCGAGCGCGACATCTACGCGACCGGGTTCTACCGGCAGAAGGCGAAGGCGCTGCAAGCGACGATGGCGATGCTGCTCGAAGACTTCGACGGCCGGGTTCCACGTCGGCTCGTCGATCTCGTCCGCCTTCCCGGCGTCGCCCGAAAGACCGCGAACGTGGTCGCCGCCGAGCTCGGGAACCCACAGGGCATCGTCGTCGACACCCACGTCCGCCGGCTCTCGCAGCGGCTCGGGCTGACGAGGAAGGAGGACCCGGTCAAGATCGAGCTCGACCTTCAGCGGCTCGTACCGCGCGCGTCGTGGGGCCTGTTTCCGCACCTGCTGATCTGGCACGGCCGCCGCGTCTGCATCGCCCGCGCCCCTCGCTGCGAGGACTGCGTCGTCAACGACCTCTGCCCTTCCAGCCGCGTCTGATCCAGCGATGGCGGACACCGCTGTTGTCGTCCTTCTGCCCGAGCTCGAGCCGCTGATCGGCGGGTGGCGACGGCGCTACACGGGCGACGGAGCTCGCGGGATGGCGGCGCACGTGACGCTGATCTTCCCGTTCGCCGACACTGCCGATCTGGGCGACCGGCTGGCCCCGCTCGGGCGAGCGCTCGGCGTGTTCGCGGCGTTCGAAGTCACCCTCGTCGAGACGGCACGGTTCCCCGGCCTCATGTACCTCCGCCCCGAGCCCGAGGAGCCCTTCGTCGCCATGACCGAAGCCCTCGCCGCGGCCTTCCCGGAGTTTCCTCCGTACGCGGGCAAGTTCGAGGAGATCGTCCCGCACGTCACCGTTGCTGAGGCGGATGAGCCGGTCCTCGCCGATGCCGAGCGAGAGCTCGTGCCGAAGCTGCCGGTGAAGGCGCGCGTCGAGCGGGCCTGGCTCGTCGAGAACACGCCCGCGGGCTGGCGCCGCCACACCGCGTTTCCGCTCGATCGGTACACGCGCGTGTGACACGCGTCACACCTCTGCTCGTACGCTCGAAAGCGTGCGGGAGATCGACCTCGCTGTCTACGCGGACGCGCTCGCCGGCGAGTCGGCGGCGCTGTCCGCACGCGCCGAGCGAATCCGCTCGAGGCTCCGCCAGGCGAAAATCGAACGGCGGGCGCGCAACGACCTCCCGGCAGCGATCGTCGATCGGCTCGAGGCGCGTGGGCTGATCGGCGGCACCGACGAACGTGCCGCGCATGCCGAGCTGCGCGAGCTCGAAGAATCCCTCGCCGCGCTCGAGGAACTGCAGGTGTGGGTCGAAGCCGAGCTTGCGGCTTCGAACTCGACTACGAACGCGGCGTGAGCGCCACCAAGAGTCCGCCGTCCTCGTCGTAGGCGGGGAAGAAATCGGCCGTAACGGCCTTCTCCTTGCCGGCGCGGGTCCGAAGCCGTAGGTGCTCTCCAAGCCGGCGGACGCCCCACTCGAGGGCGAGCGACGCCGGGTTTCGTCCGTCCTGGTAGCCCGACAGCTCGAGGCTCTCCATCACTTCGCGGCCCATGAGCTCGTCCTCGCGGTAGCCCGTCAGCTCGAAGATGCCTCGGCCTGACGCGAGGATCCGCCCTTCCTGGTCGCAGACCACGAACCCGGTCCCCGGCGCGGGGTAGTAGTCGTCCATCAGCTCGAAAAGGAAGCCGAAGCCGCAGCGGTGACACGCGACGGCCTCCTGCGTCAGGCCCTCCTGGCGGTCATGGTCGATTGACCGCTCCTTGCAGTTCGGGCAGATGAAATACGGCACGACGAAGAAGGTAGCGACGACGCCTACGTCCAAGCCGGGTTTAGCGGCCCAGTCGCGCAAGTCGGCACGGCCTCTTCAGGGGCGTCGAAAGCGACGCCTCAGACCGCATCCGCCGGTGCCGGCCAGAGGTATCGCGCCCGCGAGTGGAGAATCGTCTATCTATGTGCTACAAGGCAACACGCACGAGGGTGGGCGCCGACAAGGGGGACCAGTGATCAGAAAATTCGCATGGACGCTGCTCGTCTGCGTGGCGATCGCCGTGCCGGTGGGCGGCGCGGCCGCGGGGGGCGGGACGACACTCGACAGCTCGAAGCCGACCTGGTGGGGCAAGCTGCAGCGCGTCTCGGCGCCGGGCTTCGAACCGACCGGGCCGGGGTCCGGGTCGAGCATCCAGGTCGGCCCGAACATCGACGTCAGCAACGAGATCGGGCCGCAGAGCGAGACCTCGATCGCGATCAAGCCGAGCGACACGAGCATCGTCGTCGCCGGCTCGAACGAGATCGACCGCCTGCCGATGCGCGGGTACTTCTCGGGCGACAGCGGCAAGACGTACGGCGGCGTCGATCTGCCGCTTCCGGACCCGACCAAGTCGAACGGCTTCGACTTCGGCTCCGATCCCGGAGTCGCCTGGGACTCGTTCGGGAACGTCTACTACTCCTACATCGTGGTCTTCTTCAGCTCGGGCGGGGCGGTTTCCGGGAGCGAGCTTGCGGTCGCGCGCTCGTCCGACAACGGTCACACATGGACGCCGACTTTCTGGAACTTCGAGAACGGCGGGGCGAAGTTCAACGACAAGCCGATGATCACCGTCGACAACAACCCGACGAGCCCTCACTTCGGCACGATTTACGTCGCCTGGGACACTACGAACGGCGTGCAGGGCAAGCCGAGCACCACCGGCGTCGTCGTCAGCCGTTCGACCGACCACGGTGCCACCTTCTCGGCTCCGGTGTTCGCGAGCGACACCCACGGCGGGCCGCACTTCGGAATCGGCGCCGATCCGTTCGTCGCGCCGGACGGCACGCTCCATGTCGCCTGGCACGACCAGTCGAACGCGATCGTCGAGTCGAGTTCGACCGACGGCGGTGCGTCGTTCGGCCCGACCCACGTGATCGCACCGACACGGGTGGCGTTCGCCATCGCCGCACCCGCCGAGAGCACTCGCGGCGTCCTCATCTACCCGTCGTGCGACTCGGACCGCGGCACCGGGCCGAATCGCGGCAACCTCTACTGCGTCTGGGAAGACGAGACGACGACAGGCGACGGCCTCGATGTCTTCTCGTCGCGCTCGACGGACGGCGGCCAGACGTGGAGCGCGCCTCTGCGGGTGAACGACGACGCGCGCGGTCAGGCGAACGACCAGTTCTACCAGTGGCTTTCGGTCGATCCTTCGGACGGGTCGCTCAACGTCAGCTTCTACGACACCCGCCTCGACGCGACGCACTTGAGCACAAACGTCTTCTTCGCCCGCTCGACCGACGGCGGGCTCTCGTACTCGCCGAACGTCCGTGTCACCGACGCACCGACGAACGAGACGTGCTGCGGCGCGCAGCTGCACGACCAGTACGGCGACTACGAGGGGATTTCTGCGGTAAGCGGAATCGCGCGGCCGGTCTGGACCGACCGGCGCACAGCCGTGCAGGCCCTCAACGAAGAGGTCTTCTCTAGCACGATCAAGACGCGCTAGTGGGAAACCTGCCCGGGCGCGGTCCCGCCGCGCCCGGGCCCGCGGCGCCGTCCGCGAAGTGTCCGCGGGTCGAGCGTTCGTAGCGGCGGCAGCTTCGGCCGCCCGAGCGGGGGTCCGCCGATCCAGCCGAGCCAACGGAAGTAGGCAAGCTGCAGCGCGGTCGTGAGGATGATCAAGCCCCAGCTCCACGCGTACCCGAAGCCCCAGCGGAGCTCGGGGATGTTCCGGAAGTTCTGCCCGTAGAGCCCGACGATGAAGGTCGGGACCAGCAGCACCGAAGCGATCACGGTCAGCCGCTTCGTCACCTCGTTCTGATCGTTCGCGACCTTCGCCTGGCTGTAGTCGCGGGCGCTCGAGAGCAGATCGCGCGACAAGTCGAGGCCGTCTAGTGCGCGCAGTAGCTTGTCGTAGGCATCGCCGAAAGAGATTTCGATGTCGCGGGGGAGAAGCTCGGTGCCTTCGCCGACGTCGATCCGCCGGTCGACCACGCGTCGGATCGCGTCCCGGGTCGGCGAGAGCGTCCGGCGGACATGCAGAAGATCGTGACGGAGGTCGGAGATTCGCCTCCGCACCTGCTCCGAAGGCCAGTGGTCGATGCCGTCTTCCAGCTCGTCGATCTCGTCGTTCAGCGCGTCGACGAGGTCGAGGAAGTCTTCCGCGATCAGGTCGACGATCCGGTAGACGATGTGCCCCGCACGTTCGGCCGGCTCCTTGTCCAGGAAGTCGGCGACGGGCCCAAGATCGCAGGCGTCGCCGCGCTCGGGAGTCTTCCGCACCGTCAGGACACGCTCGCGCGTCGCGACGAGGTCGAGCTCCTGGTAGTAGACGCGGTCTTCCTCGCGGACGGCGATCGGGATGAGGAACACCCCGAACACGTAGTGGTCATGGCCCTCGAGGCGCGGACGGGGCTCGTCGTCGTGGAGGCTCGGCTCGAGCAGAAGCTCGAGCGCCGTCTGGTGGACAGCCCGAGGAAGAGAGCTGCGGATCTCTTCCTCGCTCGGGTCGAGAAGGTCGATCCACTCCGCCACCGGCCGAGCGTAGCGGGAGACCCGGCTGGTGCTAGCGCGGGGCGCTCAGGGCCGCGTAAGCGTGACCCTCGCGTGCGGCCAGCCAACGCTCGGCGTCGAGCGCCGCCATGCAGCCCATCCCGGCGGCGGTCACGGCCTGGCGGTAGGTGTGGTCGACCACGTCGCCGGCCGCGAACACTCCGTCGACGTTCGTCGCCGTCGACCCCGGCTGCGTTATGAGGTAGCCGGCCTCGTCGTGGTCCAGCTGGTCGAGGAAGAGCTTCGTCGTCGGGTCGTGGCCGATCGCGACGAAGAGCCCGTCAGCAGGAACCTTGAGAGCCTCGTCAGTGGCGACATTCCGCAGGCGAACGCCTGTGAGCTTGCCGTCGCCGAGTGCCTCCTCGACGACGAACGGGGTCAAGAACTCGATCTTGTCGTTTGCGCGGGCGCGATCGAACATGATCGGTGACGCCCGGAACTCGTCGCGACGGTGGACGACCGTTACCTTCGAGGCGAACTTCGTCAGGAAGATCGCCTCCTCCATGGCCGAGTCGCCGCCGCCGACGACGATCACCTCCTTGTCGCGGTAGAAGGCTGCGTCGCAGACGGCGCAGTACGTGACGCCGCGTCCGTGCAGCGCGCGCTCGGACTCGAGCCCGAGCTGGCGTGCGCTCGCGCCCGTCGACACGATCACTGACTCGGCGCGGTACTCGTCGTCGCCGACCCAGACCCGGAACGGCCGCTCCAAGAAGTCGACTCGGGTGGCGTCGTCGGCGATGAACTCGGCGCCGAAGCGCTCGGCCTGGCGCCGGAACTCACCCATCAGCTGTGGGCCCATGATCCCCTCGGCAAAGCCGGGGTAGTTCTCTACGTCGCTCGTGATCATCAGCTGGCCGCCCCACTGGAAACCCTCGATGACAAGCGGCTCGAGATTGGCGCGGGCGCTGTAGAGCGCCGCCGTATAGCCGGCGGGGCCGCCACCGATGATGATCAGCTCGCGAACTCTGTTGTCGCTCAACGTTCCTCCAAATCATGTGGGCCGGTTTGCCCGGCCCTCACAATATTCAACGCATCGGACCGCTTTTGCGTTCCCGCTGGGCGGCCTATGCAACCGGCTCGCCGCATAGACACAGCTTGCCTTCCCGCACCATGCTCTCGTCGTACATCCGATGCGGCTGACTCTCGCCTGGCCTGATCAGGTGAATCACCTCGTGGCCGCGGGCGGTCAGTAGCTCCGCGATCAGACGGCGGTGGCAGCGCCACCACAGCGTCTCCGCGCACATGAAGCAGGGGGACGGCTCGGCGAGCGCTGCTTGAAGCGCCTGCTGCCACGGTTCCGTCCCCATGTGTGCCGCGTAGCTGCGAAAGGCCGCGACACGGATGCACGAAAAACGCTCCTCGCCCGGCTCGTTCGCCCGCCGCCCGCCGAGCTCCTCCGCGTGCCGGTAGGCGGTTCCCGCCGGGCCGAGCGTCTCCTCCAGCGCCGCCTGGTTGAACTGCGGATTGCGCCGCGAGCCGGGGAAGCGCCGGACGTCGACGAGCGTCTCCACGCCGGCGCTGCGAAGCATCTCGATGAGCTCGTCAACCGGCCGCTCGCCGTGGCCGATAGTGAACACGCGCACGCGAATAGAATCGCCGCTTTCCGGCAATGGAGGCGCAGGTGGCTGTAACGGTGAGCTGGGACGGGCTTCGCGAGCTGGCGGGGTTTCGCGCGGAGAAGGGCTGCGCGGTCAGCGTCTATCTCGATCTCGACCCGAGCGTCGCCCCCACGGCCGGCGACGCGGCCAGCCGCGTCAACTCCCTGATCCACGACGGTGAGATGCAGGCCGAAGCCGCCCAGGAGCTCACGCACGAGCAGCGCGAGGCGCTGCGCAACGATCTGGCGCGGATCCGCGACTTCTTCACCCGCGACTTCGATCGCAACGGTTCGCGTGGGGCCGCCGTGTTCGTGGACGGTCTTGACAACGCGTGGCGGACACTGCCGCTCGGCGATCCGGTCGACGACAAGATCGCGGTCGGACGCGAGTTCTACCTGTCGCCGCTCGTCCCTCTCGTCGGGCGCGGGGACGGCGCGCTGATCGCTGTCGTCGGGCGCGAGCGCGGGACGGTTTATATCCTGCGCGCCGGCAAGCTCGAGGAGCTCGTCGACCAGTTCGACGAGACGCCTGGGCGCCACGACCAGGGGGGTTGGTCGCAGGCCCGCTACCGGCGGCACATCGAGAAGCTCGAGAGCGAACACCTGCGGCGCGTCGCCGGGCAGCTCGACCGGCAGGTCAGGCGTCTGCAGAGCCCGCGGGTCGTGATCGTGGCGACAGAGGAGACGCGCGCCGAGCTCGATGAGGTTCTCTCGCACGAGGTCAGGAACGCGATCGTCGGCTGGGCCCAAGCAGATGCGCACGCGACGCCGACGGAGCTGCTCGACACCGCTCGTCCGATCCTGGAGGATTGGCATGCCCAGCGCGAGCGTGAGTCCGTCGACCGATGGCGCGAGGAGGAAGGCCGCGGCGCGCGCGCGACGGCCGGCTGGCATGCGACGCTCGAGGCTGCCTCTGACGCGCGCGTCGAGCTCATGCTGTATGAGGAAGGCGCAGACCGTCCCGTTTGGCAGTGCCCTCACGACGGACGGGTCAGCGCCGAGGGCGGGCCGTGCCCGCTGGACGGGACGCAGATGGAGCGACGGCCCGACGGCCTCAACCTCGCCGTCCACCAGACGCTCGCGCACGGTGGCAGCGTCCTCGCGTTGCGCCACTACCATGACCTCGAGCCGGTCGAGGGCATCGGCGCGTTGCTCCGGTACTAAGAAGTCGTCGCCGTCCAGGCGACGGGAAGGGACTGTCCCCAGAAGGGGACTGTCCCAAAGACCGTTCTTGGGCCGCCACTGCTTGGTGGGACAGACTCCTGCGGGGTCAGTCCCTGCGTGGTCCGAGAGACTCTGCGTATGACCGAGATCCGGCTCGAGCCGCTCGGGGATGCGCATCTCTCCGACGTCGCGGCGATGTTCGACGACGAGGACGTGCTGCGCTACACGCGCATTCCGGATCCCGTGCCGCCCGGGTGGGAGCGGGAGTGGCTCGGGTTCTACGAGGACGGGCGCCGGGCCGGAACCCGTGAGGCGTTCGCGGTCATCGACGCGGACGATGGCTCGTTCCTAGGGCTCGGTCTTGCGTTCGACATCGACCGCGAAGGGCGCCAACTCGAGCTCGGCTACGTGGTCGCGCCGCACGCGCGCGGGCGCGGCGTCGCGACGCGCGCGCTCGAGCTTCTCACCGAATGGGCGTTCGCCGACCTCGACGCGCTGCGGATCGCGCTCTGGATCTCGGCTGAGAACGACGCTTCGAAGCGCGTCGCAACCAATGCGGGCTACCGGTACGAGGGGACGCTGCGCTCCTTCCATTTCAAGCAGGGAATCCGAGAGGACTTCGAGGTCTGGTCACGTCTACCGGCGGACTCGTACGACTAAGCTTTCGGGCGGATGGCCTCCCTCGCGCGGACGATCCTCGAAGAGCACCTCGAGCGCGGCGACCTGACCCCCGGCAGCGAGATCGCGCTTCGCGTCGACCAGACCCTCGCGCAGGACGCGACGGGAACGATGGCGATGATGCAGTTCGAGCTGTTCGGCGAAGAGCGCGTCCGCGTCGAGACGGCGGTCGTCTACGTCGACCACAACATCCTCCAGATCGACTTCAAGAACCCGGACGACCACCGCTTCCTGCAGGCCATGGCGGCCAAGTACGGCGCCTGGTTCTCCCGGCCGGGGAACGGCATTTGCCACTACGTGCACTGCGAGCGGTTCGCGAAGCCAGGACAGACTCTCGTCGGCGCGGACTCGCACACGACCCAGTCGGGCTCCTGCGCGATGATCGCGATCGGCGCCGGCGGGCTGGACGTGGCGGTCTGCATGGCGGGGCACCCGTTCGAGCTGCCGGCGCCGAAGATCGTCGGCGTCTTCCTCGAGAACGAGCTCCAACGGCCATGGATCCAGGCCAAGGACGTGATTCTCGAGCTGCTTCGCCGACGCGGCGTGCGCGGCGGGCGCGGCTGCGTCTTCGAGTTCACGGGCCCCGGCGTCGACACCCTGAGCTACACGGAACGCGGGACGATCGCGAATATGATCGCCGAGCTTGGTGCCACCGGAGCGGTCTTCCCTTCCGATGACGCGACGCGGACCTGGCTCGACGAGCAGCAGCGCAGCGACGACTTCGTCGAGATGTCTACGGGTGACACGGGCGACTTCGACGAAGAGGAGCACATTGATCTCGCTGCGCTCGTCCCCCTGGTCGCGAAGCCCTCGAGCCCGGGGAACGTCGTTCCGGTCGACGAGCTCGTCGGGACCGCGATCCAGCAGGTTTGCATCGGCTCGTCGGTCAACTCCTCGTATGAGGATCTCGCGCTCTGCGGCGCGGTGATGCAGGGCCAGAGGCTCGCCGAAGTGCTCGTCTCCGCGACTGCCACGCCCGGCTCGCGGCAGATCCTCGACCAGATCACTCGTTCCGGCACCTACGTCGACCTGCTGATGGCCGGTGTACGGATGCTCGAACCGGCTTGCGGGCCGTGCGTCGGCATGGGCCAGGCGCCGCCGTCGGGTGGCAACTCGCTCCGGACGTTCAACCGAAACTTCCCGGGACGGAGCGGCACCGCGGACGACCAGGTCTACCTGTGCTCGCCTGCCGTCGCGGCCGCCTCCATGCTCACCGGGGTCATCTCCGACCCGCGCGAGCTGGACCCGCCGGAGCTGCCGGAGCGGCCGACAGCCCGCCCCGAGGTCGTCCAGAAGCACATCCTCGCGCCTGCGCCTGAAGACGAGGCCGCGTCGATAGAGATCCCGCTCGGCCCCAACATCAAGCCGCCGCCGGAACAGAAGCCGCTGCCGGACACGCTCGTCGGCCGCGTCCTGATCGTCGCGCCGGACGACATCTCGACCGGCGACCTCTCACCCGACGGTGCGACCGTGATGGCGTACCGCTCGAACGTGCCGGCGATCGCCGAGTTCACCTTCCAGCACCGAGACAAGAACTTCGCCAAGCGCGCGCACGAGTGGGGCGGAGGCTTCATCGTCGCCGGCGACAACTACGGCCAGGGATCGAGCCGGGAGCATGCCGCGCTAGCTCCGGCACAGCTCGGCGTCCGGGCCGTGATCGCGAAGAGCTTCGCGCGCATTCACCGGCGCAACCTGATCGCGCAGGGAATTGTCCCGCTCCTCTTCAAGGAGGAGGCCGACTACGAGCGGGCTGAGCTCGGGCAGACGTGGAACATTGCGAACCTCCACGCAATCGCCGAGGGCGAGGACGAGCTCGAGGTCGAGATCGAGGGCGGCGACACGTTCACGGTCACGCACGACTTCCTGCCGCGCGAGCGCGAGATCGTGGTCGCGGGCGGGCTGATCCGCTACCTCAAAGCGCAGCAGCCCGCTCCCGCCTAGCGCGCCTGCGGCGCTCTTATGGGGGAAACCCGGTTTCCCCCATAAGCCCCCTCGTCATGTTGACGCGCGTCCCGCGCAGTTAAGGCTCCGGCGGGCGAAGCCCGCCTCCGCCGATCCGGAGCACGCATCGTCTGATCAGCTAGGCCGCGTCGGCGGCGCGTGGGAGCTCGGCGACAACTTCGGCCGCCTCGACTTCCTGTGACTCGCTTGCTCGCTCGAGCTTCGTTTCGAACTTGTCGAGCCGCTTCTCGGCGTCGACGAACTTCGTCTGGGCCCGCCCGAGGTGGGTGCCGACCAGGTCGAAGTCCTCCTTGAACCGGCCGAAGTCCTTCTGGAGCTGCGCGCAGTAGGCCATGACCTCGTGCGCGTGCTGCTCGATCTGGAGCCCTTTCAACCCGAGCAAAACGACCTGGAGGTAGGCGGTCAACGTCGTTGGCGACACCGGCAGCACCCGTTTCTCGTGGGCGTAAGTGAGCAGGGCGCCGGTCTTGCCACAGACGAGCTCGTAGTAGATCGCCTCCGACGGGAGATACATGAATGCGAAGTCGTAGGTTCCCTCGTCGGGCCGGATGTATTTCGAAGCGATCGCGTCGATGTGGCCCTTGACGTCGCGCCCGAAAGCCTTTTCGTACAGCTCGCGCTGCGCGTCGTCCTCGGCGTCGATGAGTCGCTCGAAGTTGTCGAGCGGGAACTTCGCGTCGATCGGCGCCAACCGGTCGACCTTGATCACGGCATCGACGCGCTCGCCGCTCTTGAAGCCGTACTGGAGCTGGTAAGCATCGGCCGGCAGGCGGTCGCGAAGGAGGTTCCCAAGCAGGAGCTCCCCGAAGCCGCCGCGCGCTTTCGGTGGGCGGAGGACCTGCTGCAGCTGTCCGAGCTCCTTGGCGTGCTCGGCGAGCGTGGTCGTGGCGCGGCCCACGTCGCCGAGCTTCTCGTGGATGGCGTTCGTCTGCTTGGACGCGTGCTCGAGCCGCCGGTCGACCTTCTCGTCGAGCAGGCCGAGGCGACGGTCCATCGTCTCCGTGATCCCCTGCAGGCGTCGCTCGACGTCGGCGTTGCGGGCGTCGAGCCCAGCCTCCGTCTGCGTCCGGAACGCGTCGAGCGTCTTCGCCAGCCAGACGGCGAGCGCCGTGAGGGCGGCGAGCAGCACGAGCGTGACGCCGATCGTGAGCATGGCCCACGAACGTTAGGGAGAGCGTCGGACGGAGTGAGGGCGGCCGAAGCCGCCCTCACTCACATGTTGTCGTGTTCGGCCTGATGCTCGGCGGGGTGCTCGGGCTCTTGCTGCGCCATCTCCTCGGCGCTTTGGGCGCGATCCTCCGCCATTCCTGGCTGCTCCTGGTGCATGCCCTCGGCGTGCATCGAGCTGTCGCCCATGGTGTCGCCGGCCGTTTTCTTGCTGCGGCCCATCAGCCTGTCCCAGAATCCCATGTTCTCCTCCTTGGTCGCGAGCAGGGAGTATCGAAGATCGGGCGCGAAAACGCCACCGATGGGTATCGACCTCCCGCAACTCTGGCTACCATCCATCGACCTTGGCGAAGAAACCGCGCACTCCTGCGCCGCCGCGGTCTGTCCAGGCCCCGCAGCGACGCGACGGCAAGCCGAAGCGGGTCCCGGCGGTCGGGGCCCAGCAGCAGCGTCCCTGGCTGCTGTACGGATTCGCGGCCCTCGGCCCGATCGCGCTCCTGGTCGTCGTGCTCGTCGTCTTCCTCGGCAGGGGATCGACCACCACGAAGGTCACCGGATCCGCTCCAAAGATCAACTACGCGGGGCTGCCTGGAATCCAGACGGGGTCTGCGCCGTGGCCACCCGAATACGGGTCGCTCCCGGACCGGCTCGCGCCCCTCAAGCTGACATCGCTCGGGGTCGAGGGCACGAAGCTCCACATCCACCAGCACCTGGACGTCTTCGTCAACGGCAAGCACGTGACAGTGCCGGCCCTGATCGGGATCTACGGCAACGGCAATCCGAACAACGGCGGTTTCTTCGTGGAGCTGCACACGCACGACGCCTCGGGAATCATGCATCTGGAGTCGCCGAAAACCGGTGCATTCACGCTCGGCCAGTTCTTCGGCGTCTGGGGTGTACGGCTGTCGAAGACCTGCGTCGGCGGCTACTGCGCTACTGCCACCAAGCCGCTGAAGGTGTTCGTGAACGGGAAGCGCTTCCTCGGCAACCCGAACAACATCGTGCTCAGGGAACACCAGGAATTCGCGATCGTCTACGGCAAGCCGCCGGCGAAGATCCCGTCGAGCTACAACTGGGGCCCCTCGGGGCTGTAGAAGACCCGGGCTATCCTTCGGCCGCTGGGCGGCGAAGCACGCACGCGCGCACGCGTAGGCGCTGATCGGCCGACATCTATCCGCGGCCGACCCAGCCTGCGCCGCGCGAGGGGTAGTCCCACGATGTCGCGCTGCTCGCGGACACGGCGCTTTTGTTCTTCGAGCAGGCGCCTTTCGCTTTCGATGCGCGCGCGCCGAGCGGCTCGTTACGGGTCCCCAGCTCGCGTGCCGAACCAGCTCTTGACCCTGTCGACGATTCCCACTTGTCCAGTGTTGCAGGGCCGCTGGCCCGGTACTAGCGTCAGCCCTGAACGTGTTCCATCGCTGGCTCGCCAAGTTAAGGCCAGAGTCCAAGCAAGATGACCAGGCCGAGCAGGACCGGTCGGAGGACAGGATCGACGACTTGATGGCCGCGCGGACCCGCAGCTCGTTCGGGACGACTGCCGGACTCCCGCCCGACTACGTGCGGGGCGACTTGGACGAAGGACCGCCTCGGCCTGAGGGCCTCATTCGGCGCGTCGGCGGGATATCAGCCTCGGATCTGCCCTTCGGCCCCGCCTCGTCGGCCATCGCGCTCAGCGACCGCGACGAGAAAGGCCCACTCATGCGGGCCTTCCCCATCGGCCGTGCTTTCCGGACCTCTACTTGATGGTCAGCTTCAGGTGGTTGTCATCAGGCGCCTGCCTGACCATCGTGATCCTGTAAAGGCCCTTCGCCTTCAGGGTCAGCTTCGCGCCGACGC
>Ga0066903_100000369_pt1 | contig 27362 bp, 42 predicted proteins | sample PanSoiMetaGPlot1_FD_67491 | JGI IMG/M metagenome (GOLD analysis project Ga0066903, IMG submission 67491) | Tropical forest soil microbial communities from Panama analyzed to predict greenhouse gas emissions - Panama Soil - Plot 1 (version 2) | ecosystem: Environmental > Terrestrial > Soil >... | reverse complement strand
CATCGATCGGCGGAAACTGCGGATCGGCCGATTCGATACCGCGCACGAGATTGACGTTGCAGTAGCGCGTCTCCTCCATCGCCACCGATTGCGGCTCGGCTTGGCCGGTGTCGGCGTCGATGAGAAAGTCACGCGGCTGAATATCTTGCTGGACGGTCTGTCCCCAGGCGACGATGGCGAAGTAGCGCTTTGCCGTCACCGGACGATCGTTGAAGATGTCGAGGCTCACGACCTCTTCGCGCGCGTAGACCGCACCACTCGTGGTGTAGAGCCGCCCCGGCTGCGTCTGGATCAGCGTCGCCGAAGACTTGGAGATCGCGAAGCCGCTGTACTTGTTGACGTTGACGATCGTATCCAAGATGACGTGATCGATCGCATCCTGCGTCCATCCCTCCGCGTTGTTCAGATCGGCCGCGGGCAGTTCTTGATTGTCACGATAGATCACTTTGTTTTCCACTTTAGAAGTCTCCCATCAGTTCGAGGCGAGTTGCCCAACCGTGAAGGTCCCATCGGGATGCAAGACATCGCGGACCTGCAGCGGACGCTGCGTCTTGGTGTTGAGCAGCACTGTGTCACGTAGCGCCATCGACGCGGTAACGCCGCGGCGCAATCGGTAGACCGCCTCTGGGTTGAACTTGTGCAGGAAGCGGAAGCGGCCGCAGTAACCGCCACAGCGGACGAAGAACTTCGCATACGGCGTGCGGATCGCGACCATCGCCTCTGCCGTATAGTTGTCGATGCCGAGCCGCGTGTGACCGAGATATGCTTGGCCACCCTTGAGATGATCCGGCAGCCGATCCGGGTCGAACAGAAACCAGCGCTCATAGATGTAGCGCCAGGCCTCCGATTGCAGTGGATAGCGATCGTGGATGAACTGCTTGCGCCGTCGCGCAGGATACATGCGGTAACGCCGCGACGGATGCCGCTGCGTCACCAGTTGCGGATACTTCTCCATCAACTGCTCACTAGGCGCGATCGTCTGATAGGTGATCTGCCCTTGGATCAGCGGCAGCGGTCCGGAGCGCGAAATCGTGATGGTGCGAAGTGCCGCCTTCTTGCCGGTGAAGATGCCTTGCCTGCCCCTGGCACTGAGAAACTTCGCCTCACCGACGTAGAAGAACACCCGCTCGGTCATCGGCAGCACAACCTCCTCGTCGTACTGCGACACACCAGGCGAGAAGCCCCAGCCGGCCGACGGCCCCATCAGCACATGCTCGATCTTGCGGACAGTCAGTTGGGTCTCAACTCCTCGATCCCAGATCGTAGCGATATGCTGATAGCGACCGCCGGCAGTCTGCGCCGTCGGATACATCTTGCGCAGCGCGGAGCCGACGTAGCCGCCGTTGCGCGCGCGGATGAGATGTCCAGGCGGCACCTTCAGGCTGAACGAATGACCGCCCGGAAAGCAGTCATACGGCCGCTGCCCGCGCGCGAAGTACGGATACAGCCGTAGCTGTGGGAAACGCATCAGGTAGGCGATGCGCTCATCCGGTGTCAGCGAATGCGTCGGGAATGTCTTGGCTGGTGGCGTGATGCAGCGCTTCATGTGGCCGCCGACCGCGCTGATGAAACGGTCGAGGCCCTTGCGACTTCCGCGCTCGTACTTTGCCGTCCACTGGATTGCAACCCAGTAGCGCTTGAACTCCTCAGTCCACCAGGTTTCCCACAGGTTCACACCGGTAGCCCACGCGAGGTAAGGAAGATTGCGGGCACTGATCCGATAAGGGTCCCACTGATCGATGATGATCTCGGCGTACATGCGGGTGAGCCTGTACGCGTCGACATCGGCCAGTGCCTTCTCCATGCCAGTCGCTTGTGCGAACAGCACTTTGCTGCCGGCAAGCTCATCGATGTTCGGCCAGATGAAATCACTGTTGACCAACTCGATGTCGAGCTTGAGCGTGCCCGTGCCGGCGAGAGCACAATCAGCGAATGCACCTGGCACCGGCGGATGCAGGATGTAGATGCTGTAGTAGTTGAACGACGCCGATGCCGACAACGCCGCCGCAATCGGGTAGGTGCTGGCAAAGCGCGCAGCGAGGCTGCCAACCGCCGCGAACGACGGATGCAGGTTCATACGCTGCCGCACGTTCGAGTACGGCTGGATGACGCCGGAGCCCGCGAAGTTGGCGGCGACCTGGATATTCTTGTCCGCGATGCGGAAGACCGCCTCATCCCAGCCGCGGAACGGCGGCGGCGTGAGCAAGTCGCGGAACGTGAAGCGACCGGACAACGCACCAGCGCCCGCGAAGGCCGCTGCGATGGGCTGCTCGTTGGACTTGTACAGCGTGCCGAGCCGCAACGCAGCGGTGCCCGCCAGCGCGGCGGCGATCAGTCGCTCATTACCCTTGTAGACGATCGGCGGAACGAGGCTGCCGAACGCCTGCATGAACGACTGGACCTGATAGACACGGACAAAGCTGGCGCTGAGCAAGCCCATCGCTGACATCGCGACGGGACCGTAGATCGTATCCCTGTATCCGAACCGAGCGCTCCAGCCGCCGAGACCAACCAGGACAGTCTTGATCTGGCTCCGGGCAGTAACGACGCGACCTGGCAGCGCGCCTGCACCAGCCAGCGACGCAGTGAGTTGCTGGATCGCCACTTACTCACCTACGCCAGCGTAAGCGAGGCGCACCTCATCGATCTTGACGAGACCATCCTGCGCCACGATCACATCAGCCTTGGGCTCGACGATCTCGACGTTGTAAGCGCCGCTCGCCGCGATCGATGCCTCAAGGCTCATCATCGTCAAATCAGCACCCAGCCAGCGGATCGCATCCACCAGCGCCAGCACGCGATCCCGCACGTCGGTCATCAGTGCTTCGCTGGCGACACCCGGGAACGATTTGATGTTCGCCCGGATATTCGTGTGAGTAATTTTCGGTCGCAGCACACTGATCCAATCGGTCAGCCCTCTGCGAGCGAACTTCTTGTCGTTGATGAAGTCGAACACCGTCTTGATCTGCAGGTCGGTCGGCGTCGGCGTACCGGAATCGGTCATGATCCAATCGCCAGTCTGAAAGTCCTGAATGATCCGCGGCTGGTAGTTGTCCGCCATGATGGCGATGAAGACGTGCCCGGTGGCACGCTTTGTGAACGCTGCCGCATGACGGATCGGAAGCTCGCCGGCCGGCATCGGTGCCGATAGCGCCCAGAATATGTAGCTCTCGTACGTGCCCTGGCCTGGCCCGTTGAGGCTCAGGATCGAGGGCGACAGCCACAGCCTGGTGCGATAGGCAGCATCGGTCTCGTCGAAAGCGCCGCCAGTCGCGATGGTGATGCGCGGCACACCATACGGATAACGCGAGCCGATCGCGTCGAGATCGCCGCCGACCGCGAACACCAGCGTGATCGCCCGGCACGCCTGGTTGACGCGATCCCGCACCAATGCCTCGAAGAAGGAATTGCATTCCTGGTTGATGCGGATCGGATCGAACTCAAGCGGACCGACGTCGTATTCGGCCGCCATCGGTGGGTCGTAGCTCGACCACAGCGCCTTGAACCGCGCCATGCGGTTCGAGATCATGTCCTCCGTCGAGATCGACTGCAGGACCTGCATGTCCGGCAGCAATTCCGGCCGAATGACCGTGAATCGTGTCGGCGTCGTCGTAACCAGGTTCAGCAATGCGATCGGATCAGCCATTGCGTGCTCTCAAGGCCCTCTTGTCCGTTAGCTCGACGATCACGTAGGTCATCGTCTCGCAGCCATCACAGCGCCAGCAGAACGTCAGTTGGTCGCGGATGCGTTTCTCGATGTGCCGCATGCGCATCTTGCGCTTGCGATCACAATGCTCGCAGAGCGGAGCCCTGATCACCGTGCGGGTAGTCACGAACCCATGCCGATCGGCGTGACATCCCAGAGATCAGCGCCGTGACCGACAATGCCGAAGTGGCGCCGCTCGTAGGGCTGGAAGTCACCGAGATGCCCGCGCGGGAAGTAGACGCCCTCCTGGCGGAAGATCGCCTGCCCGAGCCGCAGCAGATCAGCCGCCGCAAGCGATGAGCGCGGAGCCCACTGGCTCAACGCGTCGCCCATGAAGTAGACCTGCTTGATGCGATAGCGCGGCTCCCACAGATCGATCGACGTCGCAATCGCCCAGAAGAAGCGAGTGATCACGCGCGGGACGATGCTCTCGCCGAGCATGTGCGGCACGAAACTACCGACCCATCGTCGCAGAACCCGCGAGTGAAATCGCGTCGCGAAGATCACCTGCATCGACTGCTCGACATGGCGCCAACCCATCAGCACCTTGCCGCTGCGCCGATCGACGCCATTGCCGGCCGGACCGACGATGACGCGTCGGTTGTAGAGGTCCGGCCAGATCGTCGCGAGTTGCCGGAAGTACGGCTCCGACGACGATATGATTGGCAGGTTGGTAAAGTTATCGCCGTCGGCCATGACTTATGCAGGCGTTTCTGCCGGCGGCACGACTGGCGCCAGTGCGCCCATGTCGACAAAGAACCGCGCCTCAGCTTCGGTCATGCGCACGAGAGCCTTGCCGCCCTCGTAGTAATACTTGCCCTCGAACGGCGTGCTGGCGCGTCCATCCGGCTTATGATCCGGCGCGATGATCTCGTAGACCTTAGTGTCGGATGGCGTGACACCACTGCGCTGGTTCCACTTCTGACGATTAGAAACGGGCATAGTTCACCTCCTACGATTTAGAAATCTTCACGTCGGTCTTCTTGAGACCCGGCTTGGTCTTGATGCGCCACGGCATGTTGACCTGCGGCGGCTTGCCCACAACCTGAAACGGTCCGTCCGTGAAAGCAGTCCCGTACGTCTTGCCGTCGTTGGCGCTGATCTCGCAGCCTTTGTCGGTGGTGTGCGCGCGGTTCTTGCCTTCCTTGATGAAGTGCGTGATCGACTTGTCCTTCTCGTGGATGCGCGAGATGATCGTCGGCTCGACCTCCTTCTGCTGCTGCTGTTGAGCAGCAGGCGATTCAACTTTCCCAGTTTCTCCGCCGGCACCAGCGCCACCGCCCATCGGCCCGGCACCACCGCCGCCGCCGCCGAGGAGCGGAATTTTCTGTTGGTCCTGATGCGCCGGATGTTTCTGCGCCTCGAACATGAAGGCGTCATAGATGTGGCCGCCGCTCTGGCCTCCACCTCCGCCGGCACCGCCGCCACCTCCGCCGCCGCCAGCACCGCCCTGGCCGCCTTGCTGCTGCTCGCCGGGCTTGTGCATGCGCTGACCGAAGTTGCCGTATTGCTTCGTCTCGCCGTTGGTCTGCGGCGCGAAGTCCGGCTGCGGAAATGATTTCGATTGCGCCGATGGCGATACACGCGCCATGCGAAAATCATTGCCCTGTGCACTGACGGTGACGTTCTGGCCCTTCTCGTAAAGCTGCTGCTCGCGCCCGCCGCCGGAATGATCGTCACAGTGCAACCATGGTGACAGCCACTCGCTGCCGTCCGGGCGAAAGCCCATCACCACACGGCACTTGCGCTCGCCGCCGCCTTCCTTGACCTCCTTGACATAGCCGTAGCGCGGCCCGCCAGATTGTCCGGTCTGGCGCTGCAGGTTCTCGATCTTGTGCAGTAGCTCGTCCCATTGCGGTCGGAACGTCATCGGATAACCCTTAATGCGACTTTCAACTCATCCGCCACACGCTGGCCAAGCTGGCGCATGGTGAATAGCTGCTGCGGCGCCTGACCAGGGGCATCGAATGCGAGCGGCAGCCGGCGCAAGCTCGACCAGGGCTGCGTGATGCAACGGCAGTTCGGATGCACCAGGTTGGTGCGAATGCCTTCGACTGGATGCGGCGGCTCATAGTTCGCCCACTTTGCCTGCATCTCGCGAATTTCTTCCTGCGTGTACGGCGAGTTCTCGGCAACCTGGTTGCACACGTCGCACACGGTGTGATCGCCTGACGTCACGACCTTGAGCAGCAGATCGTTCTCGAACTGCTTGGTGTCGCGGCTCTCCCATGGCCGCTCCCAATCCATCGCACCCGGCAATACTTGGCTGGCATCCATCTCCCAGATCAGATCGTCAGGCGATGCTTCCTTGACGTTGATCGCGTTAAAGATCGCACCGCTCGGCAGATCAGTGCGCTCGGCAATGCTGTCAACGACGGATCGCAGCACGCCTTCACCATAAGTGTTGAGCGCACGCGCCATGGCCGGCTTGGTGCGCCTTGGCATCTCGTCGAGGAAGCGCGCCCAGTGCAGCAGATCGCTCGCATCAACCTTGTACTTCAGCATCCTTCACCGCAGCAGTGCCCAATGCGGCACTGGCACGCCGAGCGCTGACAACACGTAAAGCAGCACCCCCAGAATAATCAGCACCATGATGACAACCGCCAGCACGTAAAGCAGCCTCACGATGAAGGCCGGCAGATATGGCGTGATCAATGGCGCAAGTTGTCCTGCCACCCACCACGCTAGCCCGATCAGGATTAGAGCAACGAATAAAATGACCAGCGCGGCGATAACCGTCATGGCGGTCCTCCGTTCACCGGACCGACCTGGCCCGGCTGTGGCTCATCGTCGTCCAGGTTGAGCACGTCGAGCCGCGGCACATCCTCGTCACCGAGCGGCAGCGTACCATCCGGCAGCGGTGTCTCGCGCAGCGGCCATGGCAGCGGCGAGCCCGTCACCACCAGCGCCTCGCGTGCGCCCTCGCTGTCGAGCCCGAGATGCGCCTGCGCGATGCGCCACTCCGGCGCGTTCGTCGGCTCCAGGAAGCTCTTCACCAGCCCCGCCATGTCCACTTCTCCGATTGCCGGCGAAATCGTCGCCAGTTCGATGAAATCGTAAATCGGATGCTGCGGCGGTGGCCGCACGCCCGGCGCAACATCGAACAACGTCTCGCATGTCATCGTGATGCGCCGCGCCGCGAACCGCACACCGGTCTGCGCCTGGCCGCCGCGCCGACGCTGAATGCGGTGCAGCTTGTAAGCGAAGCGCTTGAATAGGTCGCCCCAGTCCGAATGCGGATCACCCCATAGCGCCGCCATCACCTGCGACTCGATGAAATCGACCGCCCACTCCATGCCCTGGTCTGTCGCCGAGAACTTGATCACGATCGGCCCCGCCGGTGCCGGATCGTGGATCGCGCTCGCAACGCCGATCTCGATCGCGATCTGCAGGCGCCGATAGCGTCCGTCGTATATTTCGGCCTTGCCGCCGACGACTGGCATGTCATCGGTGTCCGTATAGACGACGATGTAAGGCTTCGCCGCCGTGCCGAGGACGGCTTCAGCTAGTGGAGTCATGTCCGAGTCGAAAACGCGCGGCCCCGCCCAAGTTTTATTCCTGAGCGCCCCTACTACACATGCTCTCATTACGGGCCTGAGTAAGCTCACGACGATCCGCCACGTTGTCTGCTTTGCGAACCCCAGCGGAGATGCCGCGGGTTCACACAACCGAGATGACCATTGCCACAACTGTGCAGCGCGTAGGGTTTATCTTTCGAGGGCTTGCCGTGCACTTCTTCACACACAAGCCGGTGTACATAATGCACAATCCTGTTGGCCGTGATTTGCGCGTAGCCATCTCCGCTTTTCGCATGGGGCCAGAACAGACAATCGGGCCCGACATGAGCGATGGCCTGACGCAAGAACTCTCTCGTTTTCCCGTTATCTATCCGACCGGCTGTCGGATCACCGTGCCGTCGCCATCGTAGATAGTGGCGCCAGCAATATCCTTTCCCGTAACGGGGAAGATCACAACCGCGAACGGTGCAGAAGGTTGACTTGCTACTTCGAGCCATGCCCCATTCATATCATACGTCCGCCGTCTGCACTCGTATCAGATGAATGTCTGGACGCGCCGTCGCACTCGGATTGATCCAGTTGATCTCGTACCACTCACCACGGTCCGGCAAGTACACGCGATCGTGCTGCTTCCAAGCCAGGAGGTCGACGATCAGACGCGCGTCACAGATGCTGATCCAAGTGTCCTGCGTGACCTGCTGTATGTTGCCGCCATAAGCACGCGCCGCGCCTCCCTCACCCGTGATCGACGCACCTGGCTTCATGAACACGGCAAATGTCTTGACGATCGCCCGCGACGGATCGGGTCCCGGGTTCGTGTCGATGTCGCCCGGCGTCATCGGATGTAGCTCGACCGGTTCAGCCCATGTCGCGTCAACGTAGGCATCGAGCCGCGCCTCAAGTGCTCTCCAGTTCGCTGCCATCAGATCACCAGTATCGCCGGGAAGTTACGCGCACGCAGCTTCTTGTAGAGTTGGCCATAGAAGGTGAGATCGAGCATCTCATCGCCAGGAGCATTGCTTTCGCCCTGCATCTTGCCGAACGACTGCCGCTCGCCGAACATCACGCGTCGCTCGCCAATCGCAACCATGCGCATATACAGGTTGCTCCAGCCGCCTCCCGCCCCGGCGCCGATCATCGCGGCGGTAGCCTTCTGCGTCAGCAGCAGCGAGAGCAGATGCGCAGCGAAATATCGAAGAGCCGGCTGATAATCCGCCGAGCCCTCCCACGCCTCCTCATCGAGAAAGATGTCAGCCGTGTTGAGCACCATCGCGACGTCCGCGTCGGAGACCTCGGCGAACTCCGCGAACTGTGCTCGGAAGGCGAAGATGTCCTGCGCCGTCGCCATCAGGACTTCTGTGGCTGCTGCTTGTTGTTGGGCTTGGCCTGGATGTCGATGTCGGGGATGCCCTCGATCGAAATCGGATGCGGTGGTGCTTCGGTGTCCTCGAAGGTGAAGACGTTTCCCTTCTGCACCATCATCTCGCGAATGCGTCCAGGTTTCCGCTCATGCTGAAAGTGCGCCACCTCCTCCAGCAGCATGTCGATGTCTTTCGTCTGGCCAGGTTCGAGCGTGATGCCGCGACCATTGCGATCGAACACGACATGCGATTGTTTCTCCGCAGTGTTCCTCACCTTGACGATCTGATGCGGTCTGTCTCCGCGCGTCGGGTCGACCATCGGCCCGAGCGTAGGATAATTCTCGCCCATCGCGAGCGCCTCCATGTCAGTTGGTTGCAGGGGGAAGATCGACGGCGTCAGATGCCATCGACGTAGCGAGCAGTCGCCGGCAGCCGCCACTCAAGACCAGCGATGCGGAACAGGCTCGGCACCTCGTAGACGAATGCGCCGACCTGGCGTGCTGCATAGAACTGTTGCGGCTTGGGGATATGCAGCTTCAGTGCCTCCGGATCGTTGCGGTACGCAATCATGCGTCCTGAGCCGCCGGAGCCAGCAGTGTCGAGGCCGCGCACGCCCATGATTGTCAGTGCTTGCCCAGTCTGCTGCGTGTAGAGGTTGTTGCGCTGCAGCCATTCAAGCAGGTTCATGGTCGTGTTCGGCAACTGCGAGATCGCCAACAGGCTGATCGCGCTGAGCGGCAGCAGCACCGTGTTCGCCATCTCCACGGTCAAGGTCGACTGCCACACGTTGGTGATGGCGCCGTTCACGTCGTTGATGACGCGTTGCGTCAGCGGTGTGGTCTGGGACATGTTGAAAGCCCAAGTGCTCACCGCGTTGATCACCGTCGGCGCGGTGTTGTTGGTCAACCCGAGCCAGTTCTTGCGCACATCGCCGTACATGGCGATGTTGTGGATCATCTCCTCGCAGGCGCGGCGTGCCGCATTGGCGCGCTCGGTCGTGAGGTTGAGACCCGGGATCATCATCGCCTGGCCAAGCTCTTCGATGTTGTACCGATAACCGATCGATCCCATCTCGATCGCAGCCTCGAACTTGCCGCGAGTGAAATCGGCGATCGGAATATCGTTGGCATTGGCGTTGATCCAGTCAGCGCGGCCGGCATAGTCGATCGAGAAGAAGGTGATCGATTTCGCCCACTCGCTGGCTGAGTAGTCTACAGGCACGAATCTCGCATAGTTCAACTCGGGATACTTCGTGCGGTAGACCTGCGGCTCAAGGTAAGTCGTCTGGCTGATCAAGAAGCCAAGCGCTTGCTGGCCGATATCATCAGAAAACCAGTTCTGCATTTTCGTGTCTCCTTTCTTGAGACTGGCCAGTTCTGCCGTCAGGCCACTGCTACGCCGAGATTGACGATCGCGAGGTCGCCCGTGATCGCAGTCGTATTCCAACGACCACCGGTGATTGCCGTCGCCGCCGCGGTGCCGCCGGAGAGCGTCGCGCCGGAGAACGTGACACCCGGCAACGTGCCCGCCGCCAACGTGTAGGCGTTGCCCGCCACGCCGACCGCCTTGACACCAAGCAGGATTTGGTTAGCGCCGCTGCCTTGGCCCGCACCGCCCGGCGAAGGCGGATAGGCCTGGAAGCTGATCGTGGTGAGGCCGGCAGTGCCGGAGGCGTTGAGCGCCGCCACCGCATTGTTGATCGTGTCACCGAGCGTCGGGCCGATGTTGGCCTGGTCACCGGTGGCGCCGCTCGCCTTGAAGGTGAAGGTGACGCCATTGATGATCACGGTCTGGCCATCGGTCGGCTGCTGCGAGAAGGTGATCGAACCGCTCGCCGCGGTGCCCGAAGCGCTGTTGGTGAACAGCCCGCTGGTCGTGTTGTAGAAGAGCGCGTTGCCGGCGGCGACGTTCGCCGCAGCACGCACCCAGATGCGACCGCCAGTGCGCACCCACGCGCTGGTGTACTGGCCGTAGCTGTCGAGCGGGTTGGCAGAGCCGGCCGCCGCGAGCGGATCGACCGGAGCAAGCGCCACAGTCGGATCGCGCATCGAGCAGCCAACGAAAGCCGAGCCACCGATGATCACACCGTAATCACGGGTGCCCTGGCTCACGGCGCGGCCGAATGCGATGCCGGCCGCCGTTTCCACGTTGCGACTGATGTCAGCGGGTCCACGCATCTGGTCCGCTGGCATGCCCTCGAATGCCGGAGCGATTTGAGGGCGGTAGATTCTCTGAACTGCAACAACCATGATTATGTCTCCTGGTTCGAGTTACGGCCTTCTGCCCTCAAGCCGTCTTGCGCTCGCCCTTCCAGGCGTTGGCCTGGTCGTTGAGCATCTCCGCCCACGCCTTCCTGCGTGGGTCCTCATCCGCGGTATGCGGTTGCGCGAACACGCGCACCGCATCCCTGAACGTGTTGCCGGCCGGCGCACCGATCTTGGCGGTGATCGTCTCGAACGATGCGCTGATCTTGTTCTCGTCCCAATCCTTGGCGATGTCGCCGAGATAGGCCTTCACCACATCGCGGCGCACATCCTCGACGGTCTTGCCGTCCTGCTTGTAGCTGTCGCCGAGAACTGCCTGCGCCTTGCGGAACGTGTCGGCGCGGAGCTTGACCTTCGCGTCGAGCAACGCCGGATCGGTCGCGTCCTTGAGTTGCTTCTGCAGCGTGACGATCTCGGCATCCTTCGCGTCGAGCTTCTTCTTGAGGTCGACGATCGTCGCCTTGTCGGTCGACGATTCCTCCTCGTCGTCCTCCTCCTCTTCGGCAACCTTCTTCTTGAAGGCGTCGTACTCGTCCTTCAGGCTCTTGAGCGCCCGCTGCACCACCTGCGCAGCGGTGTCGCTCATCGGGCATGCGATGCCGTCGATCGTGATCGTCTTCAGGTCCATGGAAACCTCCTTATGGACTGCGTCGTCGCCAATCCTGAGAGTTGGGCCGCCTCTCGCCGTGGCGACGACTGCGAGATGGTTCGCCCTGATGTTCCTCTGCACGGCGTCGTACTTCTCGCCGTCGTCGGTCAGCCCCTCACACCAATCGAGATCGCAGGTGTAGCCGACCGACAGTTGGTTCTTGCCGTCCTTGAATGATTGGATTGCGGCCCGATCCATGAGCACCATCGGCACGCGCACCGAGGTGATCTTGCCGTCCTCGTCGCGGCTCACCGTGTCGCCGGTGTGCCCGACCGCGTACTTCTTCCAGTTGTCGGCAGTGACGCGCTCGGTCGGATGCTCGATGGTTACCGGACGATGTGCGAGTGAGCGGATCGAGTCGGTGGCAAAGACGGAATCGTAAGGCCGATAGACGCGCACCACATCGACGTCGTCGCACCCACATTCAGCGCCGCGATATAGCTGCACACCCACGCGCGCGATGCGCGGCTCCGCCGCAAGGTATCCGTCCTGCGTGATGTGGACGTTCGCCTTGTCGTCGAACTCGATGGTGTCGTGAAACTCGATGCGCTGCGGTACATAGTCCTCTATCTCGAAGTCATTATCTCCGCCGGCGACCTTTACCAGGTCATTGCCTGCCGCCCATTCCCCCAACTCGGAAGCGCGACCGCTCTCGCGTCGCTTCTTCTTCGGAAACACGTTCTGCTCGAACTCGCCTTCGTTCGGATTGCCCGGAACGCCGGCCGCATCCTCCTCCTCTTCGATCGTCGCCTTGAGGCGCCCGAACGGATCGCGCCAGGTTGTCTTGCGGCGATCGGCGGTGACGCTGTCGTCGTTCTCGCCGTTCTTTTTCTTTTTCGTGTGCTTCTTCGGCGGGAAGTCCTCTGAACTGATCTCGTGCTTCTCGTGCACCTCGCGCACGCGACCGAACGGGTCCTTCTTGACGATGCGCGTCTTGGTCTCGTCCGCCGACATGATCGCGTCGACGACGAGCTTGAAGTCAGCGTCGAGCCATTCGAGCGAGTCGCCGCCGACTGCGGCGTTGGCAATGCGAATAGCGCGCCCCTCATTCTTGTACTTCTTGAGCGCGGCGTTCGCGACCTTTGACCACTGCCGTTTTTTCTTCGGCGTGTCGGCGGACTTGGTGTGGCTCTTAGCCTCTGCTGCGGTCCATGGCATTTCTGCATACCTCTGTGCGCGGCATTTCATATCCTATAGGCCTGAAAGACCTATGCTTTTCGGCCTGGTTGCAGGTGCGACCATCTCCGCACCCTTGCCCCATAGGGCGGGAAGTCCTATATTTACGGTGAAAGGAAAAACGAAATGACCAAGAAAATGGACGCCTACACGGCAACCGGCATCGCCGAGGGTTTCGTCGAAGCCGAAAACGAAGACCAGGTTCTCGAAGCCTGGCAATTCCTGGTTGACACCGGTCTCGCCTGGCAACTCCAGGGCCGGTTCGGGCGGACCGCCCGCGACCTGATCGACCAGGGCCTCATCCACGCGAAAGGAACGGTGCACTAATGACCATGCAGAAACGGCACTTCCAATTCATCGCCGACACGCTCTGGGACTTGCGGCACGAGCCCGCAGTCGATCAGCCTACGCTGAAGATGATCGTCGATGAGTTCGCCCGGCAGTTGAAGCGGACCAACAGCAGGTTCGATGCCGATCGGTTCGTCCGCGCCGCAACGGAGCAAAGGAAATGAAAGCACTCCTGATCGATCCCGTGCGCCACACCGTCACCGAAGTGGAGCACACCGGAAACTACCGGCACATCTACGAACTGCTTTCGGACAAGCTCAACGAACTGGAGGTCGACACCTTCACGGCCGTCGGCCTCCAGAACGGCGACGCGATTTACGTCGACGACGAAGGGCTCCTGAAAGACCCGCGCTACTTCTTCGAGTGGCGCGGCTACGCCCAGCCTCTCGCCGGCCGCGGTCTCATCCTCGGGACCGACGAGGAGGGCGGCAGCATCGAGCCCAAGACCACGCTCGAAGAGGCGCGCCGCAACGTGCGCTTCGGCGAACTCTCGGTGCAAGGCTTCGAGCAGATCACCCCGCACACGGTCGATCACCCCGTGTTCGGCAAGGCCCAAGTGATCGGCAACCGGCCGGTCTTCGGACCGCCCAAGACCAGGAAAGGAAACTGATGGCCTACAAGCTGGAACTGATCACACTGGCGAACGGTGCCCGCATTGAGCGCACCGCATACGAGGCGTTCAAGCGCGACTTGGCCGCCGCATTAACTCGAAAGGAAACTGATCATGATGTCACTGCAAGCAATCCGCGACTTGTCGGAACAGGCCGCCAAGCGCGCCAAGCGCGAGCGCAAGCTCCCGATGGTGTTCAGCGAGACGCAGCGCGCGATGCTCGCCGACGGTGAAATCGGCCCGGTGCGCTGCATCCCCAACCTCGGCGACTATCGCCCCAAGGGCTGGAAGCTCGTCGACGAGCACTTCGTCGATAGCTCGGGCTTCGGCTCTGCCGGCGAACCTGCTATGACGATCGGCGACTTCTGCAAGCTGGTCGCCAAGCATGACGCCGACCGCGGCTGGGGTCTCACCCAAGAGGGCCAGTTCCAGGTCTACGTCGGCGAGTTCGAGGTCGAAAGGCGATAAACATGCTGTGGCTGATCGCAATTCTTCTCGTGCTCATCTTGCTGGCATTAAACGGCGTCATGCTCCGCGACATTGTGCGGGGCGTGGCGCTGTTGCTCCTCTTAGGCGTGCTAGCGTACGTCGCGCAAAGCGTGACGCCGAAGTGGCGCGACCGGATGGATGTCCCGATGTACTACCACTTGAATGGCCTGCTTAGTTCGGTGCCAGACGAGTCGTGCAAGACCAACCCAGAGGCTTCGATATGCGCAAGTTCAAAGCGATGAAACCCGAGCGCTACGCGAAGCTCATCGCCAAGCTCAAGCTCTCGCAGCAAGGGGCAGCCCGATTCCTCGGGCTCGCCCCGCGCACGAGCCGGCGCTTCATCTCCGGCCACAGCGACGTCGATCCCCGCACCGCCATGCTGCTCGAACTCATGGTGAAGCACGGCATCTCGACCGACGAGGCGCTGCGCAGCATCGGCGTCGATATCGAGGCCGCCATCAGGCGCGCCAAGCCGAACGCCGCACCGCGTTACTTCTGACGCCGATCGCCAACGCCCGCCCGCTTGCTCGTGTATTTGTTGGCCAGGCCGATCAGTTCGATGATGCCGGCATTGACGCGGTGCACCTTGATGCGCTGGCCCTTGAACTCGCCGCGCGCCGCCTCCAGGCCGACGTCTGCCGCCCAGCGATGGTGTCCGTCGAGCACGTAGTTGTCGCGCGAGACGAACAGCTTGTAGTCCGTACGCTTACCCTCGCGGAACGACTTGGCAATGCCGGCGACCTTGGCGCCGTTCAACTGGTGCTGTGATGCGCGCAGGTACGACGCATCCTCTTCGCCCTCGGTCGTCTTATAGCCGCGATCTTTCAGCCACTCGATGAACTTGGCCTCTCCGAGTTCGCCCGTCTCGACCTGCGGCATCTTGATGCGCGGGATGTTGTGCGCCTCGTGGCAGAACAGGTTCGTGCCCTTCACGCTCACATTGCACAGATCGAAGATCGGCGCCTTCTCGCCCTTGGCGATCATGTCGGCTGCGACCTCGCCGAGCTTGTCGAGCAAGGTCGAGACCTCGCGCGGCTGGTTCAACTCGATCTTGCGGTTCTCCGACAGCGCCTTCACCGCGTCATCGAGATTGGACGTGTGGATCACGCCCTCCTCGTCGATGCGCGCTTCCTTCGAGTATCCCTTGAGCGGATGCCGACCAGGCTTCTCGCCGACGCCGGCAGTCCAGTGCGCCTTGCCACCACGCGCCCGCCCGGTCGCCGCCGTCGACATCAACTCGCGATGCCGCGCCTGCGCCTCCTCCAGCTTCGACACCCGCGGGCCGGCCGGCGCTTGCTTCTGCTCGCCCCAGCCAGGATGCGAGCCGCCGAACCTCCCGGTCGCCGGGTCCTGAATGAAATCTGGCTGTGCGTCTGCCGCCTTCGGCTCGCGCACGAGATAGACGACGTAGACCTTCCGATCGCCGGCCGCGTCGTGCAGCTTCCTGGTCTCGTTAGGTTCGCGATAGCCGCCCATCACAGTGACCTTCTTGACCCAGTCCGCCGGCACATCCTTCGGCGAATAGCGCGAACCCTCCAGCCCCTCCATGTCGTAGCGCCAATCCCGATTCCACTCGTCCTCCGGGACGTGCACCTCGAACACCGCGACCTTGTCGCCAGGCTGACCGTGCCGCCTCAGCGCGAACTGGCCGAACTGCGCCGCATCGTTGAAATTCGTCGTGACGAACACCGCATTGCCGCGGTCGTCCTTGTACAGGTTCGACGCGAAGACGTGCTCGTGATTGAGCGTCAATCCTTCCGCCGCGATCTTGTCGGTCAGACTGAGCAGCGAGCCGTGATAGACCGTGACGTCGTGGTGCGCCGCATTGACCAGCGCCTGGTGCCGCGCCTGCAGCGCCTCCAGCTTGGTCGCGTGCCCATGCGATCCACCGAACTGCCCGGTGAGCGGATCGCGGATGAAGTCCACGTCCGCGTCGGTCATCTCCAGCGCCGGATGCAGCTTGTTGATCAGTGCGCGTAGCTCACGCTGCGTCACCGGCAACTCGCCGCCGAGATGCTGCGCCGCGCTGTGGCTGTCGAAGAACAGCCGCTTGACCTGGCCCTCCGCCACCGCCCTGGCGATCGCCCGGAACTGCTGCTGCGTCGGCCGCGCGTACATATCAACGCCGACGTAGTCCTTCGGGTAGTAGAACAGCCGTGCGCCGCCCTCGGTCTGCACCCGGCTCAAGCTCGTGCCGGCCTTGCGCGCGCTCTCGCTGTGAGACTCGAATGCCTGCAGCACCTGACCTTCCGGCGTGAGGAAGCCGGTCACCGGCTCGTCGCTGCGCAGATGCACCTGCTCGACCGGCCGCGTCTCCTCGCTCTGCGAGGCCTCGATCAGCTTGTTGTTGGCAGGCCCGTTGACGCCGAAGGCGAAGCTCTCGTTGTCCGGATTTAGGGCTTCGCCCCAACGATTACGTATCCGCGTCCAGACTGCGTTCCCCTTCGGAATCGGGGATTGTCGGATAGCTTCTTCGTAAGCTCGGCGTGCGTTATCGCGTTGCTCGCGGTCGCTGCCGGTCTCGATGTTGGTGCCGACGAACTCGGCGCGCCCGAACTGGTACTCGACGTCTGATCCTGTTGAGGCTTTGTCGACTGCGTCATAGAGCGATCCATCCAGGTCCGCCACGTAGACCATGGCGCCGCCTTTCTGCGGCACCAGGGTGTGGAAGGCAAGCCCGTTCTTGAGCAGGTCGGCGTGGATGTCCTCCAGCGATCCCGTGCGCGGGAAGCTGTAGAGCACCGACTTGCCCTGGTCGGTCTGCCGGAACACCAGGACCGATTTCTGGTCCGCCAGGTGCCCCTTCATCGCCGCCGAGAGTTTCAGATGATCCCAGTCGGCCCGGCTGATGCTCATCATCGAGTTCTCGGCACCGTCCGTCCAGGCGCCGATGATGTCGTGGTCCTCGCTCCTGATCCCTAGCTGGCGGTCGATCTCCTGGCTCGCCTGGCGCAGCGCGCGCTGGCGCACGCTCCCGAGATTCTTCTGCGCGGTCTTGAGTTCGAGGTGCTCGATGTTGGGCGAGACGAACTCGAAGGCACCGCCCTCCTTGGCCTTCCCCCAGCCAGGCCGCGATCCGGCGAAGCGGCCGCGCGGGTCCTGGATGAACTCAACGTCCTCGCCGGCATCGGTCTCCTCGAACTCCGGCATGCGCCGCATATCGAACCAGGGAAAGACGGCGCAGCGGCAGTTCGGGTGCAGCGGTAGCTCGATCTCGTCGCTCGAATACGGGCTATCCGCGGAATAGTCCTCGCACTCCTCGCAGACGTCGTTGTCGCCGGCCGTGGCGACGCCTTCGAGGTCCTCCTCGCCGACATACTCTTCGGGCTCCGGTCGCTTGCGCGCGTCGCGCATGAGCTTGCGCGGCAACATCTCTGGCGTGATTCCGACATGCGTCACGCCGGCCACGCGGTAGACCTCGATCTTGGCCCGATTGTACGCGCCCACCACCGCCGTGTTGGTGAACGCCACACCGCGGGGCTTGAACTTGTCGAACTCCTTCACCAGCCGGCGCAGCGCCTTCACCCGCGGCAGCCGGCGCGCCTGCGCGATCGCGGCCGCGCGCGTGAGCGCCTGCACGATTGCCTCGCCGATCCCACGTAGCTCGGCACGGGCTAGCTCGTGCTCGCGATCAGGCGAGATGTAGCCGGGATCGATTCCGACTTCGCCGACCGCATCAACCAGGCCCTTGGTCCAAGCCCGATCGATGAACTCGCGCTGCCAGTCGTTGCCGAGTTGCTGCAGCACCGCCGTCGTCAAGCAATGCTGGAACGCGAGCAGCCCCGTCGAGGGCGCATGCAACGCCAAGGGCCCGTCGCGCCCCAGCGCAAGCAGATCGTGCTCGCCGCAGGCCTGGCGCAGTGCCGCCCCGATCAACCGCAGCCGCAGCTTGAGTTGGGCCCGGAACGAGCCACGCAGCTTGATGGTCCCGGTCGGATCACGACCGAGCCCATAGCCCTTCACTCGATCAGCCAGGAACGGCGATCCTCCGCCTGTGGCCGCCGCTGCCGAATCCATCCATAGGCCTCGTCTAAGGTCATCGCGAAGCGCTGGCACATCCACATCGCCACTACGAGCGGCGAGCGCTCGACGCCCGCGCCGCAGTGAACCAGGAGACCGTTCGCGTTGGTCCAGTTCCAGTCGATCAGCCGGCCGGCGCCGCGTACGCGGTCGATCTTCGCTCGGCCATCATCACCGAGGATGCGAAAGTGCAGGCACTCACCAGAATCGGTGTGCCCGTTCTCCAGCACGTTGACGCAGAACAGCTTGCCGCGCGCCGCATCGCAGCTTGCGCAGGTGCCGATCCACAACCGCGGCAGTATCTCGTTGGCCTCGGCTATCTCACGTGGCCACACTGATCGGCCGCTCCATGTACAGCCAGCGCCCCGGGATTGGCCCGATGGTCGAGATCGCCACCAGGCGCCAACCATCGCGCGCATGCATGTTGAGATCGTCCTGGCTCGTCTGCGGAGAGCCCAGCCGCTCCTCGACCACCATGTATTCGTGCGTCTGCGCTGCCATCATCCTCTCCTGGTGAGCCAAGTCGCGCGTGAACTCTCGTACTCCTCAAGCCGCTGCTGCAGCTTCAACTCCGTGTAAGTCGTGTAGTTGTCGGTGACGTTGGGCGGGAAAGCGAACGCGCCGTCCACTACCGCAGCGCGCTCGCCCGCCAAGTACCACCGATTGACGCGGTCATCCCACACACACCCGTAGTCTTTCCCCGTCAGCAGTGGCTCCCAGTCCGGATAATGCGGCATCAAATCGGCGCTGTAATAGGCCTCGACCACGAACAACCACGGCCGATTTTTCGCGAGATCGATGCCCTTGAGAACGTCGCCCTCCATGCCCTCGACGTCGATGCAGATAAGCTCGGGCACCTTTCCGTCCAGGCACTTCGCGATGATCTCGTCGAGCGTGGTGACGCCGACCATCGTGCCCTCGCCCTTCTTGTTGGTGTCGCTCAGACCCAGATGTCGCGTGAGCACCGCCTGCGAGCAGGTCGATAGACCGCGGAAGTTGCACAGGAAGTATTCGATCTGGCCCGGCGCCGCGCCCACCGCATCGTAGAGCATCGTGTCGCGCGGCCGCAGCATCTTCCATCTGCGCGCCCACTCGGTCTCGAACTTGTAAATCGGATCGACCGCTACGCCATGCCAACCGCGCGAGTAGAGCGCCATCGTGTTCGACTCTTCGGTCGGGCGAAAGCTGCCGACGTCGATGTAGCGCCCGTCGTGCAGATTGTGAAAGACGCGCGTCAGCAGAACATCTTCCAAATTGGACGAATAGCTGATCAGCATTCAACGATGGTCCCGCGTCAGGTAGTACAGCCGCCGCGCCCGCAAGCCGTCGACCGTAAAACTCTCGACGACTTTTCCGTTCTGCATGAATGTCAGCGCAGCACAGATCAAGTTCGGATGCGTCATCCCGGTCGAGGCCACCAGTTCCGTCACCGTCAGGCCTCCACCAGGACGCTTGGCTTTGTGCCGCAGCGTATCGATGATCATGCGCTCGACGGTGTGTGTGTTCATCCCAGACAACAGCAAGGACAACCGCGGAAGCCCCGCATGGCATCAACCACCATCACATCCTCCGGATTGCGATCCTCGTCCCAATCGCCAGCGTAGTGCAGGTTACCTTTGTTGTCCTTCTTGAAATAGTGCATCTGCTTGAGCGGTGGATAATACGAATGCACGGTGATGTCGCGCTTCTGACCAGGCTCCGCAGTGCCGAACATCTCGTGGATGTACGGCGACTTCAGCGTTACGGTCTGGTCGCGCTGCAGTATCTGTTCGCCGGTCTGCGACTCCAACCCCGCCTTGCTCTTCGCCTTGTCCAAATAGCCTTCGCCGGTCGAGTACACCCGATTGCCGACGCTGCCGCGCGCCACCGACACGCCGACTTCCGATTCCAGATGATCGTGGATCGACGTCGTATCGTTCTTGCTCCACGTCAGCATCCACACGGTCGGCATCCCCGCCGCAGGATCGCCCTTGTGCAGCAACAGGATCGGCCACTTATCTTTGCTGGCATCGGTCAGCGCGATGATGTCGTCACGATGCGCACGAGTTATCCACTCGGACAGATCGCCGGCACCGTGCCGGCTACCCTCGCCGGCCATTGCATTGACGTGGTCCTCGATCGCTTGCACCAGCCGGTCCGGTACGCCCGGCGAGGCCTTGCGCCCGCCCGCAGGCTCGGTCTTGCCGCCAGTCTGCGCGCCGACCTGCTCGATCGGACCCGCGGCAGCACCTTTGCCGGTGACACCTTCAAGTCCGCGCGCATACGATTCGAACTCCTTTCCGGCCGATGATTTACCTCGCGCCGCAGCCGACAGCAGCCGCGCCGACTCGATCGGCTTCGCCGGATGCTTTGCGCTGATTAGCTGCCGGTAACGCGCCTCGCGCCGTGACAGCTTGCTCTCATGCGAGCCGGCGTGCGAGCCGCCCCATTGCCCCGTCAGCGGATCGCGGATGAACTCGCCACGCTCGTCTGCGGTGTCACGCGTCTTGCCGTTGCCGCCGAACGGCGGTGGCTTTCCGCCAGCAGGCGCACCACCAGGCGGAGCGCCAGGCTGACCGAACTGTCCAGGCTGCTCGCCGAACAGCCCCGCGCTTTGCTGCTCGTCGATGTCCTCGTCATCGCCCGCGGTCTCGGCCTCCTCGATTGCCGCATCGAGGCCCTTGTACAGGAAGCCAGAAGCGATCAGCGAGTTCTGCCGACCTTCCTTGAGCGCCATCGGATCGATCAGGCCGGCGTTGACGTCGATCGCGAACGCCTGCGCCTTGCGCAGTTCGACCTGCGACTGCTCCTCGTCCGACATCTGCCACAGTGGGTTCCACGTGTAGTGGATGTCCTCGTCGCGATCGCCGAAGATCGAGCGGATCAATACCTCGTCGAGCTTGCTCAAGGTCGGCCGCAGCCGCACCTCCTGGTCCGCAGCCAGCCGGTCGTAGTAGTTCCTGATATCGCTATCGCCCGTCGCATTCATGCCGGCGGGCTCTCGCCCCAACAATCGTGTCGCCGGAATGTCCGCCGCGGCCGCACACACCAAGAGGAACAGCGTCATCACCTTGTCGAGGTTGGCGTAGTGCATCTCGTGGCGGACGAACTCCTCCTCGACGTCCAGCATCAGCGTGTTGATCACGCTCTTCGCCACGTTGGAGTTGCTGTAGCGATCGTAGAGCCGCTGCGCGCCCTCGCGTGTCGACATCAACTCCGACAAGCCCTTCATCTTGATGATGTCGATCTTGCTCTCTTGCACCATCGCCGCGATGGCACCAGAGACCGAGCCCGAAGCGCGCGCCGCGTCGTAGACCGGCTGCAGCACACTGTCGCCCCACGAATCCATCGACGTCTCAGGATCGGGATAGTCGAGCCCGGTCAAGCGCACCACCCGCGATGGATGGATGTATAAGGTCGAGCCCGGCGGATAGCCAAGCCCGGATGTCTCGATCATCGCCACGTTGCCGGGCGGCTGCGGCGTCGGCGTGTTCGAGCGCATGTAATAGCTCGGCTCGCCGAACCAGGGTGACGTCACATCGAGGATGCGCTGACCCGCCGTGATCATCTGATGCCGGCCACCACTGATGACATGCACGAACTTCAGCGCGTTCTTGCCGACGTCGTCGAGATCAAGCTCCTCGTTGAACTGGCCGCAACCTTCCAGGCCCAAGATGATCGCCGCGCCACCGTAGAGCCGGGCCCGCGAGATCGCGGCCATGACCTTGCGCTGCAGCCCGTGCTTGCGCTCAGCCTCCTCCAGCTTCTCGATCTGATCCTCTTCCGCTTGCCACTGGCGCCATGCCCGGCAGCAATCCCACGCCGGCAGATCGACGATTTTCCTGCACACCCAGTTCCCGCGGTAAAGATTGTCGAGCTTGAGCATGTCGAGCAGTTCGACAACCGGCGTCGCGGCAACGGTCTTGTCCTTCTCCGTGCCGAGCATCGACACGAAGTTCTTCCACGTGTCGGTGACCAGGTTGTTGAAGTGCCCGAAGTACGGAAAGTGCCCGCGGAATGGGACGACGTTGTCGGCCATGTCAGCCCCGCGTCTTCTCCTTTGGCATCACCGGCGAGCACTGCGTCAGCCCTGGATACCTCTTCGCATAGCTCTCCGACACGTACTTACCCGTCTTGCTATCCGTGCAACGCATCTTCGCCGCCGCAGCGACCTCGACGGCAGCCAGCAGCATCACCGATGCGCTGATCGCGATCACCATCAATCTGACCATAATTGCGCTCCTTGAATGTTGCGCGCGATGCCACGCCGACGGTCTAGCTTCGTGCGGCGGACCGCCATAGCGGCTGTGTCGGTATTACGCGAGCCGCGCGCTACCCGCGGGCGAAAGGCGAGCCGCCGCCGACTGGTTGGAGGGCTTGAGGTCGGACGGCGGCCCTGTGACTGCGCCATGGGAATGCGGGGCCACGTCGTGGGAGGGGGGCGCCTCAAGGCGTGACAGCGCGTGCGCAGTCAGTTCTAGCTATCTCTTCGGTTGACCTACGCGCTGCTCCAGCACGTCAAGTCTGCGAATGTTCGTCTGCTGCTGGTCGTAGATGGTGTCGAGCGCCTTGACGATCCGGTCCGTGCGCTCGATCAGCGACTGAAGTTTATCAACGGTCACATTGAGCGTGGTGAGTGCTGGCGTGCCGGTTTCGTCCTGCCTGCGCTCGACCTTAGTGAGCCGCTCGCCCACGGCATTCAGGCGGGTGTCGATGGCGTTGGTCTTGAGCGATCCATCCTGAAACCAGGCGTCGAGGCGTTTCTCGATATTGTTCTCGCGCTCGATCAGATTGTTCAACCGCGTCTCGTTGACGTTGCTCTTGACGGTGCCCTCGTTGCGAATTGCAGCAAGGTATTCGTCATTCTTGGACACCTGGCCTTCGAGCCTGATGGCCCAGACCGCGATGACTGCGAACTGCGTGATCATGAAGCCCCACACCGGAAGCGGGACTGAGCCAACCCAACTCGCGAACCTCCTGCCATTTTCCTGGAGCTTCGCGATCATGCACCACGCGGCTCGACCTCGCGCAGCGGCACACCGAACATGCGCTCCTGCGCCCGGACTGCACCGACATCAGCGATCGTGAACGGGCCAGTGCTCGGCGCCGGCACTTGCAGAACGCGGACCTTCTGACCCGGTTTTAGAGCGGTCACGTAGACCAGCGTGCCACCGGGAAACTCGAACGCGTCATGATGCACGGCTGGCTTGTCCATATCCCGCTGCACGAACTTGGCCGTGCGATGGGCCAGCGCGCGCGAACGCTTGCCGAACAACCATAGCGTGACCGAAGTGAAGATATCCTTGGTGCGTACGGGAGCGAGGAAGACGACCTCAGTCCCAGGCTTCAGGCACGTCGCGTAAGCCGTGAAACCCGCGTCCTCGACCCGCTGCAGGCCGCGCGTGTGGGTGCCGGCGAACCCGCAGGTCACCAGCACGTCGCCCTGCTCGGCGTTGCGCGTCTTCACCGAGTGCATGGAATAGTCACACATGGCGTTGCAACCTCCTCTTTTCGCGCCAGCGCCGATTGTATTCACGCTGGCGAATACGCCGCTCTTCCGGCGTCAGGATGGAACGTCTGCATCTACCTTTCTCGACCGCATCTCTCAAATTGTCGCGCTGAGTTCCGAGAAATAGATGATCGACATTTACGCAACATGGGTTGTCGCATTTGTGCAGAACGTACAGTCCATTGGGAATCGTGCCGTGAACTAACTGCCATGCAAGCCGGTGTGAAAAGAACAACTTTCCGTTGGCCCGCAGCATCCCATAACCGCGAGACTGTAAGCAGCCTTGCCATTCATGGCAGCCGCTCTCAACTATTTTCACCTTCGCTTGGAAACGCGCTAAGAGCAGCGCGCCCTTGCTGGACTTGACTCGATAAAGTATCGGCAACTTAGCCATCGAAGCCTCCTAACAGGTTTCGCTTGGTCAGAACCGGTTCAGCGATCCAACGCTGAGCCGGTTCGCATTTTAACTCAGGGCGTAGCCGGGGCCGGCACCGGCGTGTTCGCCGTGACCGCTGCAGCCAGGGCATCCGCGCTCGCCTTCAACTTCGCCGCCAAGTCCGTCAGCGCCACCGGATTGTCCACGTGCGTCTGGATCATGCCCGCTAGCTCCGAGATCAGCGCAGCCGCGCTGGCCTCGGCGCTCGTGTTCGCCGTCACTTGATCCGTCAATGCCTGCAAAGCGTCATCAACCGCTGCCATCTTCGTCTCCACTCTCTGCGTCTCACCGAGGAGACGCGCCACATTCCTGTCGATCCGTGCCACCGCGCCGATCAGCCAACTCCAGTCTTGATCCCCAATCCAGACGAACTTCTTTGGATCACCGCTCGGCGCGTCGGTCATGCGAACGGCCTCGGCACGAACTTCATCCCGTAGAACCCGGTCGGCTGCGTGCCCCAGTACCAGAGCAGCTTCTTGCTCGAATAGCTGGTGAACGAGCGCTCCTTCGAGCCGTCCTCGAAATCGAACAAGCGCAGCCGCTGGTAGCCGATCTCGCCAACGTCGTCACGCTGCACGACCATGGGGTTCATGTGCCCTTCCGTAACCTCCACCGTGTAATTACGATCCGCACAACCCCACACGAACAGACGCGCATTCTGTAGTGGGTTTCGCAGGGCCCAATCGCGTTCGCGGGTCGGCTGATCTTTGTCCGGCTCGAACCAGGTCGCCGTTGATAAATCTTGCTCGTAATCATTGCGGACCATCCAGGTCAGCGTCTGGATGCTCTTCGGGCAGCGCTGCCGCCCGGTCACGCGCGCGAACTTGCAGCCCTCCGGATGCGGCTGCTCAGTCGCTCCATCCGCCAGAAAGAATTGCCACCGCTCTTCCGCACACCAGGGAGCGAGCGGCATCTCACGGGATCATCGACGCCAATGTCGCCGCCGGCATCACCACGGTGAGATCGCCACCGACCTTGAGCTTGAGGATCGATTTATCCGGCACACCCGGGTCCGCAGCCTTCGCTTCGGTCTTCGGGCTGCCCTTCTTCGGCGGTCGACCCAGCGGGTTGGTCGCAGACGGCTCCTCACCCGGATCATCCGGCACTTCGTCTGCGGCCTCGACGGCCGGCGTGCCCGGCTTTCCAGGTACTGCCTCGACGCTGGCGATGTTGTCCGTCGCCACGTACAAGCTCTTGCCGTCGTCAGTCACTAGCGAAATCAGTCCCATGTCGGTCACTCCCTGTTGATCACGTCAACGCAGCACCGATCACCCGCTGCAGGTTGACCGGCGTCTCGTCCGTCCACGCATACCAGATCGCCGCATACACCACCCAGATCGTGCCGGGCGTGTCTGCAGCCAACTCCTTCGCCTTCGTCTTCGCGGCCTCAACGTCGGCATAGAGGACGTTGTACGGCTGCCCGACATGCCCGAGCGGATCAGCTTGCGTCACGCCCGGCGTCCACGGCGCGACGATGAAATGCTTCGGGACCCTCGGATCAGCCATTCCGAATCTCCGCACGCAGCCGCTGCAGCACCCCTTCGCCCCTCATGACGTCAGCGCGCAACCGCCCGATCTCGTCACGGTCGCGCGCCACCACCAGTTCGAGCGCTTGCACCTTACCCTCCAGCCGCGTGATCTCCTTGCGCAGCATATCGATGTGCGCCTGTGTCTGCGGGTCATCGCTCACGAAGTAATCGTCGTGCGGTCGGTGATCGCTCATCGCACCGGCTGCCTTACCCTTGCCCAGCGCGGATCGGGATTGAGCGTCGTGGTGATCATCAAATGTCCCGGCACCAGGATCACCATATCGCCCGCCCTGACAGGATCAGTCCTTCGCCCAAGCATGTATGGCGGGCCGACCGGCCGCTCGTCGTCGGCCTCACGGTAGAGCGCGATGCCGGTAATCGGCCCGATGTCGCGATACGCCAGGAACTCAACCGGATTTCGATTGATGAATGCGAACTTGTCGCCGCGCACGTAGATCAAATCCCACACCACGATCTCAGCCGCGATCCGGCTCACCGCTCCCGGCCAGAACGGATTCTGATCTGCGTCCACCAAGCCGATGAACATTTCACTCTTCCAGCTTGCGCCCAGTGCTGTCCATCCACTCGACGAGGTGATCGCCGCGAATACCGATCGCGGTCATGCCACCTTCAGCCATGGGCTTGCCGGACGCTTTCAACCGCCCGCTGCGTAGCTCCTCGTGGATTTCCTTCTTGGTCAGCCCGAATGCCTTCGCCACGTTGCTGATCGAGAACACCAGGCAGGTCGGGTCGTCATCGAATTGATCAGCCGCCTCATCCGGCGAAAGGCGATTGCGCGCATGCTCCGGCATGTCTTCGAGGGCGATCAGAGCAGGCCTGAATTTCTTATCAGCCACGACGTCTTTCCTGCATCGCTATGTCGTCTCGCAACCCGTCATTGCGGACGCGTAGCTCGTCCATAAGCTCCTGCAGAAACAGCCGCGCATCTAACGCCGTCATCGGCGGCGCAATCACACTGTCGATAAGCTCCATCACCGTCTTGAGATTGCTCAATCGCCGAACCATCATTTCATCCCGCTGCGCGCACGATCTGGCATCTCGTCTTCGTTCACGTACAGCAGCACCGTCGGCTTGCCGTGCACGCCATCCTCTCGATACTGAGCATGCACCACACCAGCCATCCAGCCGCAGCGCACATAGACCGCGGCCTTCTTGTCGGCACCGAGAAACGCCAGCCGCGCCATCAACTGCTCAAGCGTGTAAGCGAGCCGCCGTTGCCGCTCCTCTTTCGTCTGCTGCTTGGGCTGCGGAAACGGAATGAGATCAACCATCACCGTCCACCCTTGATGTCGGCCAACTGCTCGGCAGTCGGTGGACTGATCTCGGTGTCAGGCGGTGGCGGACTCGCCATGAAGCAGCGCTTGCATACGAAACCAGTAACGTCCTTCGGTGAACTGTCAGCCACCCACACCCGCGCATCACAGTCTCCGCAACGCTCCATACGCGAGAGCACCCGTGGCTCGAAATCGTCGACCCGCTCGCAGACCAGAATATGCTGGCGATCTTCGGTCATCGCTTGCTCGAATCGTAAATGTCGGGCCGCCCACATGGACCGTGCTCTTGGCGCAATCGCGCCAGCAGCGGGTCCTCGGTCCAGCGATCGCGGTGCGAGTCCGGCGCCCACAACACCGTCGGCTGTCCCGATTCGCCAGCCAGCGGATCACCAGCTTCAGCGCGTGACCCATTGCCTACCTGCTGCCGCAGACCAGCGTTCTGGCAGGTGCGGTTCTCATCCGGCAGCTTGCCA